>OGYQ01001214.1_pt1 | contig 14811 bp, 12 predicted proteins | sample 1576641 | NCBI WGS metagenome assembly OGYQ01 (sample SAMEA3541476, study PRJEB24748) | human gut metagenome | biome: human gut; feature: human-associated habitat; material: faeces | place: China | collected 2012
AAGAGCGCGTCCGTCGATAAAGTCGGCTGTATCTTCCAGAATCCAGGCGAATTCATCGACAAGCTCCAGCAGATCCCGGTCCATTGCGGCGAGGGCTTTTTCCCGATCGCCCAACAGGAAGACCGGCACGTTTTGTTGGCGCTCATGAAGCTTACCGATCAATTGTCTGACGTTTTGATGTTCGTCCGGATGTTCCATTTGATAGCTGAACATCAGGCAGTCAATGGCTTCGTTTGAAGAGAGAATGGCAAAACCATCATCAAAGGAGGTGGATTTAATCACGGTAACATTTTGCTGGCTTAAAGCATCTGCCAGACGCTCAACGGCGTTACCGACCCAGGTGTCTTGATGGAGAAACTCGCTTTCAACAATTAATACTTTCATCATTGCTTACCCGGTTATGAAGGAATCTTCGTTGCGGGCAAGTATCTTCCGGCCTTTTCGGGCTGTAAAGCGCGTGAAAAACAAACATTTTTGAAATATTTAGTTTTATAAACAATACGTTATGTGATTATTTTAAATTATTTTCACTGCTTATTATCGACGGCTAAACTATTTTTTTGGCTGATACTGATATCGTCTTTAGCCGGGAAACGTCTGGCGGCGCTGTTGGCTAAGTTTGCGGTATTGTTGCGGCGACATGCCGACATATTTGCCGAACGTGCTGTAAAAACGACTACTTGAACGAAAGCCTGCCGTCAGGGCAATATCGAGAATACTTTTATCGGTATCGCTCAGTAACGCGCGAACGTGGTTGATGCGCATCGCGGTAATGTACTGTTTCATCGTCAATCGCATGACCCGCTGGAATATCCCCATTGCATAGTTGGCGTTAAGTTTGACGTGCTCAGCCACATCGTTGATGGTCAGCGCCTGATCATAGTTTTCGGCAATAAAGCCCAGCATCTGGCTGACATAAAATTGCGCATGGCGCGAGACGCTGTTTTTGTGTGTGCGCGAGGTTTTATTGACCAGAATCGGTTCCCAGCCAGAGAGGCTAAATCGCTTGAGCATCAGGCCAATTTCATCAATGGCGAGCTGGCGAATTTGCTCGTTCGGACTGTTTAATTCCTGCTGCCAGCGGCGCACTTCAAACGGGCTAAGTTGCTGTGTCGCCAGTGATTTGATCACCATACCGTGAGTGACGTGGTTAATCAGGTCTTTATCCAGCGGCCAGGAGAGAAACAGATGCATCGGCAGATTAAAAATCGCCATGCTCTGACAGGTTCCGGTATCTGTTAGTTGGTGCGGTGTACAGGCCCAGAACAGCGTGATATGTCCCTGATTGATACTCACTTTTTCATTGTTGATCAGGTATTCCACATCGCCATCGAAAGGCACATTCACTTCGACCTGACCATGCCAGTGGCTGGTGGGCATGATATGCGGTGCGCGAAACTCAATCTCCATCCGCTGGTATTCCGAATACAGCGACAGCGGGCTGCGGGTCTGTTTTTCGTCGCTGCTGCACATAAACGTATCTGTATTCATGGATGGCTCTCTTTCCTGGAATATCAGAATTATGGCAGGAGTGAGGGAGGATGACTGCGAGTGGGAGCACGGTTTTCACTCTCTTCCCAGAGAGGCGAGGGGACCATCCGAGCATTCTGAGGCCGAAAACTCTGCTTTTCAGCTAATTTATTCCCATAAACTCAGATTTACTGCTGCTTCACGCAGGATCTGAGTTTATGGGAATGCTCAACCTGGAAGCCGGAGGTTTTCTGCAGATTCGCCTGCCATGATGAAGTCATTCAAGCAAGCCAGGAGATCTGCATGATGTCTGCACCCAAAATTACATTTATCGGCGCTGGTTCGACGATTTTCGTTAAAAATATTCTTGGTGATGTGTTCCATCGCGAGGCGCTGAAAACGGCGCATATTGCCCTGATGGACATTGATCCCACCCGCCTGGAAGAGTCGCACATTGTGGTGCGTAAGCTGATGGATTCAGCAGGGGCCAGCGGCAAAATCACCTGCCACACCCAACAGAAAGAAGCCTTACAGGATGCCGATTTTGTGGTGGTGGCATTTCAGATTGGCGGTTATGAACCTTGCACGGTGACTGATTTCGAGGTCTGTAAGCGTCATGGTCTGGAACAAACCATTGCCGATACGTTGGGGCCGGGCGGTATTATGCGCGCGCTACGTACCATTCCGCATCTGTGGCAAATTTGCGAGGACATGACGGAAGTCTGCCCCGATGCCACCATGCTCAACTACGTTAACCCAATGGCGATGAATACCTGGGCGATGTATGCCCGCTATCCGCATATCAAACAGGTAGGGCTGTGCCATTCGGTGCAGGGAACGGCGGAAGAGCTGGCGCGTGACCTCAATATCGACCCGGCTACGCTGCGTTACCGTTGCGCAGGTATCAACCATATGGCGTTTTACCTGGAACTGGAGCGCAAAACCGCCGACGGCAGTTACGTGAATCTCTACCCGGAACTGCTGGCGGCTTATGAAGCAGGGCAGGCACCGAAGCCGAATATTCATGGCAATACTCGCTGCCAGAATATTGTGCGCTACGAAATGTTCAAAAAGCTGGGCTACTTCGTCACGGAATCGTCAGAACATTTTGCTGAGTACACACCGTGGTTTATTAAGCCAGGTCGTGAGGATTTGATTGAGCGTTATAAAGTACCGCTGGATGAGTACCCGAAACGCTGCGTCGAGCAGCTGGCGAACTGGCATAAAGAGCTGGAGGAGTATAAAAACGCCTCCCGGATTGATATTAAACCGTCACGGGAATATGCCAGCACAATCATGAACGCTATCTGGACTGGCGAGCCGAGTGTGATTTACGGCAACGTCCGTAACGATGGATTGATTGATAACCTGCCACAAGGATGTTGCGTGGAAGTAGCCTGTCTGGTTGATGCTAATGGCATTCAGCCGACCAAAGCCGGTACGCTACCTTCGCATCTGGCCGCCCTGATGCAAACCAACATCAACGTACAGACGCTGCTGACCGAAGCTATTCTTACGGAAAATCGCGACCGTGTTTACCACGCCGCGATGATGGACCCGCATACTGCCGCCGTGCTGGGCATTGACGAAATATATGCTCTTGTTGACGACCTGATTGCCGCCCACGGCGACTGGCTGCCAGGCTGGTTGCACCGTTAAGAGGTTATCGCTTCCGGCGCTCTGGTGATTAAGCCAAAGCGCCGTAGCTGGCGGCAATGAAAGCGAGCGAGGAATATCACCGTCGTTAATGCGCCAAGCAGCGCGCAGAACATATCGGATTGCGTGTCCCACTGGTCGCCCTGGGTGCCGAGAAAATCATCCGCTCCCTGGCCCATTGCCAGCGCTGCCCACCACTCGATTAACTCATACATCGCGCTTATCGCCAGCGCCACGCAGCAGACCAGAAACGCCACCATCTTACGTCCGCGAACGTACATCCCGCGAACGAGAATTTCTCGCGCCACCAGTGCAGGCACCAGCCCCTGGAAAAAATGCCCCAGCTTGTCATACGGATTACGGCTCAACCCCAGCCATTCCTGCACCTCAAAACCAACGGGGACTTTCGCGTAGGTGTATTGCCCGCCGACCATCAGGATGATGGCGTGAAAGAAAATGAGCGTATAGAGCAGCGGCGTTAACGGATAACGTTTAGCGGTGGCAAGCAGTAGCGGCACGACAATAATCACCGGTGTCACTTCCATCAGCCAGGTGAGTTTGTCATGGGCCGAAATGCCGGTATAAATCAGGATTAACGTTAGCGCCAGTGCGCCGGTGTTAAGAATTAACGGCTTGAGTGTGCGGGTCATGGTGAGTTCGCAAATCAGGGAAAATACTGACTATTCACCAGCAAGCGTGAAATTACAATCGCAAAAGAGGTGGCCCAGGGGGATCACCTGGCAGCATGCTGCCAGGCGCTGGGCCGAAGAGGTTACTTAGTGCAGTTCGCGCACTGTTTGTTGACGATTTGCTGGAAGAAGTCGTTACCTTTGTCATCGACCAGGATAAACGCCGGGAAATCTTCTACTTCGATTTTCCAGATAGCTTCCATACCCAGCTCCGGATAAGCGACGCATTCCAGATGCTTGATGCTCTGCTGCGCCAGTACCGCCGCCGGACCGCCGATGCTACCGAGGTAAAAGCCGCCGTGTTTATGGCACGCGTCGGTAACCTGCTGGCTGCGGTTGCCTTTCGCCAGCATGATCATGCTGCCGCCGTGGGATTGCAGCAGATCCACGTAGGAGTCCATACGACCTGCGGTGGTTGGGCCAAGTGAACCTGATGGATAACCGGCAGGCGTTTTCGCCGGACCCGCGTAGTAGATCGGGTGATCTTTGATGTACTGCGGCAGTTCTTTACCGGCGTCAATCAGCTCTTTCAGCTTGGCGTGTGCAATATCTCGGCCCACGATAATGGTGCCGGTGAGCGACAAGCGGGTGGATACCGGGTATTGCGAAAGCTGGGCGAGGATCTCTTTCATCGGGCGGTTAAGGTCAACTTTCACCGCTTCGCCTTCACCGGCCTTGCGCAGTTCTTCCGGAATGTACTGGCCTGGATTGTGTTCCAGTTTTTCGATCCAGATACCTTCGCGGTTGATTTTCGCTTTAATGTTACGGTCAGCGGAGCAGGAGACGCCCATGCCGACCGGGCAGGATGCGCCGTGACGTGGCAGACGGATAACGCGGATGTCGTGCGCGAAGTATTTACCGCCAAACTGCGCGCCAAGACCGAGTTTCTGGGCCTCTTCCAGCAGTTCCTGTTCCAGCTGGACATCGCGGAACGCCTGACCATGTTCGTTCCCTTCCGTCGGCAGTTCATCGTAATAGTGAGCGCTTGCTAACTTGACGGTTTTCAGGTTGGTTTCCGCAGACGTACCGCCAATCACAAACGCGATATGGTACGGCGGGCAGGCTGCAGTACCGAGGGTACGCATTTTCTCGACGAGGAAGTTTTTCAGTTTGCCGGGCGTCAGCAGGGCTTTGGTTTCCTGGTAGAGATACGTTTTGTTGGCAGAGCCGCCGCCTTTCGCAACGCAAAGGAATTTGTACTCATCGCCATCTACCGCGTACAGGTCGATTTGCGCAGGCAGGTTCGTGCCGGTGTTGACCTCTTTGTACATGTCCAGCGCCGCATTCTGTGAATAGCGCAGGTTATCTTCGATATAGGTGTTATAGACGCCTTTCGACAGCGCTTCTTCATCACCGCCACCGGTCCACACGCGCTGACCTTTTTTACCGACGATGATCGCGGTGCCGGTATCCTGGCAGGTCGGCAGCACGCCTTTGGCGGCGATTTCGGAGTTTCTTAAGAATTGCAGCGCCACGTACTTGTCGTTTTCGCTGGCTTCTGGATCGTGAAGAATAGCCGCAACCTGTTTCTGGTGTGCCGGGCGGAGCATAAAAGAAGCGTCGTGAAAGGCTTGCTGCGCCAGCAGAGTCAGGGCTTCTGGTTCCACTTTCAGGATGGTTTCACCGTCGAAGTCGGCAACGCTAACGTAATCGGAAGTGAGTAGATAGTATTCGGTATTGTCTTTCCCCATCGGGAAAGGTGCCTGGTAGATAAAGGGTTTGTTTGACATAGCTTCCAGCCTGTAACTCTGTATTTGTTATTCGAAAATGGCGTGCCGCGTAGTCACGGGCGGCACGCAAAGTGCATTTATAAGAACCCGTACATCGCGGCGAAGATCCAGCCGAAGACGCACGATACGCTCACACCAATCAACCCCGGCAGAATAAAGCTGTGGTTGATGACGAAGCGACCGATGTGGGTGGTGCCGGAACGGTCAAACTGAATCGCTGCCAGATCGCTCGGATAAGTCGGCAGGATGTAATAACCGTAGCAAGCCGGTGCTGAAGCCACGATGTATGCCGGATCAACGCCGATCGCCAGCGCGACCGGAACAATCGCCGCCAGCGCCGCAGCCTGAGAGTTTACAAACTTGGAAACCAGCAGCAGAACAATGGCATAGGCCCACGGATACTCTTTCACCATTTCACCCAGTACGCCCTGAATTTCAGACATATGCGCACCGAACATGGTTTCAGCCATCCATGCGATACCGTACACCGCCACGATGGCGATCATACCGGAACGGAAGACTTCGTTTTTTGAGATAGACGCGGGATTGGTTTTGGTCAGGATAATAATCAGCGCCCCGGTCAGCAGCATAAACATCTGAATAACCAGTACCATCGACAGCGGTTTGCCGCCGAAGGATGGACGCAGGTCCGAATCAGCACCAAGAAGGGCGACTACAGCGATTGCCCCGAGGAAGATCCACATTGCCAGCCAGTTGCTTTTCGGCAGTTTTTTATCGAGCAGCGTCGCGGTATCACCGTAAACATACTCACGGTTTTCCGGTACGGAGATGAATTTCTGGAACTCTTCGTCTTTATCCAGATCTTTACCGCGGAACCAACTGAAGATACCGATCGCCAGGATACCGATTAACGTCGATGGAATGGTGATTGCCAGCAGGTCGAGGAACTCAAGATGGCGACCATCAAAGGTGACATTACCCAGCATCGCAACCAGAGACACGACCGCAACCGACACCGGACTGGCGATAATCCCCATCTGTGCACCGATAGAACTTGCCGCCATCGGACGTTCCGGACGGATGTTGTTCTTAATGGCGACGTCGTAGATGATCGGCAGAATGGTGTAAACCACATGACCCGTACCGCAAAGAATGGTCAGCGTACAGGTCACAAACGGCGCGACAATTGAGACATATTTCGGGTTGCGGCGCAGCAGCTTCTCGGCAATTTGCAGCATGACATCAAGACCGCCCGAAGCTTGCAAGGTCGCCGATGCTGCCACCACCGCAATGATAACCAGCATGACATCAACCGGTGGTTTACCTGGCTGAAGGTGGAAGACGAAGACCAGAATGACCAGACCGATACCGCCTAATAAACCCAGCGCGATACCCCCCTTTCTGGCACCATAAAACAGACATATCAGTATTATGATAAGTTGGATAGTAAATAACATGTGTGAACCCTCGCGATAATCCTATTTAAATTTTTGCTGAATAGATCACAGTCACGTTCTGTTTTGTATGAACTGTTTTCAGAGCCTGACTAAATATCCGTTTGGTCGTTACCGGCTTGAGCAAATACCTCACAGTGAATATTGGCTGATTAAAGCAGCGGCAAATTTATGCACTGTGATAAGCGGCTTTTTCAGAGAGAAAGACTCTCTGGCGATGGGTTTATAGTTTGTACTGCGCAGATGTTAATGTTTTGTTTGCTGTTATCTTATTGATATTTATCGGTCTGTTTTTTGTTCTCAGGGCAGATATCATTAGGTTTATAGATTAATCTGATCTACCCATTTGTGGGTAAAAATACACATAATGTGGGTGACATAATAGTTAATTAACTTTTGTTAGCGTTTTGAAATTAAAAACACCGTTCATCTGAAGAGATATTAATTTTTAACGATGATGGAGGGATAATTATATTTGATCTGGCACAAGTTTTACTGATGAAGGATGTAACTTGTGCCAGGGGTATTTTGCATTACGGTAATAATTATTACTTACAGATAACCAGCGATCCGTTATTGGCAATATTGTTTCAGCAGTGAGTAGTGTTCTGCCTGAATACGGTAACGGTAAACCGGACGCCCCGTAACGCCATAATGGATACTGGTGAACAAGATGTGGCAGTTGACCAGCCAGATGAGGTATTTACGGCAGGAAACACGCGAGATGTTAACCTCGTTGGCCAGCTCGTCGGTTGAAAACTCATAGTCCTGATGCGCGTCAATCCACTGGCACAGCGTGCGTAACGTCTGCGGCGTTAAGCCTTTTGGCAAGCGACGAGGATCCTGCTCGTTGGAGCTGCTGCCGTGGATTAGCTGATCAAGCTCGGCCTGGTCATAATACTGATGTTTTTCCAGCGCCATTTTCTTTTGCCGCCAGCCGGTGAGCGCCTCTTCAAAGCGGGAAGCCTGGAAGGGTTTGATCAGGTAATCCACAACACCGTAATGCAGCGAATCTTTAATGGTTGCTGCATCGGCAGCGGAGGAGATGACAATCACATCACTTTTGCAACGCGCGTTATGCAGGACAGGCAGTAAATCGAGCCCGTTCTCTTTTTGCATATAGATATCTAGCAATATCAGGTCGATAGGCGTGTCGCTGTTGAAAATAATCTCTTTGGCTTTCTCCAGCGTCGAAGCCGTTCCACAGCATTGAAAGCCCGGGATTTGTGCCACGTATCGGCGATTCAGCTCCGCGACCATTGCGTCGTCATCGATAATTAATACATTGATCATCTGTTCGACCTCTCCCCGTCCCAGGGTATCTGGACAAAAAATTGTGTGAAAATCCCGGGTTCCGATTCCACGGCGATGCTGCCGCCGAGATTTTCTACCTGTTGTTTGACAAGTGCTAAACCGACGCCTCGCTCGCTTCCTTTTGTCGAGACACCTTTGTCAAAAATGTGATCGATTTTGTCGGGTGCGATCCCCGGTCCATCATCGTTAACTTCGCAGTGCAGCCAGCCGTGACGGTAGTGCAATGTTACGCTAATTTCGCCACCGGGTTCCGGCCCTAATGCTTCCAGCGCGTTTTCTATCAGATTTCCCAATGTGGTAATCAGCGTCGTGACCTGGTCTTCACTGCCGCTGTCTGGCAACTGGCTTTCACTGTTTAAAATCAGCGTATGGCCTAAATCGGTCGCGCGATTAATCTTGCTGATTAAAAAACCAGCGATAACCGGAGATTTGATCTTACCCAGCAGAGAGCCAATCTCTTCCTGATAGTTATTGGCTGTTTTGAGAATGTAATCTTCCAACTGCTTATAACTCTTCAGATGCAATAATCCGAGAATCACGTGCAATTTATTCATAAATTCGTGGGATCGTTCACGAAGTGCGTCAGCATAGTTGACCAGACCATCGAGTCGCTGCATCAGTTTACGAACTTCAGTTTTGTCCCTGAAGGTTGAAATGGCACCGATGATAACGCCATTACTGCGCACCGGAACGGTGTTGATCAGTAATAGCCGGTCTTTAATCGTAATCTCTTCGTCGCGGCGCGGCGTACCGTCGCGTAACACTTCCGAGACATCTACCACCTGTGACCATGAGTGGCTGAGCGTCGACAGTTTCTCATCGTCCTGCGACTTACGGTAATTCAGCAATTCTTGTGCGGCATCGTTGATCAGCGTGACTTCACCGCGATCGTCCACGGCAACGACGCCTTCTTTGATAGACTGCAACATGGCCTGGCGCTGCTCAAACAGCGTGGAGATTTCGTAGGGTTCCAGGCCGAAAAGGATTTTTTTCAGTACCTTAACCAGAATGCAGGTGCCAATCAGCCCGACCAGCATGCCAAATAATACCGACCAGATAATGCTCCAGCGACTGTCATTGATCTGTTGGGTCACGCGACTTAACTCAAGGCCGATCGCCACCACGCCAATTTGTTTATGATTTTCATCGTAGATGGGGGTAAATACGCGTAAAGCCTGCGCCAGAAAACCGCGATTGATAGCGACATTTTCTTCGCCATTCAGCGCTTTAAGGATGTCATCACCTTTAAATGGCTGACCAATACGCTGGGCTTCAGGATGCGAGTAGCGAAGACTTTGCATATCGGTAACGACAATAAACAGCAGATCGTTGCGTTTGCGTACGGCTTCCGCGATGGCCTGGATGCCGCTCTCCTGCGGTTTTTTCTGCAAGCCCTGACGGATTTCCGGCGAGTCGGCGAGGGTACGCGCCACTGCCAGTGCCTTGTTGGCTAGCCCGTCTCGCGTCATATCACTGATTTGCGAGAAGTAAATCAGATGCACCACCAATAGCACCGAGAACAGTACCGCGCTGACCATTAAGATCACAGTGGTACTCAATTTCATCGGACGTTTGCGTAATATGCGGTAGGGCAATGAATGTCTCATCAGCTTCCTTGTGTGACAAATTTCTTAAGCATTATCTCTGATGAGGCGGGTAATTCAAAGGGAGTAAGAATGATTGGCTATATAGGGGAAGAGACTCTGGCAACGGAAACTGCCAGTGCTGTATGAAGATTCCAGGGCTATGCTTATAGCGATAATCATACTGATGAGAGAGGGAAAGTCATGGATCAGGCGCTACTGGACGAGGGTTATCGCTGTTATACCGGCGAAAAGATCGATGTCTATTTCAACACTGCGATATGTCAGCATTCTGGCAATTGCGTACGTGGCAACGGCAAGTTATTTAATCTCAAACGAAAGCCGTGGATCATGCCGGATGAAGTCGACGTCACCACTGTGGTGAAAGTGATTGATATGTGCCCAAGCGGCGCGCTGAAATACCGTCATAAATAAGCGAGGGTAAAATGGAAATACGCGAAGGCCACAATAAATTTTACATTAATGACGAACAGGGCAAGCAAATCGCTGAAATTGTCTTTGTGCCGACCGGAGAGAATTTAGCGATTATCGAACATACCGATGTCGATGAAAGCCTGAAAGGACAAGGGATTGGTAAACAGCTGGTTGCGAAAGTCGTGGAAAAAATGCGTCGGGAAAAACGAAAAATTATCCCACTATGCCCATTTGCGAAACACGAATTTGATAAAACGCGGGAGTATGATGATATTCGCAGTTGATGGGAGAGTACAGAGTCACGATATTTTTCATGCTCTCCGCGGAGTGATGCAGGAGAGCATCTGAAGGGTAGGGGGATGCACAAAGAATGGGCAGAGAGAGCGTTTTTTTGTCCCAAGTCATCCCCTTTACTGAGCAAAAAAAAAAGAATATCTCCTATATGAGAATCATCAATCGGGGTTAATAAGTTTTGCGTCCCCAGAGCGTTTAATATTGATAGGAGTCATATTATGGAAGGTAAAAACAAGTTCAATACTTATGTTGTTTCTTTTGATTATCCATCATCTTATTCCTCAGTGTTCTTAAGGTTAAGATCATTGATGTATGATATGAATTTCTCCTCTATCGTGGCTGATGAATATGGGATACCACGACAATTGAATGAAAACTCCTTCGCAATAACGACATCGTTAGCCGCAAGTGAAATCGAAGATTTAATCAGGCTTAAATGCTTAGACTTACCGGATATTGATTTTGACCTCAACATTATGACCGTTGATGACTATTTCCGTCAGTTTTACAAGTAGCCAGGAAGGATAAGAAGAACATAAAAAATGGCACTATTCTCTAAAATATTAATTTTTTATGTGATTGGTGTGAACATATCCTTTGTCATTATCTGGTTTATCTCACATGAGAAAACACATATTCGTTTACTTAGCGCATTCCTGGTCGGAATAACCTGGCCAATGAGTTTACCTGTGGCATTACTTTTTTCTCTCTTTTAGGAGTTGTAGTTGAGTGGACCCGCTGGTTATCTTGAAACGAAGCGTCTCTCCTCAAAACTGGATTTGCGGAACGACGAACGAAGCAGTCGCCTGACTGCTTCGTTCATTTAAGTGAAATTTATTTCTGTGGGCGCATCGCCGGGAAGAGAATAACGTCGCGAATAGTATGGCTGTTAGTAAACAGCATAATCATTCGGTCGATACCAATACCCAGACCAGCGGTTGGCGGCAGACCATATTCCAGCGCAGTCACGTAATCTTCGTCATAGAACATGGCTTCGTCGTCACCTGCAGCTTTAGCGTTAACCTGTTCCTGGAAACGTTCAGCCTGATCTTCTGCGTCGTTTAATTCGCTAAAACCATTACCAATTTCACGACCACCGATGAAGAATTCAAAACGGTCGGTGATTTCCGGGTTAACATCATTACGGCGCGCCAGCGGTGACACTTCTGCCGGATATTCCGTAATAAAGGTTGGCTGAATCAGATGTGCTTCTGCCACTTCATCAAAGATCTCCGTGACAATACGTCCCAGCCCCCAGCTTTTCTCTACCGTAATTCCGATAGATTCAGCTAATGCTTTAGCAGCATCAAAATTATCCAGATCCGCCATATCGGTTTCTGGACGATATTTTTTGATTGCTTCGCGCATGGTGAGTTTTTCAAACGGTTTGCCGAAATCAAACACATGCTCGCCATAAGTGACTTTAGTGGTACCCAGAACCTCTTGTGCCAGGGTGCGGAACAGGGACTCTGTCAGTTCAATCAAATCGTGGTAATCCGCATACGCCATGTAGAGTTCCATCATTGTGAACTCAGGATTATGGCGAACAGAAATACCTTCATTACGGAAGTTACGGTTGATTTCGAATACCCGTTCAAAACCGCCTACAACCAGACGTTTCAGATACAGCTCCGGCGCGATACGCAGGTACATATCTAAATCCAGAGCGTTATGATGGGTAATAAACGGGCGAGCAGATGCCCCACCTGGAATTACCTGCATCATCGGGGTTTCTACTTCCATAAAGCCGCGCGCGACCATGAACTGGCGGATAGCGGCCAGAATTTTTGAACGGACAACAAACGTTTGACGGGATTTATCGTTAGCGATGAGGTCCAGATAACGTTGACGATAACGGACTTCCTGATCCTGCAGACCATGGAATTTATCTGGTAAAGGACGTAGTGCTTTAGTCAGCAGGCGCAGCTCAGTACAGTGAATGGAAAGCTCACCCGTTTGCGTCTTAAACAGCGTACCGCGGGCACCGATAATGTCACCCAGATCCCATTTTTTAAACTGATCGTTATAAACACCTTCTGGCAGGCTATCTCGTGCGACGTACAGTTGAATACGGCCACCGACATCCTGCAACGTTACAAAGGAGGCTTTCCCCATGATACGACGGGTCATCATTCGGCCAGCAACCGAGACTTCAATGTTTAAGGCTTCCAGTTCCTGGTTATCCTTCGCATCAAACTCTTCGTGCAACTGGTCAGAGGTATGGTCGCGGCGAAAATCATTGGGAAACGCCACACCTTGCTGACGTAGTGCCGCCAGTTTTTCGCGGCGATTTCTCAGTTCATCGTTAAAATCAATAGCCTCATTGGCTCCCCGTGTTTCTCGTTCAGACATTTTGGTTCCTCTAAATCCAGCTTTCAATTTAGCGTAGATAAAGAGACAGATCGGTACACTGTATTATCTGCCTCGACTATTAATAACTCAGTTTATCTTATCGAAACTAACGCTTACCTCAAGTTGATATCACTAATAAATAACCATAAAAATGGTTTAAATGACTTATTAATCTCGATTTGCTAGTGTGATAAACTGAAAGTTAATTTATTCATAACCAATTGTTTTTACGACAGTTAATCGTTGCTCTCCTGTATCATATTCGTCGGCGTGCTAAACAGAAAACGGGTAGCAAAGGCCAATACCACGATGATCGCGACACAAGCCAACGTCCACTCTCCCATCTGCGAAAAGACTCGCTTGGAGGCTGCTATTGCCATACCGCGATTTTGCTCCTCTGTCGTCTGCTGTGCCACGACGCCTGCCAGCCAGTTGGCGACCGCGCCTGTTGCCAGCATATAAATACCGGTTAATACGCCAGACATTTTCAGACGCGTGATTTGCGCAATCGCCACCGGGTCAATAAAGAGTTCAGCAAAGCCCATTAGCGCCAGCCCGGATATCATCACGCCCATTGACGCTTGACCGCCAGCCGCTGCATGTCGGGCATCAAATGCCAGCAACATAAAGCCACAAGCCATCAGCAGTAAGCCAAAGGCAAACTTCAGCCAGACGCGCAATGCTGAATTGCCGCGGCTTTCTGGCGACGCCAGCCAGGCCAGAACAACCCCAGCGAGCATCACTGCAATCGCATTCACTGACTGGAATAGCGCAGTCGGCACTTCAATATTGAATGCCTGACGATTCACAAAGCGATCGATAAACAAGCTGATGGTGCTGCCGCCCTGTTGTGCCAGTACCCAGAACAACGTTCCGACAAGCATCAACAATACAATTTGCCAAAGAGCACGGCGGTGTTCGGGGAATTTGATCATCATGCGGGCAATGATTTGTGCGGCAATGAGGCAAACGATCGCCAGCAAATATCCGGACCAGTCGTTCTCCAGCAGCAGGGTAAAAAATACTGGGGCTAAACAGAGCATCACCACTAACCAGCTCCATACTGGTAAGGCAAATTTCACGCTAGTGAGCGCTTTCTTATCCATACTACGCGTGGACTGGAAATGACGATGACCGCTTAAGAAAATCAACAAACCGATAAACATGCCGCCACCCGCAAGGGCAAAGCCAACATGCCACCCATACCACTGAGCAGCCAGGCCGCAGGCGATTGGGGCGGCGATAGAACCGATATTGCCCGCAGCATACAGCAGCGAAAAACCGCCATCACGTCGATGATCGTTCTCGTCGTAGAGCTCGCCAAGCAAACAGCTGATGTTTGATTTGAATAAACCGTAGCCACAAATAATGATTGCCAGCGCCAGATACAGGCTAAAGGTTGAATTTGTATCAATGCCCAGCACCACATGGCCAAGGGTCATTAACAGCGCGCCGGCAATCACTGCAGTGCGGTTGCCGAGCAGGCGGTCGGCAAGCCAGCCGCCGAGAATAGGGGTAACGTATACCAGAGAAGCATATGCGCTGAACAGGCTGATGGCATGGTTATCATCAAAACCAAGCTGATGGGTGAGATAGAGAATGAGTAAGGCACGCATGCCGTAAAAACTGAAGTACTCCCAGATTTGGATCGCCACGATATAGTATATCGCGCGCGGCTGTGAGGGTGTTTTCATGTGTTCTCCTTATGAGCAAAAAAGGGAAGTGGCAAGCCACTTCCCTTGTACGAGCTAATTATTTTTTGCTTTCTTCTTTCAATACCTTAACGGTATAGCGGCCATCAGCCTGACGGTATGCACCGTGAATATCGGTTTCAAAGCCCGGATAGTGAGCGCCGATTTCACAAAGAATCTGC
>OGYQ01001218.1_pt1 | contig 14773 bp, 10 predicted proteins | sample 1576641 | NCBI WGS metagenome assembly OGYQ01 (sample SAMEA3541476, study PRJEB24748) | human gut metagenome | biome: human gut; feature: human-associated habitat; material: faeces | place: China | collected 2012
GGGGGGCTGCTGCTACGGAACGTATACTTTTTGAACAAAAAATGACTCCCAAAAATAAAAATAGAGCCGAAATTAAAATAGGATAATGCGGCGAAAAAAAAGGAGGCGTATTATTTTATGGTAATTACGGTAAAAGGGAAATACATCCATGCACACAATCCCCTGACTTTTGCGTGCGGGACGCGTTGGACCATGAAACCGTGATGCCGTCTTACCACTGCGCGATGGACGGTGCACAAGATAAAAGTGAGGAGTTGTCTATGAAAAAGCTGATTTCAACGGCGATGGCGGCCATCATGACCTTGTCGCTGGCAGCCCCCTTTGCGGCAACGGTTTATGCAGAGGACCTGCCGCAGACCGAGGCTGCCCAGGTCGAAACGGTCACAACGGCCCCGGAAGAGGATGCTGCGACCCAGGAAACGGCACAGCAGGACATAACGCAGGACACCGATGCAGAAGCTGCCAACGCGGTGGTGGAGCAGGTGGCAGCCCTGTTTGCCGCACTGCCCAAGGCGGAGACTGTGGCAACGATGACCGATGCGGAACGGGAGGCCGTGATGGCACAGGTTACGGCGGCCATCAATGCCTACGATGCCTTGAATGCTGCGGACGGCGCGGCGTTTCTGGCCAGCTACGGCGCTTTGTATGATGAGGTCGCCAACCAGCTGGTGGCACAACTGCTCTCGGGCAGCGGCAGCGATGTGAGCGATCTTTCGCTGCAGCCTATGGAAGAAACCACCGGCGTTTATCTGACGCTGGTCGGCTATTCTGCCGATGAACTCAAGAACTTCCCGGTGGATGACGCGGTGGCCATGCTGACCGATGAACTTGGCAACAAGATCGAGGTGGACAGCAGCTACACCAACGCCTGGTTCTATTTCGCCAATGCAGACGTGGATGAAAACCATGCCCTGAATGCCGGTGAGACGGTGGACCTGTGGAACTACAACTACTCCACCGATTATGATGTCAATACCAGCTATACCATGTATCTGGTGCTGAACAACGGCCAGCAGATGAGCAGCGGGAAAGGTCACCGCTACATTGTCAATGTGGAGATAAGCACTTCCCAGATGCTGAGCGGATATCTCTACGCCCGCATGCAAGGTACCAATGCCACCCTGACCGGCAGAACCAGCAGCCCGGTGTTTGAGGCACTGGGCATGGAGGGCAGCGTTTATTCCTTCTACACGCTCGACTATGCCGCGGACAAGGAATACCAGATTTACATCTCCAGCACCTACAATGTGGAGGAGCTTCAGCGCCGCGGCGTCAAAATCGACGTTTACCCGGTAAGCAACTTCCTGGCTTACCGCGATGAGGGCCAGCCCCTGACCGGCGCCATCACCGAAGAAGTCATGGGAAATGGCTACTCCGACACCTATGACACCGAGCTGACGGTGGAAAACTGCAAGACGGCCTCCAATTTGTGGGTCATCGTCTTTACGCAGGAGGAGACCGGCCGCGTTCTGGGCTACCTCGGCGCAGGCATCAATGTGAAGGCGGCCTCTGCCTATGTTTCGGCAAACTGTAACTACTATGACGGCAGCACCATGCAGAAGCTGGCGGATTCCCGCGTTTACGGCCTGGATGCCAGCATCAATTACAGCATTGATTTCTCCAGCACCGGCAACGGCGTTACCCATGCCAGCTGGCTGACTTCCTATGGTGTCGGCTTCTCTCTGCCCGAAGAATATGCGCCGGACGAAACCTACTATGTGACCATGGAGCCCAATGCCGATATCAAGGCGGTTTATGCGGGCACCTACGGCAACGAGGAGACGGCCATTGCTGCCGGCGCTGCCAATATCACGGACAAAATCCTGAAAACCGACGACCAGAGCACGCCGGAAGGCTACCCCGTCACGCTGGGCAACTACCAGTATGTCACCCTGGTGATGCACGACGGTATGACCCTGCCCGTCTTTTTCTACGCGTACCAGAGCACCAGCAGCGGTGGTGCGCGCAACAATCTTGACCCGAACTTCCAGATCACCGGTGTGAGCGGCATCAGCAACTATGTGGCGGATATGGTCCGCGGCGTCCAGCTGGATACCTATTACCGCCGGGATGACCGCTACGATGTGGGCGGTTACCAGATGGTCCTGCTGGACAAGACGCTCACCGCCGACGAGCTCAAACAGCTCGTTCCCACCTTCTGGACCCCCGAAGGGGTGCAGGTCAACTCGGGTTCGCCTGTCATTTCCGGCGAGACCAATCTGGAAAACGCCGTCTGGTCCGATGAGATCTCCAACACCGTCATGTATCAGGTCCAGGTTCCCGGCGAAAAACTGAGAAACTATCAGGTCACCTTTGCGAGCCGCCAGGATACGGCGACCCTGCTGGTGGGCGGCCCGGATAAGCGGTATGTCAACCTGACCGCGGACAATAACTTTGTCCACGACATTCTGGTGGCAAACATCGGCGGCACCGAACTGACCGGTGTCAAGGTGGAGCTGAAGGATGCCGTCAACGTCAAACTGGATGATTACTGGTCCATCGGCCGTGAAGGCAATGATACCATTCCCGCCTTTGACGGCACCTCCCCGAACTACACGACGGCCAATGGGGACGGCAGCGAAAGCACCCACTGGACCTACTACTCCTCCCTGGACAACGTCGCCAAGGTCCGCCTGGTTGCGGACGGCGAGGGAGAGATCAGCGGCAAGCTGGTCATTACTACCGACAACGGCGGCTCCCGCGAGATTGAACTGGAAGGTGTTGCGGCCAACCCGCACATCGTTTCGGCCACGATGAAGGATGCTGTCAAGTACGTGCCCTACTCCTACATGGTCGTAACCAACAATATGTACAAGTGGAACCGTTCCACCTTCCGCCTGATCGACGGTTCTCTGCCTGCCGGCATGAAGCTCTACGAGGCTACCGGCGAAATCTACGGCACCCCCACCGAAACCGGTGACTTTACCTTCACCGTCCAGGTGGATTACAGCAGTTCCCGTTTCTCCCCGTCCCAGGCAACCTACACGCTGCATGTGGCGGACAATACCAACCTGCAGGTTTACAACCAGACCGATGAAGGCTACTCCATCAAGGTGCCTTTGGGCGTTGAACAGGGCGACGGTACCCGCGACTTCTGCCTGGAGGATACCTCCAAAGACCAGCTGTATGTCTCCAACGGTGTTTACACCGAGTTCGTGGCTGTCTGGCTCAACGGCCAGCGCCTGATCCCGAATCAGGATTACACTTCGGAGAGCGGCAGTACCCGCATCACCATCAAGAGCCAGACCTTCGCCAACAAGGCGTTCCAGAATGACTACAATACCATTGCGGCCGAGTTCCGTGTGAATGGCGACCCCTCCAATGAACTGAAGCGCACGGCGCAGAACTTCCGCCTGAGCAGAGATCTCATCGCCGATGGCGGGTCCGGATCGGGTTCTGCTTCCTCTTCCGGTTCCTCCGGCAGCAGCACCACCACCACAACCAGCAGCGCGGCCCAGACGGCCGGCGCACAGGCGGCAGCCCAGGCTCCGGAAGGCGCTACCGGCGTGACGCTGCGCTTCTACGTGGTGGATGGCCAGGGCGGCCCCGTGGTGGGCGCTGCGGCAGAGTTGCACTCCACGCCGCGCTACGGCACCACCGACGGCAACGGCTGCGTGGTCTTTTCCAACGTGGAATTTGGCTCCCACACGCTGAAAATCCTGGATGCCAACGGTAACGTGATCGGCAGCAAGTCCTTCGTACTGTCTCACGGCGGTTTCGGTGTGGATGGCAGCGTGATCACGGTCTCCGACGGCGCCCTGGTGGATATCCAGGTCAAGGCCGCCGACGGCACGCTGGTATTCAACAATGTGACGCTGCCGCAGGACAGCGCTGCCCTGCCCCAGACCGGGGATTCCTTCGATCCGACGCTGTGGGTGACGCTGGCCATCCTGTCCGCCTGGGCCGCGGCCGGTATCATGATCTATAAGAAAAAGAAAGAACAGGTCTGAGGCTGACGCCCTGCCGGCAACCGACCGGCCTGTTCCCCAAGCGATGGTTTCCAACGATTGCCATCCCGCTCATGAGGGTGGGATGGCATCTTTTGTTCAGGAGAAAAGAAAGGATGTGGACCGATGATTCGGATCCTTTTGCAGAGCGACGATGCGTATTTTGTCAATGCGTTCAGCAACTATGCAAGCCTGCATTGCTCCAACATTGAGTTTGTCTGCTTTACCACGATGGCAAAGGCGGCGGAATATCTTGCGGCTTCCGCCCTGCGCCTGGACGCGGTGCTGGCCAGCCAGGAACTTCTGGACCAGCTGCCGCAGTCCAAAACGGTACGCCTGCTGGTGTCTGACCAGACGATCTATGCCAACACCGATGCCATTCAGATCAACATCTACCAGGGCGGGCCGGCCATCATCTCGGATATCAAGAGCGCACTGGCGCTGTCCGGCAACCGGATGTTCAACACAGTGGGAAACCGCAATGTACATGTGGTGGCTGCCCACTCGGTGGAAGGTGGCAGCGGCAAAAGCGTGCTGAGTTATGCCCTGGCCGCGGCTGCGGCCCGCAGCGGAAAACAGGCGCTCTATATCAATCTGGACCCGTTCCCGGCGCTGAGCCAGCTGTATGACCACAGCTTCCACAGCTCCATCGACGACCTGCTTTTTGCCCTGAAAGGCACCCGGGATCTGGCGCCCGTTGTGTTGGATACCATGGAGCGCAACAAGGACAATGTACTGGTGCTGCCGCCCTTCCACTTCGCGGGGGACCTTCTGTCTCTGACGCAGGAAAACCTGGACAAGCTCATCCATGTGCTGGTGGAAAAAACCGACCTGGAATACATCTTCCTGGATTTACCCGTGGGATTTCAGGAACTGAACCTCTGGGCGCTGGAACTGAGCACCTGCGTGCTGCAGGTCTACACCGACGATCCGGCCGGGCGAGAGCGGCTGCACCGTATGGAGGAGGACGTCTACTTCAAAAATCTTCCGATCCAGGCTTCCGTGCTGACCGTGCTCAACAAGTGCCGCCAGCGGGAGGCTGAAAAGGATATCGCCATGAAGATCCCCCGTTCCGAGAGCCTGATGCAGGGCCGCCGCGTGACCGATGTGCAGGAGCGCAACCCGGCTTTCCTCAAGAGCTGTACGGATTTGCTGCAGGCGATCAACTGAGCGAAAACACCGCCCGCACCGCGGGTGCGGACGCAGAGGATACGGAATTTACGGAGGAATCCTTATGGAAGATTTTGCACGGCGGATCTCGATCCAGACAGAAGGCACCAACAACGTCCTGGTGATCAAACTGCAGCAGGGCGAGACGCTGATCCCGTACTGCTGCAAGGTCATGGAGCGCAACAACATCCCTGGGCTGCTGCGGATGCGCCATCAGATGATGGACGGTGTGGTGCGTCTGCGCTACAACATCGGCGGCAAGGTGCCGCTGCGGGAGTTCATGCTCCGCCATCACCTCACCTATAAAAACGGCGTGCTGCTGCTGCGCAATCTTTGCGATGCCCTGCTGCACCTCAATGAATATTTCCTTACGGTGGATATGTGCTACCTGGACCCCGAACAGATCTATGTGGGGGATGGCCTGACGGTCTATCTGCCCTGCGTGCCGGTGGCCCGGGAGCAGAGCCGCAGCAGCGCCGCCTGCCTGAAACAGTTTTTTGAAAAGCTCCTCAGCGAGTATTTTGCCACGGCGGACTGCAACAGCTACGATGACATGTTCAAGTGGGTTTACAAAGCAACGCTGTTTGACCTGGAAACGTTCTATATAAAATTTCTGAAAGAGGACCCGCAGGAGCGCCCGGAAACGCCTGCCCCCGCCCCGGTTCCGGCCCCGGCCAAGCGTGCCCCGGCACCCCGGCCGGAGACGCCCGCCGCAGCCGCCGGTGAGGAGGAAAACAGCCACGAACTCACCGAGCTTCTGGAAGAAAAGATGCGGGGATTGAAATCCATCTACCCCGGCGTGGCGGAGGAAAAAGACAAAGAGAAGATGTCCTTCCCCAAACCCCGTTTCGGAAAGCCGGAAACGGAAAAGGCGGCCCCGGCTGCCCCCGAAAAATCCGAAACTCCGGGGTTTGCCATCCCCGGTGCACCGTCGTTTGCGGTGCCCGGCAGCGCCCCCGGGGCCGAAGCACGGAAAAAGGGCAAACCGGAAAAAGAAAAAAAGAGTTTCTGGCCCTTTGGTGCCAAAACCGAGAAGGAGGAAGAGGCGGAACCGGTCCCGCCGGTAAAAACCGCACCCCGGGCACCGGCCTCCAAGCCCGCGGCCCCCAAACCCGCGCCGGCCAAGAAGGCCGCCCCCGCCCCCGCGGAAGACAGCTGGGAAGAGGGGACCATCCTGGTGGACGGCCCCGGCGCCGCCCCGGTCCCGCCGGCCAACACACCCCGCACGGCCGGGGAGGCCTATCTGGTGCACAACAACCAGAAAGTACCCATCAAACAAACCCCGTTCCTCATCGGAAAATACAATACCACCATCAAGCTGCACTATGCGATCTACGATAACAACAAGGTATCGCGCAGCCATGCCACCATCCTGCAGGAAAAGGGGCAGTACTTTGTGCGGGACAACCAGTCCCGTAACGGCACGTTCCTTAACGGAAAACCGATTCTGCCGTTGCAGCCGGTGGCCCTGAAGGACGGCGATGAGATCAAGCTTTATGATGAGGTCCTCGTCTTCCATCTGGAAGGTGCCGTATGAAATATGACGTTGCAGGCATCACCCATGTGGGCAAGGTGCGCCCCGTCAACCAGGACCGGATGCTGGTCCGCACCGGTATGGCGGGCGGCGTGCGCACGGCACTACTGGCCGTGGCAGACGGTATGGGCGGATTGGCCTGCGGAGAGCGCGCCAGCGCCCTGGTGGTGGAAAACCTGCAGCGCTGGTGGGAGGCCCGGGCGACAACCGTCGAGCCGCAGCAGCTTTCCGAGGCGCTGGATGCCGTGCTGTACGAGGCACACCGGGAGATCTACTACCTGGGCGAAGAACTGAACGGTCAGACCGGAAGCACCCTCTCGCTGCTGTATCTGTGGGGGGAGAGCTACCTGATCAAGCAGATCGGGGACAGCCGGGTCTATGCCCTGGAAGAAGGGACGGTGCGGCAGCTTACCACCGACCAGACCTGGTGCAACCGGATGATCGAAACCGGAGAACTGACCCCCGAAGAAGCCAGCCGTCACCGGCTGCGCCACGCATTGGTCAACGCGCTGGGGGTTTCTTCCGAACTGGAGATTGCCACCGAGAGCGGAACCGCCCGGCGCGGCAGCGGATTTTTGCTGTGCAGCGACGGATTTTACAGCGAAGCACCGTTGGAGCGCCTGGCCGCAGACCTGCGGAAGGCAGCGGCCGAAGAAGCGCTGCAGGAGCTGCTGTCGGAAATTCTGGCAGGAAAGGCAGCGGACAATGCCACGGCCGTACTGTGCCGGCTGGTCTGAAAAATACCATCCGAGGAGGGTTTTACCTATGATTTGCAGCAAATGCGGCGCACCCGTTCCGGCCGGGATGAGCGCCTGCCCCTATTGCGGGGCCACGTGCGGAGCCGCCCCGCGCCGCCGGGAGGTGGAAGAGGAAACCTCCTTCGCGGAGGTGGACGAGGAAGAATTTTCCGCCCGGGAGGACGACAAAACCGAGTTTGCGGGCAATACCTGGACCCCGGCTCCCCCTGCCGAGGAGGAAACGGAATATGTGCAGCAGCCGCCGGTACAGACCCTGCGGCGCGGTGCCGGAAATGGGGCACCCAAGGCACCGGCTGACCGCAGAAAAAAGGTCCGCAAGGAAAAACAAAGGAAACCCCCGAAGGCAAAAAAGCAGCCGGAACAGAACCGGGAAGCAGGGCACAACCATGTTCTGCGGATCGTGTTGGTGGCAGTGCTGGCCGTACTGATCGTACTGCTGATCCTGCGGGGCTGACACAGGTTTGATCGGGAAAGGAGCCGGACGGCCATGCAGGCAGAAAAACAGCAGGAACTGGTAGCGACCTTAAAAAACTACGTGCTGAGCGAATTTCCGCTGAGCCAGCTGGACGATGAGGAACTCCAATCCAGAATCGAAGCCCTGGTGCTGCGCAAATTGGCCGGCGAAAATCTGTTGATTGATGAAAAGATCGACATTGTGCGCGATATCTATTCCTCCATCCGCGGATTCGGAATCCTGGATGGAATCATGCGCGATGACAGCATCACCGAAGTCATGATCAACGGATACCAGAACATCTTCATCGAACAGAAAGGCCGGGTCCACAAGCTGGATACCACCTTTGAAAGCGAGCGCCGCCTGGAGGATGTGATCCAGCGCATTGTGGGCCAGGCCGGCCGTGAGGTCAACCAGGCCAACCCCATCGTAGACACCCGCCTGCCCGACGGCTCCCGTGTCAATGTGGTGCTGCCGCCCATTTCCCTGGTGGGACCGGTGGTCACCATCCGCAAATTTTCCAAGAATCCCATGACCATCGAAAAGCTCATCGAGTATGGCTCCCTCACCCGGCCCATCGCCGATTTTCTGGAGATTCTCGTAAAGGCCCGGTACAACATCTTTATCTCGGGCGGTACCGGTTCGGGCAAGACCACCTTCCTCAACGCGCTGTCCAACTATATCCCCAAGGACGAGCGCATCATCACCATCGAGGACTCGGCGGAGCTGCAGATCGAAAACGTGCCCAACCTGGTCAGCCTGGAAACCCGCAACGCCAACTCCGCCGGTGCCGGTGCCATCACCATCCGGGACCTCATCAAGTCCAGCCTGCGTATGCGCCCGGAGCGCATCGTCGTCGGCGAGGTTCGCGGCGCCGAGGCGCTGGATATGCTGCAGGCCATGAACACCGGCCACGACGGCAGCCTTTCCACCGGCCACGCCAACTCCACCCACGATATGCTCAGCCGCCTGGAAACCATGGTGCTGCAGGGGGCAGCCGGGCTGCCGCTGGCGGCCATCCGCCAGCAGATTTCCAGTGCGGTGGATATCATCATCCATCTGTCCCGTCTGCGGGACCACAGCCGCAAAACCATGGCCATTACCGAGGTGCTGGGCCTGGACGAACACGGCAACATTATGCTGAATCCTCTGTATGAGTTTGAGGAGGACGAAAACAGTACGCTGGAGCATGTGTCGGGACAGCTGAAACGAACCGAAAACAAGATGCAGAACGTCTTTAAGCTGCAGCTTGCCGGGTTCCGCCAGGATTTCTGAGCGGCGCAGGCAGCCATCCCGGAGGAGAATGGATATGTTTTTCAAGAAAAAAAGCGGGAATCCGGCCGACAAAACGGCGGAGGCCGTACCCGAAAAAAAGGGCACCGGCAAGGAAGTTCCTGAAAAAGAACCCCAGTATTACAAATCTGCCACCAATATCCCCACCCTGAACTACAAGGTGTACACCATGAGCCGCCTGGAAAAGCTCGCGTATTCGGTGCTGGCCTTCGCGGTGGGCGCCCTGGTGGGGTACCTGTTTTACGGCGGCATCGGTGCGGACCAGTACGGCGACCCCACCACGGTGACCTATGTGCTCAATACCGTGATCATGGTCGGTGTGGGCGCGGCGGCGGTCCGGCTGTACCTGCCCATCCGCAACGAACAGCTGCGGGTGGCGCGCCAAAACAAACTCAAATCCCAGTTCCGCGATATGCTGGAGGCAATCTCCACCTCGCTGAGCGCGGGCAAGAACGTGCAGGACTCCTTTGCCTCGGTTTATGCCGATCTGAAAAACCAGTATGAGGAAGATGCCTTCATCCTGCAGGAACTGCACGTCATCAACGCCGGTATGGCCAACGGCATCACCATCGAGGAATTGCTGGACGACTTCGGCAGGCGCAGCGGCTGTGAGGATATCCAGGATTTTGCCAGCGTCTTTGAGATCTGCTACCGCAAGGGCGGCAACATCCGGGATACCATCCGCAATACCTACGACATTCTGAGCGACAAAATGGCCATCACCGAGGAGATCGAGACGGTGGTCACCGGCAGCAAGTCCGAACAAAGCCTGATGTTGATTATGCCGGTGCTGCTCATCGGTATGATCAAATTCGGCAGCCCGGATTTTGCGGCGAATTTCGTCACGCCCAGCGGGTTGGCAGCTACCACCATCGCCATTGTGATGTTTGTTGCCTCCTATTTCATTGGGCGCGTTGTGCTGGACATCAAAGTGTAAGGAGGCCCCCGACATGGCGATCGTGACCCCGCTGGATATCGTGATTCTTGCGCTGGGCTGCCTGGTGGTGGCCCTGTGGCTGCTGCTGTTTTTCCAGGGAAAAAAGGACGACTGGATGTTTGAACAGCTGAACGATGAGGATTATCCCGTCAAGGACCTCTACTTTGTGGGATATGCCCTGATCACCCGGTTGCACCTGACCTTCAAATCCAAGAAAGACCGCCGGCTGCGCAAGGAACTTTCGGTGCTCTACGGCGAAAAGTATGCCGACTACTACCTGCGGGTGACCTATGCCCAGCAGGCAACCATGGGGCTGACGGTGCTGGCCCTGGCGGCGCCCTTCTATTTCTTTACCGAGGGCGACCTGCTGATCTTTCTGCTGGTGGTGGCCGGTGCCGCAGCCGCGTACTACTACTACGGCACCACCGTCCATGACAAAATCGAAAAACGTACCGAGGAGATGCTCTCCGAATTTTCCGACGTGGTATCCAAGCTGGCGCTGCTGGTCAATTCCGGCATGATCCTGCGGGAAGCCTGGGAGCGCACGGCCTATTCCAAGGAGGGCATCATCTACGATGAGATGCGCCGCAGCGTCATCACCATGCAGAACGGTGACGCCGAGACGGACGCTCTGTTTGCTTTCGGCCAGCGGTGCGTTGCCCCCGAGATCCGCAAGTTTTCTTCCACGCTGATCCAGGGCATTACCAAAGGCAACAGTGACCTTGCCGTGCTGCTGACCCAGCAGAGCAAGGAAGTATGGGAGCTGAAAAAACAACACGTACACCGGCAGGGCGAGCTGGCCAACAACAAGCTGCTGCTGCCGATGTGCCTGACTTTTATCGGAATATTGATCATGGTCATCGTGCCGGTGTTCAGCAACATCGGCGTGTAAACCGTGTTTGATATAATTTTTGGGGAAAGGAGGCAGTCCTATGGCAGGTTTGGGAATGCGGCTGTACATCAAGATGCTGCAGGCAAAGCAGAACTTCCTGGAGGAGGAACGCGGCGCGGTGGATATCGTGGCCATTGTTGTGCTGATCGGCATTGCGGTGGCGCTGGCGCTGTTCTTCCGGGAGCAGATCGGGAAAACCCTCGATAATATTTTCAACCAGGTTAATGATGCGACATCCGGTATCACGGAAAACAACTTCTAAAAAGCGGATTCGCGGCTGTGTGGCTGCACGCTGCGGCCACACAGTTTTTTGTGCAGACAACAGCCCTGCGGGGCTGATTACCATACGATAAATCGGGGAGGGCGCAATGGAACACGGACAAAAAGGTGCCGTCGTCATCGTGGAAGCGGCTTTCGTATTCCCCATCATGTTCATCATTGTCTTTATGATGCTGATGGCGTGCGAAGGGTACTACCAGTATGCCCGGGTAGAGCGCGCCTGCATCGTGGCGGCGGTGCAGGGGGCCGCCCGCTGCGAAAACCCCATGCTGGAAACCGTGCAGGAAACCGGCACGGTGCCCAAAGGAACCAGGGACGCCAAAGTGCGCCCCTACCGCTATATCCTCACCTCTGAAGCCGACGAGATCGCCGCCCGGATGAGCAAGGAACTGCGCAGCACCGTGGAAGGGTTCAACGTCGTTGCTTTCCGCGGCATGAAGCCCACCAATGTTCAGGTGAAAATCGACCCCAAACTGAACATTCTCATCTCCACCTTTCCGGTGGAGTGCAGCTTTGATATCAAGCTGCCCATCCGGATGATTTTCTCCAACGAGGATATCACCCTGCACTATGATATCAAGATCACGGAACCCATCGGTGACCCTACGGAATTTGTGCGCAATGTATCCACCGTGCAGGATTATCTGCAGCGCAGCCCCACCATCACCACCTATGTGGCCAAAATTCAGGAGGCCATGGACAAAATCGCACGATTCATCAACTAAGGGGGAAACACCATGAGACGAAAAGGGAAGCACAGCGGCAGCCATGGCCTGGTTTCGGTGTTTCTGGCTATCATCCTGGTCCCCTGCATTGTTTTTACCTGCATCTTCGGGGATCTGAGCCGGGTGCAGCTGAGCATGGCCACCGCTACCTCCGCCGGCGATCTGGCGCTCTACTCGCTGCTATCCCGGTATGATGAGGAGCTCAAGGAATATTACGGCCTGGTGGCCTCCTGCCAGAATATCAATGAATTCTACGGTGTGACGGAAACCTACTTCCAGGGTATGCTGGAAGCGGAGGGCGTTTCGGGGGAGGGCAGCGCCCTCTTTCAGGAATATCTGCGGCAGCTGCAGACGGAAGGCTATTCCGATTTTCTGCGCTGCACCCTCAGCAACCTGAAGGTCACCGAAGCGAACGACAGCCGCATGAGCGATAATCCGGCCCTGATTGAGGATGGAATCGTGGAGTTCATGAAATACCGCGGTCCGGTGGCGCTTACCACAAAACTGCTGGACCGCCTTACCGACATGAACTTCGATTCTCAGCTCACCGAGGTGGACAAAAACAAAACCGTGACCGACGCCAAGCAGGATTACGCCGAAAGCCAGGGCAACCTGCTGTCCAAAGCGCTTTATACCTATCTGGCCATCCGTGAATATGAAAAGGCCCAGCAGCAGAACAACTGCCCCAATGCGGAGACCTATCGGGTGCTGGAAGAAACCCTCCAGAACAACCGGGATGATCTGAAAGCCGTTACAGCGATCATCACGAAGTATTATTTCCCGGGCAGCGAAACCATCAAGACCTGCAAAAGCCCCTTCCTGGAGCTCGGCGACTATTCCGCCAACGTGGAGGATTTTGCCATCTGCACGCAGGATGAGGCGGGCAACGAGATCTACTGCCTGGACAATGCCGGGCTGGAGGACCTGCTGGATGGTATCGACGATACGATCGAGGATATCCAGGACACGGGCGACGATTTTGTCAGCGCTTATCGGGAGATCGGTTCCCCCGATACCGGTGTGAACTACGTGGTGTACTGCCTCAAGGTGCAGAAGGTCGTGGAAAGTTCCGACCTGATAACGACGATGAAAACCAAGGGCGATGCGCTGCTGAAACAGTACGCCAGGATCAAGGCCGCCAGCGAAAACTGCGTGGAACAGCCGGAAGGCAATGATTTGCCCCAGGACTGGGCCGCGCAGCTTGCCGAGGCGATGGAAAAGATCGAAAAACTGCATAAAAAATACTACGATGCGTCCAACACAGGGGGCTCAGACTATGTGAAGGACCTGAGCGAGTACATCAAAAAGGCCGCAGAAGTGGCCCCCAAAGTGCTGAACCGGCAATATACCTTTACCAGCAAGTCCGGCTCAAATGTGACGCTGGACCTTTTTGCCCAGGGCATGGCGTCCCAGATCAACTCCCTGCGCAGCTGTCTGCAGGAGCAGATCGACCGGCTGAATGTGGCCATCGACGGGGGCACACTGCCCAGTGGCGAGACCGTCAGTTCGCTGGACGACCTGGCTACGCAGGCCCAGAACTTCACGGACAGCCGCCAGGCCTGGGGCACTGCGGCACAGAACAGCCATACCACTTACGGGGACGCGGAATACGAACTGTACCAGGGGGCGGTGGAAACGTCCGAAGGCGGCGAGGCCAAGGATGCCGAACAGGAAGGGGAAAAAATCGCCGCCCAGATCACCCGGGAAAGCGTCAACGAGTTGAAAACGCGCCTTGTGAACATCCGTACCGATATGCAGAACTGCCTCAACGCGCTGACCGCGGTGACATACGGCGGAACGGCGCTGCAGGACCTGAACAGCGCAGAAGCCCTGATAGCGGCTGCCTGTACGGTGGTGCCCGAAACCACCGATCTTTCGCTGGCGGCGGCGGATGCAGCGGCCGACGGCTACTTTACCCAGCTGATGCGGCCGGCCGACGGTACGATCCTCTCGGCTGCCGCGCAGAACAACGCCTCGGACGGAAACAACCCCAGCCTGACCACGGCGACGCCCAAACTGTATGCCTTCATGAAAAAGCAGCTGCAAGAAAACGAGGAGAGCGTCCAGGACAATGTGACGGAAAACAACGCCAAAAACGAAAAATACAAATCGGATGCCAAACAGAAAGAGGAGGACGCCAAGGCGGTCCCCACCGCGGAACTGGGAGATGACATCGAAGAATCCAGCGGCGGCAGCACGATTGCCGATATCAGCGTGGTGGACAGCCTGCTGGGCGTGGCGGATAACCTGATGAACGGCAGCGGTGACGAACTGCGGGATCAGCTGTATGTCTGCGAGTACATTATGGATATGTTCAGCTATTCCACGTTCAACAACGAGGGCAAGTACAAACTGGCCAATAACTGCGAAACAGACGAAAGCCAAAAAACAAACACGGTTACCTTCCGGGATTGCCCCTACTCTTCGGTGCAGGAAGAATGGGACCGTGTGGATGCCACCCAGGTGACGGGCAACCAGAGCCTGACCAATGTTCCCATCAATGCGGCGTCCAACCATGCATTCCAGGGTGAGGTGGAGTACATCCTGTACGGCAACACCAGCCTGGAGGCCAATATCCGGGAAACCTACACCGATATCCTGCTCATCCGGGAACCGCTGAACCTTGTTTCGGCTTTCTGCAACTTCTACAAAAACGCGCTCCTTACAGAGATCGCCGCCGGTGTGTCGGCGGCGACTGCCGGCATCGTGCCCATCCCGGTGACCAAATGCGTACTGCTGCTGGTGCTGGCGACCCTGGAAAGCGCCAAGGACCTGGAACGGCTG
>OGYQ01001220.1_pt1 | contig 14770 bp, 10 predicted proteins | sample 1576641 | NCBI WGS metagenome assembly OGYQ01 (sample SAMEA3541476, study PRJEB24748) | human gut metagenome | biome: human gut; feature: human-associated habitat; material: faeces | place: China | collected 2012
ACGAGACAGTAAAAACCATCTCGTTACTAAGGTCTAACTTTTTGGGGTCACATCATGCATGTTTTGTGCAACACCCTCTTTCCTTATTTCTTCCCTCCTGCCGCTGTCTTGAGCCGCTGGAATTCTTCCTTGGCCAGGCTCAGGGCACGGAGTTCCGGAGATTTTTTATACTGGTGGGATTCCATCCGTTTCAGGATGTTGTTCAGGACGGAGACACCTTCCACGATGTAGGGACCTTTGTTCAGCATGACGCATTCCGCCCGTTCCCCCATGGCCGCATCGGTAATCTCCGCTCGGGAGGGGAGGCCTGTCCGCACCAGGTTCTCCAGCACTTGGGTGGCCCAGATCACCGGCACATGGGCTGCTTCACAGATCCACAGGATCTCTTCCTGGAGTTCTGCCAAGCGCTGCCAGCCCACTTCCACAGCCAAGTCACCCCGGGCGATCATGATGCCCAAGGGCTGCCGGGAGGCGGCTTGGACGATGATGTCCGGCAGGTGGTGGACCGCTTCCCGGGTCTCGATCTTGGCGATGATGGCCTTCTTCCGGTACTGCCGGCCCAATCTCCGGCGCAGTTCCTGCTGGAGCCGGGCCATATCCTCTGCGGATTTCACGAAGGAATAGCCGATGGAATCTGCCTGGGCTGCCACAAAGTCCAGGTCCTCCAGGTCTTTGGAGGTGAGGGGGGAGATATCCAGCGGGGTCTGGGGGAAGTTCAGGCTTTTCTGGTTCTTGAGTTTGCTTCCCCCGGGACGGGCGTAAAGGATCTTCAGCCAAGCTCCCTGGGGAACGATCTTTTCTACTTCCGCCCGGATCTTCCCGTCATCGATGAGCACCGGGTCTCCCGCTTTCAGGTGCTGGAAGATTTCCGGGATGCTGCAGGAAATTACGATCCCTCCTTGGTAGGCCGGATCCCAGGCGGCGATGCTGTCCCGGACCAGGAACAGGGAATCGCCCGGAAATACCCGGGCATCCAGGGAAAGCAGCAGGAGATGATCGATCCGCACCTTGGGCCCGGCCAGATCCATATGGACCCGGCAGCGGCGGCCGGTCTTTTGTTCTGCCTGACGGATGTACCCGATCATCTTTTCCCATTCGGCCTGGGTATCGTGGGCACAGTTGATCCGGTCACTGCCCATGCCGGCAGCCACCAGTTCCCGGATCAGCTTCCCGCCGTCCAGGGCTGCATCGGTGGGCAGGGTCACCATGATCCGGGTACCGCTTTTTTCCCGGCCGAAGAGACGCCCTGTATTGTAGGAGAGCAGGGTATCCCCGGAAAAGAACCGTTTGGGATCCGGATAGGGAATCTGCTGGGCTTCGGGCACCTGGCAGATCCGTCCCAGAGAAGCCATCACCGCATCCAGGTTGGTGATGGTCCGGGCTTCGCCCCGGCCCAGGGAAGAAAGACCCAGGGGCAGGAGAGAATGCTGGATCTTCCGCAGGTCGTGGGAACGCAGAGCCAGATAAAAAGCCATGTTCAAGGCGCTGTTCAGGAAATGGGTCCGCTGGATCTGGGGACGCCAGGATCGATACAGGGCTTCCCCCTTCACCAGCACATCCTGGCGCAGCCGGCTCAGTCCCTGATAAAGCGCTTCCGGTGATTTGTACAGTTGATTTTTCATGGTCAAACACCCCGATTGATACAAAAAGCATTGGATTTTCCTTGTCTTGCTTTTAGTATAAACCACCTCCGTACTGGCACAGTGCCGGAAAGAGGAGATTTTACCCAGGTTTTACAGAACTCGTCAGATTTTACAGAAATTTTACAGAGGATCAAGTACGGAGGAAGGCTTGCAGAACAGGACGGCGGGCACAGTCTCTTTTTCCATGGTATAATGGAACCTGTAATGAACGAAACAGGAGGCAGTACAAATGACAGACGATCCACGTTTTGCCAAACAGCTCCAGTTCATCCTGGAACTGGATAAGGAAAAGACCATTCTCCGCCAGACCCATCTCACCGGATACCGCCGGCAGGAAAACGATGCGGAGCACGCCTGGCACATGGCGGTGATGGCCTGTCTTTTGCAGGAATATGCCAACGAACCGATCGATCTGGCCCGGACCCTTTTGATGATCCTCCTTCACGATGTGGTGGAAATCGATGCAGGGGATACCTATGCCTACGACCCGGAAGGGGTGAAGACCCAGCGGGAACGGGAGGAAAAGGCGGCGGACCGGATCTTTGGACTGCTGCCGGAAGACCAGGCGCGGGAATTCCGGGATCTCTTTGAAGAATTCGACCGGGGAGATACGCCGGAAGCCCGGTACGCCCATGCCCTGGACAATTTCCAGCCCATCCTGCTGAACGATGCCAATGACGGAAAAGACTGGCGGCTCCACCAGGTAGGCCGGCAGCAGGTGGAAAAACGGAACGCCCATACCGGTGAAGGCAGCGAAAAGATTGGCCAGGCCGTCCAGGCCATCATCGACCGGAATGTGGCGAAAGGGAACTTGAAGCCGTAAGAACAGGGCAGAGTGAAGAGTACAGAGTAGAGCGTGAAGAATAGGGACGGCTGACCATGGCTGCCCAGGGCCGTTGGCCCAGTAAGGAAAAGGACAGGCTGGCTGCAAAAATCGGAGAGTGCGTCTGGTGGCTGGCGGTACTGTCCCAGCGGCAGGATCTGGATTTTGCCGCTTGTGTGGAACAATTTTTGGAAGAAAAGGAAAAAGAACTGAAAGAGTAAAAGCACGACAGGAGGACTTTCATGAACAAACGATGGATACCCGTTTTCTGCCTTTGCCTGATGGCCCTCACCGGCACGGCCTGTGCCCGGACCCCTGGAAGCATTGGGCCGGGAAAGGAGAAGCAGCCTCCGGTCCAGGAACCCTACCGTCCCCAGAAGGTGGAGGGTCCGGTAGGGCTGGTGTGGGACTGGCAGGCTCCCGGAGAAAACGCTTCCCGGCTTTCCCGGGAAAAGAAGCTGCCGGGGATCAATGTCCTTTCTCCCAGCTGGTTCGTGATCGGGGATACAGAGGGGAACATCCAGGTGAAGCATGCGTCCCTGGACTATGCGCCCCAGGCCCATGCCCAGGGGTATAAAGTGTGGGCGCTCATCACCAACGGTTTCGACCCGGACCGGACCCATGGCCTCTTGGACAATCCAGCCGGCCGGAAGAATGCGGTGGAGGGGATCCTGTCCCTGGCGAAACAGTACCAGCTGGATGGAATCAACCTGGATTTCGAAAACATCCGGGCGGAAGACAGCGACCGGCTGACGGAGTTCGTGGGAGAGATCGCCGGCCCCCTGCAGCAGGAAGGGTATACCGTCTCCATCGATGTGACAGTTCCCTCGGACAACAGCAGCTGGTCCCGCTGCTACGACCGGAAGGCCCTGGCGGGGAAGGTGGACTATGTGATGCTCATGGCCTACGATGAGCATTCCCGGCTGTCTCCCCGGGCCGGCTCCGTAGCCAGCCTGCCCTGGGTGGAAAAAGGCATCCGGAATACGTTACAGGAAGTCCCGGCAGAAAAATTGGTGCTGGGGATGCCCCTCTACATGCGGGACTGGAAGGAAGAAGAGGGAAAGGTCAGCGCCAAGACCCTTTCCATGGAAGGTGCCCGGAAGCTGATCGCTGAAAAAGGGCTGGTGCCGGCCTGGCGCAGCGAAGAAGGCCAATATTATTTCGAATACCGGGAACAGGGGGTGCTCCATCGGGTGTGGCAGGAAGAGTCTCGGAGCCTGGCCCTGAAGAATGCCCTGATCAGCCGGTACGACTTAGCTGGCAGCGCCTACTGGCGGAAGGGTCTGGAAGAGCCGGACGTGTGGAGCACCATGGAAAAGTGGAAAAAATGACCCAAATTGGGTATAATAGGAAGAGCCGCGCTGGGAGAGGCGTCGGCTTTTCTTTTTATTTGTCAAATTACTCTTATATCTTATGTGTTGGAGGTCATGATGAAACCCCAGAAATTACCAAAAAACCAAGAGGCTGCCCTGCCCGTCGATCTCAGTAGCAGCACTGCGGACAAGGTCCAGGAACATTATCTGCAGATGCTGTTTGAAACCACCCCAGTGGAGGAACTGCTGAAGCCCATGAAGGGGAACAGCCGGAAATACCGGAAATACATCATCCAACTGGGAAAACTGGACAAACGGTTCCCCCGGGTGAGGGAGAAAATCGTTCCCTTTGCCGTCGAGCTGTATAAGGAAGGGGACCGGATCTACCAGGATATTGCCGCCTATACCTTCCAAGCCTTCCTGGGCCAGGTGTGCCGGAACTTGCAGCAGATCGTGGGGAAAGATCCGGAGAACATGAAAAAAATCAGCAAATACAGCCCGGATGCCATGGCGGACCTGCTGCTGAAATATGGACGGATCTGCCAGAAGAAAAAAGAGCCTTTTCGGCCCAACGCCCTGTGGATGGTGCTGGAAATGGCCGAAATGCCATATCCGGAAGGGAAGCAGCACCAGGCAGAAGCCCTGCTGAAGAAGAAAGAAAAAGAGGCCCGGGAAGCCAGGGAAACCAAAGAGACCAAAGAGACCAAAAACGGCAAAGGGACCAAGGGAGACCGGGAAGCCAAAGAGAACCGGGAACCAGAAGTCTCTGCAGAAGAAAACCCGGAAGAGCCTGCTGCCCGGAAGAACCGGGACAGCCGGATGCGGGATAAGGCTGTCCGGAACCGGAACGGCCGGGCAAAGAAGAATGCCGTCCTGGAACCGGCCCCGGAAGAAGTTCCGGCGGAGACCATGGCACCGGCCACCTCGGAACCTCAGGCCGTTTCTGCTGCCTTGGATCCTGCCCAGGCCCCGGAAGCGGCAATGGTGCCTGCAGGGCCCGCCTCCGCTCCGGAAAGCGCCGACGACGGACAGGAAGCCTCGGAAGAAAAGAACTTCACCACCTATGTGGGCCGGATCAACATCGTGGACAGCTTTTACAATTTCACGCCCATGGGGATCTGGCAGGATGAAGCCTACCGGGCCCTTTCGGGAGAAGAAATCGATGCCCTGATCCCCCGGGCAGAACAGTACAAGAACATCAACCTGTGGTACAGCCTCCACAGCGACCAGAAATATATGGAAGACCATTTCCATGAGAATGACATCATCTTCCTGGAAATCAGCCCGGAAACCCTGGTGGAAAACAAAGACAACCAGGGGAACCTCCGGTCCACGGCTTATCGGGTGTTCTGCATCGATGCCCTGAAGGAAGGACATCTGCAGTATCCCTTTGAAAAGGGACTGTATACGGTGGTGCCGGAAAAAAGGCTCCTGGATCCCATTTCTAAAGATACGGTGCTGCGGCTCCAGGAAGAGGATCTCTTTGCCGGAGAGCAGATCCTGATCCAGCTGGAAAATGGCTGGATCGCCGGCCCTTATGAAGTCCAGAAGAACAACCGGTTCGGTTTCTTTGTGGAAAGCGAAGTGCCTGCCAACCAGTATCTCTTGACTGCCTGCCCGCCGGAAACCTGGCAGAAAGTGGTCTTCTCCCCGGCCGAAGGGACCTGGGCCAGCCGGCAGGAAAAGACAGAGTGGACCTTTTACCATCGTCTGCCGGGCACGGCTTCCCAGCTGGTGGATATGGCCCCGGATGAAGTACTGCTCCGGAGCCTGGTGAAAAGCGCCCAGGTGGATTCCGGCGACATGGTAAAGCCGGAAACCTTGAAAAACTTCCTGGAACGGGAACAGGACCAGCTGTTCAGCAATCTTCCCTCCGCCATCCGGCAGCAGCGGATCCAGCGGCTGGAAGCCATCTTGGAAGGGGATAAGGCGGCCCGGGAAGGCTATGAAGAGGTGGGGGACTTCCTGTACCAGCATCTCCTGGACAATGTGAACAAACGGTGGGGACAGGATTTCATCTCCGCCCTCTTGGAACGGTATCCGGATATCTGGCAGGAACTGGGGAACGCCAAGGGTGTATCCGCCCGGAACCGGAAGGCCTTGGCCCTGGTCCAGGAAAGACAGACCCGCCAGGCTCCGCCCCAGACGGAAGAAGAGCTGGCAGAACGGATCAACGGGATCCCAGCTTCCAGCAGCAACAATCGGAAATGCCTGGAATACTTGATCACTTCCATCCAGAAAGAACGGCCCCAATACAGCCGGAACCTGATCCTGGATTTCTTGATCTGTGCTACCCAGGGCTTTTTGACGGTGTTTTCCGGCTCTCCCGGCAGCGGCAAGACTTCTTTCTGCAACCTTCTGGGCAAGGTGCTGGGACTGACCCAGTTCGAACGGAAAATCGGGCCCCAGGATTTCATGAGCACCACCAATCGGTATATCCCTGTTTCCGTGGAGCGGGGCTGGACTTCCAAACGGGATCTGATCGGCTATTACAATTCCCTCACCAAGGCCTTCGAAGAAAGCAACCGGGATGTCTATGACGGGCTGCGGCTGCTGGATTGGGAAAAACGCCATGGAATCCGGCAGTATCCCTATTACATCCTCCTGGATGAAGCCAACCTTTCCCCCATGGAATACTACTGGGCAGATTTCATGAATGTATGCGATGATTGGAATGAGGAGCACACCATCAACCTGGGCCACAACCATCGGTTCCAGCTGCCGGAGACCCTCCATTTCCTAGCTACCATCAACAACGACCACACCACGGAGACCCTTTCTCCCCGGCTGATCGACCGGGCCTGGATCGTCACCCTGCCCCATACGGAGTTCGTCCCAGAAGTAGACGGGGGATTGGGCAATGGGGAAATCCAGCAGGTCTCCTGGCAGCAGCTGAAGAGCCTCTTCGATGTGGCTCCCCGGGAAAGCTGCCAGCTGACCAGCGTGGAGCAGAATGTCTATGACCGGGTGAAAGCCCGGCTGGCGGAACAGAATATCTATCTGAGCATGCGGATTGAACTGGCCCTGCACCGGTACTGGCGGGTGGCTTCCCGTCTCATGGAACCGGAAGACCACATCCGCCCCGGGGTCATCGCCCTGGACTATGCCGTGGCCCAGAAAGTCCTGCCCAAACTCAGCGGCAATGGGGCAGAATTCGAAAAATGGCTGATCCAGTTCCGGGATGACTGTGCCAGCAACCGGATGGTCCAGAGCGCGGCGCTGTTGGATCAGATCCTGGAGTGGGGGAACCGGCGGATGAAGTTCTTCCAGTTCTTCCACTGAGATGGCCATGGAAAACACCATCCGTCTCCTGGAACAGAACGGGCCAGGACTGCTGCTGCCGGTGACCGATCAGGCCCGTCCCTATTCGGCAGAACGGGTCCTGGCGGCAGCGGGGCATCCGGGGGTGCGGGAAAACCTCCACTACGACCTGGAGCTCCCTGCCGGTTGGGACTGTGCTTCCGTAGCGGTGGCGCTGAACGGAAAGCCGCTGAACAGTATGTACGACCGGCGCCACGGCACCGTCCTGTTCCCCAACAATATCTTTGCCTACCATATGGGCCTGGTGGAACTGGAAATCACCCTCCAGCAGGAAGACGGCACTGACAGCACCTGGTATACCGACCTTCTGCCGGTGCTGATCCAGCCTTCTCCCCAGCAGCAGAACCTGAAAGCCATGCTGGAATTCATCTATGCCCACCAGAAGCCCTTGCTCCGGGAAAAGACCGGGGGCCTGGTCCAGGGGGAACGGAGCGATTTCCAGGATTTCCTTTCCCAACTGACCCTGGCCGATGAGATCCTCCAGGTCTATGAAGAAAGCTATGGGTATTTCAAGGCCAACTGCCGCCACACCTTGGAAACCGCCGAGGTGGTGGACTGGACGGAAAAAGTCCAGACGGTGAATTCCCATACCCTCCAGTATCTGGTCCGCCATCCGGAATATCTGAAGGAGTCTCCTGCTGGGATCCAGGTTGGGGACCGGCACTGCCTGCCCGAAAAGCTCCTGATGACCCAGGATAAGATGAGCCGGGATGTCTATGAGAACCAGGTGGTCCTCAGCTTCCTCAAACGGATGCTCTACGACATCGGGGAAGGACGGAAGGAAATCCAGGACCAGCTCCAAGGGCTGGAACTGCCGGATGCCCTGGAAAACGGCTATATCCTGTCTTCCCAGGTGCTCTATGAAAATGCGGCCCGGATGCTCCGGAGCTTCCTGGGACGGGGCGAAGAGGTGGAAGAGCGACTCCAGGAGATGTTCGTCTCCTACCAGCAGATCCTTCCAGTGACCTTGTTGGATGGCCTCCAGTTGCCGGTGCCCACGGAACCCTTTTTCCGGATTCCTCAGTATCACCGGATCTACCTGTGCATCCACCAGTGGATCCAGAATACCTGCCACCACTTCCCCCGGGAGCAGATGCTGCTGAACCTGTATGAAAACACCTTCGTATTCGAAGTGTACTGCTTGGCCAAACTGATTTGCCAGCTCCAGGGAGCCGGCTACATCCTGGACAGCCGCCGCCGGCAGCGCTACAGCCAGGGGGCACGGAACCTGTACGACCCTTCCGGTTACCAGAATGTGTTCCACTTCCACAAGGGAGAAGAGAGCCTGACCCTGTATTTCCAGCCGGTGATCACGGACCAGGCGGAAAACGCCGAAAGGGGCATCCACCTCTACCGGAATACCACCTATGCCTTCAAGGCCCTGGAGGAAGGCCATTATTACACCCCGGACTATTTGCTGAAATGGCGGGGAAGAGGGCGGGAGACTTACTTGATCCTGGATGCCAAATACAGCTATAAGAAAAAAGTCCTCCAAGAGCTGATGCCGGAGATGGCCTATAAATATCTCCTTTCCCTGAGCCCCATGCCCTATGAGGAAGAAGGGGAAGAAGTGGACGTTTCCATCCGGGGGCTGGAGATCCTCTACGGGCTCACCAACGGAGACCAGGAACTGGAATCTTTCTACAACTGCCGGCTGGAAGGGAACCAGATCCGCCCGGCGGCCAATGTGATTCCCTGTTCCGAAGAAGTCAGCGAAGAGAACCAGCAGAAGAATCTCCAGGAACTTTTGCGGGAGCTGAGGGAGTGAAGAAGGGGCTGTGAAATAATAGCTCCATGAAAACGAAAAGGACTTTCGATTCTTGCGAATCGAAAGTCCTTTTTCGTGTTAGAATTTAACTGCTATGAAAAACCTAACTGTGTATTATGGTACTCCCAAACAGGGAATTTTACCAGCATTTTTTTCTGAGTGCCTGGATATCACAGATCCGGTTTTCACGTTTGACAGATTTATGGAGGGAATCGATTTACGCAAATATCTAAGCAAACTTCCTGCTCATGAGTTGGGAAGAATCAGATATAATCCCGTCAATATGTTGAAAACGGTTCTGTTCGGGTTTATGGATGAAGGATGCATCTCTCTCAGAAAGCTGGAAGACAATTGCAAAGTCAATATCCGCTATCAATACCTTATGGACGGTAAACGCCCGTCCTATCGGACTTTCGGATATTTCATCAATACTGTCCTGATGAATCAAGCCGAATCGCTCTTTTATGAAATCACCCAGGAAATCATCACCAAAGAGCATGTGGATTTCGACCATATCTATATCGATGGCTCCAAATTCGAAGCCAATGCCAACAAGTACTCCTGGGTCTGGAAAAAAGGTACGGAGAAATCGAGATTCCGGCTGTTTGCCAAAATCTCAGCACTCCTGGAAGAAATCAACGAGATGCTGAGCTGTAGTGGACTGAAAACTGAGATCAATTCAGAATATGCTCCTGAATATCTGGAGCTCATCCTGAGCCAGCTTCATGAAATCTGGAACCTGGACGAGGAAAGGTTTGTCCATGGCAGAGGGCACCATAAGAGTCCGGAACAGCGGAATTACGAAAAATTAAAAGCATATCTGCAGAAACTTAAGGAATATGGAAAAAAGTTGATTATCTGTGGAGAGAATCGTAATAGCTATTCTAAAACGGATCATTCAGCTACGTTTATGCGGATCAAGAGAGACTACATGGGAAACGACCAGCTGCTGCCGGCATATAACGTCCAAGTTGGCATAGCTGATGAATACATAGCGGTCCTTGACGTAAACCAGTACAGGTCAGATATGGACTGCTTCGTTCCCCTTCTGGAAAAGTTTTATGAGCACCATGGGATCTATCCAAAATATCCAGTAGCTGACGCAGGGTATGGTTCATTCAATAACTATCTGTACTGCAGCGAACATGGGATGGAAGCCTGTATGAAATTCCCCATGTTCTTCAAGGAAACGACGGACAAGAAGTATCACGAGGACCCATTCCGTGCGGTCAATTTCAAGACGACAGTCGATGGAACATTAATCTGTCCCAACGGAAAGAAGTTCAAATTCGTCTACAGGAAAAACATTCAAGGCAACCAATATGGCCGTCAGGAAGAAATCTATGAATGTGAGGACTGCAATGGCTGTCCTTATGCAGAACGTTGTAAGAAAACACCTCATAACAGACGGATTAGCCTGAATCGTGAACTTACAAAGATCCATGCTGACGTCATTGGACGATTGACAGATACCCGCGGATTTCTGTTGAGAAGGAACCGTGCAATCCAGGCAGAAGGTACTTTCGGAGTGATGAAGCACGACCGGGAGTATGACCGAATTGTCCGAAGAGGCATGGATTCAGTGAAAATGGAAGTTTTTTTAGTTTCTATTGGCTTCAACCTGTATAAATACCATAGGAAGCAGCAGGTACATATGGATATGGCAGCTTGATTTTAAAAAGCTGATTTTTGGGGGAAAGGGGGAAGTATACCCTTTTCCTCTTGTTTTTTGCTAACAGGAGTAAAAAGAGAAAAAAAACAAGGGGCTGTGAAGAAATGAAATCTCATTTTTTCACAGCCCCTTTTTCTCAACAGCCTTTTTTATTCCGTCTTCCCAAAATTCTGCAGCAGCAGATCCAGGAACCCCTGGACGGCCGGGGTGAACAGCTGGCCCCGTTTCCAGATCAGGCTCATGGTATCCAGAAGGGGAGGGCTGCAGGGCCGGAAGCAAAGGGGACTGCCGCTGGTGTTGATGAGCCCGTCCAGCCCCATGGCCAGCCCCAGCCCCCCGGCCACCATTTTGGCCCCGTTGGTCAAGAGGGTGTAGGTGCCTGCAATATGCAGATGGTCCAGGTCCCGGCCCAGCCATTCCTGGGGGATCCCGGTAAGCATGGCCTGCCGGGACAGGATCAGAGGCTGGTCATGGACCTGTTCCGGGGTCAGTTTCGGGTACAGGGCCAGGGGATGGGTACGGGGCAGAAGGAATCCCCAACGGTCCACTGGGGTCAGGGGAACCACCTTGTATTTTCCCGGATCCGAAGGCCCGTAAATCAGACCAAAATCCACCAGGCCCTTTTCCAGCATTTCTCGTACTGCTTCTCCGTCTCCGCTGCGGATATGGAACCGGAGCTGGGGATGGAGCTGGGCAAACTGGCTGGCCACCTGGGATATCTGCCGGATTACGTCGGTTTCTCCGGCACCCATGTAAATGTCCCCGGCAATCTCAGAAGAGGTGTGGATCTCCGAACGGGTCTTCTGGAACAGCTCCAGGATCTCTTCCGCCCGTTTCCGGAACAGCTGGCCTTCCGGGGTCAGGCTCAGATGCCGCTTTCCCCGGATCAGCAGGGGACGGCCTAGTTCCTGTTCCAGATTCTGCATCTGCCGGGATAAAGTGGGCTGGGTAATGTGGATGAACTGGGCAGCCCGGGTAATGTTCCCTTCCCGGGCCACCACTAAGAAGTTTTTCAGGGTTTCACTGTCCATCTTTATTCCTTTTCCTCCTTCTTCCTCACTCCCGGTACCGTATCCACATTGGGTCCGTGGACCGTGTGGCCGGTGCCTGCGGGGGTGTGGGGAACCCCCGCAGACACCGGTGCGGGATGGGGACCGTGGTAGGACAGGTTGTTTTCCAGGATCCCGTCCGGATTGGTGGCCACATGGGGATGGACATAGGTGGTGCCTCCTCCAGGGGTGGAACGGATATAGCCGTTCACAGGATGGACCGGGACCGGGTGGCCGTCTGCCGGGACATAGCCCTCTCCCGTGCCGTGGAATCCGTCCCCGCCCATGTGCCCCGTGTGGCCGGTGTCGGAGAAGGCGGCTCCGTCGAAGGCTCCCAAAATCTTCAGGAACGGCAGCAGGAAGGAAATCACCACCAGGGGCAGGCCAAACAGCACCGTAAGAGCGGTGCGGCTTTCATACCCTTTCCGGTAGGCCATCCAGAGAAACAGATGGACCAGGAGCACCGGCAGCCCGGCGGCCAGGAGCAGGGTGGGATAGACCAGCAGCTGCCGGAGGGGCCAGGGGGGGACGATGAGATGGCCCAGGGTCAGCAGTCTGTAGCAGACTTCCACCAGTTTCCCGCCCAGCCGCATGTGATCGGCGAAGAGATAATAGTACACCAGGTACACCAGGAAGCCGCTGGCCAGCAGCTGGGCGTTCTGGATCACGTAGCGGATCCGGAGGATGAAGAACACGATGCCGATGATGATAAAGATAATGGCCGCCGGTGGAAAGATCCGGGACAGGAACAGCATGGCTCCCGCAAAGGCCAGCATGGTCCACAGCATGGGGGCGGTTTCCACCAAAAGGAACAGCACCCAGCCTGCCATGGCGGCGGTCATATGCCCCCGGCCTGCCCAGCCCAACGTGTAATATCCCAGTCCCCACAATGCCAGCATACTCCCCCAGTGCCAGGGGCTCCGTATCTGGCTCCGTACCCATTCCGCCCGCGTCATCCCAAACCAGCTCCCTTCGAAAAAGTCCGTCCCCATGGTAGCACGGGGAGGAGGGGAAGACAAGATGAAATTGACAACGGGGAGGGGGTATGTTAAAATTTTTACGATTTGAAGATTCGGTCACGGGTTTTCAGATCCATCACGGGACCACTGGACAGGAGTCCTGCCCTTTAGGGGCAGCTGTCCGGTCAAGGCCATACGGACAGCCGGGTCCACTGCCGAACTGGCGGCAACTGGTTTGCAGCCTTATTGATTGAACCTGCTGGTTCAACTTTTATAAGTTGGTTACTTCATAACCGCAATGCGTCTGTGCGCAGACTTGTGAAACGGTCAATAAGAGTCGTTCGTAACGGGGATTCCCAGAAAGAAGCAAACCGAAATACCGGGTGAGACCTTATAACGCAAGCTGCAAGGGGGCAGCTTGCGTTTTTTTGTACAGGAGTAAAAAAATACTGGGGAGGGAAAGAGCTTGGAAAAGCAATATCGGTTGAAACAGGAGCGGGCACCCATCTATGAAGCCCTGGAACGGTTCCGGAAGATGCGGGTGGTGCCCTTTGATGTGCCCGGCCACAAACGGGGCCGGGGCAATCCAGAACTGACGGAGTTCCTGGGAGAAAAATGTGTGGGAGTGGATGTGAACAGCATGAAGCCCCTGGACAACCTGTGCCATCCGGTTTCGGTGATTCGAGAGGCGGAACAGCTGGCCGCCGATGCCTTCGGCGCCAGCCGGGCTTTTCTGATGGTGGGGGGGACCACCAGCGCCGTCCAATCCATGATTTTGTCTTCCTGCAAACGGGGGGATAAGATCATCCTGCCTCGGAACGTCCATAAAAGCGTCATCAACGCCCTGGTGCTCTGCGGGGCCATCCCGGTCTATGTGAATCCGGATGTGGACAAACGGCTGGGAATCAGCCTGGGGATGAAACGGGATCAAGTAGCCAGGGCCATCCGGGAAAATCCTGATGCGGTGGCCGTCATGGTGAACAATCCCACCTATTATGGAGTGTGCAGCGACCTCCGGGCCATTGTGAAGATGGCCCACGATGCAGGGATGCTGTGCCTGGCCGACGAAGCCCATGGCACCCATTTCTACTTCGGCAGCGGACTGCCTGTTTCCGCCATGGCTGCGGGGGCCGATATGGCTTCTATTTCCATGCACAAGAGCGGGGGCAGCCTGACCCAGTCCAGTTTCCTGCTCACCGGGCCCAAGGTCCATGCAGGCTATGTGCGCCAGATCATCAACCTGACCCAGACTACTTCCGGCAGTTATCTATTGATGTCCAGCCTGGACATCAGCCGTCGGCGGCTGGCTCTCCACGGACGGGAAATCTTCCACAAAGTGGTGGACATGGCAGAATATGCCCGGCAGGAAATCAACAACATTGGAGGCTATTACGCCTTTGGCCGGGAACTGATGAACGGAGATTCCGTGTTCGATTTCGACAACACCAAACTGAGCATCCATACCTTGGACATCGGCCTGGCAGGCATCGAAGTGTATGATATCCTCCGGGATGACTACGACATCCAGATCGAATTCGGGGATATCGGAAATATCCTGGCTTACCTGTCCATGGGGGACCGGATCCAGGATCTGGAACGGCTGGTCAGCGCCTTGGCAGAAATCCGCCGCCGGTACCAGAAGGATCCCACTGGCATGCTCACCCAGGAATACGTGGAACCGGTGGTTGTCACCAGTCCCCAGGAAGCCTTCTATGCGGAGAAGGTGAGCCTGCCTCTGGAACAGTGCGAAGGCCGGGTGTGCAGTGAATTCGTCATGTGTTATCCCCCGGGGATCCCGCTCTTGGCGCCCGGGGAAAAAATCACCAAAACCGTGCTGGAACATATCCAGTACGCCAAAGAAAAGGGCTGCAGCATGACCGGTTCGGAGGATCCGGAACTGAAGCACCTGAATGTATTAGCATAAGAGGGGGATATAACCAATGGAAATGTGGTTCAGTGAATTTCATACCCCGGATGTGAAACACAGCCTCCGGGTGGACCGTCATCTGTTTTCCAAGCAGAGCGACTTCCAGCGGATCGATATTTTCGAAACGCCGGAATTCGGGCGGGTCCTGACCCTGGACGGGAACGTGATGCTGACAGAACGGGATGAGTTCATCTACGACGAAATGATGACCCATGTACCTATGGCCGTCCACAAGGGCATCAAGGACATCCTGGTGATCGGCGCCGGGGACGGCGGCGTGGTCCGGGAACTGACC
>OGYQ01001227.1_pt1 | contig 14686 bp, 10 predicted proteins | sample 1576641 | NCBI WGS metagenome assembly OGYQ01 (sample SAMEA3541476, study PRJEB24748) | human gut metagenome | biome: human gut; feature: human-associated habitat; material: faeces | place: China | collected 2012
CCCCATTGGGGTGGTCTGGAAAGGATTCCTTTTGAACCGAAACTGGTATGCGCTGGCACTGCTGTTTTTGCTGGCAGTAGGGCTGTTCAGCGCAGGAAGATTCGTGGACACCAGTATCTGCCAAATTGATGAGAGCTTGGAACAGGCCTATGCCTGCGCTAATGCAGGAGATTTCGCCGAAGCGCGGCAGCTCTATCGGAAGACTGCCGCACAAGCCCGGGAATACAGTCCTGTGTGGATTTTGCTGGTACGCCGTAATCTGATTGATCAGTTGAATCAAACACTGGCAACCATTCCAGCCTATGCAATTCCAGAAAACCAGTCTGATCTGGCTGTGGAAACGGCACGGGCACGAACCCAAGCACTGCAGATCCGTCAATCATTTTTCAGCTGGTTTTGAACGTGTGTCAAGCATATCCTTCAGCTCTTCCATAAAGGTATTGACGTCGCTGAACTGACGATAGACCGACGCAAAGCGCACGTAAGCAACGTCATCCATCTGTTTCAGTTCCTGCATGGCCAAGTCACCGATATGAATGGAGGTGACTTCACGGTCATAGGAATTGAGCAACATCTGTTCGATTCTGCTGACAGCATCATCCAATTGCTGGTAGCTCACCGGGCGCTTCTCACAGGCACGCAGCATACCATTGAGCAGTTTCTGACGATCAAAGACTTCCCGGGAGTGGTCTTTTTTGACCACCATCAGCGGGACCGTCTCAACGATCTCGTACGTGGTAAAACGCTTTTTGCAATTCAGGCATTCGCGGCGACGACGAATTTTTTCCCCGTCTTCGGTCGGGCGAGAATCGATGACTTTGGAATCAACTTCACCGCAGTACGGGCATTTCATGGCGGATTCCTCCTCTTGTCAGAAATCAGGCTTTCTTTTTGGCAGGGGTCTTTTTATGCATTTTCCAATCGACCCACAGCTGCGTGGCGATGCAAATCGTGCTGTACACACCGCTGATCATACCGAACAGCAGCGGGAACGCAAACGTATAGATGCTGTCCAAACGATAAATGACCGATACCACACAGATAACACCCAGCGCCAGGCAAGTCGTGATGGATGTCATCAGAGAACGGGAGAAGCTCTGGTTGATCGAGAGATTGACCAGCTGCGGAAGTGTCATCTGCTTTTTGCCAAACAGTGCGCTGTTTTCACGAATACGGTCGTAGATAACCACCGTATCATTGATGGAATAGCCCAGAATGGTCAACATGGCAGCAATGAAGTTGCCGTTCAGAGGAATACGGAGCAACACAAAGACAGCAAAGATGATGAACATATCATGCAGCAAGGCGACGACTGCGGTGGCACCGGCCTTGAGGCCACCGATTCTGCGGAACCGGTACGCCACATACAGTAAAATCAGAACACAGGCAGCCACCAGTGCTACCAGGCTCTTGACCAGGAACTCGTTGCCGATGGTTGCATCCACATTGCTGACTTCGTTCTGCACAAACTGGTTGTCGGGGTACTGTTCGTTCAATGTGTTCAGCAACGAATCCAACTGTTCGGTAGCCAGGGTTTCGCTGCCGGGCAACGTGATGGTCAGGGTCTGCCCGCCGGAGATATCTGCACCGGTCTGCAAAGTCAGATTGCTCTGATTCAGTTCCGTGCCGACGGTGCTCTTCAGGGCGTCCAGATCTGCTTCCCCTTCATAGGCGAGTGTGATCATCGAACCGCCCTTGAACTCCACATCCATGCGTACACCAAAAATGGCGCTGAAAATCAGAACAATGACAATGATGCAGCAGGAAAGAGAGTAGAACTTTTTGCGGTTGTCAACAAAATTGATGGTCGGCGTTTTGTATTCTGCGCCACCCTCTTTTTTGCCGCCGTACAACCAGGGATTGCGCAGTGCTTTGCAGTGGATGGCGCCGCGAATCATAACACGGGTAGCCCAAACACCGAACACAAAGTTCAACAACACGCTGGTCAGCAACGTGAAGCCGAAAGAATAAATGGTGCCGGCGGTGGAAGGTCCGAACCAGAAGAAGATCGGGTTGAAGACCTTGGCCCAGAAGCCATCCGTGGGGCCGAAAGCACCCATCAGGATGGCAGCGACGATGACGATGGTCACGTTGCCGTCAATGATAGGAGTAAGCCCCATCTTGAAACCGCTCTTGATAGCGCCATCCAGGGTCTTGTTTTTGGAAAGTTCTTCCTTGATACGTTCGGCAGTGATAACATTGGCGTCAACACCCATGCCGATGCCCAGAATGATACCGGCGATGCCGGGCAGCGTCAGTGTTGAGCCGGGGAATACGCTGAAATAGCCGGACACAACCGCCAGGGTGGCACAGACCTGTCCCAACAGCGAGAAGGTAGCGATGGTACCGGGCAGACGATAGCGAAGGATCATCAGCACAGCAACCAGCACAAAGGCCACCACACCGGCCAGCACCATAACCTCCAGGCTACGGGCGCCCAACGTGGGGCTGATGGTGGAGTAGCTTTCGGCCGAAAGAGCAAACGGCAGTGCACCGGAGTTGATCTGGTTGGCCAGCGTTGCGGCGCTATCCTGGTCAAAATTACCCTTGATGATGGCTTCACCGCCGGTGATGGCTTCGTCCACCGAAGCGGTGGAAATGTTTTCATCATCCAGCCAGATGGAGATGGGATCCCCGCTGGCGGCCAGCTCGGTGGTGGCATCGGCAAATGCTTTGGCGCCATCACTGCTGAACTTCAGCTGAACAACCCAGCCATCCGTTTCACTGTAGGCTGCATTGGCAGAGGTTACGTCATCACCGCTGAGAATCTCTTCCCCATCGACTGTCGAACCTTTACGGAACACCATCTTGGCGGTAGTGCCGATTTCGTCAATGGCAGTCTGCGGGTTGAAATCGGACTCCCCTGTCTTCCAGGGGAAGCGAACGATGATTCGATCCTTGTTGCTGTCCACATAGCTCTCGTAATCGGTGATGCCCAGACCGACCAGACGGTCTTCAATGACGGTCTTGGCGGCGGTCATCTGCTCGGGGGTGGCATCCACATCGCCATCCGGCATAAAGGTGACATCGACACCGCCACGAATATCAATTCCGAAGCGGATATCCGACGCACCCTTGATGTAGGTGTTCTTTGTGTCCCCGTACTGGTAGCTTACACCGAAAATAGCTGTCAGGGAAAATACAACAATCAAAATCGCCACGACAAACAACGGCCATGACTTCCCTCTCTTGTTCATAGAAACCTCCAAAACATGCCCGGCACCGGCGGGCGGGTTATATTACTGCTGGTCCGCCAGCAGTTTTTCCACGACCGCCAGGCGCACACAGACGCAAAGCAGCGCAGATGCGGTTTCCACCTCATCCAGGCTGGGATACGTCGGCGCAATGCGCAGATGCGAATCGTCAGGATCTTTGTGATACGGGTATGCAGAACCGGCACCGGTCAAGGTCAGACCGCACTCTTTGCAGAGCTGGGCAACCCGCTTGGCACAGCCGGGCATCACATACAGGCTGATGAAATACCCACCCTTGGGGTTGGTCCAGTGGGCGATTTCGCCACAAGGCGTCAGCTGCTGTTCGAAGGTGGTTTTGACAGCGTCAAAGCAAGGAACCAGACGGCGGCGGTGCTTGGCCATGTGGGCCAGAACGCCGTCTTTGTTCTTCAGGAAGCGAACATGGCGCAGCTGGTTCATCTTGTCATAGCTGATAATCATCACAGAAAAACGCTGGCAGATGTACTTCAGGGCGTTTTCGCTGCAAGCAATCGCAGACACACCGGCACCCGGGAAGGTGATCTTGCTGGTGGAGGTAAACATGAAGACGCGGTCTTCGGTACCATACTTTTTGCTTTCGTTGAGCAGGACCGGCGTTTCAATGATTTCATCCGTCAGATGGTGTACAATGTAGGCTTCGTCCCAGAAAATCTTGAAATCCGGCGCCGCGGTCTTCATGGAAGCAAAGCGGCGAATGGTTTCGTCGCTGTAGGTGTACCCGTCCGGGTTGGAGTACTGCGGCACACACCAGATTCCTTTGATGGTGTCATCTTCCGCCACCAGCTTTTCGATCATATCCATATCGGGGCCGTCTTCGTGCATGGGGATGTTGATCATCTCAAAGCCCATTTCCTCGGTAATGGAGAAGTGACGATCGTATCCGGGAACCGGGCAGAGGAATTTGCGCTTTTCCACCTGGGACCAGGGGCACGGAGATTCGGGATAGCCAAACATAAAACCGATGGCCATCAGGTTGTACATGAGCTGCAGACTGGAGTTGCCACCCACAAAAACCTCGGACGGTTTTACTCCCATCACATCAGCGAAGAGCTCACGCGCTTCGTACAGGCCTTCCAGATTGCCGTAGTTGCGGGCGTCGAAGCCGTCATCGGTGGTGTAGTCGTCCATTTTAAGCAGGTCCATCGCCAGGTCCATCTGGTGAGGGCCGGGTTTGCCGCGCGCCATATTCAGTTTCAGGCCCATATCCTGGAACTTTTTGTAGGCACCTTCCAGCTGAGTTTTTTCAGCGGTCAGTATAGCACGGTCCATTGCAAAATAGTCTGCCATTGTATTTCCCCCTAATGATAGTTTCCCTGCGGCATCCCCTCTATTTTGACGCAATCGCAGGCGTACACTACATTATATACGATTTGTGCAGAATAAACAAGCGGTTTGCCCGGCATTTTCCCATAAAAAACATAAAAAATGAAGAAATATCCCCTTTTTTCTTTGAATTTTATGTCTGCAAACGCAAAGAAAATCCTCTTCCTTTATTATAATAAAGTCAAAAGCATACATTACAAAGCAAAACCCCGCAGCAAACAGCGTTGCTGCGGGGCAAGATGCCGCCGACCGGGATCGAACCGGTACGGTATCGCTACCGAGGGATTTTAAGTCCCTTGCGTCTGCCAGTTCCGCCACGGCGGCATATTGTTTGTATTGTACAGCAGATGCGTCGAAAAGTCAATCCACATTGAAGAGCGGCTATGAATATGGTATACTGATACCGAATTTGGAATGAATGAGGCCTGCCGCCATGCTCACTGTACAAAAAAAGGCACACCGCACCCGACTGTTTGTGTTGGGAATGTGCCTGGGAATGATCGCTTTTCTTTGTGTTTACGGGATAAGTTCTTTGAACGTTGCCAATGACACATTCTGCCGGGGAGGATATCTGGAAAAAGATATCCAACAACATTATGCAGGTTGGTTGTTTTATCGCAACAGTGCGTTGTCTTTCCCGTTGGGCGTTACACAAAGCATCAACGCGCCCCAGGGCGTTAGTGTTGCTTATACAGACTCTATTCCGCTGGTGGCGGTGCTCCTGCGCCCGCTGGCTAATGCCTGGGGCGGTACGTTCCAATATTTTGGATGGTTCACTTTGGTGTGTTTTGCACTACAAGGCGGTTTCGGGACTTTGCTTTGCAGTCTTTTTGTTGGCGGAACCGTCTTGCCGCTCATGGGGGCTCTGCTTTTTGTCACCAGTCCCATTCTCTATGAGCGGGCTTTCCGCCACACTTCCCTGGGCGCGCAGTGGTTTGTTCTGGCCGCGCTGTACTTCTATTTTTCCTGCAGAAGAAAAAAACGGTATGCTTCTGCAGGGCTGTTTTTGCTGAATGTGCTGGCAGTCGGGATTCATCCCTATTTCCTGCCCATGACCTACGCCATTACGCTGGCCCTTTTGCTGGAATATGCAATATCCACGCATCGTTGGTGTGGCCCGGCACTGTTTTTGGCGTCCAATTTGTGTTCCACACTTCTTCTTGGCTGGCTGTTAGGTCTTTTCTACGGGACAGCCACCAGCGGTGGACAGGCTCTGTACGGATACTTCTCCATGAACCTAAATGCATTGTGGAATCCGGTTGGCGTTCAGGGAACGGTGTACAGCCGGTTATTGCCAGCCCAAAATCAGGTGAATGGCAATTATGATGCCTTTGCCTATCTGGGGCTGGGGGTACTGCTGGCGCTTCCCATAGTGTTGATAAGAGGAAGAAAGCTGATCAGGCAGCATTTCCGGGTACATTGGGCGCTGGGAGTTGTATGTCTGCTGCTGACCGTGTTTGCTGTCAGCAATGTGGTTACAGCGAACGGTGTGACCGTGTGTACCATTCCCCTGCCCGGAGAAATCATTCAACTGTGTTCGGTATTCCGCTCGGGTGGTCGGCTGTTCTGGCCGGTGTATGATTTGCTGGTACTTTGTGCCTTTGTGGGCATTGCACGTCTTCCGCGGGCGGTTCCCGCGGCCTTTCTGCTGGCAATGATCCAAATCTGGGATGTGAGTCCTGGGTTGTACCAGCGCCATCAGGACATGAACCAGGCCACACAAACCCAAGCATTCCCTTCCCAACTGCAGAGCGATTTCTGGGAAACAATTCCGGGACGCTACGCACATATGGAATCCGTGGAAGGGCTGCAGGATGACGCCTTGCATTTGGCACTTTTGGCTGCTGACAGTGGTATGACCACCAATGACCCCTTTGCGGCACGGTATGACGCACAAGCGCTGGAAACGTCCAGACAGACCGTTCTGGAGGAACTGTTCGCGGGGACGTTACGGCAGGATACACTCTATCTGTTTGAAACGGAAGGCGCCTTCTTGCAGGCGGTGGAACCCGTCAAAGGGGAAGCGTGGTGCGGACGAGTGGAAAGTGCAGATGGAACTGCAGTCTGGTATGTGATCGCACCGGGGCTGCAGGACCATACGTTTGATTCGCTTTGTACCGTGTATGATGAAAACTATCCTTTGCGACTGGCCGATTACACAGATGCGTTGTGGAATCGAGGGGTTTTGGATGCAACCAAACAGACGGTATGCTTTGCAGATTCCCCCTTTGCTCGCTCCAAGTTGGACGGGGCCAAGTATCTGTGCTGCGACGGACAGGCGTATGCCGTCCGCGCGGTGGATGACAGCGATCCGGGGTGGCTGATGGTTACACTGGACATCGAAGACGCCACAGTTTTGTGGGATCAGGAGTTGACGACCAAATGAAAGAAATTCGGGTAAAAAGTTTATTGCCGGTACGTCTTGACAAATATTTGATGGAGCTGTATCCGGCACTGGGGCAGGGGCGACTGAATAAGGCACTGCGGGAAAACAAAATCAAACTCAATGGCAAAAAGCAGCCGTTGTCTACCCGGGTACAAAACGGTGATGTAATCCGACTGTTCCTTCGGGAGGAGCAGTTGGAGGAGCGGCCGATTCCGCCGGCTGTCTTTGTGTATGAGGATGAAGATATCATTGTGGCACACAAACCTGCGGGCATTGAGGTGGATGGTGCTGCCACCGATACGTTGCTCAAGCGCGTGCAAGCCAAGCTGGCAGCCGAAGGAAAAGGCACCCATGCGGTACTTTGTCACCGGTTGGATACCGGCACCAGCGGCTTGATTTTGTTGGCGAAAAATGCGGCGGCAGAACAATTCCTGACAGCAGCCATTAAGGCACGCCGCATTGAAAAGCGCTACCTCTGTGTGACCTTCGGGCGTCCGCAGCCACCGGCGGCATTGCTGCATGACTATCTTGTGAAAGATGCTGCGCGCGGTGTGGTGCGTATTGTTCCCTCCCCCGCCGGCGGCGCCAAGGAAGTGATCACCGGGTATGAAACGCTGGCGGTCAGCGGACGCCTGGCACTGTTGGAAGTGGAATTGGTGACCGGGCGTACCCATCAGATCCGTGCGCATCTGGCACATATCGGCTGCCCGATTCTCGGGGATTCCAAATACGGCAATAATGCCGCAAACCGTGCGTTGCATTTCAAATATCAGGCACTTTGTGCCTGGGAACTGCGCTTCCCTGCCAAGATTGAGGAAGAACGATTTGCTCATCTGGCCGGACGGACATTCCGGTCGGAAAAGCCCTGGTATTGCCAGCAAGTACTGGATGGCACCCTGCAATAAAATAGGAAGAAAGAGCGTATCTCTTATGAGATACGCTCTTTGTGGTTTATAACTGTGCAATCTGTTGGGCAAGGCTTTCCCGAGTGTACAATGTGGTCAGTATCTGCAGCAGTTCTTTTTTGCTGAGCCTCGGTGGCAATCCCAACCGTTGCAGCAACCGGCGTCGACGTTCGGCGCTGTTGGCAGTACCGGAAATCCCCCACTCATATAAATCAGTATAGGTGATCGGCTGTACATTGTCAGAAGAATCTACGGGACTTTCGGTGGGGGCACTTTGTAACGCATCATGTAAGCTTTGCAGCAGCTGATCGTCCGAAATTCCCTCCACGCCCAAAAGACCTTCTTTGCCGGGCTGAGCCTTGCGGGCTTCCTTGCCGGGAATGGCCGGCACATAGGCTTGCAATACATATGCCGCCCCCACAAGCCCTGTGACAAAATGACGGATTTTGAAACCGGCTGCATCGGAATCAGTCAGAATAATCAGCCCCTGGGTCCGTCCAAGCTGCTGGAGCATCCGTTGCAGAGCACGATCTTTCATGACACGAAAACCGTCGGTGGTCAGGATGGTCCCTTCCACCAGGTTGTGCAGTCGGGCGGCGTCGTATTTTCCCTCCACGAGAAGGATTTGTTTCAGATGAATCATAGGCGCCTCCCGGCCAGTGCCAACTCACACAGAGCCTTCTGCATTAAAAGATCTGCATCTAGCTTGCTGCTTTTGAGATCAAGATCCAGCCTTTGCAAAATGGTCAGACATTGTTCCAATTGGTGCCGTTTGAACCGAGAGGCGGAGCGTTCAACCTTGCCGAGCCGATAACTCCACTTGCCACCGTAACCGAAATCTTTGGCCACATCGGCCAGGCTGCGTCGACTCCGCTTACCCTGCAGTACACGATACAGGTCCAGATAGTTTCCAATCAGGGCGCCGGTGATCATAATGGGATCATTTTGCAGTTCCAGAAGGGTCTTCAGCCGTTTTTGCGCCTGGTCAATCCGTCCTGACACCACCAATTCCACCATCTCAAAGGTGTCGGCGTCCAACGTGACCGTTCCCAGCTGCTGTACCATCTGCAACGTAATGGTATCGTAATTGGCAAGGGCAGCCAACTTGGCAATTTCATTGCGCAACAAAAACTGATCTTCTCCGCAGCGATCCAGCAACGCGGTCTCCGCCCCTTGAGCAAAAGTGGCCCCGGATTCCTGGGCCCAGCTACGTGCCAAGGATTGCAGTTCGTTGCGCCCGGGTTTGTTAATCTGAACACAATATCCGATTTTCTCACAGGCGGCAATCAGCTTTTGTTCCCGCTTGCCGGGGCGCAACTTCCCAAATTTCTCTTCGATTACACTGGTTATTACAAAAATAGCGTTTTCTGTGTCGGCCAGTGTATCACAGAGCTCTTGCAGGTCCTTGTCGGAATAAGTGGATGGGCGCACCATCGGCATCAGAACCAGACGTTTGCCCCCGAAAAAAGAAATCGTACCGGCGGCAAGGACGATTTCCTCCACCGTAGGGGTGGGGCCGTCCAGGACGGTTGTTTCAGGGTCTGATTGGTTTAGAAATCGCAAGGCTTCATTGGCAGCGGCACGTACCAGCGCTTCGTCCGCTGCATAAAAATAAAACAGGGCGCAGCCGGAGTGCAAACGCTTTGCCAGTTCCTTTTCACTGTAAAGCAAGCGGTTTCACCTCCTCGTAGGTAAGGGACAACCAGGGACGAATCATGATCACAGGGGTTTCCTGGCCATACAAGACGGTTTGCGCTGAAACGGATGTCAGCCAATCCGCAGAATCGGTACAGCATACAATGGTCTGCGGAAGAACGGTATCCGGCAAAGAGCTGCCGGCACAAAACACATCCACAGATACCGGCGTATCCAGATGGACACGGCCGGAGGCCAAAGCAATGTGACGGTTGCCTACGCCTAGGACGGCAAGACTCCCGCTGCCATCATGATACAGGTCCAGTGCCACATCGTCAAGGGTTGTTTGCTGTGTGTACCCTTCCAGATCGCGGATCTCAATTACCGGCCATTCGCCAAAATCCAGCAAAGAGGGATCCTGGCGAAGGTCCACTACCAAGGTTACCTCCGGGTCAGCGTTTTCCGTCAGATAGCGGGTTACTGCGCGCACATTGCTTTGGCCGCCCCGGAACAGAATCACTGCCTGGCCGTTTTGCATACAAACGGCACAGGGGTTGTTGGCGGTTCCCACCAGTGCAATGCGGACAAGATCTTCCTGCGACCAAATTCCCATTGCAATGGCAGAAAGGCCGCATATGGCTGCAGCAGGCAGATACCAGAGCATGCGGTCTGCCATGTGAAACACCAGTGCCAGGATGCCCAATACGGCCAATACCAACAGCGTGTAGTTTTTAGGAAAAGCCAGCTGTGCCAAAGGCAAGCCCGCACACCAGCCGACCAACGAAAGCATCCCCCGCAGCCAGAGTGACAGGAGAACACTTGCGATCCGTACTACGGGCAAGCAACCCGGTAAAAACTGCAACACCAGAATGACAATTCCCAGTTGCAGTGCCGGTTCCAGCATCCAAACCACCAAGAGGTTGGTAAGAACCCCAACACCACTGGCGGTCATACCGTGGGCAATCAGGACCGGCAGTGTGGCCAACCCGGCGAGAAAGGCAATCTGGACATTTTCCAACAGTGCCATTCCCCGGGAAAGGATGTGCACTGCCCAGGGATGTCTTGGGTCAGGGAGGTGCCCCTCTTCCCAACGGGACAAGGTACCGGCTGCCTGAACACCGAGAACCGCACAAAAGGACAATTGAAATCCCAGGTCACAGGGGACATACGCATTTTGAAGGCCCAAAAGCACCGCAGCGGCACCAGTGGAGGTAAGAAGATCCACCGGTTGCAGGAAAAAATCTCCGGCCAGGGCAATTAGAAAGACCAAACCGGCCCGCAGTACCGAGACCGGCAAGCCGGTCAGCAACATATAAAAGATCACCAGGAACGCCCGGAGTACGATCAACGGCCGGACAAAGCGCCGACGAAACCCAAAGGAAAAAATGCCGCACAGCAAAGCTACGTGCAGTCCGGAGACAGCTAACAAATGGGAAACACCCGCGATACGGAACGTGTCCTGAATCGTATCCCGCAGACCGGTTTTGTCCCCCAACAGCATAGCCGCCTCCAGTTCCCCTTCTTCGGCGGTCATCCAGGTCTTCAGACGCTGCGCAAGTGTCTTTCGCAGGCGGAACCATGTAAAGCGTGTAGCCTGGCAGGATGGCTGCGGCTGGTAAGATCCCAGATATTCTGCCTGCAAATGGATGCCCTGACTCCGATAAGACATCTGATACGCATCTGTCTCTAAATCGGCAAACTTCCATTGTGCCGTGAAGGTATCCCCCGGTGCGGCAGCCGGAAATGCACGGCACTCCACCAAAAAGTTCGTCGGCTCACCGTTCCAGGAAGTCACACGCAGACTGCCGCGATACATCCCTTCTTGGTAAGCGGGTTCGGCATCGGTCTCCACGATGACAGTGCATTGGGCGGTTTGACCGGCATAGGGCTCCAGAGGACGCACAACTGCCAGGTAAAACACAAAAAAGCAGAGTAAACCGCAAAAAATACCGGCAAAAGGGACGCCGACGGCGTATCTATGGTAGAGAAAAGCGAGCAAAGCAAAAAATGCCGCCGCGGGCAGAAGAACCAGCGGCGGCAGATAAGCCGCAAACAACTCGGCCGTGGCAAAGGCCAGACCGAACCAGGCAAGTTTGCGTTTCATGGCGAATCAATGAAGGAACAGGGGCAGCGGCTCCAGGAAGAAGATATCAGTGCGCTTGGCGGCATCGCCTTCCGCCAGAGCAGCGCAGCAACCGACTACTTTGCCGGTGCTCTTGGCGGCCAGCGTTTCCAGCGCGTGCAGGGACCCGCCGGTGGAGATCACATCGTCCACAATCAGAATCCGCTTGCCGTTCATATAATCGATATCCTTCTGGTCAATGACCAGAACCTGCTTGCCGGCCGTTGTGATGGATTCATCTTCAATCACAACAGGCTGGCGCATATAAAGCTTGGGGCCTTTGCGAGCAGGAATCCAATATTTACCGCTTTGACGAGCCATTTCGTATGCCAGGGGGATGCCCTTGGCCTCGGCGGTCAGAATCACATCAAACTCAGGGGCTTTCTTGAGCAGCGCGGCTGCGCAGGCCTCCGTCAGCTCGACATCGCTGAACATGATAAAGGCGGCAATGTCCATGTGATCGTTTACTTTGCAGATCGGCAATTCACGGGTAAGCCCTGCAATATGCAATGTATAGGTATCTGCCATGTTAGGAACCTCTTTCTACTTTGGAACAATCGGTGCCGGAACGGGCGTATCAGCCCGGAGGCCATGCGAGGCTGCGCCCTGCCAGCACGTGGAAATGCAGGTGCTTGACACTCTGGCCGCCGTCCTCCCCCACATTGGTGACAACGCGGTAGCCCTTTTCATCTACGCCCAACTTACGGCATTGGTCGGCAATCACAGCGTAGATGTGCCCCAGCAATGCGGCATTTTCTTCGGTCAATGCTGCGGCAGAAGCAATGTGCTGCTTTGGAATGACCAAAAAGTGTACCGGCGCCTGGGGATCAATGTCGTAAAAGGCCAGCAGCGTGTCGTCCTCATACAGTTTGTTGGAGGGGATTTCCCCCGCCGCGATTTTACAGAACAGACAATCTTCCATTACAATCCCTCCCTTATGGTGGTGTGATTTGGTAGGATTACTGATTCAGTTCAGCCTTGACGATTTCGGGTACGGCGTTGAGCGCTTCGTCGATCTTGCTCACATCCCGGATGCCGGCCATGGCGAAGTCCGGTTTGCCGCCGCCGTTGCCACCGGCAATGGCGGCAACTTTCTTGACAAGGGATCCGGCCTTTAGGCCGCGGGCCTTGGCGTTGGAAGAAACACCCACGGCCATCATCGTTTTGTTGCCGTCGTTGCCCACCAACACTGTCACAGCATTGGGCGCCTTGTCACGGACTTTATCCACCATTTCCCGCAGCGTATCAGCACCGGTGCCGGTCAGATAGGCGGAGATGATGCGGATGCCATCCACGTCAGCAGCGTTTTCGAACAGGCCATCCACCTTGGAGGCAGCCATTTCAGCCTTCAGGGCATCCAGCTGTTTGCCGGTCTCTTTCAACTCTGCGGTGACCGACTCGGCGCGGCCGGGCAGATCTTTCAGATTGTTGGCTTTCAGCACAACGGCAGTCTGGTTCAGCAGTTCCGTACGCTCATCCAGCAGACGAAGCACTCCGAAGCCGGTGGTCGCCTCAATCCGGCGAATACCGGCGGCCACACTGGATTCGCTCAGAATCTTGAAGCAGCCGATCTGAGAAGTGTTCTGCACGTGGGTGCCGCCGCAGAACTCCGTGCTCCAACCGCCGGCATCCACTACGCGGACCACGCTGCCGTATTTTTCGCCAAACAGAGCCATGGCTCCCATCTTTTTGGCTTCCTCAATGGGCAGGTTCTGAATCACCACAGGCAGCGAAGCATAAATTTTCTCATTGACTTTGCGTTCTACTTCACGCAATTCTTCCGGCGTCACAGCGCTGAAATGGGTGAAGTCGAAGTGGGTAATTTCGTCATCCTGATAGCTACCTGCCTGATGGACATGCTCGCCAAGGACCTCACGCAGAGCCTTCTGCAACAGGTGGGTAGCGGTATGGTTGCGACAGATGGACATGCGGCGCGCCTCGTCCACCGAAGCCGTGACCTGGTCGCCTACTTTGATGGTGCCATCCATCAGTTCACAGGTATGCACAAAGTAACCCTTGGGGTTTTTCTTGACCTGAGTAACCTTCAGCTTGGCATCTCCACAGACAATAAAGCCGTGATCAGCCACCTGGCCACCCATCTCTGCATAGAACGGAGTGCGGTCCAGAACCACCAGAACACCGTCCTTGGATTCCCCTGCCGCATCGGTGGCAATGGCGTCGGCCAGTTCCTCTCCGTCGGACAAAGCAATCACCGTGGCGGATTCCCGCAGGGTTTCATAGCCGTCAAACTGAGTGGGCTCTGCGGTCAGCTCCCCGAACAGGTCGGCGCTCCAACCGGAGATGTCTTTTGCCAGACGCTCCGCGCGGGCACGTTCCCGCTGTTTGGTCATTTCGGCATGGAAAGCTTCCTCATCCACCGTAAAGCCAGCCTCGGCGGCAATCTCTTTGGTCAGGTCCAGCGGGAAGCCAAAGGTGTCGTTGAGCTTGAACACTTCGGTGCCGGACAAAACGGTCTCACCGGCAGCTTTGCGTTCCTCCATCATGTTGTTCAGAATGTTCAAACCGGCATCAATGGTGCGGCCAAAACGTTCCTCCTCTGTGCCCACGACTTTCTTGATGTAAGACTCGTGTTCACGCAGCTCGGGATAACCGGCCTCGCTGGAAGTAATGACAGTATCCACCAATTCGGTCAGGAAGGGACGGTCAATACCAAGCATACGGCCGTGACGTGCCGCACGGCGCAGCAGACGGCGCAGAACATATCCGCGGCCCTCGTTGGAAGGCAAAATGCCGTCCGATACCATAAAGACAGTGGAACGAATGTGGTCAGTGATAACGCGGATGGAGATGTCATCCTTTTCGCTGTCGCCGTAATGCTTGCCGGAAATCTGCTCCACATGATGCAGCACGGCAGCCACGGTATCCACTTCGAAGAGGTTGCCCACATCCTGCATCACGCAGGCCAGGCGTTCCAGACCCATACCGGTATCGATGTTGGGGCGGGGCAGGCGCTCATAGTGGCCCTTGCCATCCGAGTCAAACTGGCTGAACACCAGGTTCCAGATCTCCATATAGCGGTCGCAGTCGCAGCCGACTTTGCAGGTGGGCTTGCCGCAGCCAT
>OGYQ01001252.1_pt1 | contig 14301 bp, 10 predicted proteins | sample 1576641 | NCBI WGS metagenome assembly OGYQ01 (sample SAMEA3541476, study PRJEB24748) | human gut metagenome | biome: human gut; feature: human-associated habitat; material: faeces | place: China | collected 2012
GCAGCCTTTGAAAAGGCTGGCGAAACTTTCAGTTAGGGGTGCGGTGCTGACTCATCCCAATCAATCCACAAAGGAGGAAATTTCTTTTTATGGCTTACCAAAGTTACGATCCCTCGGTCGACTATGCCGATCGCCTGCGCCGCATGATGCAGGCCGGTGCCAGTGCTGCCGAGGTCGAAAGTGTGCTGCGCCAGCGCGTCAACAAGGCGACCTCTGAGCCCGGTCACGAGCAATACGCCTATGACGCCTACTACACCGCGGCACGCGATTACATCAACCGCAACAGCACCTTCGGTGGACTGTACAATACGGGCGCGCAGACGGGCGCTGTGAGCGGCGGTACGGCATCGTATACCGATCCCTATGCCGAGCGTCTGGAAAGCGCTCTGAGCCGTCTGGAGTCCCGTGAGCCCTTTTCCTACGACCCGGAATCCGACCCGGTATTCCAGTCCTACCGCGACACCTACCGCAGAGAGGGTGACCGCGCGGCAAAGAACACCCTCGGAGAAGCGGCAGCGCTGACCGGTGGGCAGGCGAGTACGGCAGCCGTCGCGGCAGCCTCGCAGGCGCGGGATTATTACAACAGCAAGGTGGGCGATGTCGTGCCCGAGCTGTACCAGCTGGCGTGGCAGATGTACCAGTCCGAGCAGAACAGCCTGCTCGGTGAGATCGAGACGCTGGCCGGGCTGTCGGCTGCGGCCTATGACCGTCAGACCGACCGTCTGGCGCAGGATTACGCGATCTACAAGGACGAGCGGGACTTCGCCTACAACCAGTACCAGGACGTACTTGACCGCGAGCAGACCGCCGCGCAGGACTGGTACGACCGCACCTACGACTACGACAAGCTCAGCCAGTCGGCAGCGCAGTCGGCAGAGAAGCAGGCGTACACCCGTGCGATGGCGTTCTTGAATGCCGGTGTCATGCCCACCGACCAGATGCTCAAGGCAGCCGGCATCGACAAGGAGACCGCGCGCTCGCTGCGCGCCGCAGCCCTGCGCAAGCTGGGTCAGTAACAACCGAAAGGAGAGAAAACGCGATGGAAGCACAGTACCGCACACTCGACGAGGTACCCGAATGGGGTCGGGATACCGTCCGCTATTTGCTGGCAAAAAATTACCTCAGACGGCAGGAGGACGGCACCTTGCCGCTCAACGACACCCTGCTAAATGCGCTGGTCATCAACGACCGCGCCGGTCTGTATGACCTGTGATGTGCGGTAGACAGACGCGGCACGAAGCGGGAGCAAAACAGGCTATGTACAGTCAAAACCTGTAAGAAAAGTCACAATATGACACAAAAAGACCGGTCGTGCGATGGCCTGAACATCGACTGACCGGGACGGCGGGAAAGGGGAGAACACCGGAAAAACGGATACAAAATCCGACCGATTTCCCCATTCCTGACCGACAAAAACCATCTGAAATCGGGCGCACACGTCAAAAACCTGTTTGGTTCGGGTTGACATTTGTTCTGACATGTTCAGATAGAACATTTGACAATGTTTAAACATGTGTCAAATAAATGTCAAAAAATGTCAAACGGAATGTCAGAACATTGACAAGTTTTGTCAAATCCGGTATGATAGGGGAGAACAAAACCGGAACACAAAACGAACGCAGGAGGAACCAAACGTGTATGAGTCCAGCGGAGCCGGACGGCTCAAAACGCTGCGCGAACAGGCCGGACTGACTCAGCAGGAGCTGAGCCGTCAGACCGGTGTGTCCCGCAGTCTGATTTCCCAGTGGGAAAATGGGGTCATTTCGGTGTCCCTCGCCACCAAAAAGCGCGTCGCGGCCTACTTTGGTGTGGACGTGTCTGAGCTGGACGGCGAGGCGACAAGCGCACAGGCTGCGCCCCGTCCGTCCCAGACGGTGCGGGACAGTCTGCCGCCCAGAGTGGAGATGAGCGCAGCCGCGCGGCAGGAGATGAGCGAGCTTGCCGCACAGTATGCCGCACTCAATCACAAACTCGAACAGATGCTGGGTCGTCTGACGCAGGACGAGCTGACCGCCGTGCGCGAGAGCGCTGCACGCATGGCGCAGGCCGTCGAGACCGAACTTGTTTTCCGTCAGGTCAAGGCCTTTCAGGACAGACCGGACGCAGCCTCGCGCGATGAGGTGCTGCGCGCGGTCGAAGCCCTCATGGGGCAGGGCAATGGGTAAGCTTTCCTTGCGCATCGCCTGCGCCGCCTATATAATATAGGTAGGCATTCAGGTCAATCTGAAGGAGGAACAACATGAAAGATGGTTTTTTGAAGGTCGCCGCCGCTACCCCGCGCATCCGCGTCGCCGACTGTGCTTATAATACCGCCCGCGTCATCGAGCTCATGGGAGAAGCCATGGACGCCGGTGTCTCGCTGCGTTTTCCCCGAGCTGGTACTGACCGGCTACACCTGCGGCGACCTGTTCTTACAGGAAGCCCTGCTGCGCGCCGCCGAGGACGGTCTGACCCGTATCCTCGAGCACTCGGCACGCTCGCCCATGGTCATCGCCGTCGGCCTGCCCATTCAGGTAGACAACGCACTTTATAACTGCGCCGCGATCTGCTGCCGCGGCCAGCTGCTCGGCCTCGTGCCCAAGCAGAACATTCCCAATTACAGCGAATTCTACGAGGCGCGTCATTTCACCTCGGGCGCCGGTATGGTGACCCGCACGGTTACCCTGTGCGGTCAGCAGGTACCCCTTGGAGTCGATCTGCTGTTCCGCTGCCGCACCATGCCCAGCTTGGTCATCGGATGCGAGATCTGCGAAGACCTCTGGGTTCCCGCACCGCCGTCCGGCCAGCTGGCAGAGGCAGGCGCAACCGTTATCGTCAACCTGTCGGCCTCCGACGAGCTCATCGGCAAGGCAGCGTACCGCCGTCAGCTGGTGACCGGTCAGTCGGCACGTCTGGCCTGCGGCTACCTGTACGCCGATGCCGGTCTGGGCGAGTCCACACAGGACTTGGTCTTTGCCGGTCATAACCTCATCTGCGAGAACGGCACCATGCTGGCCGAGTCCGAGCGCTTCACCACCGGTCTGATTACGACCGAGCTTGACCTCGGACGCATCGCCCACGAGCGCCGCCGCATGAACACCTTCGGTCAGTCGCAGACCCGCATGACCGACATTTACTTCGATCTGCCCCTGCGCGAGACCCAGCTGACCCGTGTCTTTGCCCAGACACCTTTCGTACCCGCTGATCAGAGCGATCTGGCTGCGCGCTGCGAGGAGATTCTGCACTTGCAGGCGGTCGGTCTGGCAACTCGTCTGCGCCACACCCGCGCCAAGTCCGCGGTCATCGGTCTGTCGGGCGGTTTGGATTCCACCCTTGCGCTGATCGTCACCGTGCACGCCTTCGACCTGCTCGGCTGGCCGCGCAGCAACATCCAGACGGTCACCATGCCCTGCTTCGGCACCACCCGCCGCACCAAGTCCAACGCCGAACAGCTGGCCGAGGCCTACGGCACCAGCCTGCGATGCGTGGACATCAAGGCAGCCGTCACCCAGCACTTTGCCGACATCGGGCACGACCCGGACACGCTGGACGTCACCTTTGAGAACGCACAGGCACGCCAGCGCACCTATATCTTAATGGACATCGCCAACAAGATGGGCGGTCTGGTCATCGGTACGGGCGACCTGTCCGAGCTGGCACTCGGCTGGGCGACCTACAACGGCGACCACATGTCCATGTACGGCGTCAACGCCTCCATCCCCAAGACGCTCGTGCGCTACCTGACTTCCTTCGAGGCATCCCGCGCACCCGACGGTCTGCGCGAGATTCTGCTCGACGTGCTGGGCACGCCGGTATCGCCCGAGCTGCTGCCGCCCAAGGACGGCGAGATCAGCCAGAAGACCGAGGAACTGGTCGGCCCCTACGAGCTGCACGACTTCTTCCTCTATTATATGCTACGCTTCGGCTACCCGCCGCGCAAGCTCTACCGCATCGCCTGCCGCGCTTTCGAGGGCGTACACAGCCGTGCGACGGTCAAGAAGTGGCTCGTCACCTTCCTCCGCCGCTTCTTCGCCCAGCAGTTCAAGCGTTCCTGCCTGCCCGACGGCCCCAAGGTCGGTACGGTCACCCTGTCGCCCAGAGGCGACTGGCGCATGCCGTCTGACGCGGTGAGCGAGGTTTGGCTCAAGGAAGCCGAAAACCTGGAATAACAAAAGTTAAAAGTACGAAAATATAATAGTATATGCAGACAGTCGTCCGACGCGAGCGGGCGGCTGTCTTTTTTTGTGACACTCGTTATCATAAATTCGCTGTTATAACTATCCATATCAGAATACGAATGGTATAAAATCAGAACAAATAAACGGTTTAAAATAGATTTTTGTAATAAAATACACACAATAAATGACAAATGATTACGATTATGTTACACATTGATTGTAAATATTGAAAAGATAAAATCTCTCTGGTATGATACTGCCATACAAGAGGCGGGGCCGCTGCCCCCCAACGATCAAAAAGGAGGAAATATTCCTATGAAGAATCTGAAAAAGGTTCTTGCCATGGTTCTGGCTTTCGCATGCACGTTCAGCATGTTCGCCGGCGCTAAGGTGTTCGAGGACGTCAAGGCTGGCTCCGATTACTCCGAGGCGATCACCATGCTGTCCGATCTGGGCGTTATCCAGGGTAAGGACGACGGCAAGTATCATCCCGAAGACACTATCACCCGTGCAGAGGCTTGCGCAATGATCGCTCGTCTGATGACCGGTGATCCGAACGTTTCTCAGTACGTTGGCGCGCAGAACTTCACCGACGTTGCAAAGGGCTCCTGGAAGGACTCCGCAATCGGCTACTGCTACATCAACGGTATCGTTGTTGGTGTCGGCAACAACAAGTTCGAGCCCGACCGTGCAATCACTGACGCTGAGTTCGTTACCATGGTTGTTCGTGCAATGGGTTACGAGACCGCTGACATGAAGCAGAACTATCCGTTCTCCTACATGTCCAACGCTCAGGCAGTAGGCCTGCTGGACGGCACCAACATGGTAGCTTCCACCGACGCTCTGCGTGGTGAGGACGCTCAGGTTATCTACAACGCTCTGTTCGCAGACTACGCTCGTGGCGCGAAGCTGGTTAACACCACCCACGGCACCTCTGTTGAGACCTACCCGACCCTGGCTGAGTCCGTTTGGGGTCTGGAGCGTGCAGCTGTTGGCGTATGGCAGAAGTCCACTAAGGACGATGAGGTCATGGAGCTGACCACCTGCAAGGCTCACACTTGGGTTATCACCGGTAAGAGCATGACCGTTGGCAACGTAGACATGTTCGAGGCTTATCCGATCGAGGATGACGAGACCATGCTGTACGACAATGGTGAGAAGAACGGCGACACCGCTTACTACTTCACCTACAACGGCGACATGGCTAACATCGCTGACCTGAAGGGCTATCAGGTAGAGCTGTGGGGCATGGGCGCTCACGACGAGCCTGAACTCGAGACCGTTACCGACGAGAACGGCGACAGCAAGAAGGTTTACGTTTACTCTTCTGAGTGGGATATCAACGCAATCAAGACCGTTAAGGGTCAGACCAAGTTTGATTACACCCCGGCTGACGAGGATCTGCCGGACGTTGACCTCGACGAGGTTCGCGGCTTTGTTGGCGGCACCATCGTTTCTGACATCAACTGGGGCAAGGAGCATCTGACCGAGAAGGAAGTTAAGGATGCTCTGGAGACCAAGAACTCCGCTTCTTATCGCGTAGTTGACTGGGATTCCGACGGCACCGCTGATTTCGTTGTTGGCGACATCTACAAGTACTACGAGGTTAAGGCTGTTACCTCTAAGACCGTTCGTCTGGGCGGCTTCGACGGCAAGACCGATTTCGTTCTGGATCTGGACGGCGAGACCGACGTTAAGATCGGTGGACAGGATTACACCGTAAAGGCTGAGCTGCCGGACGATCTGGCTGAGGGCGACGTTCTGCAGGTTTCCACCGAGGACGTAGTTGCTAAGAAGAAGATCGAGTCTACTTGGACTGTTGAGAAGGTTGAGCCTGAGACCAAGGAGATCACCTCTATCTCTTCCAAGAAGGGCGTTGAGTTCGACGACGAGCTGATCAACGTTGCACACGAGGATTACTCTTTCGAGGATACCAACGACACTTACAACGGTCTGAACGAGGATTCTGACGATCTGTGGGATCTGTACCTGGACAATAACGGCTTCATTATCAAGATGGAAGAAGCTGAGGGCGCATTTACTGGTTATCTGTTCGTAACCGGTGCTGACCAGGGCAACAACTCCTCTACCGGTAACCGTCGTTCTGCTAAGATCTCTGGTGTTAACGACAAGAATGAGTACATGGAAGATCTTGAGCTGACCAAGAATGCAAACGTTGAAGTTTGGGATGGCGACAGCTACGAGGATGGCTACGACGATCGTGAGTTCAACAATGTTGCTGGCAACATCAAGGGTCGTGTATTCAAGTACACCCTGAACGACGACGGCGACGTAACCCGTCTGGTTGAGGTAGCTTGTGAGAATGCTTCGGCTGACTATAGCTATGACAACAAGAGCAATGCTGTAACTACTAAGGACAACGGTCAGCTGGCTACTAACTATGGCGAAAAGAATGCTCGCAACTGGCTGCAGAAGGCTTCCGTTATCTTCGCTGTTGAAGTAAATGACGAAGAATGGCATACTATCGCAAACGATGATTACGATCCGATGAACGAGAACAGAGCTAACATCACTGCTGGTGCAGTTCCCGAAATGGGTGGCGGCGATGACGATGATGCAAACGATGATGACATCGATGCAGGCAATGTTATTGCAATTGACTATACCGAAGTTCCGGATATCAACGGCATCAATGGTGACGATCCGGCCGCTCGCGGCATCAAGTACAACGTTGACCAGTCTAAGGACGAGGTTGAGACCGTTGTTCTGGGCGTTACCGATCTGAACGACTTCAAGAGCACTTCTACCAAGGTTGCCCTGCTGACTCAGCTTGACTGGTACAACAAGGGCGATAAGGAAGGCACCTACGATATCACTGCTTATGTTAACGGTGAGGAAGAGACTGAGTTTAACTCGATCGACTACACTGATATGACCGTTAACGGTGATACCAATGATGCAGCTGTTAAGAACCATCTGGATGCAGTAAATGACTACATTGAGGACAGCGGTAAGAATGGCGTATACGCTGAGCTGCGCTTCAACAAGGATGGCAAGGTTACTGAGGTTAACATCATTGACACCTCCTTCGCATTCCAGAATCCGGATATCCCGATTGCATCTGGCAGCGTAGAGTCCAGCAAGAAGAATGTAAGCGTATTCAACCGTGCATCTGAGGACGAGCATTACACCGTTGTTCGTGCAGTTGTTAACCTGCGCAATGATGGTGATACCCTGATGGTCACCCCGGCTAAGGGCATTTACGACAAGAATGCAGACGAGAAGAAGCTCGAGTCTGTTGATAATGCAGAATTCTTCCGTTACTACAATCTGGTTAGCGATACCGCTTACTATGAGATTGACGGCCAGCCGGTTATCAAGGATGGCCAGTTCATGGATGCTTATAACGAAGGCTTCGATGATGACTTCGCGGTTGCAGCTGGCCGGAGCGTTTTGATTTTCTTGCGCGTACGAGCGATGACAAGGCTGATCTGGTATCCTGGATTGATTCCGTCAACGATGAGTATGAAGATGCTTACTGTGTAGCTGATGTTGTTATCGACAACACTAAGGCTGAAGGCGACAATGATGTTGTAGCAGTTTACTACTACAATGATACTGTTGCTGAGTATGGCATGCTGGATGGTGACATCCAGGTAAATCATCAGGATGATACTGCTGATGTAGATCTGACTTATGGTACCGCTGCGCAGGTTGGCGTTATCTGCAACGACAAGAATCTGGTAGATGGTTCTGAGGAGATTACTCTGTACTCTGTTGATGCTACCGGCAAGAAGACTAAGATCGAGACTGTTAAGGCAGATGCTCATGATTTTGGTATCCTGAATGTTGGCAAGTACTATGTAGAGGCTACTGGCGAGAACGAGGCTACCGATAAGAATGATCGTCAGCTGATCGAAGGTATGTACTTCGATGTTGTTCCGGCTGATCTGGATGCAAACGACGATGCAAAGATCGAAGTTAATCCGAAGAATAACCAGCAGGTAGTTCTGTCTGGTATTGATGTAAAGGATCTGCCGAAGGAAAGCTTCACTGTATACCAGAACTCTTCTAAGCTGCCGCAGGATCAGGATAAGTACGACTTCTACTACGATGAAGAAGACGGTACTTACAACTTTATCATCAAGGCTGGCGCAAGTGTTACGGATGACATCAAGATTGTAGTGTCTGCCAAGAACTACGCAGAGCTGTCTGTTCATCACGCACCGGAAGCTGCTCCGACTACTGATGTTGATGTAACCTTGACTGGTTCGGCTGATGCAGACGCGAATACCATTACTCTGAATGTTAGCTCCAATGTAGATGCTGATGCAAGAGCAATGCTGGCTTCGACTGATGTTTGGAAGGTTGTAAAGACCGACGCCGTCGCTGGTAATGCTTCGATTAGCGTAAACAAGATTGAGGTTAACGCAGGTGGTACTATCACTCTGTCTACGGCTGATCTGTACAAGACGGCACCGTATCGGGTTTCTCTGGACATGACTCTGAACGGTGTACATTACACTGGCACTGTAGATGTTGTTGGTGCTTAATCACCTCATGTGATTAACCCTCAAGTTCATACTTGAGTTTCCAAAAGGGCTCCGCTTCGGCGGGGCCCTTTTTCTATTTCTCTCTATCAAAAACCTGATCTTTAAGTGACAGATTTTGCAATCAAAACCCTGGAATTTTGTAACTAAAATGTCATCTTAATAAAGTATTTTCAAATTGTTCACAAAAGAGGGGAACTTTTCATTGTTCCCGTTCGTCTATTATGATAGAATAGGGATAACAAGGTATCCTTTATCGCCCGGTCGCCGTCAGCGTCCGGCGAAAAAAACCGGAAATGAGGAGGTCTTACTCAATGAAATTCATCAAGCGTTTGGGTGCGCTCTTTGTCGCCCTCTGCCTGATGGCCACCATGGTTCCCGCAGCTTTTGCCGCTGACGCAAAGGCCACCGGTGCCATTACCCTCACCATCGGCAGCCCGACCATGTCGGTCAATGGTACTTCTACCACCATTGACGCAGAGGGTTCCCGCGCAACCCTCTACAAGGGATATACCATGCTCCCGCTGCGCTCTGTCGTCGAGAATATGGGCGGCACGGTTTCCTGGAATGCTGCAAACCAGCAGATTACCATGAAGTATAACGGCTCCACGGTCAGCATGACCCTGGGTTCCAAGACCGCTTATGCAAACGGCGTGGCAAAGTCCATGTCTGTCGCACCCTTCACCGACAACGGACGTACTTACGTCTGGCTGCGCTCGCTGGAGTTCTTCCCGGGCGTAACCGTTGACTGGCGTGCAGACACCCGTCAGGCAACCGTTGTTTACCCGATGGTCGCAGGCTCTACGCTGGCAACCCAGCCGGTACAGCTCAAGATCACCAACACCTCGACCGCGATCTATAAGGAGATCCGCTTTGCACCCGCAGGCACCGAGGATTGGGGCGACAACATCCTGACCACCCAGCTGTACGCAAACAGCATCCAGACGGTCACCGCAAACTTTGCAAAGGTCAAGTACGACATGCAGCTGACCGGTGTTTACGGCTATAAGTCTTATATCCGTAACCTGGACTTTACGAACGCAGGCTCTTACGGTTCGCTGACCATCACTTCGGCGGACGCTGCAACCCTGGTACTGGACGGCGTACTGGCTTCGGGCACCGACTCGAGCGTTCTGCTGACCGTCCGCAACAACACCGGCAACGTCATCACCTCGATCGTTTACGGCTCGGCTGCGACCGGCGCATGGTCTGACGAGCAGCTGGCGACCCGTTACCTGGCAGCCGGCGGCTACACCACCATGACCCTGCCTTACGCTTCCGCGAAGCCCTATTACGACTTCCGTATTACTTACCAGAGCGGCTGGCAGGTGACCTACACTAACGTAAATCTGGCTTCTTCTTGGGGCACCCAGATGGTAACCTTCAATGCAAACGGACAGGTTTCCTACGCGAACTCGTCCACCTCGACCAACAGCGGCAGCACGGAGATTACCTTCAAGAACAACTACGGCAAGACCGTTTACGAGCTGCGTATGGCTCTGTCCAATACCGACTCGGCATTCCGCAACGCAAAGAACCTGATCGATACTACCAAGAATGGCGATACCGATAAGTTCAGCATCGACCTGACCGGCATGCGCAAGTGGTACATCCGTGCGTACGATAAGGACGGCGACGTCATCGAGTCCGGCAGCGTTACCTTCTCGTCCACCAATCCCAAGACTGCAACCATCACCCTCAAGAAGAGCGGCTTTGCACTTGGTTCGTCTTCGTCGGCTGATACCGGCCTGCTGATCTCGAATACTTCCAGTGAGGACATTTATGGTATGTTCGTTCTGGATCCGGACGATGATGATTACAAGTCCAGCTGGGATTATGATGACTTCAATGACGAGTACGATGATATCGGCGAACTGGATGCCGGTGAGTACGATGTCTTTGATCTCGACCTGTACGGCAAGAACGATAACGAGATGAGACTCATCATCTTCACCGATGAGGATGATTTTGTTGAGAGAGAGATTTCCTTCAACAAGAATATCTCGGATATCGGCGTTCTGTGCATCTATGATATCACTGGCTCTTCGTTCAGCTACAGCAAGTATGACGATGATAAGGATGATCTGGATGACGGCGAACTGGTCTTCGAGATTTACAACAGTGATAAGAACAGAAAGCTGACCGGCGTTTATGTTCGTGATGCTGATGAGGGCGATAAGAGCGATGATGAAATCAGCAATTTTGAGAAGACGAATCTGCTCGACTCTTCCATCAGCGCAGGCGCAAGTGATTCCTGGATCATTGACGACGATGAGTACGGCGATGACGGTTACTGCGATTTCCTGTTTGTATTCGATCAGGGCGACAATATCGTTCTGAATAATGTGGATACCACCGATTACAGCTATTTCGTACAGATTAACGTAGATCGTGACAGCGCCGACATGGACGGCGAATAAATCCTACACAGTATAAAAGTCCCCCGGCCATACCGGTCGGGGGATTTTTAGATAAGGGACGATTCAGGGACGTCCGATGGATTACAAGGAGGAATGACAATGAAACTGCGAAAACGGCTGAGTGCGCTGATCGTGAGCGCAGCTCTGCTGCTGACCGCACTGCCGGCAATCGCGCCCGCAACCGCGTCAGCGGCAACGACGATGGGCTCCATCGTTCTGACGATTGACAGCCCGACCATGACGGTAAACGGCACGTCCAAGGCGATTGATGCCGAGGGCAGCAAGCCGACACTGGATGCCGGCGGCTATACCATGCTGCCGCTGCGCGGCGTGGTAGAGGCGATGGGCGGCAGCCTGACTTGGGATGCAGCAAATCGTACCGTCACCATGGTAAAGGATGGCCAGACCATCAAGGTACCGATCGGCTCGACTAAGCTGACCGTAGACGGTGTCCAGAAGGACATGCTGGCAAACAACGGCACCTACAAGGCTGCATACATCAATAAGTCCGGCCGCACGCTGGTTCATGTGCGTGCGCTCCAGGCGTTCAATAACACCACCTGCACCTGGAACCAGACCACCAAGCAGGTAACGGTCACTTACCCGATGGATGCCCCCGCGGTATCTTCCAAGAACTACCGCGTTGACCTGATTAACCAGACCGGCGCAGACATCAATGCACTGTACTATGGCCAGTCCGGCACCTATTCGTACAGCAAGAATGTTCTGACTTCTACCCTTAAGAAGAACGGCACCGCATCGTTCTATATTTCGGTACCGGACAATGCGACTACCCGTCTGTATGACTTCTACACCGAGGGCGTGGGCACTAAGTTCTTTAACGGTCTGAACCTGACCGGTGTCAATGCCTATGTCACTGTCGTGCTCAAGGAGAACGGCAAGTTCGAGCAGGCAAATGACAAGACCATCACGGTATCTTCGGGTGAGACTGCGCTCAAGGTCGAGAACAAATCTAAGCTGGATATTGAAAAGGTATACATGTCCACGGATAACAAGTTCTCGAGCTCGGAGATCATCTGGGACAAGACGATCGATGCAGGCGATGACGAGACCATCGACATCGATCTGGACGGCACCAAGACTTGGTACTTCCAGGTTGTCGATGAAGATGATGAGGAGTATGACAGCGGCAAGGTGACCTTCTCGAGCACCACGGTCAAGAATGCAACCCTGACCTTCTCGAGCAATAAGAAGCTGTCGCTCAAGGGCTCGTCGAGTGACGGTGATATTACAGTTGCGATTGTCAACGACACTGAGACCAAGATTCGCGAAGCCTATCTGGTCGAGAAGGGCGAGGGCAAAAACTTTGACATTGAGGATTATAACAGCGACGACGATATTCTGGACGACAACAGCGGCCTGAAGGCTGGTGAGTATATTGTCCTAGAAGACATCGCGGAAGCTGATAAATACGATATCGTGCTGTACTATGGAAGCAAGGACGACGATTACGGTTATTTCTCTGTGAACCTGGAAGATGCCGATACGTATGCATTGATTTATGTCAATGATGATAGTGATGATGATTTCAGCGGCGCAGTCTACACCGATCAGGATGATAAGATGATTGTCGGTGTGTACAATGGAACTGATGAAGATTTGTCCAGCGTAAAAGTGTGTGCGCAGGATAAAGATGCGACCAAGATTGAAGATATTGGTTCTTTGAAGGATGAATATATTTACTTTGTTGAGGTAGATACTAATGATTATCCGGATATCAATATCTACTGGTCGGGCAACTCTGACGGTATTGACATTGACGACTTGGATGACGAGAACCCATTTGCTGTGATCACGCTTAAGAGCAACAGTAAATATTCCCTGGATAGCATCGACGAAATCTAATTACACAAATGCAAACCCATGCCGACCGGCAGGGGTTTTGTGTTTGCTATGCGGAGCAAGCAGAGTAAAGTGTAATATAATAGACAAGAAACGCGACAAATCGGTTAAAGTTACACAGATTTCAGTAAAAAAGGTGACAAAAAGGTTAAATAACCAGAAAAAGGGTTTCCTTTGAAACAATAATTTGCTATAATGAGACATCACAATGGGAGACAGGAGGTTAGACCTCTTATGAATATTCAAATTTTTGGAAAAAGTAAGTCGTTTGACACGAAAAAAGCCGAGAGATGGTTCAAAGAACGCGGGATTAAGTTCCAGTCGATTGATCTTGCGCGATACGGCATGTCGCGCGGAGAATTCGACAGCGTAAAGCGTGCAGTTGGATCGATCGAGGCGCTGATCGACGAGAAGGCCAAGGGAGCAGCGGCGCTCAAGTATCTGGCATACGAGTCCGATCAGGAGGAAAAACTGCTCGAAGAACCCGCTCTGCTGCGCGCACCGATCGTGCGCAACGGCAAACAGGCGACCGTGGGATATGCGCCTGATGTGTGGGAGCAGTGGACAAAGGGATAATCAAACGATCAAATTATACAATTTGTAATCGTTTGCAAAGGGGACCGATTTGCGTAGCGGCAGGAAAAAATCGGTGGTATGCTTGGTAAAAGAATCAGACCATAAAAATCAAGCGAAGATGGCATCATAAATACAGAAGATAGGCAATGCCCGATGCGTGTGAGGCGATTTGGGCAGGTAGGAGGTATCTATGCTGTTTACGGAGCTGAAAAAGATTCAAGACAATGATATTGAACAGACACTGACCGCGAAGCTGGAAGCGCGGGGCATTGACCCGTCGATCTTGCAGCAGGAACTCGGAGGCACCGAGGTAACGGTTGAGCAGTTGATTTCCGAGGTGGTCGAGGGACTGATCGCGCAGGCAGCCGACGCCAACCGCGAGAGCTTCCGCGCACGCCAGCGCAAGGGCTTTGAGCAGGCGCAGGCAGCGGGCAAGTCGGTAGGTCGTCCGTCGCGCAAGTCGCCCGAGTCCTTCCGGCAGGTGCAGCAGATGTACGAGACGCACGAGATCAGCGGTACGCAGGCGGCAGCCCTGCTGGGGGTTGCACGCGGTACATTTTATCGCTGGCTGAAGGAAGCGCAGGAGGGCGTGCAGCAGGCGCCGTGACACAAAAAAAGAGGGTACGTTCGTACCCTCGTCTTTGGCTCCCAGCATGGAAACTGAAATGAATGTTTTGATTCCGCTTCCCGTATTGGAACCGGTCAGGCCGTTCCGTATGGAGCGGTCTTTTTTTATTCTGCCTGCGATTCGGTGGACTGTGCAGCAGCCTCTGC
>OGYQ01001256.1_pt1 | contig 14252 bp, 20 predicted proteins | sample 1576641 | NCBI WGS metagenome assembly OGYQ01 (sample SAMEA3541476, study PRJEB24748) | human gut metagenome | biome: human gut; feature: human-associated habitat; material: faeces | place: China | collected 2012
GGATGAGCCGGTGAATTCGGCAGAAGATACAAAGAAACTGGGGATCCGCACAGGTGATATGGTATTCTTTGAGACCCGCACGCGCATTACAGACAGCGGCTATATTAAGAGCCGTTTCCTGGATGATAAGCTGAGTGTGGCAATACTGTTAGGTTTTGCAAAATATGTAAAGGAGGAAGGCATTACCCTTCCAAGAAGAACATATCAGCATATTACGGTATATGAGGAAGTAGGACACGGCGGTTCTGCATCAGTTCCTGCGGGAGTAAAGGATGCGATTTCCGTGGATATGGGATGCGTTGGAGACGGTCTCTCCTGTACAGAGCATCAGGTTTCTATCTGCGTGAAGGATGGAGGCGGACCATATAATTACGATATGGTTGGTGAGATGATTGCTCTGGCGGAAGCGAACGGTATAGATTACGCAGCAGATGTTTATCCGCATTATGGCTCTGATGTCGAGGCAACACTGCGCGCGGGGGCAGATATCCGTCATGCACTTATCGGCGCCGGCGTGTACGCTTCTCACGGATATGAGAGAAGCCACAAAGACGGTGTCCGCAATACATTCCTGCTGCTCGCGGCGTATCTGACAGGTCAGGAGGCTCTGGCATAATGCAAATTCTGGTCACAATGCCGGTCAATGATCGGCAGAAAGACTTACTTAAAAGTGCGGCACCCGGAGCGGATTTCATATTTCATATAAAATCTGAAGTCACTTCCGGAGATCTTGCATCGGCAGATATTATTTTAGGAAATCTGGCTGATCCCAGACAGCTCCTGAAAGCCGGAAATCTTAAATGGATACAGTTGAATAACGCCGGCACGGAAGGATATTGTGATCCGCAGATACTTTCCCCTCATGTACAGCTTACGAATGCGACAGGAGCCTACGGGCTCGCAATTTCCGAGCATATGATAGGATGTCTGTTTATGCTGCGCAAGAAGCTGCATCTGTATTATGCTAATCAGCTGAGGGAAGAGTGGAAGAAAGAAGGACATGTAGCAATCGTGCAGGGCAGTCGTGTTCTCAGCGTGGGCATGGGAGACATTGGCAGCACGTTTCTGCGCAAAATGAAGGCGCTGGGAGCTGTTACCGTAGGTATCAAGCGCACAGCCGGAGAGAAGCCGCCTTATGTAGATGAACTGTATACCGCCGAAGCGCTTGAGAGGGAGCTGCCGCTGGCGGATATTGTAGCGCTTTCTCTTCCGGGAAATAATGAAACGCGAGGTATCATGAATGAACGCCGTCTGGGATTGATGAAGAAGACTGCAGTGCTTTTAAATGTCGGGCGCGGCAGTGCCGTGGATATGGAGGCACTTTTCAAATGTCTGAGTATGGGAAAGATAGCGGGGGCTGCTTTGGATGTTACCGATCCGGAACCTCTGCCCCCAGGACACCCCCTCTGGGAGGCCCCCAGCCTCCTCCTCACCCCCCACACCGCCGGGGGCTATAACCACATGGAGGCCACGCTGGAGCGCATCAAGGCTATTTTCCTGGACAACCTGCGGCGCTATGTGGAGGGCCGCACGCTCCGCAATCAAGTGCGCTGACCCCCCTTGACATACCTCGGCGGTCTAGGTAAAATACACCTAGATCGCCGAGGTATTTTGCGTATAAGGAGGCTTCCCATGAAAAAGGCGGACAAGAACCTGCTCTCCGGCTCCACCACCCTTCTGGTACTCTCCCTGCTCTCCTCCGGGGACAAATATGGCTATGAGATGATCGCCGAGCTGGAGGCGCGGAGCGACCACACCTTTACGCTCAAGGAGGGCACCCTCTACCCCATCCTCCACACACTGGAGAAGGACGGAGCGGTGAAGTCCTACGAAAAAGAGGCCCCCACGGGCCGGATGCGGAAATACTACCGCATCACCCGCAAGGGCCTGCGCCTGCTGGACGAAAAGAAGGAGGAGTGGGTGGAATTTACCCATACCGTCAACGCCATTCTGGCCGGAACCAGTCCGGCTCTGGCATGAGCGCCCCGGCGGCGGCCCCCCACCGCACCATCAGCCAGTTCTGCGACCACGTATGCATGTACGTCCGCTTCCGGCCGGACCACGAGGCCATCACGGCGGAGCTCACCGCTCACTTGGAGGACCATAAAGACGCCATTCTGGAGATACACCCGGACATGACGCTGTGGGAGGCGGAGCGCCGGGCGGTGGAGGCCATGGGGAATCCGGAAGAGCTGGGCCGCTGGCTGGACTCCATCCACAATCCCCTCTTGGGGTGGCTCCAGATCTGGTTCGTGCGGGCGGTGTGTATTCTGGCGGCCTTGGCGCTGGTGCTGGCTCTGCCCCAGGCGGAGCGCGTACACAATCAGGCCGCTGACATCCAGCGGCTCCGCAGCTGGGGCCCGCCGGACAGGGAGCATGTGACCGCCGACTTCGCGCCGGACGGGACGTGGACGTGGCGGGGCTACGCCTTCTCCATCCCCCGTGCAGTGGTGGAGCAGTGGGAGGGAGGCCAGAAGGTGTCCTATCTGCTGAGGATCGCCCACCCCAACCCCTGGCGGCAGGAGCCCCAACTCCGGGAGGGGATCTGGGCGGAGGACGACCTGGGCAACCACTATTATTCCATGGAGGAACAGCAGGCTTTGAGCGACCAGGGCGCGTTCCGCGTGTATATGGGCATGTCCTCCGGGAACTATTCCGCCGCCTATCCCTTCGCCACTTACTACGACATGGGAGTATCCAACATTGACCCGGCGGCCACCGAGATCACCCTCCATTTTGACCGCTATGGAGAGGATGTGCTGTGGCTGACCATCCCTCTGGAAGGAGGCGGTCTCTATGGCTAGGCGCCCCACTACCCCCGCCCGCCGGAAGCGCCGGACGGCCGTGTGCGCCGTCCTTCTGCCGCTCCTGCTGGCGGCGTTGCTGCTGGTGCTGGACGTTCCCTTTCTCACTGCCCGGGGCGCTCTGGCCGCCACCCAAGAGCGGTACGCCTTCGGCCCCGGGGAGGTCATTGCCCGGTTCAGCCCCCAGCAGGAGGGCATGCCCCCGTTACGGTACTACATCGTCCGCGACGGGGACTGGTTCGCCTGGTGCAGTGTGGAGGGGGACGGCCTGTTCTGGCGCCCCGGCGCGCTGACTGCGGCCTGTCCGGACGGCGAGGCCCCCCTGGCCATTCTGGCTTCCCCCACGTTCGGCGGCACCAGTCCGGAGCTGGTAGTGGTATCCAGCGACCCGGACATCGCCGCGGTGGAACTGGACTATCTGGTGAAATCCGCCATCATCGACACCGTAGTTTACGTTCACGTGGAGATGGCCCGTCAGGAGCCGCTGGAGGATTCGTGCTTTTACTTCTCTCTGGAGGACGCCTATTCCCGCCTCTTTTATGAGACGCCTTCCACCGTTTTCCGCGTCCGGTACTATGACGCGGACGGAAAGCTGCTCTACGAGTCTCCCTATCCCGCCCGCTGGTTGGAATACCCGATCCTCGACTCCCATTTGAAGGTGGTGACTCCGTGAACCGCGACCATGTCGACCGCTTCTGCTCCAGGGTGTGCGCGCACGTCCGCTTCTCCCCCGATCACGCCGCCATCACGGCGGAGCTCACCGCCCATCTGGAGGATCACGCCGCCGCCCTGGAGGCGCGGGGCTTTCCCTCCGACGTAGCCGTCCAGCAGGCCGTGGACGCCATGGGCGATCCGAAGGAAATCGGAAAAGAACTGGACAAGAGCCACAGCCCCTTCCTGGGGTGGTTCCAGATCTGGTTCCGGGCGGCGGTCTGGACGCTCCTGCTTTTGTCCATCCTGACGGCAGCTTATTCTCTGCTGCACAGCACCTCCTCCCTCCGCCTCCCCTCCCAGGCGGAGGCGGAGTGGCTTCAGACGCACAGGAGCTTTCCCCAGGTGGCGGGAGAGCTGGATCCCCAGGCGGTGTACCAGGGGGCGGACTACCGCTTCTCCGTGGAGCGCGCGATTCTGCTGGACACCCATACCGGCCTCCGGCTGGACTGTCTGCTCCGGGTCTCCTGGCGCAACCCCTGGCTTCCGCCCCCCAACGCCGGGGCGCTGCTCCGCGCGGAGGATGACCGGGGCAACGAATATCCGCAGTTCCAGAACCGCCCGTTTCTCACCGGGCGTTACCTGCACGGAGGGCCGCTTCCGGGCGCCTCCCCCCTCCCTGTGCGCTACTATGAGCTCTCTATCTGCCAGGTCGATCCGAAGGCGGAGACCATTACCCTGTTGCTCGACCCCTTCGGCGCCGTCGAAGCGCGCCTCACCATTCCGCTGAGAGAGGAGAAAGCCCATGGCTAACCTGCCCACCCCCGCCCTGCGGAAAAAGCGCATCCTGCGGGACGTTTGCCTCCTGCTGCTGTGCCCGCTGGTGTTGCTTTTGGCCTGGGGCTTCCCCTGCTTCACCCGGAGTCAGGCCCTCTGGGCGCTTCAAAAGGCAAACTTTTTTGAGGGCGGCCGCGTTGTCGCCTGGTCGTCTCCCCCGGAAGACCGTGATACCGCCTATGCCGTCCTCCGGCGGGACGGCTGGTACGCCGTGGGAACCCTGCGGCGGGCGGGGCCCTTCTGGGAGCCCGTCCGGTTCAACGCAGTTCAGCCGGACGACGCGCTCCCCATAACCCTTCTGTTCGAGGACGCCGGGATGGCTCACAGCTTCCTCTGTGTGCTCTCCAGCGATCCGCAGATTGTGACCATGGAGCTGGACTACGTGGCGGGCTTCTCAGAAACCAGCTCGTCCCCGCAGCAGCTGCGTACCCTCCGGCGGGAGGCGGTGGAACACTGCTTTCTCTTTCCCTGTGACGGTTCGGCCTGGGTGCCGGTGGACGATCCCTTTCAATCCATCCGTCTCCGGGGTTATGATACGGCCGGAAATCTGGTGTATGAGTCCCCCGTGCCAAGCCTTTGGGCGAACTATGACTTCTCCCCAATGGAATGAGGTGATTCCATGGCAAATCTCCAATTTGAGGACTTCTGTCAGAAAGTGTGTCAGATGCTCCGCTGGAAGGCGGCACGGGGGCCGGTCTCTGCCGAGCTGACCGCCCATCTGGAGGATCACGCTGCTGCTCTGGAGGCGCGGGGCCTGTCTCCCGAGGAGGCTGCCGCCCAGGCCGTGACCGCCATGGGCAATCCCTACGCCCTAGGTCACGCGCTGGATCAAACCCATCCCCCCACGCTCCCTCGGGTATCTCGCCTCTTTCTGGCCGTCGGACTGCTGGCCCTGTTTCTGGGTATTCTTTTGGGACTCAATCGGGACAGCGGCCTCTTCGCCCTGGCCGGGGTGGTTCCCCAGCCGCCGGAACTGTCCTATGACACGGGGGACTCCCTGGTACTGAAGGGCGCCGCTGCCGGTGGCGGTGTGCTGGGGGCGTATACCTTTGCCTCCGCTGGCCGGGCCGGACTGGTTCATGTCCGCTGGGAGCTCAGCAGCGGTGTGAAAGAGGAGTACCAGCTTCAGGTTCCTCTCACTGTCACGGCCCGCCGCCCCTGGCTGCCCGTGCCCCTGGTGTATGAGGCGGATGCCTCATACACCGACGACGCCGGCGGCTCCGGCCCCTGCTCCCTCCGCTCCGGGGAGGACTATCTGCTGGGTGCCTCCGGCTGGCTGTACATCGCTGACCCCACCCCCGGGGCCCGGGTGTTCACCATTACTGTCTCCGCGGCGGGTGAGGAGATCTCCTTCACCGCCGCCCTGGCCGAGGAGGTGCCGCCGCTGTGAGCCGATTCCGCTTTTACATCTTTCCACGCCTCTGTCTGGCCCTCAGCGCCCTGGTACTACTGGGCGGGCTGTGGGTGCTATGGCTCTCCATGGGGCGGCCCATGCCCACCCAGGGGTTGGCCTGCCGCCAGGCGGAGACCGCCCGGTTCCTCCCCCACGGTACCACCTCCGCCTCCGGCCCCCTTCGCTACGAGAACGGCGTGTGGTTCGGCAAAGCAGACGCCTGGGCGGTACGCCGGGCCGGGGACTCCTTTACCCTCATGGAGTTGGAGCGAACCGCTGGTCTACTGTGGCGGTCAGAGGCCATAATGGACATCACCCCATCCCGCTGGGGGGAGGCGATCTGGGCTTTCCCCGCCGGACTGGACTACTACGACGTGTTTCAAGAGGGCTCCCTCGACAGCGAGACCTGGTCTGAGTTTACACCCGTGGCCGTGTCCGACGATCCCCGGGTGGCGCAGGTGGAGGTAACGGCAGTCTGGGTGGGAGATGAGGAGCGGGACGCCCCCGCCGCCGCCCTGGCGGAGCGGGGCGTCACCGCCTGGCTCTCCCCCGCCGGGGACGGAGTGTGGTCCGGCCCCTCCCTGTCCATACGGTTTTATTCCCCCGGGGCTGCCTCCCGCAGCTCTATCCTCCTGCTCTCCTGTCGGGGCTACGACACCGACGGCGAACTTGTGGCCTTCTGCGACTAGCCCCTTCCTTCGACGGCATATTCTTCCAGTATATGGTATGCTATACCCAAAGGAGGATATGCCATGAGACAGCTCATTCCTGCACTCCTGCTCCTCACCCTGCTGCTCCCTGCGGCGGCAGCGGCCCAGTCCCCGGTCACCCGTGCCCAGTTTGTGGCCGCCCTATGGACCTGCTCGGGTGCTGTCCCCTACGATGCCAACGGCCCTTTCTCCGATGTGAATCCCAACTCCCCCGGTGCCACGGCTGTAGCCTGGGCCTATGATCTTGGGATCGTGCGGGGCACCGGCGGCACACTTTTTGTCCCTGACCGCCCCATCACCCGCGAGGAGGCCGCCGTCCTGCTCCGCCGCTACGCCGTCCACCTGGGGCGGGACACCTTTCTGCCCAGCGGAGTGGCCGCCTGTAACGACTTTGAGGGGATCTCTCCCTGGGCGGACGACTCCCTCTACTGGGCCGCCGGCATCGGCCTGCTGGCGTGGGGCGCGGACGGCAGGCCGGAGCCCCAGGGCACCCTCTCCCCGGAGGAGCTGGAGCAGGCCCTCGCCCGTTTTTTTGATCGCCCTGTCCCGGCTGTTCCCTATCTTCTGGAGCACTGGTGAGCCCCCTTTCAAGCAAAAAATGCCTGGAACCGCATGGTTCCAGGCATTTTTACGCGACAGGCAGGCTAGTCCCGCACCATCTTCTCCAGCTCCTCCCAGGTGGGCCCCAGCTTCTCAATGTCTCCCCAGGTGGCAAAGCGTTCCTCCATGAGGGCCCAGGTGATGTACCAGTAGACATACCGTATGTCCAGATGGCAGGGCAGAATATCCTCCAGGATGGCCCTCATTGATTCAAACCCGTCCGGGATGCCTGGTACATCGGGGAACCGCACCTCCACAACGCCGGGCGTTTCCGTCTCGCTGGCCACGGCGTTGAGACCGCAGCCTTTTAGATTATCGTTGATCGCCGTCAAGGTAAAGCTGTCCCCGCCGATGCGCAGCAGGGCGGCCAGCGCCGCCCGCCGCCGCTCCAGACTGGCAGCTACCGGCTTTCGGGCCAGCAGTGCCTCGACGGCCTCCAGCCCCCGTCCCTCTGCGGTGCAGATCAGCATCTCCCGCTGTACCTCCTCCATGGCGGCCTCTACCCCATCCAGCGCCTTCCCCTGGGCCTCCAGCTCACCGCCATTGGCGGTGCCCTCCAGCCCATAGATACGCAGGGGCCGGAGCAGCTCCCTGAGGTATGCCCCGTAGCTCATGCCGTCCCCTCCAGTGCCGCTACCGTCAGTGTGCCCAGTTGTGGCAGCTCGTCCCCCGCTGCCGCCACATCGGCCGCCGGGGCGGTGAGGGCGTAGTTCTCCACGCCCTCCACCCCGAAGATCAGCGCCCCCAGCTGGGCCCGCAGGACACTCTGCCCCAAGAGCCGCCCGTCAAACCAGCCCCGCACGGCGGACTCCACCGCCTGCCGGACGGTGTTAAAGTCCGCCCCCGGCCGGGCCGCCACCTGAACTGACACATCCACCGTCCTTACCTCCGGCGCCTTCACCTGAACATCCACGGCGATTTCGCGGCGTTCCTCCAGATGGGCCGCCACCTGTTCCAGCAGCCCGCTGTCGGGCAGCCCCGCCGCCGTGGCAAGAAACACGTCCACCGTCCCCACGCCCCGGGGCCGCGCCACCACGGTAGCCGCCGCCACCTCCGGAAGGGAGAGGGCCTCCTGCTGGTAAAAGGCGGCGTTGGCCCCGTTGGGCATCCGCCGAAAGGTCTCCAGCACCCGCTCCCGCAGGCTCTCGTCCCCCTCGGCATCCAGTCCTCCGGAAAAGGCCTCAGGATTGGTGCACCGGCTCACCCCCACCGGCGCCACCGCCATGGCCCGCACCGTCCCGGCCGCCGCATTTCCCGCCGCGCCCGGCTCCACCGCTCTGGCCCGCACCTGGGCGGAGGTCTGCCCCGCCTTTAAAACGCCCGCCTCGGTGGTCTCAAAGCGCACCTGGGCCGCCGTCATGCATACCGTCCCCTCCGGGATGCTCAGATCGGCCTCCGGCGGATGGTCCGTCTCAAAGGAGAGCACCCCGACCGCCGCTGTGGCCGCCCGGCGCTCCAGCCCCCGCAGTTGAGCATGCTTGTCCAGGTAGTCCCCCTGGGCCGTCTGGGGGAAGCACTGCCGTCCCACCCAGTCAGCCTGCACATACAGGGCGTAGAGCTGGGCCGCCACGGCGTAAAGCCGCACCGCCATGTCTCCGTCCCCGGCCAGCGCCAGCCCCGTCTCCCGCTGAAAGGTGTCCACCATCTGCCCGTAGAGCTCCTCCACCGTCATCCCGTCATACGCCTCCCGTCCCAAGTATCAGGCGGAGCGCCTCGCCCCGCCAGTCCAGCTCGACCGTCAGTTCTCCCTCTGCTGACAGCTCCACCCCGGCCACCGACAGCTCCGCCTCATCGGAAAGTGCCTGGGCCACATACTGCCGGGCCAGTCCGGCCCGCTCAGCGGGCTTGGCCCGGTCGAGCCGGTGGAGCTCACTGCCCAACGCAGGCAGCAGCGGAAAGCTCCCCCGCGGGATGGACAGCTTCCACAACACCCGCTGCAGCAGCTCGTCCGTCCCTTCCGCCCGCAGGAAGCCACCCGCGCCGTCGCTGACGTAGTCGCCGTTCCGCACCATTAGTTCCACGCTCAGCCCTCCCCTGTAAGCACCGGCTTGCCGTTGACCAGCACATCTCCGGTCAGCCGGATACCCCCGCCGCCGATGCGAATGGAGGCCGAACCGCTGTAGATGAGCACCTCGCCCGCCGCCAGGTTCCAGTCCTGCCCGCAGGCCTGGCCGGCCACACAGGGGGCCTCTCCCGCCTGACCGGTCTTGAGCACCAGCACCTGCTCGCCCTCCTCCGGCCGCCACACATAGCCGCCCGGGCCAAACACGGGCAGCTCCCGCCGCTCTCCAGCCAGATACACCCCGGCCGGGTCGCCGGGCAAGGTGACCCGGCCCACCAGTGCTGTTCCGTCCGGCTCTGCCCTTCTCCGCCCCTGCTCCGAAATCCACATAAAACCACTCCTCCGCTATGGCTCCCCCAGCGTCAGCCGGGTGTAGGTTCCCGCCGCCTTCAGGCCGCATACGCTCTCCCGTACCCGCCAGAGGCCCCGTCCCGTCCCCTTGGCCAGGTTGAGCTCCACCAGTTCCCCCGGCCACGCGGCAAAGGCCTCCGGTAGCTCCAGCTCTGCCTGCCGCAGCTCTTCCCGGGCGCGGGCCAGTTGATAGGCCCCGGAATAGCGCATGGCCTGATAGCTGCTCTTTCCCGGCATGGTGAGCACACGGCGGCACCGGCCGCCCCGGCGCAGGAAGTCCTCGTCCGCCACCCGCTGAACCTCCTCTGTGGTGCGGTCCCGCACCAGCACCTCGGAGAGCACCCCGTAGCGCTGCTCCCGCAGGCGGAAGCTCGTCACCGCCGCGTCCGCCCCCAGCACCAGCCGCCGCCCCTCCTCCCAGGGGGCCAGTACCAGCCGCCCCAGCCGGTCAAACCGGGGGGCAATTCCCCCATAATAGCGGCAGAATTCATAGACCACCTGCCACTCGCTGCTCCCCGCGTCCACCGAGAAGCCCGGCACCGGCGGCAGCTCCGCCCCCCGCACGATCTCAATGCCGTAGGGGGCCACGTGGTCCCGCAGGATATCCTCAACAGTGGCCACCTGGTAGTCTGCCCCCAGCGCCTCGTTGTCCAGCAGGCGGGCGGCCATTCCCCGGCCCGCCACGGTAAGGGTGCCCCCCGCGGTGTCCCAGCCCCGCTCGCACTCGTCCACCACGCCGGTGAAGAGCCGTTCCCCGTTCTCCTCCGCCGTAAAGCTCACCGCCTCGGCCAGGTCGTTCCCGCTGTCCGGCTCCCACAGGCAGGTGATCTGAAAGCTGTCGCAGGGCGTGCCGTAGCCGTATTGAAACCGCCACTCCACCGCGTCTGGCAGGCGGATGCGCCGCCCATCCCAGCACAGCAGTTCTCCCCGCATCACGCCAGGCGCACCTCCTCCCCTGCCAGAATCAGGTTTGGATTTTTAATCTGGGGATTGAGGGCGATCAGCTCGGTCAGGCTGAGGCTGTAATCCCGGGCGATCCCCCACAGGGTCTCCCCCCGGCGCACCGTGTGCCGCCGCTCCCCCGCCGTACCGGCGGCCGGGCCTGTCTCCGGTTCTCCTCCGCCCCCGGTCACCTGTACGCCGGTGCTGTGTCCGTCGTATCCCTCCCAGAAAGCAAAGGAATACCCCACATAGTCCGCCCTGGGCTCCTGCCGGAGTGAGAGCTCCACAAAGTAGGCGTTGGAGGTCTGCCAAACCGGGTGAATCAGCAGCCCCGGTCCCCCGGCGTAGAACACGGTAGCCAGCTTCTTAAACTCCCCGTAGGCCCCTTCGCCCACGAATTCCCCCTCGCCCCGCATGACCCGCTGGGCGGGGCCCAGATCCTGGAGGTGGTAGCGCCCGAAGGGCACCTTCCGCGCACCCATGGTCCGTTTATACTCAATGGTGTAAACCCGCGGGTTGTGGGGCCATACATAGTCCTTGTACCGCATGGAAGCCAATCTCACAGCAGCCGGAACCCCCCATCATACCGCCGGGCGTCCCGGCGAAACAGCCGGTCCAGCGCCTCGGCCTCCGCCGGAGCGCCCACCGCTCCGCCGTACTGCTCCACCGTCACCACCCGCCTCTCCGTTCCGCCGCTCCACTCCCGCTCCATGCTCCTGCGCACCAGACCGTCGAGCCAGGCCACCCCTGACCCGCTCCGGTATTCTGTGGTGTGCTCCGGCCGGGCCGGTTGAGCCGTCCGCTCCCCCGTTTTTCCCGCCGTCTCCACCGCACCAGCGGTCTGGAGGCCGTCTGCCCACTGCTTCGCTCCCCGGTCCGATGGCTGTCCGCCGGAGTCCCCGACCGGGGCCTCCGGCACATATCGGTTCCCTATCACCGCACCCGGTCCGGCACACGCGCCGGCCTCGTCCTGCTCCACTCTGCGCCGCGCTGCTGCGGCCTCTGCGGGCCGCGTATTCTCCTCCAGCCATACCGTCAGGGGGCCGGTCTCCAGCTCCGGGGCCTCGCCCTGTTCCTGCTCCTCCTGCTGTGCCAGCAATACCGCGATATAGTCCGTCAACCGCTCTCCCCCCGTTTCAGGCGTTCAAACCGCGCCTCGTCAAAGGCCGCGTTCTGCCCCGCCGCCGTCTCTGTCCGGAGCGCGCCGCAGGCCGGGCACCGCTCCTCCGCCGCCTCCCGTCGGCAGGCGGGACACAGCCGTGCCAGCTCCTCCTCCCGGTCCAGCGCCAGGTGGAGGGCGCACCAGAGATAGTCCCGCGCCTTCATCTGTTTGGCCCGCTCCTCCGTCGGAAGCGCGCCAAAGCGTTGGAGCACACGCCAGCGAAGGCGCTCATAGGGCGCGTGCTCCAGGCTTTTTTTAACCCTTCCAGCCGCTCCTCCCCGTCCTCGGGGGAGGGGTTTTCCGCCCGGTCAAAGGCGGCCCACCGGCCCGCCAGCGCCCCGATCTCCCGGGCGCTCAGCCCCGCCAGAGCCGCCCCGCCGTCCGCGAACACCGGCTGTCCGCCCCGCTCCAGCGCCCGGGCCAGCAGGCAGGCGTTGGCGCACAGGGCGGCCTCCGCCTCCCCCCGGGCCAGCCCCTCCGCCTCCCGGCGGGCCTCCAGCACCTCCAGGGCGGAGAGAAGCCGCAGCTCCCTCCCGTCCTCCAGCTTCAGCCGTTCCCGTCTCTCCAGCATATCACACCGCCGTTTCAATCCGCCTGGCCGCTACGATGGTGATCTTCTCCACCACCATGGCCCCCAGCGCGCCGGTCTCGCCGATGGAGCTCCACTGGCAGCCGGAGTAGATGATCTTCCGGTCCGGCTTGCAGATGACCAGGCTGAAGTCCTCCAGCGCATGGAAGTTCAGCCCATCCCGGATGGCCTCATCGGTGGCGTACAGCCGGGTCAGTTCGATGACGTGGGTACGTTGGCCCGGTATGGTGGCCACCGGCTCGTCCTCGCCGAAGGCCTCCACGGTCTGGCTGGTACGGCTGGACTTGGCGGTATAGCTCTGCACCACCGCCACCTTTTTGCCGTCCACCTCCAGATAGATGTCGCTGCTGGTTGGAAATCCCGCAACCTTCATGTTCCTTCCTCCCCCATTCTCACACAGTGATATGCGCGTTCAGCCAGATCTGGTTGAGCCCATGGGCCACGGTAAAGGAAAAATCCACCAGACACACCGTGGGGTTGTCCGCATCGGCCTCTACGGAGACCTCGCCGTATCCGGTAATGATCTCCCGCGCCAGCTTGTTTTCCAGCTCCAGCACCACCTGGGAGCGGATGGCCCCCCGGCTCTGCTCGGTGTTCTTGGCCCGGCGGAACCGGGCACGCAGGGCGTCGCGCACGGTGGGGATCACGTCGTCCACGATGCGGATGGTGGTCAGCTCCCGCCAGGTGGCGTCCGCCGCCTCTCCGGTCTTGGTGCGGGTGGTCACGCCCCGCACCACGCTGACCACCCCGGCCGCCTGCTCCACCGGGGTGACCCCGCCCCGCACCAGGGTGTCGATCTCCGTATCCCCATACCGGGCCTCCAGCCCGTCCACGCCTTTCAGCTCCGCGCCGCCCAGGGGAATGGCCGGGTCGCTCTCCCCGGCGATGGCTCCCGCCACTGCCGCGGCCACCACCGCGCCGCCGCCTTCTCCCACCGGGGCGGTGAGCACCACCCGCTCGCTGTTGAGCCCCTCGGCCCGCTGAACCAGGGCTGTGGCATTCTCCCCCGCCTTGCCGCCCACCACGGCGATGCGCTCTCGCCGCGCTTCAGAGGCGGCCTTCACGCTGTCCCGCAGGGCCTGCTGCACGGTCAGCTCGCCGCTGTCGCACACCACCACTGCGATGTCCTCCGCCGCTTCCAGCACCGAAAAGGCCGCCTTGTAGCCCGCCTCTTCGGCCACCGGCACCGCCTTGACCTGGGCCGCGCCATTGAGGAACAGCAGCCGCACCAGCTCCGTCAGCGTTTCCTCTCCGCCGAAGGCGGTCACCGCCTCCTCATAGCGGTTAAAGGTGTAGAGTGTTCCCGCCGTTCCTGTGCCGCACAGGGCCGCCAGTCCCACGCACCCGCCGCCGCCGCGGCCTTTCACCACCGTGGATGCGTCGTACCGGGAGTATACCCCCGGCCGCTCATGGTTTGTCACGCTCATAGATGTCCCTCTCCTCTCACAACAAAGTCCAGGAAGGTGCCGCCCTCGTCGGCCACGGCGTACAGGTATCCCTGACACACCGCCGTCACCGCCCTGCGGTAGAGGCCGGCCGCCCGGTCAAATTCCGTCTCCCCGCAGGAGAGCTCCCGCAGCGCCAGCCCGGCGGGTCCCTCCCACTGAAAGGCCTCCGCCATCCGGTCGTAGGCCGTCTGGAGCTCCCCAGCGCTCTCTCCATAGAGGTCCAGCCCGAAGGTGAGGGTCACCCGGCGGCCGTACAGCTCCTGCCACTGGCCGGTGCTCTCGTCGTACCGCTCTCCCAGGTAATCCCGAAAGCCGCCCGGCCCGCCCTGGCAGGCCCGCAGGGACACAGCGGCCACCGGCCCGCTCCGGCGGTTCCGCCGCTCCTCCGGGTAGGCGCATACCGCGTCCACCCCCTGCTGTCTCAGGAACGCCGCCATCTGCTCCCGCACCGCCTGAAAATCCAAGTGTTTTCCCCCTCACGTCTGCTCTGTCTGCGCCTCTCCGTCCTCCACCGCCAGCAGGGCCCACCAGTACAGCGTCTCCTCCCCCACGCAGACGGGCTGGGCCGCCCGCACCGCAAAGCGCAGCCCGTTCCACTCCACGCACAGGCCGTTCGTTTCCTCCAGTGAGAGCTCCGGCGGCCCCAGGTAGAGCCACTGATCCCGCCGCACCGTCCCCAGCGGGGCGGGCAACTCCTGGTACC
>OGYQ01001257.1_pt1 | contig 14244 bp, 11 predicted proteins | sample 1576641 | NCBI WGS metagenome assembly OGYQ01 (sample SAMEA3541476, study PRJEB24748) | human gut metagenome | biome: human gut; feature: human-associated habitat; material: faeces | place: China | collected 2012
TCACTGTCCCGCTGGGAAGAGTGGAACTCGCAGACTATCTTTGTGCCAATCGAAGCGCGCTGACCAGAGAACTGGCGGCCATGAAGCAGGACGGAATTCTCGATTATGACAAAAATACGTTTGTGCTGTTGAAAGGGGCGTCGCCGGCATCAGATTGCCGATGAAGCTTCTCCATGATTTCTGCACACTCCCGGGAAGTATCGCCCCACAACACGCTGCCCAAATCGGAAATGGCCCCTTCCGGATATGCAGCGGTGTTGTTTCCCACCCGCTCTATTTTGCATCCACAGTTGGCGGTCAACGGGTGGGAGGCAGCAGTTAGCTCGCTGCCCTCCACCGCCAGGCGGTGCCCTTGCGCTTGCTTCGTTTTATACTGGCTCTTGACCACCATCTGACCACTCTTTCTTCCCAGCCGGTTCCATGTGTCGTTTTTTACGTTCCAACATTCTTCTATAACCACCAAAACCAGCGCCGGAAGTTGTGCACACTACACAATTTCCGGCGCTGTATCATGTTATTTGCCTGTCCGTCACAGTTCTCCGACCTGACTACTACGTCCAACTGGACTATTGACAGCTGATATTGAAACAGCCAAATCGCGTTAAAAAAGAAAAGGACGCTGTTATGATTTCTTTTGCGTAAAAACTCCTGGTCCAGAAGTCACTTTTTCATTCATGAGTGCCGTACTACATAGTTCTTTTCAAAAGGATTGTGGCAATGCAAGCACGATAATTCTGTATGGGATATACAGGAACGCTTTAAGCAAGTTGTGCTCCATCACAGCATAATAAACCGAGAAAACTTTTGACAATCGGCTCCGACTTTATTTGTGCCATTACAATTTTGCAAAGTAGAAAAAAAAGAAGACATTTCTTGTAAAAGGAAAAGGGACTGATATATAATGAAAACAAAGAGGGCCACCAAACTTACAGTGAAAAAATAAGGATGTGAGAATATGGAGGAAGAAAAAGAGGTAGAAATTTCCGAAGATAAAGTATATAATCTACCACCTTTCCAAATTGTAAAATACAAGGATCAATATCTTGCGATAGCCACGGAGTTGGCAATATGGGTTGTTCTTACAAATGAAAACCAACTTACTATTTTCAAAATGCTCCAGAAAGGGACTACAGTAGGAAAGATCCTCAAGGAATACGAAACTGATCAAGAAGACATTGCGTATGTACTTACACAGATAGAAGCGAAAAAAATCGAAAGCGCTATAACAAAATCTGTGTTTTCCAACACAAAACTTCATTTGCATGTAACCAACCAGTGCAATATGAGATGTCCGCATTGCTATATGAAATCCGGGAATGCGTATAACGACGAATTATCTACCGATGAAATAAAGTCGTTATGCGACCAATTTTATCACGCGGGAGGAACGGATGTCTTTCTGACTGGTGGTGAACCGACGGTACGGCCGGATTTCTTTGAACTGGTGGAGTATATTTCCAGTTTGGGAATGAAGGTCTCTATCTATAGTAATGGCCTCTTCTGGAACGAAGAAAGGGTGAGACGCCTTGCCTCCCAGAACGTGGATTGCATTCAGATCAGCATTGATGGATACGATGAAGAAAGCAATTCCCTCGTGCGCGGCAAAAACGCATTTGAACGGGCACTGAATGCTGTTGCATTGTTCGTAAAGTATCGCATTTTTGTAAAGATTGCTGTAACGCCTCCCTATGAGGTGATTTGTGCGCATTCGGCAGAATATATCCGTTTTTCCCGGAAACTGCTTGAAAAGTATGGGAAAGAAGCGATCCAAATCGATTATTCTTACTTTTTGATGCCCGGCCGAAATCTCAGTGCAGAGGTTGTGGCGGAAAGAAAAACAGAGTACTATGCCTTAGTCGACCAAGTCGTTACCGGGATTTACGGCGATACGTCCGAAGATTCCTTTGTAAGCAATGTCTCGGAAGGTATCTGTGATAGTTGCGGGTATGGCGGGTTGAATGTAATGGCAAACGGGGATTTCTATTTTTGTGACAGAATTCCGGATGTGGCCAAAATCGGCAATATACGGGATATGCCTTTTGAGGAGATCCATGCGTTGATGCAGGCCGCGCAGCAGGCAGGAAAAATTGATAATTTTAAGCCGTGTAACACCTGTGCGCTAAAATATATTTGCGGCGGTGGTTGCCGCGCCGAGCATTTTAGGCAGTTTACAAAACTCCATGATATTGCGCATATCAACTTTGACCATATTGAGCCCCGAACGTGTAGCCAAGAGAACAAAGAAAAGTTTTATGAATTAATGCTGAAAACAAACGAAAGGTTTTTTTGCTGATTATGCCGGACTTGATGATCGCCTTCAGCGCAGTTGTTTCCAGAAAAAACGGCTTTATTGTCTTGGAAACATACTATACCAAACAGATTGGTGTAAGTAAGGCTGGAAAATATAAGGGGGGCAGTATTACAGCTGCGGATGTGCTGAACTGCCTTCCTATTCAAAATGCTTCACGGGATGTTGTGCAGAAATGGTTTGCGGAGTTTGCCTATCAGATTGGTAAAAACAGCTTTTATGTTACGGTAGAAAACTTTCGAAAGCTGCATCACCTTTTGGCATCCAGCCCAATGATCTTTCTGGATCATGCAGATGCTTCGCTTACGCTCATCAGCAGGATAGAGGAAAAACCAGGCCGTAAACGGGCTAAACAGCAATACTCTATCGGCAACTGCCTTTTCTCTTGTTTTTCGGATGGCACACTGTGTATAGAAAACAGGCCCGGTGCCGCTTCCCATATCCAGGCCATTTGTCCGAAGCCCCATCTTTCCTATTCAACCACCGACCAAGCGTATTTGCTCCTTTTTGAATATGGCGGTGAAAAGGCAGCCTATATGGATAAAGGGCTTTCGGTTAAGACTGAAGATGGGATTTACCTGCGAAATTTCCAGTATGAAAACAGAACTGGACAAGAACTTCAGGAAAAAGGGTTCCTAAAACTGACAAAGGGCAGGTATGCGTATTCCGGGCGTAAGGATAGATCTGCACTGTGTACCATGTTGTCTGAAATGGGAATCATCCTGGATGATGACGAAAGTACCATTATTCCGAATATCAAAATTACCCGGCGGGAATCCGGTTGGTTTGAGGTGGATCTAAGTTATAACATTGGGGACAGAATCATTGACTTGGCTTCCCAAATACAGTTGTTCGCGCAAAAAAATGAGATGGAAGCTGGCGATAAGCGAATTATTTTGCCGGATTCCGTAATACAGGCAAAAGACCATTTTGTTGTAAAAGGTAACAAGATTTATCTCCACCAGAAACACATTTTTCAACTGTTGCGCCTGATTTATAACAGTGGCTCGTCAATCACGGACTTTTTTCCCTATGCGGATGTGAAACCGGCCTTGCCCGAACCTGTGGATAAGATGGCGCTGCCCTACCAACGGGAAGGAATTCAATGGCTCAAGTTTTTGTTTTTAAACCATCTTGGCGGTTGTCTGGCGGACGACATGGGCCTCGGCAAGACATTTCAGGTTATCGCATTTTTAGAAGATAATGATGTCAAAAAACATCTTCAAAAGGTTTTGATTGTCGTTCCTAAATCTCTGCTCACAAACTGGAAAAGAGAATTTGAAAAATTCTGTTCCAACTACCGGGTCGGTATCTATCACGGAAATAAACGCAACGAACTGGATTTCGGAAAGTGTGATGTTATTATTACAACATACAATACCGCACTTCTGGATAAAGAGTATCTGGATCACAAGGGGTTTACCATTGTCGTTTTGGACGAAATTCAAACAGTAAAAAACTACAAAAGCATTACCTCCCAGGCGATCAAAGAAATCCACGCAGAGATGAAAATCGGATTATCCGGTACCCCCATGGAAAATGGCATTTCCGAACTTTGGAATGTTATGGATATTGTGAATCCGGGGGCATTTCCTGGTCATTCTGCTTTTTTGCATCGGTATCATGACCGCAACTATGACGAACTAAAGGAAATTTTGAATCTGTTTATCCTTCGCCGTATGAAGAAAGATGTACTGAAGCAACTTCCGCCCAAGTACGAACAGATTATTTACTGCGATATGGATGTAGCACAAAGAAGGCTTTATACAGGTATCAATATTGCCGTAAAATCGGCAATCTCCCGCCTGAAAATTTTTGCGGCCCCGGTTGTTTTAAAGGGACTCACATTGTTACGGGAATGCTGTTGCCACCCGCTTTTGCTGGACGATACCACTAATGTGGAAGGCGTTGTGGACTCCTGCAAGCTGGACGCGTTAAAGATTCTGGTGGCGGATCTGTTTGAATCCGGGCACAAAATTTTGATTTTCAGCAATTACACTTCCATGCTGCATCTGATCCGGCAAGAACTGGAAAAACGCAGTGAATATAAAGCAAACCTCTTTTATCTGGACGGGAAAACGCAACAACGCAATCTTTTGGTGGAGCAATTTGAGAAAGCAAGCGCAGGCATTTTTTTGATTAGTATTAAGGCAGGCGGGGTTGGGCTAAATCTGACATCTGCGCAGGATGTGATCATTTATGATCCCTGGTGGAATCCGTTTGTAGAGCAGCAAGCAATCGACAGAGCTTATCGTATCGGGCAACAGCAAGCGGTCAATGTCTATAAACTTGTGGCGGCCAACACGATTGAAGAAAAAATTCTTGATATGCAGAAAGATAAAGAACAGGACTTTGAAGAATTGATCAATGGAATCTCCACCGATAAGAACGTAGACCTAAACAAAATTCTAAGCCTGTTGTAAATGGGGGAAAGGCTAGATGATCAGCTGGACAGATTTTACGATGTACGTTCGGTATTACAAGAAAACGGTTTACCTGGCGTATCTCAAAGCCATAAAAGGGTTGGATTATACCGGAAGGATCGAAGATCCCCATACACAACTCAGAGGCTACGAAGGCTGCTATCCGATCCATGACGTACTTCGCAAATTGGAAATTACGCCATCGGACAGTGTGTTGGACATCGGTTGCGGGAAGGGCCTTTTTTTGTATTATGCCACTTCCTTCGATTTTGGACGGATCGATGGAATAGAATATGCGGATTCTTTGGTTCAGATTGCAAAGAAAAATGCTTCTATCCTTACCGACGAACGCCTTCACATTTTTCATCAGGATGCACGAGAATATGTCGGCTATGAAAGATACAACTATTTTTTCGTCAACAATCCATTTGCAATAGAGATTATGGAAAAGGTGGCCGAAGAAATAAAGAAAAGCGCCTTATCTCGTGCAGGAAAGATCACGGTTATCTACCAGTTCCCTTTCCACAAGGATATCTTTATCCAAAAAGGATTCACACTTCAGTATGAGAAGTTTCCTAACGCTGTGTTGACACTAGATTGATTCAATGCTAGAATGAAACTATTATAAAATACGTGTAGAATCGTATGTGGAAAATCTATGGATGGGGAGGGAAGGACGATGAAACTTACCTGGAAAGTTACGCAAGCACCGAAAAAACCGGTCGCATCGTTTGGTTGCTTTACGAGCTGCAAAACAATGAGAAACGGTTAAAAAATACAGGGAGGCACCTATGAATATCAAACTTCACTGGAAAGTTGCACCTAAACCGGAAACCGCCGTTCGGAAAGCTGCAGGATATTATACGTTTAAAACCTGCACGGCGAAATGCGGGGAATAAGAAGCAAAAGAAACCGGCTGGCCGGATTTCCTTAATGGAAGTCCAGCCAGCCGGTCTTTATTGATAGAGGAACGCGAACTTTCGTGTTTAAAGGACAGAACCGAGCCATATACCGCCGCTCAACAGAAGAAACAAACCTGCCACCCAAAGCAAAGGCAGCACAATATGTTTGCCAGCTTCGTCGGGTGTTTTGTTCCAACGCCGATATAGAAAAATGTTGATGGCAAATCCTGCTAATAGGCAGACAATGATCCCTATATTGCCCAACTGGAACAACATGATATTGCGATGCCCCAAACCGTAACATAGTAGACTGCAAGCCGTTACAAAGAGAAAGGTCAACGGCAGATAATTGCGTAGGGCCTCACGCCAGTTTCCGTACCATAATAACCACAAAGGTCCTCCCAGTAGGATTCGATCATTGAAGTTTGGCTCCAGCAGACGATTTCCAAACTTGACGATAGAGTCAGAAAGACGATTCATTATGTATTCTCCTTGTCGTATTGGACTGTCCATAGATTTGGTAAAACTGCGTTTTGTTACAGTAAAGGCATATTTCTATGTGTCTTGCAGGATGAGTGTAGTTTTGTAATGGGCTCCCTGTCTCTCAATCAAGTGCAGCGACAGGAGTCGACGAAGATGTCGTGACGTATGCCGGGGTTTGAGATGAATGTGCAGGGAGACTTGGCGCAGTGTGTGTTTTTCTTGCAAAAATTGCAAGATTTCGCAATAACGGTGGAGGTGCACGGTGGAGGCGCGACTTGAAAGGCAGAGGATTTCTTTTTGCCGTGTGGTGGGCAGCGAGCAAAATCCGTGAAAACAATCCCTGTCATTGGTGAGGATGACGATGCTGCAATCATCGGTCGTATTTTGGGTTATGAGTTCCTCAAAACTGCACAGCAACAGTTCATGGAGTTTATCTGCAGGGAGATAGATGCTCATCTGCATAATGCGCTTGAGAATGGGTGCCAAGCTCCGATGCACTTTATCGTAGAGACTCATCTCTGTTCCGTCAGACATGAGAACGATACCGTCAATAGATGCAACTTTTCCTTTGAAAAGTCGCATAGAAGACAGCGCACTGGGGGATGTGGTAAAAACAGTGGTATTTGCAAACTCGCCGTTGTCAGGATGAGATGCAACATGGAGCTCGTCATCTTTCAAATAGCCGATTACCCCATCACCAATATGAGCCAGAATAAAATGCTCTTTGTCTACCGCTGCAACCAGCAGGGTAGATGCAAGATCCTCCATTTTACAGGAAAGGCGGCCCGACAATTGGTGCAGACAATCATGCACGCAGCCAAGAATCTTCTGCTTGACGGCTACGCCGTCCTGCTGGGAAACGTAGGCTGCAAAATTTTCGGTCATGTCCCGGCAGAGCAGTTCACAAACGGCTTGTGCCCCTTCATGGGACAACCTGGCAGAACCTGCGCCATCGGCCAAAGCCGACACGTAAATCCCGTTGGCATACAAGCAAAATGTTTTATCCTGACAAGGAAGATTAGACTGCCTGTGTCCGCGACCTTGTACGGCACATTGTAGAAAATGCCACATAATAGATTCCCTCCCGCTTTTCACCGAAAGCGTGGAAAATATTTACAGTTCAGCCCATCCCTGGATACTGTTAAGATCCAGCTTGATGGTTTCCCCAGGCATGGACTGGGAAGTTTTCGCCACACTCTGACTTAGCCACGCAAAGAATTCCCGGAATTTAAGGCCTTGTAATTTGAGCGGCGGACGCTTGGTGGAAAACTTCGCCAGCGCAGTTTGGTCACCTTCATCACCGATGGCAATTGGAAAGACGGTAAGTTTCTTTTGGGCTTCCATATCCCGACATCTCTGCACGGCACGTTCAAATTCCCCTTCATTTCCATTCGGCACGCCATCCGTCATCAACACAAGCCACGGCTGGAAATAATCGACACCCTTATCCTGGTATTCGCGCTTCCGGCTTTCCAACAGATCCAGCGCCAAATTGACGCCTTCTCCCATCGCGGTATCCCCTGTGGCTGTTAACTCGGGCAGATCCGATTGGCGATCCAGGTTGGCAAAATCCATTCGGCACTTGGCTTCGCTGTCAAATGTTACAATGCAAATTTCAGCTGCATAGCGAGCAACTTCATCTTCCCGCACGGAATCATAAAAAAGTTTGATGCCCTTCTGCAATTCGTCAAGACGCGATGTGCCGCCGGTTACCAGATTCCACTGCCGCCCATCTTCAAAAAGGGTTTTTCCGGTATCCACACAATCACCTTGTACAGCTCCCATAGAGCCGCTGGTGTCCAGGCAGAGGCAAATGGGAACACGCGGCGTGGGGTTTTCTACCAGATCCTGCATTCTCAATAAATTATTGTTACCCATTGTAGCACCTCTCTTACATCTTAAAGCTTGATTTTGATTTTATATCCGGCTATATACACATCGCCATTACGGACAGAAAAGTCATCAGGATCAACATCTACTGTATAATCCGTCAGCTGCCGATTGTCTGTTCGGTCTTCTTTTACTTTATAAAGAAAATTTCCATTTTGCTTATTCACATAATATATCCATCCGTCATAGTGAAACCCCTCGTAATTCCACAGCGTTTCCCAATCCCATTTTCTCGGCATATGTTTTTGGTCCGGTTGTCCCGTGCCATCCACAATATACCAACCGTTATCCTTATTCTTATGCTGTACACTCTGCGAACCGGTCTGGGATAACTCTTTAATGACCTCCTCCTTGATGGAGGCAACCAAGGAGGGCTTGATTTTTTTCAGCTCTTCCTGGACCATTTTCATTACATCCTGAGTGATTTGTGCTCGTAAGTCGCCCTGCTCATCTTTTTTACGCAAGATTTTCCCTTCTGTATCCATTTTATTTTCCTCCATTTCTTTGTTCTATTTCAGAGACGTCAATCCTTCATAAAAACATCGCATCTCATTTGTAGGCGGCAGGTTTCATTCAGTCTTCGCCATATTAGGAGAAAACTCTGCCTGCACATATCGGACCATCTTAATATAGTGCCTTTTGCAGGATTCAAAAGCTCTTTTGTGGATCATATCAAGACAAGGTTCAATATATTCAAGCCATAGTTTTTTACAATATAAACCAAATTTGTTGCTTGCTTGCATCGCGCGGACAATATCTGGAGCTATGGCATAATATTCCGCAATCAATTGTGGCCCGTCCGGTTGCTTTTGCAGCCAAGTGTCGCGGTAATGCCGCAGGGTTTCCAGTTCCACGCAATCGTCCGGCTTGCCATAATACTCACACACAGCCGTTGTTATAAAACAGAATGAGGTGTTTCCCTCCGGGTCTGACGATTGGACCGGTTCAGCGGTCCCCTTTTCGGGGGAAGATGGATGATTCGAAGAAGTTTTTGGGACCTCATCTGCCACAGATGCGTCGCCTCGAGCCTTTTTGCGACAGGCGGGGCATCGTTTGGGGAGGTCGTATCCTTTGGATGTAAAAAACTCGTAATCATCGTTGGTTATAACAAACAAAGCACCGCATTCTTTACAGTACTCTTGGGAATAGACATTTTTCCCCCAGTCATAACATTCTTTACAGCGGGAATACCGTTTTGTTTTTTTAATATACTTTTGATAATTGGAATATAATAATGGCTTCCCGCACCTTTCACATGGGTAAGTTTCTCCTTTGTTTAGGCAGGAAGAACAGTATCCATCAATACAATGGTCTTTCTCCATCTCCTGCCCACACAGTTTGCAAATGATATATTCTTTGTTGGGATTTTTCTTGAATCGTGTGGGGAACAATTCTTCCGACATCTTGTCTTGTGCCCCAAATTTGCCGCTTTCCAATAGATTCAGGTAATCCGTGAAATCATCCAGCCAACGTTGAACCGACAACCGCTTCGAAGGGGTTGCATATTTTCCACCGCTTCGGAAGGTCTCGTAAAAATCCTCCTTCAGCTTGTACGTCAGATGACTCCACATAAAGCGCCAAGGACCATCCGGCGTTTTTTTGTTGGAAAGCTCCCCTAGCGGATAAGAAAAATCCATCTTCCGTATATTGTCTGCCGCCGATTCACCTCCTTGTTGCGCATAGGGGGGCTTACCAGGAAGCATAATCATAAACAGAAGCGTGGCAATCGCAAAATTTTCATTCCCCTCGCTGCGAAGAAACGTTGAGAACTCTTTGCCCTGAATTTCAGGTGCAGTATAGTTGATCGTTCCCACCGGACAAGGATACCCTTCGATTTGATAACTGTCGGTGTCCACAAAATATACTTCTTTTGGATTTACCACCATAATGTTGGCGGGATTAATGTCGCCGAGAATGATATTCCGATCATGAAGATATTGGATCTTGTTGAGAATTGTAATGCAGAGCTGCACGGTATCTTTTTTCTTCCAGCCTGGAAAGTACTTAAAGAAAAGCGGTTTGATAAAGATGCTTTTTTGTAGTTCGCGGCCCTTGGCTTTTGGCATTAGGTATCCAATAAACTGGTTGTTCCGGTTGTAAATAGCGCCGACCGGATAACAGATACCTTCGCAGCGGATGTTTTTGCTCAGCATTCGATCGAGCTTTTGTTTCTTTTGCTCTGTCAGTTTTCCTTTTTTATAGATTTTAGCAATATACGGCGTGTTGGTTTCATATAGCGTTCCCTCTCCGCCTGAACCCACTTCGCGGCATAATTGGATGGCGCCACCGGCGACAAAGACTTCATTTCCTTCGCCAGGAATGTCCTCTATCACGATGGGAATATTGGCAGCGGTGCTTACAGTATGTGCAACTTTAAATTTTTCCTCGGAAGGAACGGTTGCTTTATTTGTACCAGACATAAATCGTTCGGCCCAACCAAAATATCCCAGGGAACCGTCCTGCAGGATTCGCCAAGCACAAATTGGGTAAGCTCTCACGGATTTAATGTGGTTCAAGGCAAGAATATCCTTTGCCAAGTTGTTGTCTTGTGTAATCAGGCACAGTTTGTATTGAAGACGGAATTTGATAAATACGGTTTGAAACACATTGTCAGCAAAATTATCGGTTTCTTCCCCGCGTATATCAACAAGTTTCTTGTGGATAAGGGGGGTGAGGCGTTGTATCGCGTGAGCGGCCCGCTCTTTTTTTATTGGGTCCTGTTGCTGGTTGGTGTGCTTTTCCAGTTCCTGCCAGCATCGATATGGAAAAATAACTTTATTGTGGTAGGTTTCCAACAGGGGAACGATTTTTTGCCAAAATAAATCGCTCCCTTCGGCCATGACGCTGCAGGTATCAATAAAAAGTTTTCGCTCCTGCACCAGCGTATTCAAATCGACGTAGCGCGAGTCCGCTCCTGGTTCAGAAATCTGCGCGTCTGCCATTTCAAGTTCCTCCTTGTTTAATCGATTTCACTCCATCCGCTGATTGCCGACTGTAGAAGCGCTTCTCCACCGGATTCTACACTTGATTGTTTAACCTCTTTTGCTCCCACATCTTCCAGCGTTCCTGTCTTTGAGATATGAAATACCCGAATGGGGAAGCCACCCATGGTGTCGTTGTTAAGCGCCAAAACCTGTTGTGCAAGGGCGGGGTTTTCTGTAAGCAAAGCCAGCCGATTGGTGCGTTTGAATTTGGCCAACACAGAAACCAGCGTGGTAACAACAGAGGAATCGCCCTTTTCACCGCGAATTTCCACAAGAGAATCTTCTTTTAGTTGTATGAGCGCTTGCAGTGCAGCTTTTGCCTCGTTTACTTTTTCGGAATCGCTGCTTCCTAACTTCATTTGCAGGCCTTCTACTGCCTTTAATGGAACAAGAAATTTATTTTTGCTTTCTTTCATTGCGATAGAAAACTTTTGGGTTGCTTGCAAAAATGCAGCTTGCTGTAAAATTGTGTCGTCCAAAAAAATGCGGTACCGGTCAGCAAGATCTCGCTCATCTGCGGAACACAGCAGATGTTGTGTTTGGTTTAAAGGTATACCACTCTGTTTTGCTTCATCGGCAAAACACTGAATCCATTTTTTTACCAAAGATCCGCCACTCATCATTTCAAAACTATACTCATCTGTTTCATCGAACTTAAAGCGAAGGAGACTTTGCAGGCTCGGAAGTAGTTCGGGTCTTTTATCCGTAAAATAGTCAATGAGTGAACTAATTGCAATGTACTGTATTGGGCTCATCCGGTTCTTTTGCGTTTCCAAATTGTTGATTGTTTGCCTTGTGAGACCAAGCAGATCTGCAAATTCTTGTACGCCAAATCCTAATATTTGCCGTACAGGTTTTAAGTATAGTTGTAATGTTTGGATCATTTTTTGTTGAATCTGGTAAGAATAGCCTATCATGATCCATCCTCCTCCGTTGAGTTAACTATATCACGCCGACATCGAGAATGTCAATATATTTTACATATAGAAAATTTATTTACTTTTTTAGCGAGTCGACATAGGATCTGTCCAAATTTTGGGTGGGGCCGTGTTTCATTTGCTACAAAAACGAATACTCGACTCCTGCATCTGAAAATCCAAATTCAGGGCAAACCGGTCTTGTCGTTTCTTCTGTCCGATTATGGCCTCAAACAATTTTCACAAAATATTAGATGAACACATTTGACTATCCGCTGACCACTCCTTCTTGCCAGCTGGTTCCGTTTATCGTTTTTGCGCTCCAACATTCTTTTAAATCCATCAAAAACAGCGCCGGAAGTTGTGCACAGCACAATTCCCGGCGCCGGTTCATCGTATTTTCCTGTCTGTCACAGCTCTCCGACCAGACTACTACGCACAGCCGGAGTATTATCAACTAATCTTGGGACAAATGAACTCTGTTAAAGAAAAATGGGCGAAAAAACAAAAATACTTAAAGGTCCACAATGTGAGAAAATTAGGACTTTTGAGGAGGTAGTTCTGGACGTTGGTACTTTTTCGAGATCTTCTGACACAAAATAGGATTCATTGCATTTTAGAACTCGGATAGAATAAATCCCGAACGGCGTCTGTCCGCATAGGCAGAGAGCAACTAATCCTCATAAATGCGAGTCTCTGAATTTCTCTTTGGAATAGAAAATCAGGTCCCTTCTTCCAGAAGAGAAACATACTCGGCAAAGCTATAGCGTTTATTCCGTTGCCGTTCCGGTGTAATATCGGCAAGGATGCCTAGATTTTCAAATTGCTCCAACAGAGCACCTGCGGTAGGGGATGATATTTCAAGGCGATCTTTGACATCGGCTCTGGAAATACGAGGCATTTCAAAAAGCAAATCTAGTAATCGGTGACTATTATTGTTGTTTCCTGGCATTTCGGAAAGTTGTTTTTCGTAACGATCTTTCATAGCCAAAATCTGGGTTGCGGAATTGGTCGCTCCCTCAGCTGTTGCTGCAACACCTTTCAAAAAGAATTTTATCCAGTTTTCCCAATCTCCGCGTAAGCGGACATTCATTAACCGATCATAGTATTCTGTTCGATTTTGTTTAAAGTAATAGCTAAGATACAGCAAAGGTTTGGAAAGAATCTCTTGTTGGCATAACCAAAAAGTGATTAAAAGACGTCCCATTCGTCCGTTACCATCTAAAAAAGGATGAATGGTTTCGAACTGGGCATGAATCATGGCAATTTTAATCAGAGGAGGGATAAATGCCTGGTTATGGAAGAAAAGTTCCAGATCTCCCATGGCATGAATCATCTCATCTGGTGGCGGGGGAACAAAGGTGGCGGTTGCCAAGGTACATCCCGCGGGCCCAATCCAGTTTTGACTCTTTCTAAATTCACCGGGATGACGATCCGACCCACGAACACCTTTTAAAAGTACACCATGAATTTCGCAAATCAGCCGAAGGCTTAATGGTAATTCCTGCAGGCGCGCCAACCCATACTTCATGGCCTTCACATAATTTACAACGTCCTCGACGTCGTTCTTGCCATTGTCATTGCTGCCATCTTCAGGAGTGTCCAGTACATCTACCAAAGAGGCTTGTGTACCTTCAATTTGGGAGCTAAGAACAGCTTCTTTCTTTACATACATTGCTAGAAAAAGTTCAGGATTCGGCAAAACTCGAATAATTCCATCCAAGAGCCCCAATTTCCGATCGGCGGCAGAAAGTAAATATTGCATCTCATCATCCATCAAAACAGGAGGATCGGGAGGAAGTTTGTTTGGAATAAATGTTTGATAGCCAGTCAGTGTTGTGACAACGCGACCAGTTCTCGGAGATGTTACTAGCATGGAATAATTACCTCCAAAAATATTCTATGGCTTTGTCGCCTAACGTAAAGCCCTTTTAACTATTTTTCCTTAAACGAAGCGTAAATAAAATTTTAGGGCATTTTCTTTACTTAGTCAAGAGAAATCGGCGTATAAGGAAACGAGTCTTTACTTACGGCTTTAGTTATTCAAAAGAGTTTTGCATATGAAACCCTAGCAATTTTTCGCTTTGTAGCATCGAAAAGTGAGTGATGAGTACAAATAGCCGATTATAAAAGCATCGGGATTTTTGCGTTTCTATAAAACCTTACTCTGTTTTGCACAATTCATCCGGGATTGTTTTAGGAATATCGACAAAGTTCATGGGGGATTTTGTCGAAATCCTTTTTATCGGATAGGACCTCTGGTACACTGGTTATAACTACCAGGTAAATTGCAAAAGTGAAGGTAACGTTTTAGGGGTAGAAAAAGAGCCAAAAGGT
>OGYQ01001258.1_pt1 | contig 14237 bp, 18 predicted proteins | sample 1576641 | NCBI WGS metagenome assembly OGYQ01 (sample SAMEA3541476, study PRJEB24748) | human gut metagenome | biome: human gut; feature: human-associated habitat; material: faeces | place: China | collected 2012
AGCCGCCGCTGATCGTATGGGCGTGTCAAAAGGGCTGCTGTACGACGGCTTTTTTTTTTGCCGTCGTCCGGCAGAATTTATAGATATTTTCTTTTTAGTTCTTCAATTTTCCCAGTCTGAATTTCTTGAATACGTGCTTGAATTTGCTCTATCGGCCAATCCCACCATTTCATTTTCTGCAAAGCTGCTATATCATCATCTGGAAAACGTTTTCGTATAGTTTTGGCGGGTACTCCCCCGACGATTGTATAGGGCGGTACATCCTTTGTCACAACAGCGCGAGAAGCAATTATCGCACCGTTACCAATGGTTACACCGGACATAATTACAGCTTCATATCCAATCCAAACATCATTACCAATAATGATGTCACCCTTGTTATCCCACGCGCTCGTAATATTCTGAACATCCAATCCCCATTCCTCAAAAAAGATTGGGAACGGATAAGTAGACAAAGACTTTTGCGTATGATTGGCACTTGTAAACAAAAACTTTGCTCCGCAGGCAATAGAACAAAACTTGCCGATAACCAGTTTGTCGTGGTTGATTGGATAGTGATACAACACATTGTTTTTCTCAAATTGGCGCGGGTCATTGACAAAGTCGTTATACATAGTAAAGTCACCGACAAGAATAGAGGGATTTGTGATGACATTTTTTAAGTAAACAGTTTGTTGATCGCTGCTGCGAGGGTATATTTTTTCTGGTTTCATGGTATCCTGTTCCTCTCATTTGACATGATAATGATATATACTTTATTATCTTTATAATATAGCTGCCATTTCATTTTTTCTATACACTAAATGATACCGAACCAATGTGTATAAAAAGCAGGGGCCGCATTTTGCGACCCCTGCCCTCATTTTCCATAAATGATTTTTCTTATTGCGTACACAGATAAGGAATATTTTTTAGCCAAACATTCCATAGAAATGCCCTGATGGTATTTATCTATGATTTGTTGGTTTCTTTGTTTCAATTCCTGTCGGTAGCCTGATACTTCGCCCCATTGTTTCTGTTGCGCTTGATTGGTTGGAACATAAATATACCCACCTTGAATATAGCATTGCAACTCTCTCACAAGTTTTTCGGGAAGAAGAACTTTGGCATTGATATATTTCATGTTGGCTTCCTCCTTGATGGGATTATCAAGCAAGCAAAGCCAGCATATTAAATTATGCGACGTTGATTACTCCATGCAAATGTCGCACTCTACTGGCTTTGCATGGAGCCATACCTCGTTGCGCTTTTTCATTGATACCACTTCTTTCTATACTGAACATAAGTATTATATCATGGTAAGTGTTCTTCTGCAAGGAACAGAATATGAATTATAGAGTGTAGTGCCTCCACAAACGATATGCTGAATACGAGAGCTGAAAAGTCCCTCCTATCTACGCATTTAGGGAAAAAAATCCACGGAAATCAAGGCTTTTCGGCGGTGGTCGGTGTGGTGGCAGAATGATTTATCAAATCCCCGCCGAAACGGGCTTTGAAATGCGTAGAATAAACCCATAGGAAAACGCCGGGCGCAGGGCCAACAGGCCGCCGCGTCCGGCGCTTTCTTATGGGCTGTTCAGGATGGCCCGGATCAATCTGCTTTGTAATCGGCGCTTCATGTACTCGTCTACCCGCACATGGGGCGTACCGTCCAGATCGTAGAGCGTCCGGGTACAGAGCTTGTCCATGTAGCCCTCATAGTACCGCAAGACGCGCTCCACGGCCAGAGGATCACCGGCGCGGGCCGCCTCAATCACGGACAGAGGCAACAGCTCCCGGCCACAGAAAGTTGGCTGCTTCATTTCGGGTTCCTCCTTTCTTCCTCCAATCGTTTCCGCAATTCGTTCAGGGCCTTGGTGCGGTGCCGCTGGACGGCGCTGCGGGACATTCCCACAAGGCTGCCGATCTCACCGTCTGCCAGCTCCAACACACAATGCAGGATCAAAATGCCTTGCTCCTGTTCCGGCAGGCTGGCAAAGGCGTCAGCCACCAGCTCGTCCCGGATATGCAAGGTATAGCCATAGGCCGTGAATAGGAAGCTGGCACTTGGGTATTCGTCCACTGTGCAGAGCTTGTCCATTTCATGCTGCGATAAGGCGCTGAACTCGATTTCCCGGTTCCGCTGGCGGCCCAAATCCCGCAGGTGGGTTCTGGCCTCGTTGCGGAGAACGGTTTTGCAGAAAGCGTCAAACCGGCAGCGTTCTCCATAACCATCAGGGGTGTACTTCATCTTCTCACCCCCGATCTGCGGGAGAGTGAGAAGCCGGGGCCGGTTGCGCCGCCCCCTGTGTCTATGTTGCTGCGGCAGCTCCGGCCCGCACCGAAAGACCGCAGGAATCGACAAAATTCGCCCGGCAGGTCGTAGACCCACCGGGCGAATATGAAAGTGTTATGATGTTTTCTTACATAGTATAGTTCATACTGTTGGCCGGAGCTGCCCCCTGTTGGGTACAGGCTTTTTTTAATAAGCTATGCTTTTGAAAAACAGAACATATCAGCATGGCGGCTCCCTCCGTGGGCCGCCGATCCTGCGCTGGATAAAAAGAAGCAGCGGCCTTGATTTCTCAAAGCCGCCGCAAAGCCATTTGAGCGTGTCAAAAGGTCTGCTGTACGACGGCTTTTTTTCTTTGCCGTCGTCCGGCAGATTATTTCACAAATTATTTAGTGCTTATATTTGCTCACGAGAAGAATCCTTGCAAAAGAAAACAATTACCGCATAACCGCCAACCAATAGTAGCATTTGATACATATTGATACCATCTGAAACATACTGAAAGATATTTCCAAAGCTCTCTATCTGCAAAATGCAATACCAGCAAAATGATACTAAAAATCCAACGATTGTGCTTTTTGATACAGCACTTACCAAAAGTCCGGGAAATCCCAACATCATACTTTTGGCAAGTGTCCGAAAAGTATAGCTACCGATAGGAAATGAACATCCAACAATATCCATATATCCTTCAAATACAAGAATAAGTGCCAGTGTAGAAATTAGGGAAATCAATATTCTAAATGAAGTAATTAACTGATACGGAAAGGGCCGCAAAGCTATAATTGCATCCATCTCTCCATTTTCCTCTGGTTTTAACAACGAAACAAACATCGGGATTCCGATTAGCGCTACCATTCGTTCCAAACAATCTGCGGACTTCATACTATCTAAGTTGGAAATCCCATATATCTGCGGGATAATGAGCAAGACGATTATAGCAGGGAAAAGTGTCCACTTAAAAATCAGACGAGCGTTTGATTTTATAATTGTGTAAAAATTTCTGACCTCCAAAAATCAAACCTCCTTTTCGCTTTTTGCTATAAATCATGATTGATAATATGACAAGCATAAGAGATACAGCAGAAATGGTCATTCTGTTCAGTACCAACATCTGTATATTTTCCATCATCCGTCCGTAACCTTTCAATGTGTTGTGGCGGATGACAAGATCGAACAAACCATAATTCCCCCCGGCAATCTTGTCGATAGATGGTCTGCAAGTCAACCACATTAACCCAGTTACCAGAATTGCAGTGTAATTTTCCAATAGAACCGTTACAAATAGACTAATCGCTACAACAAATAAGACTGTGGGTAAAATCCATAATAAGGTGTACTTTGCAAAAGCAAAAATATCCGCTTGAACGCCAATATTGTTGCAATAATGTATCAGCAATATCAATGATTTTATTGGAAGAATAAAAATTGGGAGCATTGTCATGCATACCGAAGCGATATATCGAGTGAAAATCACACTTGCGCTTGAAATTGTTCGCGGGTAAATTAGTCCCCGCATTTTGCAACGCTTATCTCGCAACATTAGTTCAATGACTATAAAGGCCGGAAGAAAGAGCACGACAAGCGAAATACTGTCACAGTAGTACCGCGCAAATGCGCCAGTAACTTGATCGTCCTCATAAAAATCTTGGTGCTGTTGCTCTGTAATGGGAGCATCCTCCAAATCGTTTTCAAAATAGTACAGCGTCAACATAGTCCAGCTATAATAGGAGTTGCGCCCAATTAACTTATTAACCTCCTCCATGATTTCTTTGAAACGGTCAAATGACACTTGTATTTCAAAGGTATCACTTGTTTGAGAGGATTTTTCAGCAGAGGCCCCATCGTTGGGAACATACTCCCATTCGTCTGGCTCTATAACAAACTGACCACTTTCATTCATACTACCTTTATCTGGAGTAGCAATATATGCACCGCCACCAGAAATTTCAATATCGTCAATATTAGTTCCATCCGTGGAACTTATATCGGTATTGATTTCTTTTTCACTCAACCCGGTCAGCTCAACTAAATACTGCAAAATAACTGCCTGTTCTTCTAAAGACATGGTTTTTTCTTTTACATATCCAAAAGGATAATATTCATAGCTGTTGCTGCGATAATTGTTTAGCAGCCGGTTGGTCGCACCAATCATCATGTCCCGTTCCATAGCTTCATTGGATACATTGCTCTGTACATCCGCATAGCTTCCGCTTGGAGAAATGTAAAACACCGAGTTAGGATCATCAGTACGTTGAAGTTCATTTTTCACAACAGGATCATATTGTATGATGCAAACACCAAAAAGCACCAGCACATACACCCAAAACAGGATACTTTTAATTATTTTTTTACATTCCACCCTAAAGAGAAACATTTTTTCACCTCCGATCTAAATGCCGAAGCATTTCCATATAGCCATCCTCCACCGTAGCCGTACAGGTTATCGCATTGCCGACAGGTGGAATGCCGTCGTGGAGAATTCGGATTTTCACATTCGCCAAACTGCTCTGACTGGACAGAACATAATATTCATGTTGGATAGATGCTTGCATGCTCTTTGGAACAGTCAGTTCATAAACTTTTCCTTTCGCAATTTGAGCCAAACTATCCACAGTTCCATTGAACAAAAGCCTTCCTGCGTCCAAAACAGCAACGTTTTCGCACACGGATTCAATATCACTTACAATATGAGAGGATACAATTACAATTCGATTACTGGAAAACTCGTGGAGTAGAGCATAGAATCGAAGCCGCTCTTGCGGGTCAAGTCCCACTGTCGGTTCGTCGGCAATCAGTACCTGCGGATCATGAATTAAGGCTTGTGCAATTCCTAAACGCTGCTTCATTCCTCCAGACAGTTTTCTCACCTTCGTTCCTCTGTCCTCCCATAGATTTACTTTTTGCAGCAGATCAGGGATACGTTGACGCTGTACCTCCATTGGAATTTCAGAAAGAGCAGCCAGATAGCGCATGATCTCTAACACCGACATATCCGGATACATAGAAAATTCCTGAGGTAAAAATCCTATTAAGGGTCTGATTTGTCGAGTATCTTCCAAAGGAATTTCATTAAGTGTAATTGCCCCGGAAGTCGGTTTTCGTAAGGTGGACAGTATTTGCAACAGAGTTGTTTTTCCTGCTCCGTTCCGTCCCAATAAGCCGAACATACCACTTCCAATCGTAAGAGAAATATTGTCCAATATCATTTTTCGCCCATAGTTTTTTTGCAAGGCGTGGATTTTTATTTCCATAAAAAAACTCTCCTTTCAAGTTGATAAGGAGAGTTTAACAAGTAAAAGTCTACATTTCGTCACAATGAGGATGTATCAGATTTAATTTTCACCGTCACCATTGCTCCGCAGTTCGCCGCATTAGCAAGGGAGATAGAGCCACCATGCTTTTCTGCTAAAATCTTGCAGATGGTAAGGCCAATACCAAAATGTTCTTTTTCGTTTTTTCCTTTATAAAAATAATTAACCGCTTGTGTCAGGTCTTGTACTGAAAAACCTTTTCCATCATCAGTTACCGTAATTGTCAGAAATGGTTCCATATAAGAAAGTTCTATTTCAATTTTGGATTTACTATATCGAAAAGAGTTTGAAACAAGGTTTTCCAAAATACGAAATATGGCGGCAGGGGCAACGTGAACCATTGTCTGGGGCAATTCTCCTAAAATAGTGATTTCTGTTTTACTTTGCTTAGACAAAATTGAAAGTTGAGCCTGTATTTCTTTTTGTAAATCAAATAACGATATTTTATGATAATCAAGGTTCATATCTTCCAATGCTTGTACTTCGTGGACAGAATTTGCATAGTCCTCTAATCTGTCGGCTGCTTGATGAATATACATTGCTATTTCTCGCATCCCATCTGCGGTCAGGACATTCTTTCCAATGTTCCTATCTAAGTACTCACTGTATCCCTTAATAACGGTAATAGGCGTTCGTAAATCGTGGGAAATGCTGGCGTTAATCTTCTTTCGTTCATCAAGTAATTCCCACATCCGGCGATTATTGTTTGATAGTTCTCTCCGCATTGTTTCAAATGCTATGCAAATTTGTCCTAACTCGTCCTGCTTTTGATAATCAATGGAAAAAGACAAGTCATTATCCGCAATGTGAGAAATTCCTGACTTTAACGCAGTTAATGGTTCCTTTAGCTTCACATGATAAAAAAGCGAGCTGGCGCATCCGATGCCTACAAAGGAAAAAAATACAGGTAGTACAATCATTAGGATTTCGGTAACTCGGCATATTAGCAATTCTTCGTCAGTATAATCAAGGGTATTATCGTCTATATTATCTTCTCTTGCGCTTATGGTATAGCTGCCATCTTGTTCAGGAGAAATAACAGTTGGTTCCATAATAAATGCGTGAGATAACAAAATTTGATCGTGGATATTTGAGCAAATACGCACGGAGATAACAGATAAAATAATGACTATTGCGGCAGTGATTGTAACTATTAGGGAGAGTGCTTTTTTGAGAGAAAGGCTTTTTAGTCTGTCCATTTATACCCGCACCCCCAAACAGTTTCAATATGATTTTTGCTGGACACTTTAGCCAGTTTTGTGCGTATTCTTCGAATATATTCTTTTAGAATATCGCTGTTTCCCTCTGCATCATAACCCCAAAGTCGTTCATAAATCCGTTCCCGATCAAAGACCTGTCCGGGATTAAGCGACAGAAATTCTATTATATCGAACTCCTTTTTGGAGAACGGAATAATTTGCTCATTATAGTACACACTACGTCCCTCATAATCAATGAACAAGTCACCAAACATTCTTGTATTGCAGTTATGCCGTGTACGATTTTCTCTGCGAAGGTGAGCTTCTACACGGGCTGTCAATTCATCAAGACTAAAGGGTTTTGTAATGTAGTCGTCACCGCCTGCCCGCAAACCGATAATTTTGTCCTGCTCCGTGATGCGTGATGTAAGAAAAATAATGGGGCAGTCAATATGATTGCGTACCTTTTTACAAAATTCCAGCCCGTCAACTTCTGGCATATTGATGTCCAATAGAATTAAGTCAGGAGCATGCGCCAACATTTTAGCAGCTTCTTCGGCATCGCAAGCAGTATAGACAAGATAACCCTCGGTCTGAAAATGCAGCTTAATTAAGTTGCAGATTGCTTTTTCGTCATCTACTAACAAAAGTTTTGGCATTATTTCAGCCTCCTTTCGATCCTACTTATTAAAATTAGATTTAATATTATCATGAAATAGTCAATATTCCGTCTATATTATAATTCGGCTTCCATACCAAAGCAACAAACGAAATATGAATAATAAAATGCAACTTGGGCGCATATAGCAACATTCCATTGGGATACTATGAACTATACAATGTAAATGGGTGATGTTATATGGCGAAAGTTGAAGATTGCCCCGGCTTTGAAACTTTTGGCGCGGATGTGAAAGCTGCGCGGAAAGCAAAGCACCTGACGCGCAAGGTGCTGGCCGAAATAGTGGGAATTGAATGGCGCTATCTTGCCAATATTGAGAATAAAGGCACGATCCCCAGCCTCCCGGTTGTGATCCAGCTTATCAAAGTCTGCGGGCTTCCCGTGGAGCAGTATTTCAACCCGGAAATCATACGAGGGGACAGCGAACAGCGGCAGCGGGTCAGCCACAAGTTGAAACTTTGCCCGGAACACTATTTGCCAGTCATTGAGGGCGCAATCGACGGGGCGCTGAAAATTGAACAATCAGCGAAAGAAACGGGGGATGTGTGAAAGCATCCTCTGTTTTCCGTTTTGGCAGAGGGCCGCAAGGCTCTCTTATTTTTTTGCCTTTTTTTCAGAGAAATCCCGTATTTTGTGGGCAGTTGGACGTGTTGGGAGCGTTTTAGTAGCGGAGAAAAAGAAACGTAGCAAGCATAGGAAGTGTAGCCACACTTCCGAAAACCGGCCCGCCCCTGTCCCTGCGGGCCGTGGCCGGTTGCTTGTTGGGGAAAGCCCCAAACCCCTGTTCAGAAAGGACGGTGAATGAATGGCAAACCGAACACGAAACATTGTGCTGCGCGTCCCTGTGACGCCGGAAGAACGGGCCTTGATCCAGCAGAAAATGGCCCAGCTCCACACGAAAAACTTTTCCGCCTATGCCCGAAAAATGCTCATTGACGGGTATATCGTCCACATGGACACCTGCGACATCCGGGCGCAGACCGCCGAGCTGCAAAAGATCGGCGTCAATGTCAATCAGATTGCCCGGCGTATCAACAGTACCGGGACTGTGTACGCGCAGGACATTGAGGACATCAAAGGGGCGCTGGCAAAGATATGGCAGTTACAAAGATACATCCTATCAAGTCAACGCTGAAAAAGGCGCTGGACTACATCGAGAACCCGGACAAGACCGAGGACAAAATGCTGGTGTCCTCTTTTGGCTGCTCCTATGAAACAGCGGACATAGAATTTGAAATGCTGCTGGCGCAGGCCATCCAGAAAGGCAACAATCTGGCCCACCACCTGATCCAATCCTTTGCCCCCGGAGAGGCCACGCCGGAACAGGCCCATGAGATCGGCAAGCAGCTTGCCGACGAAGTGCTGCAAGGCAAATACTCCTATGTGCTGACAACCCATATCGACAAGGGACACGTCCACAATCACCTGATTTTCTGTGCCGTGGATATGGTGAACCACCGCAAGTACAATTCCAATCGGCAGAGCTACGCCTATATCCGGCGCACCAGTGACCGGCTGTGCCGGGAACACGGTTTGTCGGTGGTACAGCCCAGCCGGGATAAAGGCAAGAGCTATGCGGAATGGGATGCCGGGCGCAAGGGCAAGAGCTGGAAAGCCAAACTGAAAGCTGCCATTGACGCCGTAATCCCGCAGGCCAAAGACTTTGACGATTTTCTCCGGCTCATGGCGGCGCAGGGCTATGAGATCAAGCAGGGCAAATTTATCTCGTTCCGCGCCCCCGGACAGGAACGCTTCACCCGCTGCAAGACGCTGGGCGAGAACTACACCGAGGAAGCCATCACCAGACGGATCAAGGGGCTGGCTGTGGACAGAGGCCCGAACCGGCAGCGTAAGGGTATCACCCTGCGGATCGACTTGGAGAACAACATCAAGGCCCAGCAGAGTGCGGGCTATGCACGTTGGGCGAAGCTCGAAAATTTGAAGCAGGCCGCAAAGACGATAAACTTCCTTACCGAGCATGGCATAGAGCAATATGCCGAGCTGGAAAGCAAGGTCGCGGAGATCAGCGCGGCCAACGACGAGGCGGCTGCGGCCCTCAAAGACGTGGAGCGGCGTTTGTGGGACATGGCGGTGCTGATAAAGAATCTTACCACCTACAAGCAGCTCCGGCCCGTGGTGCTGGAATACCGCAAGGCCAAAGACAAGGCTGCGTTCCGGCGCGAACATGAAAGCCAGCTCATTTTGTACGAAGCTGCGGCAAAGGCCATCAAGGACGCCGGGATCACAAGGCTGCCCGATCTGGCCGCCCTGAAAGCCGAGTACCGGGAGCTGGACAAGCAGAAAGCGCGGCTGTACGAACAGTACGGCGAAGTCAAGCGAGAGCTGAAAGAATACGGCATTATCAAGCAGAATGTAGACAGCATTTTGCGGGTGACACCGGGAAAGGAACAGGCACAAGAGCTATGAGCATACCGAGAATGAATTACCCTCAATACCGCAAGGCCCGGAAGCTGACGCATGAGTGCTGCAACTACTGTGACGGGAACTGCCTCTTGCTGGACGACGGCGAGGAATGTGTGTGCGTCCAAAGCATTTCCTATTCGCTGCTGTGCCGGTGGTTTCGTGCCGCTGTTCTCCCGCTGGACGGGGCGCTGTATGCCGAGATCATGCAGAGCCGGGACAGCGTAAAGCGGTGCGCCGTATGCGGGGCTGCATTTACACCGAAATCCAACCGGGCGAAATACTGCCCCGATTGCGCGGTGCGAATGCGCCGGAAGCAAGAGGCCGAAAGGCAGCGGAAAAGATACCTGCAAGCTACGCAGTTAAGCCGCTGAATAGGCCGCCACAGCGGGCTTCTGGCACACGTTTGACGGGGTGGCAATAGGATTGCTCCAATCCCCGCCGAAACGGGATTTGAAATGCGTAGAATAAACCCATAGGAAAACGCCGGGCGCAGGGCCAACAGGCCGCCGCGTCCGGCACCGGGAAAAATAAAGCGGCGGCCTTGGTTACTCAAAGCCGCCGCTGATCGTATGGGCGTGTCAAAAGGGCTGCTGTACGACGGCTTTTTTCTTTGCCGTCGCCCGGCAGAAATCATCAGTATAGTTCTGGTACTTTCTTTTTGAAGATAAATAAAGCAGCTACAAGAGTAACGATAGCGACTAAAAGAATTTGCAACATGGACTCTTGATAGGTTGCATTTTTGCTGATAATAATTTGCCGAAACACAATGACAATCAGAGAAGTAACGATTGTTGTAGGAACAGATTTTCGGATCATTCCAATGGTGAACGGCCATAGCGATAGCACCGTACATACAATCACAGTAGTTATTGCCATTGGTATCCATGTTTGAAGCATTGATGGTTGGAATGTACCCTCCAACATATCAAAAAATCCATCCACAAACACAATATAACCGCTACAACAGACATATCCAATCGCCATTGAAATTGCTGTATAAACCATAATGATAGTCAATTTGCTGGCAATCAATTTTGCTCGGTTCAAAGGATAGGAAAACATAATCGTAATTGTTCGCTGATTATATTCTCCGATAACCAACCTTGCAGTTAAAACCGACGAGTACACAAGAAAAATAAATGACATCAGCAGTCCAATAACAAGGTATGTGCTTTCAAAAGTGTCTTTGGTCTGTTCCGGGTCTGTCGTGCTATCCCATAAAGATATTGTGATGAAAAGTATGCTGAACAGGATTGCGGCAACCATAAAGATAACATTTCGTGCAATTCCAAATTTTTTTAACTCCAATTTAATCAGGTGCGCCATCTCATTTTCCCCCCTCTGTAAGCTGGAAAAAGAAATCTTCCAGTGTGTCTTGTTTGCGGCCAATGCTCTCCAAACCAACACCATTCTCAATGAGGGCTTTTGACAGGGCTTTGCCTGAAACATCAGAATCATAAATACGGATAAATTCTTTATCCAACACACTAAAATTCTTTATCCCCATGCCTTCGAGTAGCGCGGCAGCACGGGTCACATTGTCAACCTGCAAACTGATATAATCCGTTTGATGTTTGTGAATTTCTTCGATAGGCAATTCTGTTAAGAGTTTTCCATGTCGAATAATCCCAATCGTATCAGCAAGAAGATCCACTTCGGACAGAATGTGGCTGGAAATAAAAATTGTTGTTCCATCTTCCCGGTTTAACCGCTGAAAGAGGTTTCGCATTTCACGAATTCCCTCGGGGTCTAAAGCATTGATTGGTTCGTCTAAAATCAAAAATTCTGGTCTTGCCAGAATAGCCCTTGCAATAGCAAGGCGTTGTTTCATACCTAATGAGTAATGACGGACTTGCTTTCCCTCAACATTCTGCAAGTCCACCAAATGCAAAACCTCGTCAATCCGTTCCTTGTTGGGGAATCCCATGTACTCACAATGCAGCTCTAAGTTTTGCCGAGCAGTCATTTTATCGTAAAAGTATGGGTTCTCAATGATAGAGCCAACCTTTTTGAAGATTTCGTAGCTGTGATCGGTAACTTTTTCGCCTAAAAGCTGAACCTCTCCGGCGTCTGGCTGGATAAGGTTCAAAATCATTTTCATAACCGTGCTTTTTCCGGCACCGTTTGGGCCGACAAAGCCATAGATTGCCCCTTTAGGTATGTGGATATTTACATCGTCTACAACGACATTTCCCTTGTAAGCCTTTCGCAAGCCTACGGTTTCCATGATATAATCCATTTTGTGTGCCTCCTATATGGCTACTATTATACAAAATGGACTTCGCTTTTCTCTGCCGCAAATCTAACGATTTTCTAACTTTTCAAGATGATTGAGAAAGTGGTTTGCTCATTTTGTACGCTATGAACTTCTAATTCTGCCCCAATTTGTTCAGCAAGACGCTTTGAAATTGCAAGGCCCAAACCGCTGCCGGAAGATTTTCGGGCTGTTGTATAATTCCTTGCGAAAATCTGTTTTTGCTGCTGTGGTGACATTCCGTTTCCGTGATCTTCTATTTCAATTATGCTATTTCCGTTTGATGTGGTGAGCCGTAGAGAAAGATACTTGCCATCACCACCATGTCGGATCGCATTGTCTATCAGATTTTTCAAAATGCGCTGTAATGCCTCATTATCTGTGTAGGCAAAAATCGGTGTATCTGGTATCTGAATATCGACTTCAAATTGTTTCTGTTCAAGCAGATCATAATAGTCCAAAATGGTGTCTTGGCAAAGTCTTGAAATATTTTCCTTTTTCAGTTTAATGGGAAGATCGCCGGAAGCTATTTTGGACATTGTAAAATAGTCATTGATTGTTGAGATTAAATCATCAGCCTTTCGGTCTATTTTAGCGGCCATAGCATGAACATTTTCAGGCATAGAGGGGTCGTTTGTTATATTGGAAAGCATTTCGCTATTTCCTTTTAGGACAGTGAGCGGGGTACGGATGTCGTGAGAGATATTTGTTAGAACCTGCGCCATTGCCTGTTTGCTCTGCTCAAACTCTGATTTTTTTGTATAAAAATCTTGAAGTAAGATATTAAGCACAGCACCTAATTTTTTGATACTATCATTATCCGTGGGTATAAGCACAAAGCCATTATCAGAAGTAATCGAAAGAGAAGCAAGTCTGTCAGTGATATAGTTGATCTCTCGTTCTAACTCTTTGTGCTGTATCTGTTGCCAAATTAGGATAAGCAACAGAACAAATGAAAGAATTGCAAACAGAAGCCACATCTATTTGTCCTCCATCTTGTAACCGATACCCCATAAGGTTTTAATGTAAGCCGTAGTATCTTCCGCATTATTCTTCAACTTCAAACGCAGGCGATTGATATGGGTATTCAACACATTTTCGTTTCCAAAATACGGCTCTTTCCAAATGATTTCATATAGCCGTTCTTTTGAATATGCCTGTCCCGGATGGCTGGCCAAAAGGTACAAAAGTTCAAATTCAATTGGTGTTAAATCTATGGATGTCCCTTTCCGCGTAACCATGTGACTTTGGGGGTCAATTTCTATGTCTTTGATTTTGACAATCGAATTATTCGGTAATACTTGGTAGGTTCTGGCTCGTCTGATATTAGCCTTTATCCTTGCAGCAAGTTCAATTAAAGAAAAAGGCTTTACCACATAATCGTCAGCACCCAAATTCAATCCTAATGATTTATCAGTATCATTATCTTTTGCAGTAATGATGATGATAGGAATATTGCTGACCTGTCGGATGGCCTTGATAATCTCCATGCCACTCATGTCCGGCAGCATAAGATCAATAAGGGCAAGTGAATATTCATCATAACTTGTGTTCGTCCGTATGGGTGTTGTGCCATCATTAAAGGACAACACTTCAAATTCTCCTGATAAATAGTCCGTTATCATTCCTCTAATTTCTTCATCATCTTCAATCAATATTATCTTGTTTTCCATCACGATTGCTCCTTGCTATTTTTGTTCTTCCGTCAATAGGCTTTTCGGCGTCCTTCGGGATTAACCATACTGTCCCCATTTTTATAGCTCCGGGAATACGGGATGCAGCACAGTAATAATTTATCCATCGGGGGGTCACACCCCATTTTTCACTTGCTTCTTTCAAAGTCATATAGTCCATAATACACCTCCAACTCATTCATTATAATTCGTTTGCTCGAAGAATACAAGGAACAGAATATGAATTATAGGGTGTAGCACTGCTGCAAACGATATGCTGAATACGAAAGCTGAAAAGCCCCTCCTGTCTACGCATTTAGAGGGCAAAAAGCCCATGGAAATCAAGGCTTTTCGGCGGTGGTCGGTGGGGTGGCAGAATGATTTATCAAATACCTGCCGGAACAGGCTTTGAAATGCGTAGG
>OGYQ01001259.1_pt1 | contig 14195 bp, 9 predicted proteins | sample 1576641 | NCBI WGS metagenome assembly OGYQ01 (sample SAMEA3541476, study PRJEB24748) | human gut metagenome | biome: human gut; feature: human-associated habitat; material: faeces | place: China | collected 2012
GGTATTTTTTTAACTTTGCCCGGCAAAACAGAAGATTTTGCAAAGAGTTTTTCAAAAAAACGTAAAGTTTCCCGGCGTTTTTCGGTCACTCGCAGGGTCCGTCCGCGCAAATTTTCGATATTCCGTTGTTTTGGTTGCTTCCAATTGTTTGCGGAGGTTTTACAAAACCATGAACGACAGGGGCCTTTGTCCTGCGGTATGATAACGGACGGGCGGAAAATCCGCCCGCAACCTGTGACTGTACCAGAGGGGGAAGCAAGAGTTTCTATGGCAGAAATCGTGTTAAAAGACGTTTGCAAGGTCTTTGAGAAAGACCAGTATGCGGTAAGCAACTTTTCGCTGCGCATCCGGGACGGCGAGTTTGTGGTCTTTGTGGGGCCGTCCGGCTGCGGCAAGTCCACCACCCTGCGGATGATCGCTGGGCTGGAGGACATCACCAGCGGCGAGCTGTGGATCGGCGACGAGCTGTGCAACTACGCCGAACCCGGTGAGCGGGATCTTTCGATGGTGTTCCAGAACTACGCCCTCTACCCGCAGATGTCGGTGTACGACAACATGGCGTTTTCGCTGTCCATCCGCAAGGTTCCCAAAAAGGAGATCCGCCAGCGGGTGGAACAGGCCGCCGATATGTTGGGCATCACCAACCTGCTCAACCGGCGTCCGGCCGCTTTGTCGGGCGGGCAGAAGCAGCGTGTGGCCATCGGCAGCGCGATCCTGCGCAAGCCCAAGGCCTTTTTGATGGACGAACCCCTTTCCAACCTGGACGCCAAGCTGCGCACCCACATGCGGGTGGAGCTGGCTGCCCTGCACCACAAGCTGGGCACCACCACCATCTACGTCACCCATGACCAGACCGAAGCCATGACGCTGGCCGACCGCATTGTGGTGATGCGCGCCGGCTACATCCAGCAGGTGGCCACCCCGGTGGATCTGTACAACCGGCCCACCAACATGTTTGTGGCCGGCTTCATCGGCTCCCCGGCCATGAACTTCCTGAAAGGCAAGGTCAGACGGGCCGGCGACGGGGCCGCCTTCCTGACCGAAGCGGGACAGATCTTCCCGCTGACGGCGGGCCAGGCCAAGGTGCTGTGGCCCCAGTACGACAACCGCGCCCTGGTGCTGGGCATCCGGCCGGAGGATCTGTACACCGCCCCCGCCCGCAGCGACCGGCTGTACGGCCAGATGCGGGGTACCGTGACGGCCTGCGAAGGGCTGGGCCACGAGGCGATCCTGCACCTGGAGACCGAGGACGGCGAGTTTGCCGCCCGGGTGGAACCCCACCACGGCGCCCGGGAGGACACGCCGGCCACCCTGTACCTGGACATGGAAAATGCCCACTTCTTTGACGGGGAGACCGAGCAGAACATCTTTTACCAGTGGAGGAACGAAGCATGAAAGCCTTTGCGGAAAAACTGCGGGGGGCCAGTCCCTATGCCTACCTGATCCCCTGCTTTGCCATCTTCGCCATGTTCCTGTTTTACCCGTTTGTGAAGACCATCTACCTGAGCTTCTTCCTGACGGACAAACTGGGCCGGGCCAAGATTTTTGTGGGCGCGGAAAACTACACCGACCTGCTCACCTCGGAAAGTTTTTACAACAGCATCCTGGTGACGCTGATCTTTGTGGTCATTGTGGTCATCGGCAGCATGCTGCTGGGCCTGGTGGCCGCCGTACTGTGCAGCAAGACCTTCCCGGGCATCCGGGCGTTCAGCACCGCCTACGCCCTGCCCATGGCCATTGCCTCCAGCGGTGCGGCCATGATCTTCAAGGTCATCCTCAACCCCACCATCGGCCTGTTCAACAAAATCACCGGCCTGGACATCAACTGGATCAGCGACCCCCGCTACGCGCTGATCTGTGTGGCGGTGCTCACCGCCTGGCTGAACAGCGGCATCAACTTCCTGTATTTTTCGGCGGGCCTTGGCAACATCGACGAGTCCATCTATGAGCGGGCCTCGGTGGACGGCGCCAACGGTTTCCAGAAGTTTTTCCGCCTGACGCTGCCGGGCCTGAGCCCCATCATGTTCTACACCCTGGTGGTCAACATCATCCAGGCCTTCCAGTCCTTCGGCCAGGTGAAGATCCTGACTCAGGGCGGCCCCGGCGAGTCCACCAACCTGATCGTCTACTCCATCTACCGCGACGCCTTCTTCAACTACAAGTTCGGCAGCGCGGCGGCCCAGTCGGTGATCCTGTTTCTGATCATTATGGCGCTGACGCTGGTGATGTTCAAAATCGAAAAGAAGGGAGTCAAATACTGATGGATACCTCCGCCACCCTGAAATCCCCCGCGGCCGCCACGCTGCACCGCAGCCGCTATACCAAGGAAGAGCTGGAAGCCCTGCATCGCAGAATGGGCCTGGCCGCCTTGCGCCGCCGGCGCATCCGCACCGGGGTGCTCGTCGCCCTGAATCTTCTCATGGCACTGTTCATCCTGTTCCCGCTGCTCTACGCGGTCAGCGTTTCGCTGATGCCCGGTGAGGAGCTCTTTACCATGGAGATGAACCTGCTGCCCAAACACCCCGACTTCGGCAACTATCTGCGCGCCTGGACCCAGGTGCCGCTGGTCCGGTTCATCTTCAACTCTTTCCTGGTGTCCATCTGCATCACCGTGGGGCAGATCTTCACCTGTTCCCTGGCCGCCTTTGCCTTCTCGTTCCTGCACTTCAAAGGCAAGAACGTGCTGTTCATGCTGGTCATGGCCACCATGATGGTTCCCGGCGAGGCCACCATCATCTCCAACTACCTGACGGTCAGCTCCCTGGGCATCCTGGATACCTACCTGGTGCTGATTTTGCCCTCGCTGACCTCCGCCATGGGCATCTTCCTGTTCCGCCAGTTCTACATGACCTTCCCCATGTCGCTGTATGAATCCGCCAAGCTGGACGGCTGCTCCAACCTGCGGTTCATCGTCAGCATCCTGCTGCCCCTGACCAAGTCCGCCATCGGCGCCATGTCGGTGTACACCTTCATCAACGCCTGGAACATGTATATGTGGCCGCTGCTGGTCACCGGCTCCCAGGAGATGCGCACCGTCCAGATCGGCATCAGCATGCTGGACAACACCGACGCCCAGTCCATCACCCTGATGATGGCCGGCGTGGTGTCGGTGATCATTCCCAGCATGATCATCTTCATCGTGGGCCAGAAACAGCTGATCCGGGGTATGTTCTCGGGCGCTGTCAAGGGCTGATTTTGCCGGGCCGGTGAGTTTTCACCGTTTCGTATAGATTTATGCAAAAAAACGTGCTATTGTAGGAGTGTGTAAGTAGATGAAAGCCAACAAAGTTCTGGCCGGCCTGCTGGCCGCCGCCCTGGTTACCGTGCCCCTGGCGGGCTGCGGTGCCTCCCAGTCTGCCGATACCGCCACCGCCGACACCGCGTCCAGCGCCGCCGCCAGTGAGGCCGAGGCCGCCGCGGCGCTGATCGGGGACGATTTCAACACGCTGGATACCACCGGCACCAAGCTGACCTTCTGGCATTCCATGGGCGGCGTCAACGGCGAGGCCATGACCGCCCTGGTGGACAAGTTCAACCAGGAAAACGAGTACGGCATCACGGTGGAGGCGGTCTATCAGGGCAGCTACGACGACGCCATCAACAAGCTCAAAAGTGCCCAGATCGGTAACATGGGTGCCGACCTTGTGCAGATTTACGACATCGGCACCCGGTTCATGATCGACTCCGGCTGGGTGGTGCCCATGCAGCAGCTCATCGATGCCGCCGGGTACGACGCTTCCCAGATCGAGCCCAACATCGCCGCCTACTACACCACCGACGCGGGGCTGTACTCCATGCCGTTCAACTCCTCCACCCCGCTGCTCTACTACAACAAGGATATGTTTGAAGCCGCCGGCATCACCGAAGTTCCCACCAGTCTGGACGAGATTGCCGCGGTGGGCGACCAGCTGAAGGAGAAAGCCGGCACCCAGGAAGTACTGGCCATGAGCGTCTACGGCTGGTGGTTCGAGCAGTTCCTGAGCAAGCAGGGCCTGGAGATGGTGGACAACGGCAACGGCCGCACCGCCCCCGCCACCAAGGTGGTCTTTGACGAGAACGGCGGCGCGCTGAACATCCTGAACGCCTGGAAGCAGCTCTACGACGGCGGCTATGCCCCCAACGTGGGCCGCAGCGGCAGCGACACCGCCACCACCGACTTCACCTCCGGCAAGGCCGCCATGATGCTGGGTTCCACCGCCTCGCTGAAGCAGGTGCTGCAGGACACCGGCGACTCCTTTGAGGTGGGCACCGCCTACTTCCCTGCCGTCAGCAGCAGCGACCAGGGCGGCGTGTCCATCGGCGGCGGCTCCCTGTGGGCGCTGAACAACAACGACCCCGTCAAGCTGGCGGCCACCTGGCGGTTCATCGAGTTCCTGATCTCGCCGGAATCCCAGGCCTACTGGAACGCCCAGACCGGTTACTTCCCGGTGACCACCGCGGCCGCCAACGAGGACGTCTATAAGCAGAATATGGAGCAGTACCCCCAGTTCCAGACCGCCATCGACCAGCTGCACGCCTCGGCGCCCCAGTACGCCGGCGCCCTGCTGAGCGTCTTCCCCGAGTCCCGCCAGATCGTTGAGACCGAGATTGAGGAGATGCTCAACGGCACCCAGTCCCCCGAGGAGGCCGTTGCCTCCATCACCGAGCAGGTCAACGACTCCATCGAGACCTACAACCTCATCAACGGATAACGGCATCACCACCGGGAAAGGCTGCGGCTTTTCCCGGCTTTTGTGCCGGAAAGGAAGCATAAACATGAAACAAGTCAAGGTATTTGCCCACCGGGGCGCCAGCGCCTACGCACCGGAAAACACCCTGCCCGCCTTTGCGCTGGCCATGGAACAGGGCGCCGACGGCATTGAGCTGGACATCCATCTGACCAAGGACGGCGAGCTGGTGGTCATCCACGACGAAAAGCTGGACCGCACCACCAACGGCACCGGCCTGGTGCGGGACTACACCCTGGCCGAACTGCGCGCCCTGTGCGCCGACAACGGGATGGACGGCTTTGCCGAAGCCCGCATTCCCACCCTGCGGGAGGTACTGGCGCTGGTCAAGCCCAGCGACATGCAGGTCAACATTGAGATCAAGACCGGCATCCTGTGGTACGACGGCATCGAGGAGAAGGCCCTGCGCCTGGTGGAAGGCATGGGCATGCAGGACCGGGTGATCTGGTCCTCCTTCAACCACTACAGCATCGAAAAAGTCCGTCAGCTGGCCCCCGAAGCGGAAACCGCCTACCTCTTTGGCGATATCATCTGCGACGTGGAGCAATACGCCGCCGCCCATGGGGTGCGCGGACTGCACCCGGGGCTGTACAACGTCAAGATGGCGGATCTGTTGCAGCGGTACCTGGCCAGCGGGCTGGCCGTGCGGGTCTGGACCGTCAACGGGGCCGACGACCTGCGCCAGCTGATGGAGGCGGGGGCCGACGTGATCACCAACGATCCCCGGCTGGCCCTGGACATCCGCCGCAGCCTGACGGAGTGCCCCGCATGAAAAAACGCCTGTTTTTGCTGGACATTGACGGCACCATCTGCCGGGGCGACGCCCTGATTCCCGGTGCCGGGGCCTTTTTGCAGGCCATCCGCCGCGGGGGCGGGCGGTTTGTCTTCATCACCAACAACACCACCCGCAGCACGGCGGACTACATCCGGTTTTTCCGCACGCTGGGGGTGGACACCGACGAAACCAACTACCTGACCGCCGGCCAGGCCACCATCCGCCACCTGCAGGAACACTACGCCGGGCAGCACATCTACGCTCTGGCCACCGACTCCTTTGTGAAGGAGTGCCGCCGCCACGGGCTTTCGGTGACCACCAACGCCCGGGACCCGGCCATCACCTGCGTGTTGGCCTCCTACGACAACGCCCTGACCTACGAGAAGATCAAGGACGTCTGCCTGCTGCTGACCACCCGCGCCGTGGACTACATCGCCACCAATCCCGATCTGGTCTGCCCGGTGGACTTCGGCTACCTACCGGACTGCGGCGCCATCTGCAACATGATCGAGACCGCCACCCACCGCCGACCGCGGTTTCTGGGCAAACCGGAACCGACCATGGTGCACTACGCCCTGCAGGCCGCCCACTGTACCCCCGGGGAAGCCCTGGTGGTGGGCGACCGGCTGTACACCGACATTGCCTGCGGGCTGCGCGCCGGGGTGGACACCGCCCTGGTGCTGACCGGGGAAGCCACCCTGGCCGATGTGGCTGCCAGTACCGAGAAACCCACCTATATCTACCCCTCGGTGACGGAGCTGCGGCAGGACCTTCTGCCGGAGCCTGCCCCCGCACGGCCCTGTTCCGCGACTGCCGTGGGACACGCCGCCTGCCTTTGAACAGCAAAACCCCGCCGCCGCGGAATCCGCGGCAGCGGGGTTTGTGTTATATAGGGCAGCGTTCAGGCACGGCGCACCCGGCGCAGCGCCAGGCCGATGACCAGTCCCAGCACCGCCGGGCAGACCCAGCCGAAGCCCTGTTTGCACAGGGGCAGCCAGGTTTCGGCCAGCGCCACCACCGGTTCCAGGTGCAGGGCCGCCTGCGCCTGGGTGGGCAGGGTGCGCAGCAGGTCAAAGACCGCCGCCACCATGGTGCACCCGATGGTCCAGCGCAGCACGGCGGGGTGGTTGCCGAAGAGCCGGCCGCCCAGCGTGAGCAGGATCAGCACGATAGACAAGGGATACAGGAACATGAGCACCGGCGTGGAGTAGGCCAGAATGGTGTTGAGTCCCAGATTGGCAATGAGGAAGGACACCAGGCTGAAGGTGACCGCCCAGACCCGGTAGGAAGGCCCCCCGGGGAAAATCTTCACAAAGGTTTCGCTGCAGCTGGTGACCAGACCCACAGCGGTTTTCAGGCAGGCAATGGTGACGGTGGCCGCCAGAATCACCGCCCCCGCCGATCCGAAATAGTGCCCGGCAATCTGGGCCAGGGCCTCGCCGCCGTTGGCAGAAATTTCCAGCTGCCCCCGGCTCTGGGCGCCCACCACCGTGACCAGCAGGTAGATGACGGCCATTAGCAGCGAGCTGAACACACCGGCCCGCACGGTATCCCGGGCCACGGCGCCAGGCTCCCGCACCCCCAGGCTGCGGATGGCATTGACCACGATGATGCCGAAGGCCAGGCTGGCCAGGGCGTCCATGGTGTTATATCCTTCCAGCAGGCCGGTGGAGAAAGCGGCATCCCGGTAGCTGCCGGCGGGCGGGATGTCCGCCACCGAGGCCATGGGTGCGCTGAGTGCCCGCAGCACCAGCACCGCCAGAAAGCAGAGGAACAGCGGGGTGAGCACCTTGCCCACCCAGGTGAGGATTTCGCCGGGGCGCAGCGAGAAAAAGAGCACCGCCCCGAAGAACAGCAGCGAGAAGACGGCCAGCGCCGCCGCGCCCCCCTGGGGCAGCAGCTGCTGGATGCCCACCGTGTAGGAGACAGTGGCGCAGCGGGGAATGGCAAAGAAGGGGCCGATGGTGAGATACAGCAGGCAGGTGAAGAAGAGGCCGTACCCCTTGCCCACCCGGCTGCTCAGTTCCAGCAGCCCCTCCTCCCGGCTGATGCCCAGGGCCGCCACCCCCAGCAGGGGCAGGCCCACGCCGGTGATGAGGAAGCCCGCCGACGCCCACCAGAGGTTGCTGCCCGCCAGTTGGCCCATGGAAGCGGGAAAGATCAGGTTGCCGGCCCCGAAAAAGAGCCCGAACAGCATGGTGGCCACGGTGATGAGCTGCCGCAGCGATAGTTTTTTCATAGTCCTGTCCTCGTACTTTCTGTGGATTGGGCCCCCATTATACCCTAAACCGGGGCCCGGGTAAACCCCGTATGGCCAAAAAAGCCCCGGTGTGCTACAATGAAAAAAATGCAACCGCCGCGTGAAAGAAATCCCGTGCGGCAGAACAGGAGTTGTTCGATGAAACGTGTATTGTTGACCGGCGCCGGCGGCTTTATGGGCAGCCGCATCCTGGCGCAGCTGGGCGGCTGCCTGGACCTGGTGCCGGTACCCCGGGGCCTGATGGAAACGGCCGATGAGGAGGCGGTGGTCCGGCTGGTGCGGCAGGTACATCCCGACGCCATCCTGCACACGGCGGCCCTTTCGGACACGGGGTACTGTGAGGCCCATCCCGAAGCGTCTTACCGGGCCAATGTGGCGGTGCCGGTCTGGCTGGCCCGGGCGGCGGCCGCCACCGGAGCCAAGCTGGTGGCCTTCAGCTCCGACCAGGTCTATGCCGGGGTGGACCGGGAAGGCCCCCTGCCCGAGAATCTGCCCCTGTCCCCCGCCAACGTCTACGGCCGCCACAAGCTGGAGGCCGAACAGCGGGTGCTGGACGCCGCTCCCGACGCCGTACTGCTGCGGGCCACCTGGCTGTATGACCTGCCGGGGTACGGGCTGCCGGTGCGGGGCAACCTTCCGCTGAACCTTCTGCGCGCGGCCCTGCGGGGAGAACCGGCAGTGTTTTCGCCCCGGGACTTCCGCGGGGTAACCTACGCCCGCCAGGCGGTGGAGAATCTGCTGCCCGCCCTGGATCTGTCCGGCGGGGTGTACAACTTCGGCAGCGAGAACGACCGGGACATGCTGGCCACCGCCGGGGCCTTTTGCCGGGTGATGGGTATTGTCCCAGAGCTGCAGCCCGGCGACCGGGTACGCAACCTTGCCATGGACACCGCCAAAGCCCGCCGGGGCGGCCTTCGCTTTGACAGCACGGTGGCCGGCATTGCCCGCTGTTGGCAGGACTACGGCCTGGATACAAACGGATAAAAAAACACACCCTCCGCTTCAGGCAGAGGGTGTGTTTTTTGCTTGCGTTTTTCCCGCGGGGTTGGGGTGCGGGAGGTTCAGGGGATCAGCGGTTGCGCAGCCGCAGGATGACCACGCCCAGCAGGGCCAGGATCACCACCGCCACCGCCAGCAGTGCGGGCAGCGGCAGGCCGCCGGAGGCGGAGTCCTCCGCCTGGGCCGTTTCGGCCGTGGCCGGGGTGGGTGCGGGTGTTGCGGAAGGCGCCGGGCTGGCACTGGCCGCAGGCTGTGCCGAAGGTTCCGGCGTGGCGCTGGGGGCCGGGGTGGCCCCGCTGCCCGACGGCGAGCCGGTGGCGCCGCCCTTACCGGTGGAACTGCCCTTGCCGCTCTGGGTGGTGGTGCCGGCGGGTTGCGGGGCGGCGGTGTACACCGGCGTGGTGGAAACCACCGGGGTGGGGGTGGGTTCCTGCCGGGTATTGCCGCCGTTATTGTTGTTGCCGCTGTTTGCCTGGGTGTTACCGTTGGTGTTGCCACCGCCCGACGGCGCCGCGGTGGGCACCGGCGTGGCCTGGACCCCGGGGGCGGGCGTCTGCTCCGGCTGGGGTGCCGGCGCAGGCGTTTGCTCGGGGGCAGGGGTCTGTTCCGGCGTGGGGTTGCCGCCCGGTGCCGTCAGGGTCACCTCGGTGCCGGTGGCCTGGGTGACGCCTGCCTTGTTGTAGGCGGCGTTGACCAGCTCCAGCGAGTCCTCCACCACCTGCACGGTGGCGGAAGTGCCGGGCGCCGCAGAAAGGCAGATCTCGCCCAGGGCTACGCTGCCGTCCTGCAGCAGCGCCTCCTGCCCGGCCAGATAGAGGGTCAGCGTGCCGGTGGCCGCGTCATAGCGGTACTGCTGCACCGTGCTGGTCAGCCCGTCGGCAAAGGCAAAGCTGGCCGTGGCATCCTGCCCTTCCACCTGGAAGCGCAGGCGCAGCGCCGTGGCGTCCTGGTCAGCCCCTTCGGGCACCGACAGGGTCACCGCCGCACGGTCTCCGTCCGGCTGCATCGTCACCGTGCCGTCGGTGCCGGCGGCCGCCGCGGGCAATGCCCCCACGGTCAGCGCCGCCCCCAGCAGCAGGGTGGCCAAGAGTTTTTTCATGGGTATTCTCCTTGTCATATCAGTCGCCCTGACCGCCCACCGTGATGGCGGGCAGCGTGGCGGGCACCGCGACTTCCAGCGTATCGCTGGTCAGGCGCTGGCCTTCGTTGGTGGTGGCGTTATCCACCCGGTACAGTTCGGCGCGCACCGTGCGGGGCATCGTCATCCCCTGCAGGGCGTCCGGTTCAATCCAGTAGACCCAGTAGCCTTCGCTGACTTCGCCCAGCAGGCCGTTCTCCGGGTCGGGGGCCAGAATGATCTGGTGGGCCACGGTGTTGCCCTCGGCATCCAGGCCGCCCACCACAGCACCGTCCTGGTCATAGAGCAGTACCACGTTGTAGGCGGGGTTGCCCTTGTACCGGCCGGTGAAGACCAGCGACCCGGCGGGGATGGTCTCGCCATCCGCATAGGTGTAGTCCTTGGCCAGGGTGCCGATGCCGTTTTCCAGCAGCTCCACGTCGTCGCCGGTGGGGCCCAGCACGTCCAGCTCGCTGATGGACACCGCGCTGCCTGCCGCACCCTTGACCACCAGTCGCAGCTGGGTGGCATCGTAGGTGGTCAGCCAGGGGTTGCCGTCCCGGTCGGGGAAGTAGACGGTGTTGACCGTATCCCCGGCGAAAGTGCCGGTGGCCAGGGTTTGCCACTGGGTGCCGTCGACGGTGTACTGCAGTTCATACCCGGCGATGGGCATGCCCGATGTGACGGTGTACTGGAAGCCGGTGACTGCCAGCGTCTTGTGGAAGTTGAGGGTGATGACGGCCTCGCCGGAGGCGGTGCCGGTATAGGTGGTGTTCTTGTCGTTGTCGATGACCTGGCTGATGGCCGAAACGGGGGCCGGTTCACAGGGGTCCTGCTCGTCGGCACCGGGCACGGTGTCGGCCTCGGAGGTCATGTTGGTGGTCACCGTCCACAGGCTCTTGTCGTAGTTGCCCTTGTGGCTGATTTTCACCGCGGGCAGCGTGCGGGTGGCGGAGCGGTTCAGGAAGTTATCGATGGCGGTGATCTGGTAGGCCACCGTCCGGTTGTTTACGGTGGTCACCGTGTCGGTGTAGTGGCCGTCGGTGGTGAAGCCCACCACCTGGGTGTGCGCCTGGCCGTTCTCGTAGGTGATGCGGGCAATTTCGTAGCCCAGCAGCAGGCCGTCGGCGGCGTTGGTTTCCAGGGTCAGGTTGACCTGGTTGGGGGTCTTTTCGTCCACCGTGGCGGCGGTGGCGTCGGTGAGGACGTCCTGGCCGGCAAAGCTGGTGGAAGCGTTGTGGGTGAAGCCGTAGTTGCGGGCGCTGTCCTGGAAGTAGTAGATGGCGCGGGTTTCCGGCGCAAACTGGGCCAGGTAGGCCGCGGTGGTTTCATCGGGCGCCAGACCCCAGCGGGTAAAGAAGTCCGTCAGGTCCTTCTGGGCAGCCGCAGCGGCCAGCCGCATGAAGTTCTGGTTGGCGTCGCCGCCCAACGTCAGCTTTACGCCGCCCGGCGCGGGGGCCTGGGCCGTGTTGCGGGCGTAGGTATCCACCCGGGCGTAGAAGCGGCTCTGGAACAGCTCGTCATAGCTGGTGTAGATCTGGTACTCGTAGCCGGTATCGTAGGCCAGGTGGAGCTGCCAGTACATGCCCAGTTGGGTGAATACATCCCCGGCTGCACCGGTGGTGCCGCTGGTGACCTTCTGGTAGATGGCATCGTAGCCGAAGCGCATCCCGTCATGGGTCTGGGAAATCTGGGAGAAGTAGTTGTTGGTGACCTCCGCCACGGCATAGCTGCCCTGGTTGATGTTGTGGCCGATCTCATGGGCGATGCCCCAGCCAAAGTAGTCGCCGCTCTGGTAGGTGCCGTCGGCGTTCAGCGTAATGGGGCTGCCCTGGGCCAGGCCGGGTACCGAATCCCAGCCGATGCCGATGTGGTTGCCCGCGGCGTACATGAAGGCACCGGCAAACATCCGCATGTACCGGATGTTCAGGTGCTGGGAGGGCAGACGGTTTTTGTCGCCCGCACCGGGCAGATTGGTCAGGCCCTTGTGCTGGTAGAACAGGACCATCATCTGGTCCATGGCGTCCAGGGAGTCCAGCAGCCGGTCCGCCTGCTCGGCGTCGGAGCCGCTGCCCAGGCCGGCCAGCAGCTGGGTGACGGGCACCGACAGCATCATCTGGTCCAGCAGCACATCGGTGGTGTTGAGGATGCAGGTCTGGAGGTCGTAGGCGCTGTCCCCCTGGTAGTCACCGTGACGGCGTTCCAGAGAGTCGGCGGCCGCTTTCAGTTCGGCCAGGTAGGCGGTGACCCGTTCCCGGCGCTGGGCGGCATCGGTGATACCGTACAGATCCAGCACGGGAATGTCCTGCCCGCCGCTGACCCGCACCGAGTACTGGTCGGCGGTGTTATTACCGGTGTACTGCACATAGAGCGGGCCGCCGTGCTCGGCGTCAAAGGTGACCAGTTCGGGGATGGTGATCTCGTTGCGGCCCACCTTGAGCTGAATGGGCTGGGAGGCCAGCTGCCCCGACTCGGAATTGTACTGGGTGGCCACCAACTGCAGCCAGGCGTTGGAGCCGGTGGCCACATTGTTGCTGCCCACATAGACGACGATCTGGTCGCCGGCCTTGGCGGTGACGCCCAGGGGCAGCCAGGCATTGAGGCCGGTGAAGCCCAGGTGGCCGTCCCGCTTGGAAGTGATGGTGGTGTGCACCGTCACCGTATCCTGCAGAGAGGCATCCAGCAGACCGCGGGCGTTGTCCAGCTCCCGCTGGAGGGTGTCATACTCGGGGTTGCGCTCGCCGCTGACCTCGTCGGGGGTGTCCAGGCGGGCCTGCAGGGCGTTGAGGGTGTCCTCGGTCACGTCAGGACGCAGCGTCACATGGAGGTCATCGGCATACAGGGCCAGGATGTCATCCTCCAGGCTGTCGTAGGTATAGAAGCGGATTTCGGCGATGGAGACCGGGGTGTTGGCGTAGGTGTAGCCCACGCAGACCCGCAGATAATCGGTGGTGACACCGCCGGGAATCTTGATGGTGTAGTAGCTGCGGCTGCCGTCACTGCGCTTGACGATGGTGACGCCGGAGAGCTGGGTCTCCTTGCCGTCCGCACCGCGGGCAAAGAGCCGCACGTTGCCGTAGGCGCCCCGGTCCTCGATCTGAGCCAGCGAGATGGTACCGATGGTGTACTGCCCGTCAAAGGTGACCCGCAGGCCGCCGTTGTCGGGGTAGACAGCACCGTCGTCCCAGTCGTCCAGGCCGTACCAGGAGGTGTAGTCATTGTCCACGGCACCCCAGGCGGTCTTGCCGGAATCCAGCGGGCTGTCCTTCATGTAGCCGGCCTCGTGGGTGACCGAGAGGATGTGGGCCGAAGCCTGCCCGGCATCGCCCGGCGTATTGATGAGCTTGTAGGCCGGCAGCTTGACGGGGTTGACGTTGGCGGTGCTGGCCGTGGAGGTCAGCGAGGCCGGACCTTCGCCCAGTTCGTTGACGCCGGTGACGTACACCTCATACCGGGTGTTGTTTTCCAGGTTCTGGATGGTGTAGCTGTTCCGGGACAGGCCCTCCACCTTCTGGAAGGTTTCCTCCCCGGCCTTGCGGTAATACAGGTTGTAGCTGTCGGTATCCTTCATGGCCTTCCAGGAAGCATCGATGCGCTGGAACCGGCCGGTCAGGGTCAGGGCGTCGGGTGCGGCGGGCAGTTTGTCCGCCTTGGGGGTAACGGTGACAGCCTCGCCGTAGCCGCTGCGCCACTGTCCGTTGAGGGACTGCACCTGCACGGTGTAGGCGGTGTTGTTCTGCAGCTTTTCGCCGCCGAAGGTGGTGACGGTCAGGCTGTTGGCGGTGGTGGCCACCGTCTCGGTGACGTCGCCCAGGGCGATGCGCACCTCGTAGCCGGTGACATTCACCTGGGCATCCCAAGTGAGGGTGAAGGTCTGGCTGCCCGCTTCGGCCCGCAGGTTGGCGGGAATGTTCATCTCCGGCGCGGGGATGCGGCTTTCCATATCGTTGACAAACTCCACCTTGGTGATTTCGGCCAGGCTGCCGCCGCCCTGCACCGCGGTGATTTTGATGGTGACCTTCTTGACGGCAATCTGGCTGCCGAAGTCGATGACGATGGAGCCGTCGGCCTGCAGGGACGCACCGCTGCGGGCCAGGCGGGCGGCCGCGCCGCCCAGGTCAAAGGTATGCTCCACCCCGTCCTCGTCGATGACCACCAGGGTGCCGCCGGTGACGGCGCCGGTGGTGCCGGCGGGGGTCTGCAGTACCAGGCCGCCCATGGCCACGGGGGTCTCGGGCTGGGCAAAGTCAAAGCTGACCGCCACGGGGTTATCCTCCGAGATGGGGGCCTCCGAAACCGGCTGCAGGGGTACGGCGG
>OGYQ01001271.1_pt1 | contig 14070 bp, 13 predicted proteins | sample 1576641 | NCBI WGS metagenome assembly OGYQ01 (sample SAMEA3541476, study PRJEB24748) | human gut metagenome | biome: human gut; feature: human-associated habitat; material: faeces | place: China | collected 2012
GCTCCACTCGTGAAGCGACTACTGCCGATGTTATCCCGCCGACTCCTCCTGGGCCGCCCTCCCGGTTCCCGGGGTATCGACGTTTACCCGCACAGAATGCCAGCAAGGGCAAAGGCCAAATCCGCCTCTCATAGGGTGGACTTTGGGGCTGATCCCATCACCAGATCAGTGTTGAAGCCAAATGTCCCATAGGACTGCTGCTGAGACCGTAATTGGCGATGCAGCACTGGTGGACACCTACATGAGGGACGAAGACCGGCTTTTTCAGTGCTTCCCGTACGGCATTCCGGTATTCTTTCTGGGTTTTCAACGATATATAGCACAAGCCCTCTGCCAGGGCCTGCTCCAGGTCACCGTTCTTCAAACCACTGATTACCTTGATCATCGCCTGTCCACCTCTGCAGCTCCAGCGTCGTCCTGGCTTCTTCATCCAATAGGTATATGCCCGGTGGTTGCTCTCACATGTCCCCAAGCCTTTCAGACACTCTTCCATTCCTTCCCGGAGCGACAGTGGAACCAGATAGTCCCAGTTCCGTTCCAGGTAAGCCCCCAGCTTCCTGACGTTCTCTTCCTCTTCGGCGTTGCTGGTTTCTCCTTCCAGCATATCCAGACAGCACCGGACGCCCTAAAGTTCATGTTCCCAGACCTTGTGATGCAGACGGTCGACCAGTCCTCGCTTCCTGATAAAGCCCAGCCGCTGACGGAATTTCTCGTTCACATGGTACCTGTCCCGGAAATGCTCATGCCGTTTGCTCCCTTCCGCTAATTCATCGAACGCGTCTTTCGTGTACCCGTTCTTCCAGCTTCCGGGCCACAGGACATTTATCACCCATGCGGGCCACCATCCGCATGCCGCCTTGGATTTTCCAGCGGGTGGGAGCCGTGTGGGTCACGACGTAGTCCACCTTCCATCCGGCCCAGGGTTATCCCATGCGTGTTGCCATTCCGCTTCGGAAGAGATTTCTCCTGGCCACCAGGAGATTCCTTCTCTCTGCATTCAGCGGTCTTTGCTCATAGCTCCGCCCATGGTGAAGAAGGTATGCCCTTTCAAGGTAAATACTTTTCCCCGCATCAGGTGGAACAGGTCGGTCAGTAGCTGGTGGCTCATTTCGCCTTTCCATTCCACCATCGGATACTGGTTTAGCAGGACAAAGTTCTTATGGTTTCCATCCACAAAGGACACCGTATAGGACCAGCGAGCGATTTCTTCCAGCATGCCCCGCTCCGGTTCCTAGGCCGGTTCCATCCAGGGAATCCCAAAATCTCTTCAAACAAGCTATATTTTCCAGCTGGTAGTCAACGCCCCGGCAGATCAGATTTTCCGGCTGGATCCAGTCAAAATCCAGAAGACCGTAGATGTCCCCTGTGGGTTAAATCATAACAATATTCCTCAAAAATAGAATCTATCACGATTTTTCTGCATTTACCAATTTTTGATACATCTTCATCAGCTCTGTTATACAATACTGAAAACATGCAAATAATGGACTGCAAAAGATAACAAGATGCACTTATTAGCTGATATTTTCCAAAGTTATATTCGATTACTCTATTGTTTATTTATATCTCCAGCATCTGCATCTTTCTCATCTTTCTTTGCAAGCTCTTCTGCTTTCTTAAGAATTCGTTCATAAATCTTCTGTTCCGGAAGGCAGTCAAGTATATAGATACCGCCAAGCTCATCCAAATAGATTTCAAGATTACGCATCCGTCCGGATGAAACTGGGATACCTTTTTTTTGCGCATCAATCACGGCCTGAATAAACGGACGGAGAACCTCTGGATTATTTGATGTATTCCGCTCCAGAATATCCACAATAAATCTGGCATTCTGCGTCACAAACCGGGTCAGGTGATACGGGTCAGAAGCTGTCTTGTCATAGGTAAGCCGTCCCGTCCACCAGAGACGCGACATGGCATTCCGTGTAAGCGACCGTCTTGCTCCGAATCCAAAGAAATAATGCTGCAGAATATTTTCTATCGAATGGTTCTTTCTTACTTTCCATCTATACTGCACATATGTCCAGAACGGTCCAAGGCAGAGAGCGGACCAAAGCCGTTCATCAGACGCCTGAGAATCGGACAGAAAGCGGAAAGCATTATACACTGCCTGAACATTCGATGGGTCTGTCTTATCAGGGACATCATTACTCATATCAAGTAAAACCTGCGGCATAGGAAACTTAGAATCTGAAAAGAGGTTCCGCCCAAATTCCTTCTGAAGCCAGGTATTATCATCTTCTGCAAAATGATTCACCAGCAAATGCACATTGTTTTTGACAGTGTTCATATCGTCTGTCTTTAAAAATGGCATCATCATCATCTGCTGCCTCCCTCCGTTCCTTCGCCGCCAGACAACTCTGCAAATGCGCTCGGAAGTGGACTGCCAATTAGCTTCTGGGCAAGTTCCATAGAATCCCTGTTGGAAAGACCACCTTCCACATCACAGTCAAATTCCTTTGACAAAACATGCTTAATGGACCGGAACCATCCACAATCCAGTTCTCGGCGATTTATCTCCTCTCCGTCCCACCTCTTCATCTCTTCGATTACAAAGACCAATGCTGGAACGATTGTCAACGCATTCAGTACCGGCTCAAACTTCGGATTCTGTGATAGCGATTTGTAACTGTAATAGTCATTAAACGGAAGCTGGACAACTATCTTATCCCCGCTCTCGTCAACTTTCATCTCTTTAATGGCTTCATCCGTATTCTGAATGATTGAAAAAATCGAAGGTGTATTAGCAAGATCGTCAATACTGTCGGATACATCTGCGTTTACTTGCTGTCCTACAGCAAGCACGCATCCTTCTTCAATATCAAAGGACATGCCTTTATAATCATCATCAAAATCCGCATTGGAATAGGATGTGATATCCTCCCTTGCGACAATAAACGGACAAATTTGAACGAGATTCTTTACCTCACGGTTGGACAGTACATAAGCTAAAGAGAGTTTGTCCGTAGGGATCACTTTGCGAAACCCGGTCTGCGAACATTCTATATGATATACAAATGAAGCTTTTCCGCTCCGCACAAGGCTAAGCAATTCCTTATTCGTAAGATCCGCCTCAAATACGAGTTTCGTACTGAACCCGTCCTTTACTTGAGTGATTTTTACGTTAAAGGCATGCTTGTCTTTGTAATCATCCAGAAAATATGCAAGCACGGGATAAGGATACATTTTATACCGTATGTCCATAACCTTTTACCTCCATGCTGCAGTAGTCTCCGCCGAAATCTAATTTCAGATTAATCTTAAGTGGTGTTCCCGCTTCAAATGTAAGATTTGTAATCCGGTTTTTTTCCACTTTGAGCGGTGTTCCGTCGGGAAGAGATGCTGATACCGCGTCCGTGCAGTAATCCCCGGATTCTGCTGCGATAAATACTTCAAGATACCCGTTGACCGCAGATACTGCCGGTGTATAGAAAATCTGATATTCACCGGTCTTACGGTTCTTGCATACAGCTCTCTTTTTAAATGGCCGGATATAAACAATTTTCTGTTTATGCTCAACCGGATGCAGGCCAGAGCCGGGTCCTACATCGGAGCCACCACCACCGCCGCTGCCGCTTCCACCACCGTGGCTGCTACCTGCCCCAGGAAGGCCAGGCGATGTTTCATTTCCTTCCGGATTATTTTCGCCAGCCTTTACGGTGGTATCCGGATTCTCCGAAGACGCACCAGAATCAGCAGAAGGTCTTACTGTCCGAGGTGTCAGTGTGACCTCACGTATTACATCCGTCAGTGTTTCCTCACGATTTTCCTGTTTTCCTTTATTCTCCGCCGCGAGATACTGTCCAACAGCCGGATCAAGAGGAGCTCCTCCACCTTCTTTTTTCTGCTCATCAAAGCACTTGCGGATAAAGTCAAACAGCTTTTTTGTAATTCTTCTTGCCTTTGTCTTATCGTCCGCCCGGTCGATTTCCCACTTCGTGTGCTGCGGATTCTCCAAAGAGCGCAGAAACGTGTTCAGACCATCTCCTTCGATGTACATAATTCCAGCGAAAGGAATGATATTGTTAATGTAACCCCGATCCATGATTTTCATGCCGGTGCCTCTTACAACCGCCACGCGGTGCCACAGGCCAGGTGCAATCAGAATCTTCAGATGAGCGGTTCCCAAGCCATCAACATCCCGTTTATACAACGGACAAATTTTCTCATTCGCACAGAGTACTTGATAATACTCATCTGCATGTTCCTTAAATTTGTCCTTGTACTGCTCCATCAGCTTTGGAAGATGATTTTTGCTGATTTCAATACCTTCAACTTCTACAATCAATCTGCCAGAATAAACTGCATATAGAAAGCCGTCAAGTACAGAAACTACCATATCAGAAATCCAGTCTTCATCCGGCTCAAAACCAAGAATATAAATGTCTGTTCCGCTCATACCATCCGGACGCGTGAACCCAGGATCAAGAAAAATTTGGTCATTTACCGGCATGTTCTTATCAAGACCGTAAAAACCTATTCCCTGCGTTACCTTCTCTGAATCATTCTTAAAGCTTGTCAGGCGGGCAACACCTTGATATGCCTTTATGCCGTCCTTATCCAGTGTGGAATAAAACACCGTGCGGAAAACTGAGCAGGCAAATGGTGCAAACTTGCCAATGCCGAAAGAACCACCTGCCGTGCCGGATTTATCCGACGCACCAGTTGACTTCGTTAGATTGCACCAGGAAGAATTATAATCCTGATCAGATCCAGTCAAGCCGGACGTATGAAAATCACTGATACGGAGGCAGCGGATATATTCCTTCCTTCCTGCCGCTTGCGCGTTCTTAAAGAAGTTCACAGCCTTCTGGCTGTTCTGCACACTCCAAAATTCTTCCGCACGGTGAAACGCGTCCATCAGCTGCTCGAAATGAGGAACTGCCTCCTTTTTAATCTGGAACGTCTGGAATTCAACCTTGACAGGTTGCCCGGCAATGCCAGCGTCAATCGAGTTCTGGCAGATCTCTCTGGCAAGGGACTTCATCGGAGTCCCTTTAAACGTCTCAACACCGGAATCCGCAATGCCGAAAATTTGGCCGTAATCATTAGAAGGAAAGCGCCAAACATCTTTCCAAAGTTTGAATTCTTCCATGCTTCCTCCTCTTAGAATTACTTCTTAAGCGAGAATTTTGTAATCTTTTCCGTATCCTGGGCACTGAATTTCTTCTTTGCATCCTTTACAGCATTCTCAATCGCACCAAAGATTTGATTCACATCAGAATTTGTATACTCATAAATATTAGGATTCGAACAGTTTCCCAGTAACTCAACCATGTTCAGAATTTTATTTGTACGTGCTTCTGCAATGCGTACAAATTTATCTCTTTTTGATTCGGTCTTCTTATCAGCCATTCTAAATTCCTCCTATATAATATTTACTATTGCATTCATGATAAGCCGTTTAATATATTTTTGTCAATATTATTTTAAAATTATTTTTAATATTTTTATCATTTTTAATGCCAAATAAATTTAATCATTTTAAGAATATATTATATTATTATTGTATATATTAAAAATATTTTTAATTTATTTTTACGTATTTAAAATAAGTTTTTTATTATATCTACACGTTTATCTATATTTTTCAATACGTCACCACTTTAGAAACATAAGACCGTGAATCTCAGGCCGTTTAAAGCTGCCTAAGATTCACGGTTCCGGTCCATATTCTTTTCAAATTCGGTATCCAATAAGTTATATTAGACCCGTCAAGGACTTTCTCCTTTTTACCCGTTTTCCAATCTCGTCCATGAAAATATGCCCGTCGACAAAATACAGATACAACATTTCAGAATCACAACATCTAGCTTTGTATATTTTAAACGAATATGCTACATATTCCCATGTTCCTGTTCCGACATCATATCATCCATTTTCTTTTTTCAGCTTTGTCTTCTGATCTCCGTCCATATTCGGCTCTATCCACGGGTATTCCTCGCCGGCAAAGCTGTCCAATACTGCCTTAGTCACAATCCGCGATAATTCACAAGGCACTGCCATGCCAATCTGACGGCGCACAGAGGCATATTTCCCCGTAAACGTATAAGTGTCAGGAAATGTCTGAATGCGTGCTCTCTCGCGATTTGTGAGTTCTCTAGCACCATCCCAGTAATATCCCCAGGTGCCGCCTCCACCATTGGCGGTAATCGTATAACCCGGCTTATCAGGATGTAGCTTCCGATAAATCTGAGAAAAGCTATAATGCTCCTTGATGCGGTACTCATCCGGGAAATCTGGGTTTTTCATCGCTTGCCAGATATTCTGTCCCGGAAGCGTATGCTCCAGTTTCCCGATTACTCTCTGCGTCAGCTTCTTTACATCATTATTCGAAGCCCATTTCGGAATATCAGCTAAAGCATGTCCTGCCGTCACATCAATATTCTTGTACGGCTCCGGACTCGGTACATGAAACTCCACGGGAAGATCATCCCGTATGCCGACGATAATATATCTGTGCCGAATCTGCGGAACGCCATACTCCTCGGCTTTATACAGATGAACCGTCAGCTTATAGCCACTTTTTTCCATATCAGTAAGGATTTGTTTGAAATCATTGGTTCCAGCGGTGCGAATGCCAGAGACATTCTCCGCTATAAACCAGAGCGGCCTGAACATGCGGAGGACTTCGATTCCATACCAGTAAAGCCTTCCGAACTTCTCGTTCTCTATTCCCTGATGCTCTCCGATATTTGAAAACGAATTACATGGAAATCCATAAGCAAAAGCGTTAATCGGAGCAAGCTCCTGGATGTTAAGCTTGCGGACATCTTTACAGATTACGCTGTCTGGATTGTCCGGGCAGATATTATTCCGATAGGTTGCGCAGGTATCTGCGTCTACATCGTTTGCCCAGACATGCTTTACGTCCAAAAGACCATTTCTGCTATGAGCGTGAAGGGCTCCGTAAGCGAGACCGCCCGGACCGCAGTAAAGCTCTCCCAGACGAAATGTGTATTTCGTATCAAAGTAAGCCATTATTTATCCTCTTTCTCTATGCAGTACTGATCCACCCAGTCTTTAATTACACCAGATACGCTCTTGCCAATGGAAGCTGCATACATTTTAAGCCTCCGGTGATCCGAACGATTCATAGATACACAAACAGATTCCTTTCCATCTTTCGTAATATCAGATGGGGAAGCTGGCTGATTAATTTTGTCTTTCATCGTAATTACCTCAATACTGATGACTCCTCTTGAAATTTCTAAGCTATATATTTATATATTTTCTATATAGAATAATAACACAAACAACTGGATTTTGCAGCAAGACTTTCTCTAAAAACAGAAAAAAAGACCTCAGCACAATTCGCCGCGGTCTTTATACATAAAATTGCTAACAAAAAGGGTACTCTTTGATTGAGCGCAGATGAGAAACACTACATTTGCTTTTTTATTTTACACAATGGCATGGTGGCAATGATTCGATAATCTTTTCTACAATACTAGTTACATCTTTTTTTATATCACTTTCCCAAAAACGCAATACCAGCCACCCCATTTCAGATAGCTCATTATTAACTTCTTTATCCCGTTGAACATTATTTTTTAATTTAGGGATCCAGTACTCCCGATGAGTAGCCACTTGCTCACCTGGATATTCAAGATGATTTTTTGCATGCCAAAAATCGCCATCCACAAAGATGGCGATTTTGTACTTAGTCAAAACAATGTCAGGTTTTCCAGGTAATTTTTTCCAATTTTTACGATACCGAAGGCCTTTATGCCAAAGAGCCAAACGTAGTATTTTTTCAGGTTTGGAATTAGTGCTTCTAATATGCTGCATATTCTTATGTCTCTGGCTTTTCGTTAAGCTATCCATTTTACACACTTCCTGACTATCAGTCACAGAGATCCAATGGTAAATCAGATATATCCTTTAGTCGTTTCCCTTCTATCAGTGTTTGGAGAAGAGCCTGAGCATCATCAGCACCAATTTCTTTAATAGAATCCATCAACTCATATAAAGCAATATGATACATACAGTCTATATCGCCAGTTCCCAATGCCAAAGAAGCAAGTCTTGATGGAGTAGGTTCGCCAGTGACAACAACGATATGTGGTAAATTGCCCTTACGATTACGAATCAAATTTAAAGCTTCTGTTCTACTGTTTTGTGCTCTATCGCTGCGCATTGTCCATTTTGCAGATAAAGAAGCGTGCAATAACGGTTTTCCACCATTAGACCGTCGCAAATCTGCCTGTAGGGCTCCCTTGTTATCCACAACTATTTCAGATTGATTCAACTCGTCATCATCATATAATTCTCGATAAATAATGACATCCGGTGTTACAAGGTAATCATTTCCTAAAGATGCAGCTAACTGAGAATTGGCTTTTACAAGTTCATTCAAATACGCCAAATGCTCATATTGAGCAAAATCTGAAGTCTTAATTTTGCTTTGGTTACCCAAATGAAGTATATGCCATTTTCCAGGTCTTAAATTTTGTAATTTAGGGAAAGTAGCCTCTATAAAGTTCATCATTAATTCTTCGAATACAACACCACTTGTTTGCCCTTTTTTCTTTTGCTGGCTATCTAGGACTAATTCTTCACGACATTCAAAAGTTCTTTCATTCTGTACGTTAGCAATCATTCGGTTCCGCATTCCTTGAGCCAATCTTATTGATAATTTATTACTACGATCCGCATTCGATGGAATGTCCTTTTCATCGGTCGTTAGGATCGAATTTAAGAGTTTCTTGTGAAAAACAAGCCGTTCCCTGGTCAGTAGTCCTTTCATTTAGCAAACACCTCTTTATCTGAGTTCCGACGGCCTCCGCAACAGGAGGAGGAAACGCGTTTCCAATCATGCGGCATGCCCTTGTTTTCGTTTTACCAAAAGTCCATGTATCTGGAAAGCCTTGTATCCTGGCAATCATCCGCGGAGTAAGCCGCGGCATTCCAATGAATTCCTTGCCTGGCGCTTCATTGGCAACAGAAATTCCATCAACGCCCATTTCAGCCCAAGCTTTTCGAGCTCGTGTTGGTCCTAAATCTGGACCGCCATGCTTTTTTGATCCACCAACAATAGTAGGAGCAATATGATTTGCTTTTTTTGCCCATTGATCAGCTTTTTTCCAGCCATTTGCTTTCATCAAGTCTTTCAGCAGTTCACCCACTGAAATTGTATCTTCTGGATGTGGTTTCGGATATTGAAATACGCCAGGCTCGTCCTTTCTGATTCCAATAATTACAACGCGAGGGCGTAACTGTGAAACTCCATAGTCAGAAGCATTTAGCAACTTTATACCTGCTGTATATCCTAAATCATCCAGGCACTGAAAAATATGTGCTCGATAATTTTCAAAGACAGGATCCAAAAAGCCTCTTACATTTTCAATCATTACAGCCCTTGGTTCAATTTCTTTTACAAGGCGTAATGCCTCAGGGAATAAATCTCTTTCGTCATCTTTACCAAGCTGTTTACCAGCAACCGAAAAGGGAGGACATGGCACACCAGCTGCAAACAAGTCGACTCCTTTATAAGATTTTCCATCAAAATTTCTAAGATCGTCGCAAATGATAGGCCATTCTGGGCGGTTCTGTTTTAAAATATCACAATATTCTTTTTCATACTCTACTAAAGCAACATGAACAAACCCAGCCATAGCAAGGCCAAGAGCTTGACCTCCAGCTCCAGTACAAACCTCAACAGATGTTAAAATATTCATAATTCAGGTCCTCAACTATAAAAAGAGCAAAATAAATGTTATTGTATTATAGCATTTTTAGTTCTCTATAGCCACTTTCTTAACTTCGGAGATTTTCTGCACACAAAAAGCACCCATACGGTCAAAATCCGCATGGATGCTTGCTTTCGAGTTGGTGGAGCACAGGGGGATCGAACCCCTGACCTCAAGATTGCGAACCTTGCGCTCTCCCAGCTGAGCTAGTGCCCCAATGCATAATATTATAACGCTTCTCCAGGGAGTGTGCAAGAAGAAATCAGGCAACACTCCCTGGTTGAAAGGGTGCCGTACCTTTTAAACACCCTTTTCCTTCTGTTTTTCCACCAAATCTGCCAGGGTGGTGTTGTCCACGATGCTGTCGATGGCGTCCTGGATTTCTTTCCACAGGTCCAGGGTGACGCAGTGGGCGGCCCGGCTGCAGATCACGTGACCAGGTTCCAGACAGGCCACCGGGGCCAGGGATCCTTCCACAGCCCGGAGGATTTCTCCGGCAGTGTAGTCATGGGGGTCACGGACCAGTTTGTATCCCCCCTGAGCTCCTCTGGCGCTTTTCACCAGTTTGGCGCGGGAGAGCTGGGTAATGATCTGTTCCAGGTATTTTTCTGAGATTTCCTGTCTTTGAGAGACGCTTTTGATAGGTACATAGGATTCGGTGCCGTTCATGGCCAGATCGATCATCAGGCGCAGGGCATACCGTCCCTTGGTAGAGATTTTCATGTTTCCTCCTCGCAGCAAGAATAATTTCCTATAATTGTACTATAGAATTTTCCAAAAGGGAAGGTCAATCCCTAGTAATTTTTAGGAAATCCCTTTAGGATATCCTGCCAAAAAAAATTCAGTCCTTTTGAGATTTATCAGATTTTTCTATCGAAATTGTTGACATTATTTGCTCTGAAACTGTAAAATAAAGGCGTATCTGTTCATTTTGTTTTCAGAAATCGAACCAGGATTCTTTAAAGGGGGAGAAAATCGTGAGTCGTTTGCAAATCGAGACCCCGGGACGGGCCCAAACGGTCCTGAACGGCCTGTATCAGGATATGCACCGCCGGATCAGTGCCAGTTCGCCGGGGCTCTGTCCTGTGGATATGGCGTTGAATTTCCTGCGCTTCTGCCATGCCCAGAGCTGCGGGAAATGTGTCCCCTGCCGGGTAGGGCTGGGACAGCTGGAATCCCTGATCGAGCAGGTGCTGGAACGGACGGCGACCCTGGAAACCATCGATCTGATCGAGGATACTGCCCAGGTGATCGCCGATTCTTCGGACTGTGCCATCGGCTATGAGGCAGCGTATATGGTGCTGAAGGGAGTCCGAGGCTTCCGGGAAGATTATGAAGAACATGTGCTCAACGGCCGCTGTATCTGCGGGCTCAGCCATCCAGTACCCTGTGTCTCCACCTGCCCGGCCCATGTGGATATCCCCGGCTATATCGCCCTGATCCGGGAAGGCCATTACGAAGAAGCCCTGGAACTGATCCGCAAGGACAATCCGTTCCCAGCGGTCTGTGCCTACGTCTGTGAACATCCCTGCGAACTCCACTGCCGCCGGCAGATGGTAGATGATTCGGTGAACATCTGCGGACTGAAGCGGTTCGCTGTGGACCATGCCAAACCGGCCCAGGCGCCTTCCCCGGCCCCGGCTACCGGCAAGACAGTGGCTGTGATCGGCGGCGGCCCGGGAGGCCTGACAGCTGCCTACTACCTGGCCCTCATGGGGCACAGCGTCACCGTCTACGAACAGCGGCCCCAGCTGGGCGGCATGCTCCGGTACGGCATCCCCAACTATCGGCTGCCCCTGGAGATTCTGGACAAAGACCTGGCTTACATCCTTTCTGCAGGGATCCAGGTCCACACCGGCGTATCCGTGGGGACGGACCTTTCCGTCGAAGAGCTCCAGCAGCGGTATGACGCGGTCTACATCGCCATCGGGGCCCACAGCGACAAGAAGCTCCATCTGGAAGGAGAAGAGGCCCAGGGAGTCTACAGTGCGGTCCGGCTGCTCCGGGACATCGGGGAAGGCCGGGTACCGGATTTCTCCGGCAAGCGGATCTGCGTCATCGGCGGGGGCAACGTATCCATGGATGCCACCCGCACGGCCAAACGCCTGGGAGCCGCTTCCGTCCAGTGCATCTACCGGCGGCGGCTGGAAGATATGACCGCCCTGGAAGAAGAAATCCAGGCGGCCATGGCGGAAGGCTGCGAGATCGTCACCTTGGAAGCTCCCAGCCGGATCGAGACGGACGGAAACGGCCAGGTGACAGCCCTCTGGACCCAGCCCCAGCACATCGGCCCCTATAACGGCAAGAACCGGCCCAACCCGGTGAAAGCGGACCTGCCGGAACGGCGCTTCCCCTGTGATGCCATCATCGTGGCCATCGGCCAGTCCATCGTCACCAAGCCCTTCGAAGCCATCGGGGTCACGGTCAGCCGAGGGACCATCCAGGCGGACCTTTCCAGCAGCATCCCGGGCCTGGGGAACCTGTTTGCTGGCGGGGATGCGGTTTCTGGTCCCGCCACGGTGATCAAGGCAGTGGCAGCCGGCAAGGTCGCCGCGGACAACATCGATTCCTTCTTTGGATACCATCACCGGATCTCCTGCGGAGTGGAGATTCCGCCCGCCCATTTCACCAACACCCCTCCCTGTGGCCGTGTGAACCTGAAGCAGCACTGCACCCCCCATTGTGTGGGAGATTTCCGCTTGGTCTCGGAAGGGATGACCCCAGAAGAGGCCCTGCAGGAAGCCAGCCGCTGTCTGCGCTGTGACCACTTCGGCTACGGAAGCTTCAAAGGAGGGAGGAACCGGGAATGGTAACCTGTACCATCGACAACAAAACGTTCCAGGTGCCGGAAGGGACCACCATCATGGAAGCGGCCCGCAAGGTCCAGATCCAGATCCCTCATCTGTGCTACCTGAAAGACCTGAACGAAATCGCCGCCTGCCGGGTCTGCTGCGTGGAGGTGGAAGGAGAACACGCCATGGTGACGGCCTGCAACAGTCCTGTCCGGGACGGCATGGTGGTCCACACCAATTCTCCCCGGGCCCGGCGTACCCGGAAGATCAATGTGGAGCTGATCCTGTCCCAGCACGACTGCCGCTGCGCTACCTGTGTCCGCAGCGGGAACTGCCGGCTCCAGACCCTGGCCAACGATCTGGGGATCCATGACAGCCCCTATGAAGAACAGCTGCCCAAGGGGCTGCGGAAAGCCTGGACCACCACCTACCCCCTGTACCATGATTACAACAAATGCATCAAATGCATGCGCTGCATCCAGGTCTGCGACAAGATCCAGGATATGCACATCTGGGATGTGGCAGGCACCGGCGGCCGGACCACCATCGATGTTTCCGGCAACCGGGTGATCAAAGATTCGGACTGTACCCTGTGCGGCCAGTGCATCATCCACTGCCCGGTGGCAGGGCTGCGGGAACGGGATGATACGGCAAAACTTTATGAAGCCCTGGCAGACCCGGAAAAAGTGACAGTGGTCCAAGTGGCGCCGGCGGTCCGGACAGCCTGGTGTGAAGCTTTCGGCCTGCCCCGGCGGGAAGGGACCATCGGGAAGATGGCAGCAGCCCTCCGCCGGCTTGGCTTCGACCATGTGTATGACACCACCTTCGGAGCGGATCTGACCATCATGGAAGAGGCCAATGAATTCTTAGAACGTTTTTCCAAAGGAGATACCCGCGAGTATCCCATGTTCACCAGCTGCTGTCCCGGATGGGTCCGTTTCCTAAAGGGACAGTATCCGGAACTCACCAGCCAGCTTTCTACCTCCAAATCCCCCCAGCAGATGTTCGGGGCCATGACCAAGACCTGGCTGGCGGAAAAACTTGGGGTGGAACCAGAAAAGGTCTATTGTGTTTCCATCATGCCCTGCCTGGCCAAAAAGGCAGAATGTGCCCTGCCCACCATGCGGACGGTCCATGGACCCGATGTAGACCTTTCCCTGACCACCCGGGAATTCATCCGCATGCTCCGGGCGGACCATCTGGATCCGGCCCTTTTGCCGGAAGAGCCTTTGGATGACCCCATGGGGACTTTCACCGGCGCCGGGACCATCTTCGGTGCCACCGGCGGCGTCATGGAAGCAGCCCTGCGGACGGCTTATGCCAAACTCATGGGGAAAAATCCGGACCCGGACTATTTCGCCGCCATCCGCACCGGTCCGGCTCTCCGGGAAGCCACCTATACTTTAGGAGGCAAAGAACTGCGGTGTGCCGTAGTCAGCGGTCTGGGCAATACCCGGAAGCTGATCCGGGCCCTGAAACGAAAAGAGGTCCATTATGATTTCGTAGAAGTGATGGCCTGCCCGGGCGGCTGTGCCGGCGGCGGTACATTTTATAGCTGGAAGACAGACAATGAAAATGAAGAGCTG
>OGYQ01001274.1_pt1 | contig 14054 bp, 15 predicted proteins | sample 1576641 | NCBI WGS metagenome assembly OGYQ01 (sample SAMEA3541476, study PRJEB24748) | human gut metagenome | biome: human gut; feature: human-associated habitat; material: faeces | place: China | collected 2012
GGTTTTATTATGAAATCCTTGAGAATAAGCTGTCAACTTTTTTTATACCACACCAAACCTTACCATTGTCGAAGATAACCTTATGGGGAACTCCGCCCAGAATATCAAAAGTACGAACAAATGCATCCAGAAAACTTTCTTCATTCTGATGACGATAGGCAAGTACAACTGGTCTACAGCTGTAACAAAGCCGCGCACAGAAAAGATTGATCACAGTTTTCTGTCCGTCGAGATAAACTGTAGCTTCGCCCCAGTCCACCTGCATTGCCTCGCCAGGCTCGAACTGAAGAGGAATAAAAGCTTTAGGCTTGGATTCCTTTAGTTCATGGACTTTTGCACAGACCGTAGATTCTCCACCTGTAAATCCGGTTTCTTCAACAAGCCGGTCATAGATACGTTTTGCGGTATGTTTTTGCTTTTTAAGACCTTGACGAGAATCTTCATCAAGGCAGTTTTGTATGAATCTGACTACGTCTGGTGTAAGAATAGTCGATTCACGGTCAGGCGTTTTCCGTTCCCAGGGGACAGCATTTCCCTCACAGTATTTTTTTACGGTATTTCTGGAAATGCCCATCGTTTTTGCGATATGTCGCTGGCTTTCGCCAGCGAGGAAACGTCTGCGAATTTCATCGTAATCTTGCATTGTGATAACCACCTTATTTCCCTCCGAATAAAAAGACTTTTATTCAGAGTACTTCTTAAGTGGCTCACTTTCAAGTCAGCGTTTGGAATAAAAATGGCTCACTTTTAGATTAGCATTTATATAGAAAGATCATGTTATTTATCTATAATAGTGCTATAATTCATGTTAAAAGTTATAAAGGAGTATAGCTATATGTCAAGAGATAAAACGTCAACTTTTTTGAAAGATACTTTTTTGGAAATTATAAAAAAAAGACTTGAGGAAGCTGAAAGTGTAGAAGAAGCTAAAGAAATCATAAAAAAATTAGAAAAAATTGATTTGGGTCATTTATTTAAAGAGATGTTTTTGAAAATGGCTGATGATACCACTCAGTTCCTAAAAAATACAATGTATGAAGAAGTCATGGCTTTTCGTGCAGAAGAAGAGGAGTTTATAGTCAGACAAGAACAAAAATGGTATAGGGGCTTTGTTGCTTCTGAAGCGATGTACATTATAGTTTTAGAAAGTGCTGAAGACTATGTAAATTATGTAAATACGCTGAGCAACAAAAAGAAGTTAAAATATTATAATACATTTACAGCAATGCTTCATATTCATGGACGTGCTTTACAAGAATTTCTTGAAATCATTACTCTTATGAAAAATGGGTTTGCAGATGGAGCATATGCTAGATGGCGTTCTATGTATGAACTTTCGATAATAGCTTCTTTTATTACTGAGAATGGCGAAAATGTTGCAAAGGCATTTATAGAGGCAAGTGAAACAGAAGACAGATATGAATGGGCACGAGCAAGTGGTTTATTTTCAAATAAAAAGCGGTATATAAGTTTTAATGATATTCAAACACATTGTGATATAAATACAAAAGTTTGGAGAAAACAATATGATTTGGCAAATAAAACAGTTCATGCTTCACCGCAGGGAACGTTTGCTCGTTTAGGTAATATGAAGACAGAAAATATTATTCCTGTTGGTAGAAGTGATTATGGAATTACCACACCTGCCGAACATTCAGCCATATCATTAGCACAGATCACCAGCATGTTTTTAAGTATTTTCCCATATGGAGATGGCATTGTTGCTATGAGAAATATAACAAATTGGATTGATGTTATTCGAGAAATATATTTTAAAATTCATGATGAAGTTTTTCCAGAGGATAGTCCGCTTTGGGAAAATGATTTGGAGAAATGTATAGATGAAGAATAAGTAAAAGAAGTTCAATTTAGTAAAGGATGAAAAAGTATCCACCATGATAATTAATGATGTTATAAAATATTTAGGAAACATTGATCAAAAATATCAAAGAAAAGAAGATAAAAATTACTACTTAGTACACGAATTATCAGATGTTGTAAAATATATAAAAGATGACGATTTAGAATTGTTAAAAGATAACTCATTTAAAAAGTTTTCTGCGTGTGTAGGATAATATTTATCATTTCTGGATTATCTTGTTGTTGCTTCAAAAGAAGACGTATTGCCTATGAATCAGGTAAAAGATGGTTCTGAGGATTCAGAAAATCATAAAGAAATACATAATATAATAGATTTTCATAATGAATATGACGAAAATCTAATTCGTTATATAAAAGGACATCTTTTCTTAGAATATATTATGAATACTATTTTAGAAAAATCACTGAATGTGGAAATAGGAAAACATATATTTAATAAAAAAATGCATTTATTATATGAAAAAATTTATTAGTTTCAATCAATAGATTAAGAAATAAAATAGCACATGTTTTAGATTTCAAATTTTCTTTTGATGGGCTTTTTGACCTTGTGAAAATATCAGCGGAATGTGGAGTTGATTATTCTAATCACACAATTTTTGATGACAGGCAACTATCAAAAGAGTGGTATGGTGTTGAGGGAATAATCAATGAATTGTTTCCAAATCTATTTTGTCATTTACTCTATAAAAATGAAAAATATTTTAATGATACAGAAATTTATGATTATATGGCATGATTTCTTAGTTATATACGATAAAACGTGCAAATTAAAGAGTATACAAATGGGAGAAGGTCAATCTATGAAGAAAAAGGTAATATTTGTAATTGTTATATTGTTTTTAATCGTGGGAATTCCTCTGATAATTAATGAATTATATAAGGTAAATAGCGGATATATTACTATGTGGGGGGCTTCGGAAGTATTAAGCTACTATGGAACAATATTGGGGGCTGGTGCAACTATCATTGCAGTGTATTTTACAATACATTTTACCCAAAAACAAATATGTTATGAAACGAAAGTTCAGCAGGAAAAACAAAAATGGGAACAAGTGGATAAATTATTACGAGATCATTTTAAACTGGCTATGCCAACAGAAATCATGAAAATATATTCTTTCTCCGATTATCAATCAAATCCTAATACATACATTGAAAAAATTCGTTTACGAACTGTGGAGATCAAAACATCTTTGGACTGGATTAAAACTTATTTGGACCCTGAAGAGTATGAAAACATTTTAAATCTTATCGATGAAATATTAATTTTTGATGATAGCATTTGTGATATATGTTCTAAAGTAACTGAATGTCTTCATCAATTTAACATAAATGAAGTATATCAAAAGAACAAAGATTTGCTTGAAAAATATCAAAATATTTTAAGCGATGAACAAGTTACAAAATATAGAAATGGAATGTTAGAACATCCATATGTTGAGCCAGAAGAATTGGCTAAAAAGCTATCTGATTTTTCAATGCAATTGATAGAAGTTCATGGAGAAAAATTTCAAAAATTATTAAACATGAAACGGGAAGTATTTAAAACAATTCATCAAACGGTAAATAGTAATGAGCAAAAAAAATTAAATAAATTGATTTAGCAATTTCATATTCCACAAACAAAGCGGTTGCTCCTTTGTCAAGTAACCGCATTTTCTAAACTCAAAATAAAAATTAGAGTGATTACTTGAAAGATGTTTTACGATAACGAATAATACATTGAAAAAGATATTGTCACAAAAATATATAATATATTATTTTTTTAGAAGAGGTGTCGAGGGATAAAATAACACATTAAATCCGTGCGGATTATTGAATTAAAATTCACTTTTAACTTAGCGCTTTTATATAGAGAAATATCTACTTATGTAGCAAATATGTTATGAATATATTATAAAGAAGTCATAGCTATGAAACGAACGTTATCTCAAAATATTCCGTATTGGTTACAGGCTCCTTTTATGGGTGGAATTGAATCTCATCCAATATCTCCAAAGAAGGAATCCCAGTATTCCGGGAATTGTAGACAAGCTTTATCCGCCGAAAGAACGAAATCTGAAAAAAGTAAAAAATTACTGGAAAATGATTGTTTCCATAAAACCCATTTATGAAATCTACGGAGGAAATAGATTAGACGAAAAGGATATTTCCATTGATCATTTTGTTCCGTGGTCCTATGTGGCACATGATGAATTGTGGAACCTGACGCCTACAACCCGAAGTATCAACAGCAGCAAGAGTAATTATCTTCCGGATTGGAATGTATATTTTCCAATGCTGTGTAAAATGGAATATCTATCATATCATTTGATAGGGGAATATCCCGAAGTACATAAGGCCTTTGACAAATGTGCAAAGGAACATTTGAATAATCAGGAAATCAAACATAAACTTTATCAAAAAGGCTTGTCAGAAGAAGAGCTTTCAGGGCGCCTGGAAGAGGTTATGTTTCCGGTTTATCAGTCAGCAAAAAGTATGGGATTTTCCAATTGGATTCTTAGGAGATAAGAGCATGTGTGAATATTATGAGAAGAATGCAGAGCGTTATGCAGCAGAAACATTTACGGCAGATATGTCAGAACAGTATCGAAGGTTCCTTCCGTTATTAAAAAATGGAGCAAAGATTCTGGATGTGGGAAGCGGTAGCGGGCGTGATGCCTGCTGTTTTCAGAAGTATGGATATCAGGTGACGGCATTAGAACCATCGAAGAACCTCTGTAGAGAAATTCGGAAAGTCTTCTCGGGTGAAATCATATGCTGTGATATTCAGAATTATCATCCAATGGTTCAGTATGATGGAATATGGGCGTGTGCATCGCTGATTCATCTGCAGGAAGAAGAAATCCTGTATTTTTTTGAGAAGATTCATCGGTATCTCAAGGACGATGGGATTGTATATATGTCCGGGAAAAATGGAATTCCTACAGGGAAAGCGGAAGATGGACGTTACTTTTTGGAATTTAACGAACAGCTAGTAGAAAAAATTTTGAAGGTAAATAAACAGCTGACGGCAGAACAGGTGTGGTATACCGAAGATGTAAGAGGAAGAAAAGAAATTCGATGGATGAATGTGATATTCAGAAAAGTTTAAATGAACAGCAGGTGTTGGAGATTGTTTTATCCTGTCGAAAACGGCAAAGTAAATAAGATATAGATTCAGTAAAAGGAGGAGGTATGTCATAGGACAGTTTGATTGGGTAAATTTTTATAAGGCTTTTGCGATAGCCTTATTTAATTATAAAAATAAACGCTCTGATTTGATTCAGATGATTAAAAAGATTTATAAGGAAATTGGGATTCATATGCCTACGCTGGAGAGAGATAGGGAATCAGTGATTATGAAAAGGAGTATATGAGGGATACAAGCAAATTAAAGTTTGCTGAGCAACAAGAAGCAGAATTAGCATAGGTAACCGTGTTGAAAAAGAGCTTTTTTGTTCATCGAAGAGGAATGAGAAAGTTGTTCTAAGTGGGGCAATACATATTGTGCCGGATTTATATTTAGAAGATGTAGTAATTCTTGTTAACAAAGTTAAAGAGATGCACATAGATTAAAGTTGTTGAAAAGATTATTAGTCTTATAATGTTAGGTTTTCAAATCTTTCATATTTAATGTCTGTCTAAAGATAAAAATTCTATATAGTGTGAATGATATTAATATTTTGATGAGCATGGGATATGTTCGTTAACTAGCAAGTGAGTCATTGAGGGGAAGGTCTCCCAATGCCATTTCTTGGGAAGGGTATAATAAAATCGGGTGATGTATTTTGGGTTAATGGAACGGGTTATCAAGTTCTATCTAGTGATTCAAAGGAAAGACTAATAAAAAGGAGAACCGGACGCATCCGATTCTCCTAAGTACGCTCCGTAGAAACGTACCACAATTCACACTTATAATATACAAGAAATAGAGATAAAATGCAAGTTTTTTACTTTGAAACAAATTTTTTTAACAAAATGATTTTTGAACGATTATCTGTATAGATAATTTGATGAAAGATATTTATTGGGATATTCGATCTTAATTTTTCAACAATATATTCAAATCTAGATATAATGCGTTTCATTTCTGACTTTGATACATGCAGAAGTTTCAATTGATAAATCACAAGTATTAAGTAATCTGTTATAGTTCTAAAGGTGAGATGATTTATTCCAGTTACATTAGAAATAGCGTGTCCAACTTGTTTGTTAATTTCTCCAGTTTGAAAGCGTGTGTCAAAGACAACATCATTATGTGCAATTGCATTTCTGAGATCTTTTATGGTGTAAATAAGACGTTGTGGCATCATTGCATCTGTGTCATCTGTTGGACGAATGCCCAGTTTTTTCGAAATAGCAACTCTACAGTTTTGGTTGAGGCAGGAAACAAAATGACCAAATTCTCCCAAACTAAGAAGTTCAAAAGTAGCCCATATCGGGAGGTTAATATCCTTTCTAAGATAATGATCTGCAATTTTGTTTCCGTTGCCATATGCGTTGGTTTGAATTTTATAAATTCGATTGCGTAAGTTTAGACGGCGTTTTAATTCATATTTAAATTTATCTTCTGCTTTTTTACGGGCATATGCATTCTTATATGTTTTTCCTGTGGTAGAAAACATTTTATAATTATCAAGTAGTTGGTTGTAGATAACAGTAAAACTCTCAGAATTTGTAGTGGTAACCAGAATATCAAGAACATAATTTTTCAGAGCGGTTTCAATTAACATTACATATGGATAAAACAAAGATTTTAACTGTGTGTCAAAATCGTATATAGAAACTAACTCTTCAAATTTAGTATAGGGAACTTTATTAGAAGGTGTATTAATGTATCGATATCCTTTATATCCATGATAATATCCTATGTTCATTAGTTTTCGCTTTTGGGATGACCCGGAAATGGCAATACCTTTCTTGTTCCGGAGATATCGCATAAGGCCGTCAGTACTTTTAGGATGTTGTTCAGACATATGAGCACTCCTTTCGTTTGTAATAACTTAAGTATATATTGAATAATACAATTAGTAAAGTTTCAAACGGTATCATTTTATAGAAGGAAAATCTTTCTATATCTGTATTTCACTTTCCCGGAAGTGGTACAGACACATTAAAATTTGATAGTCACATGGAACTGGGAAATACCCTGTGTAGTCGTTTCCCATGTAAGGCAATTAAGGCAAAAATCAAAGAAGAAATCCTGGACATGCATATTTCCTTTGTCACTGGTGAGAGGGTAATTTAGATGGTCGATAAAGACAGTTTTCCTTGGAAAAACAAAAGAGAAAACTAGACATAGGTATGTCTGGCTATCCATTTTTATTTTATAGTATAAGTGAAATGTGAACCATATATATTCAGTTTGAAAAAGGAAGATGTAAAAGCGGAATTACATCAGTATTGAAGGCTGAATTTAAAAATATAAATTCCTAAAGGAAGGAGTCATTGCAAAGGAGATGAGTTTTTCATTGATAGAGCAATGGCTCTTTTCTTCCTTCCTATGTATATGAAAGCATTTTATACAATCAGATAAAAGAAAAAATTTTTAAAAAAATTAGCACTCAACACTTGACAGTGCTAACAATAAGTGTTATATTACATATAGAACAAAGGAAGAGGTACAAAAAAGGTACTGATCCAAAGTTCTTCTGAACAATTGACAATAATGATATGAATGATAAAGGAGAGATGTGTTATGTTAATGCCTAGTATTTTTGGAGAAGATTTATTTAATGATTGGTTTTCCTTCCCGGATTTTGATAAAAAATATTATGGAAAGAATACAGATCAGGTCATGAAGACAGATATAAAAGAAAAAGACAAAGAATATGAAGTAGACATCGAACTTCCTGGATATAAGAAAGAAGATGTCAAAGCAGAACTGAAAGACGGATATCTGACCATCAGCGCTGCAAAGAATGTAAGCACGGAAGACAAGAAAGAAGACGGCAAATATATCAGAAAAGAACGTTTTTCTGGCAATGTAAGCCGAAGCTTCTATGTTGGAGAAGATATGACTCAGGAAGACATCCATGCAAAATTTGAAGATGGAATCCTGAAACTGACAGTTCCAAAGAAAGAAGCAAAGAAAGTCGAAGACAAGAAGAGCTACATTACAATTGAAGGCTAATAAGAAGCAAAATGTGAAGTCCTGTTCCCCGGAATTATGTTCCGGGGACGCTTTGTATAGTAGGAGGTGAGGATCTTGGCAGCAAAGAGGGATTATTATGAAGTTCTTGGGGTAAACCGGAATGCGAACAAAAGTGAACTAAAGAAAGCGTATCGAAAACTTGCGAAAAAATATCATCCGGATATGAATCCGGGGGATGCTCATGCGGAGCAGATGTTTAAAGAAGCAACAGAGGCTTATGAGGTACTGAGTGACCCGGAGAAGCGTAAGATGTACGATCAGTTCGGGCATGCGGCGTTTGATGGAAGTGCATCTGGATTCCAGCAGGGAAATCCGGGAGGAGGCACCACGTATCGGGAATTCCATTTTAATAATGATGACGGATCAATGGACGACATTTTTGGAGATATCTTTGGCGGAATGTTCCATGGATTTGATCAGGGAGGTTTTAGATCCAGTCAGGGCTTTACAGGCGGCAGTGGTTTCGGCGGCGGATTTGGCAGCAGCCGGGGCTTTAACAGCAGAGGCTTTGGCGGCGGATTTTCCGGAAGGCAGAAAGGCTCTGATTTGACGTCAGAAATCGATGTTACATTTGATGAAGCAGTCAATGGATGTGAGAAAGTATTCCGGTTTAACAGCGGCAATGGAAAGACCCAGTCTCTTCAGGTGCGCATACCTGCAGGAATCGAGGATGGCAAGACCATTCGTCTGCGGGGAAAAGGAATGCCGGGAAGCGGCGGCGGAGAACCGGGAGATTTACTTTTGGAAGTCCATGTAGGAAGCAAGCCTGGATTTGAAAGAAAGGGCATGGACGTTTATACTACTGCCAATATACCATTTACAACAGCTGTTCTGGGCGGAGAAGCTATGGTACAGACTCTGAATGGGAGAGTTCTTTGCAAGATAGCGCCGGGAACCCAGTCCGGAACGAAAATACGATTAAGAGGAAAAGGAATTGTTTCAATGAAAAATCCGTCTGTCCACGGAGATTTGTATGTGACAGTCCAGATTCAGGTACCAAGGAATCTGAATCCGGGAGCCAAACAGAAACTGCGGGAATTCGAGCGGGCATGCGGTTAAGATAGATTGATATGCCGGATGATCTCTGGTTTGCACAAATTTTGTGAATCATGAGAGAATCCGGCTTATTTTGTTTTTTGGGATCCTGTGCTATAATCTATGAAATGAAAAAATGGGGAGACGGAAAGGAGCAGACATATGACGTTGCAGCAGTTAAAATATGCCGTCTGCACAGCAGAGTGTAAGTCTATGAACAAGGCTGCCTCTAAGTTATTTATTTCGCAGCCGAGTCTGTCGGGTACCATCCGGGATCTGGAAGAAGAAATTGGAATGAAGATATTTTCAAGATCCAATCGTGGGATTACCATAACACCGGAAGGAGAAGATTTTCTGGGGTATGCAAGACAGATTTTGCAGCAGTATCAGCTGATGGAAGAGAAGTTTATTGAGAAAAAGAAACCAAAACAGAAATTCAGTGTATCCATGCAGCATTATACCTTTGCGGTCCAGGCCTTTATTGAAATGGCAAAGGATTTTGGGATGGATGATTTTGAGTTTGCGGTCCATGAGACAAAGACCCATGAGGTCATTGAAAATGTAAGAAATCAAAAGAGTGAAATTGGGATTTTGTATCTCAATGACTTTAACCGGCAGGTCATGGAGAAGATTTTCCAGGAAAATGCGGTGGAATTTACCGAGCTGTTTGCCTGCGGGATTTATGTATTTCTCTCAAAGGGGAATCCTCTGGCGAAGAAAGAGCTCATTGAATTTGAGGATCTGAAAGATTATCCATGTCTTTCTTTTGAGCAGGGAGATGAGAATTCCTTCTACTTTGCAGAGGAAGTCTTTAGTACCTATGATTATAAGCAGATCATAAAGACCGATGACCGGGCGACAATCCTGAATCTGATGATTGGATTAAATGGATACACCCTGTGTTCCGGGATCATATGCAATGATCTAAATGGAAATGAATATGCGGCGGTTCCGCTGCATACGGATGAAAAAATGCACATTGGATACATTAAGAAAAAGGGAATGCCGTTAAGCCGGCTGGGAGAACGCTATATCAGTGAACTGAAAAAGTTTGAAAAGAACATATTATAAGAGGAAAAACCCGATTGCAGAAGAAAAAATCTGCGGCCGGGTTTTTTGATGCTCTTTTTTATGCAAGGACAATTTCAGTGCCTAAAGCCTGATAGGTATCCAGGCAGTCTTTTGGAATCTCATTTGTCGTAATCAGGGTATGGCGGGAATCCAGTGCCCCCACATGGACAAAGTCTTTCTGTCCCAGCTTGGAGGCGTCCGCCAAAATGTAGATGTGGGGAACTCTTTCAAATAGGACATGCAGGATGGAGGATTCCACAATGCTGCTGACATAGATATTTCCGTCCCGGTCAATGGCGTTGATTCCGATAAATGCCGCTTCCATCTGAAAATTAGAGAGATTTTCTTCTGCCATTTTTCCGGTCAGGGTCAGGGAATTGGGCCTCAGTTCTCCGCCCACCGACAAAAGCTGGATATTAGGAAAAGTACTCAGCTCATAAGCAATGTTGACCGCATCGGTGATGACCGTCAGAGGGAGCGTGTCATTGAGAGACTGGGCAAAGGCGTGGACCGTTGTGCCGGAGGCAAGAAAAATATGCTGCCCGGCCTTGAGAAATGTGCGGGCTTTGGCAGCGATGGCCAGTTTCTGGGCGGTATTGATCTTTGTGCGCTGAAAAAATGGAAGATTGACATCTTCTTTTTCCGGAGGCAGAGCCGCTCCGCCGTGGGTGCGGATCAGTTTTCCCTGTTCTTCCAGTTCTTTTAAGTCCCTGCGGGCGGTCATCGGGACGATATGGAATCTATCACATAATTCCGTGATCTCAATCCGTTCCTTGGAAATCAGAAGATTGAGAATCTCCTGCTGGCGTGTGGCTTTGTTCATAAATGAAGATCCTTTCTTTTGAAATACTTTTTATCTATTATACCGAAAACAAGGAAGGAAAACAAGAAATGTTCGATATGAACTGTCATAATTGTTTGAAAAGAACAAAAATACTGGACAAAACGAACATTAAATGTTAATATAGAACAAAATTACAAGGAAAGGACGAATGCAGATGGAAAAATGTGTAGCAGTGGGAGATATGTTTATCCATGAGGAGGATTTTAGAAGAGCGCTGGAGAAAAGCAGTCTGTTTCAAACCTGCCGGTATCTTTCATGGAAAGAGGACGCCCAAAGGCCCCAGGCCAGAAAAATTATACGGAATATTGAGACGAAAGGTTCTACGGCATATCCGCCGGATCAGGCTCTGGCTGAGGAAATCCAGGATGCAGACGCTGTGTTTGTCCATCTGTGTCCGGTTGGCAGGGAATTGATTGAAAAGGCAGATCATCTGAAATATATTCTTACCTGCCGGGGCGGCGTGGAAAATATTGATATGGAAGCCGCAGAAGAGAAAGGAATCCAGGTGATCAACTGTCCGAGTCATAATGCGTATGCGGTTGCGGAATATACCATCGGGCTGATGCTCTGCGAAACAAGAAATATCGCAAGAGCAGACAGAGCCCTGAAAAATGGAGAGTGGAGAGAACAGTATCCGAATTCCGGCAGGATCCGGGAGATGCGGAGCCAGACAATCGGGCTGATAGGTTTTGGAACGATTGGAAGGCTTGTGGCGGAACGGCTGACAGGTTTTGGAAGCCGGATTCTGATATATGATCCGTATGTAGATCCAAAAGAAGCCGAAAAGAAAGGATGTATTTCTGTGACAAAGGAAAAACTTCTTCAGGAAGCCGATATTGTCAGCCTTCACGGCAGAATTCAGCCTGGAGAGCCGCCGCTGATTGGTGCAAAAGAGCTGGAGATAATGAAAGAGGATGCATATCTGATCAACACAGCAAGGGCAGCGCTGGTTGATATGGATGCTTTGTATCAGGCTTTGAAGGAAGGAAAAATAAAAGGAGCGGCAGTGGACGTATTTCCGGTGGAGCCGGTGCCGGCAGATGATCCGCTGGTGAAAATGGACTGCGTAACAGCAGGAAATCATCGGGGAGGAGATACGCTGGAATCTTATACTATGGCTCCGGAAGCCGTGATGGCACAGCTGGAAGATCGTTTGAAAAGTTTTGAAAAAGGGGAAAAGAAATGCAGATAGCGGAGACAGAGTTCGGAAAAGGATTTATTAAAATGTGCATGGACGGCCATCGGATGGGGTGGCATGAAAGAAACGGAGGCAATTTTTCCTACCGTATCCGTCCGGAGGAGATAGAGCAGATCAGAGAAAATCTCAATGATACGGATATGTGGAGAGAAATCGGAACCGAGGTTCCGGATCTTGCGGGAGAATATTTCCTGGTAACAGGATCCGGAAAGTTTTTTGGAAATACAGAGGCGGATCCGGAGGGAAATCTTGCGGTTATTGAGATCGATGAACAGGGCCGCCGGTACCGGATCTGCTGGGGACTGCGGGATGGAGGAGTACCGACCAGTGAACTGCCGTCACATATTATGAATCATGAAGTGAAGAAAAAAAGAACCAATGGAAAGCATCGTGTGATCTACCACTGCCATCCGGCTAATATCATTGCCCTGACCTTTGTTCTTCCATTAAAAGAAGAAGTGTTTACAAGGGAACTATGGGAGATGATGACAGAGTGTCCGGTGATTTTCCCGGATGGAATCGCTGTCATTCCGTGGATGGTGCCAGGAGGGAAAGAAATCGCGGTGGAAAGTTCCAGATATATCAAAGATCATGACGTGATCATCTGGGCACATCATGGAATGTTCTGTTCCGGGGAAGATTTTGACCAGACCTTCGGACTGGCCCATACGGTGGAAAAGGCGGCGGAGATTTTATGCAAAGTGCTTGCTGTGACACCGGTAAAACGGCAGACCATACCGGCAGAAGGATTCCGAAAACTGGGAGAAGCCTTTCAGGTGAGCCTGCCGGAAAAATTTCTGTACGAAAAATAAATAAGATGGATTGCGAAGACCTTCTGAGTGATATAGAATAGAATCATTCAGGAGGTTTTTCTTATGTTATGGAATTGTTTTTGTGTTGGAGCCGGAGGCTTTCTCGGAGCGGTATTTCGTTATCTTCTGGGATTCCTGCCGTTATCAGATAAGACCCAGTTTCCGGTAATCACGCTGGGAATCAATATTCTGGGAGCATTTGCGATCGGCGTCATCAGTCAGGCGGCTGTCCGGTACGGCATATCCGATTCCAGATGGATCCTGTTCTTAAAGACAGGAGTCTGTGGGGGATTTACGACCTTTTCTACTTTTGCCCTGGAAAGCTCCGATCTTATGGAAGCGGGCAGATGCGGAATGTCAGCAGCGTATATGGTCTTGAGTGTCATTTTATGTCTGGGCGCAGTGTTCGCCGGGAAAATGATCGTTCGGGGATAGAAGAACTTTCAGAATAAAAGAGTGTGTGATAAGGAAGTCCTGTTCGTTCAGAAGGGACGCCAGGTGTTTAGAAGGAGTTTTGAATATGATCAAAGGAAAGAAAATATTAGTTGTCCTTCCGGTCAGCGAGGGACAAAAAGAAAGACTGGAAGAATTCGCAGACAAGAGCTGCTTTACGTATACATCTTATAAAAAGGCAACAAAGAAAATGGCAGAAGAAGCAGACATCATTATTGGAAATATTGATCCGGATCTGCTGGAATACGCGAAGAATCTGGAATGGCTTCAGCTGAATTCTGCCGGGGCAGACGCATATGTAAAAAAAGGCGTTCTGCCGGAAGAAGTGGTTCTGACCAATGCAACCGGAGCCTATGGGCCTGGTGTTGCGGAGCATATGCTGGCAGTTTTATTTTCCATTCAGAAGAAACTGCATCTGTACCGGGATAATCAGAATCAGTGCGAATGGCAGGATGAAGGAGAGGTTATGTCACTGAGGGGCGGATGTGCCCTGATCGTTGGACTGGGAGACATCGGATTGTACTTTGCAAGACTTTTGAGAAATTTCGGCTACCGGGTGATCGGCATCAAACGGCGTCCGGGCCAGACAAAGCACGTAGTTCTTGCTGTTGCGCCTCTCCC
>OGYQ01001277.1_pt1 | contig 14029 bp, 14 predicted proteins | sample 1576641 | NCBI WGS metagenome assembly OGYQ01 (sample SAMEA3541476, study PRJEB24748) | human gut metagenome | biome: human gut; feature: human-associated habitat; material: faeces | place: China | collected 2012
GATCCTGTTTGCCGCGGATGAAGTTCTTTCCCGCTGTCTGCCGCTGCTGAACGGGCTCATGTTCGTATCCCGGCTTCTGGCATGGCGAAAGGCCGCTCTGGGCCTGGCGGCGCTGACGCCGCTGCCGGGGAGCATCTATCTGCGGGTGGGCCTCTATCTTCTGTTTATTTTGGGGGTCTGCATCCTTTTGCTGGTACGCTTTTATAAGAAATGGTCGAGGTGATGCCGGAATGAACGTTGTGCTTGCCGAACTTGGAAAACTCAGACGATACAGCACGGTAAAGGCAGCACTCCTTGTGACTGTACTGGCGGCTTTGTACGGCTTTGCCCCGGCGCTGGCCCGCGACGGGGTGCAAAAGACCTTTCCGCTGGTGATGAACAATCTTCTGGAGAGCAACTGTATCTACTTTTTCCCCGCCATGATCGTCCTGATCGGCGGCTGTATGGCCCGCCGGGAATATACCGACGATACCCTGAAAAACCTCCTGACCGTTCCTCTCTCCCTCCGGCGGCTTCTGCTGGGTAAACTGGCGGTGCTCTTTTTCATGACGGCGGGGTTCAGCGTCCTGAGTTTTCTGCTGGGGACCGCCCTGTGTTTTGCCCTGGGTCTGCCCGACGCCGCCCTGCCCGCCCTTGCCGAATGGCTGGCCCGGATCGTGGCAGGCAATCTGCTGGTCTTCGTGGCGGTGCTTCCCCTTACCCTCCTGGCCTCCCTGTTTGTGGAGGGGGTATATGCCTGCACCGCGGCGGCATTCGTCTACGGATTTTTTGCCTCCATGGAAGCCGCCATGCTGAATTATTATCCGGCCAAGGCGGTACTGATCCTGGTGGACCCCCGGTGCGGCGTCGGCTACGATTTCGTGCACTATTCCCCGGCGTCCGCTGTCCTCACGCTGCTGGCGGTCCTGCTGGGTTCGGCGGTGCTTTTTGCCCTTGTGCATCCGGGCCAAGGGCTGAACAAAGTAAAATCGCCGAAAAAGGCTACCCTGGCCAAGGGCTGGTGAGGGAAAGCCCGGTTTTGCCGCGCTGCAGCACAAAAAGAGACCGGGCCTTGATGGCTGCGGGGGCAAAAAAGAGATTTTCTTCTTTTTCCTGGCCGATTTTGCCGCAAAAAGCGGCCCGCAACGGAACATTGCGTGACAAATACGCCCCCTCCTGGTATGATGGAATCAGAAAATACGGGAGGCGAAGCAGTATGATCGGACGGAATTGCAAGCGGCTGCGCCAGCGCGCAGGGCTGACCCAGGAAGAACTGGCGGAGCGGCTCCATGTGACCCGGCAGGCGGTGTCCGCCTGGGAGACCGAGAAGAACCGTCTGGACGCCGAGACACTGGTCGCCCTGGCGGAGGCGCTGGGCGCCGATGTCCAGGAGCTGCTCTACGGTCCCGGCGTGGTGCAGGCCCCCTTCGCCCGTTACCAGCGGCGGTATATGGTGTGCACGGCGATCTCCGCTGTGGTGGTGATCGCCTGGCTGATTATGGAGGTAACCCTGAAGCCCTATCTCATCCGTCAAGCGGCCCAGACCTTCATTCCGTATCCCAGTATAGCCTATTTCCTGGCCGTGCCTGCTCTGGGAGTTCTGGGACTGGGCTGCCTGATCCCCTCCCTGGCCTCTCTCTGGGTGGACATCCGGGTCCGCAACATCCCGGCACGACGTGTACTGCTGGTTCTGGGACTTGTGGGCCTGTGTTACTACCTTGTATGGCTGACCATCTATCTGGGCCTGTGGCCCGTTTTTCTCTACGACTTGAAACCCGTGCAGTTTCTCGTGGGGCATTGGTTTCTCCCTCTGTTCACGGGGGACCATGAGCTGTTCCGGCTGGGCCCCCTCTTTTTCTCCGGCGGGTTTTTGTTCCTGGCCCTGAACCGCTGATGCCGTGACAGGCAAACGAAAAGGCCGGTCAACCGAATGGTTGACCGGCTTGTCTGTTTATCTGAACAGTGTGTTCCCCATTTTCAGAACGCGAGGCTGACAGCGATGAAAAACATGGCATAGTAGTAGGTCAAAAGATTGGCCACATGCACGGCGGGGTGCCGGGAAGGGTAAAAATACAAAAACAGGATCAAGAGATCGGAGATCCAGAAGAGCGCCGCCCCGGCCAGCACCAGAAAGCACCAGGGCTGGCCCACGCCAAAGGCCAGCTGCAGTCCCTTGCCCAGCAGGGCTGAGACAAAGGCCGCATAAAGCACCACCCAGGGGCGCATCCGCCCGGTCTGCATGCCCGGCAGAGCGGACAGCACCGCCACACCGACCGCCCCCAGCACCGCGGCCAGCGGCACCGGCCAGCCCATGGGCTGCAGCCGGCACAGGCCCCACACAAACAGGGCGTGTCCGGCCAGGAAGGCCCCCAGTCCCGCCAGAAACAACCTAGGACGGCGCAGGTGGTTGTAGAGTGCCAGCATCACATCCCCCGCCACACAGCACAGCAACGCCGGCAGCAAATGCCAGAATGCTTCGGGACGGCTGCCCAGGGCAGCGCACACCGCCGCCACGACCACAAAGCAGAGGCTGCACAGTATTTTTTCAGGCAGATAGCCCCGCCCCGGCAGGCGCAGCCGCCGCACCAGCAGCCCCAGAGCGGCGGTGTAGGCCGCGCCCATTCCCACGATGTACAGTATGTTCACCGGCCGCGCCTCCCTTGCATTGCTTTACTTTCAGTATAGGCAAAAAACGCCTGGCCGTCAATTTGTTCCCTGCCCAAAAATCCGACAGAACCTTTGGATGCCCTGGGAGACCCCGGTTTCAGGGACTGCACCAGAGGAGCCACCCTGTCCACAGACAAAAACGCTGCGGTGGAATCCCTTGGGGAAATTTCACCGCAGTTTTTAGGATGCACGCACCAGCATCAGCTTTCTTTTTCGTCATCCCGCTGCATCGCTTCTTCGATGGCGCGGTTGATAAATCCGTTCACGCTTTCGTTCCGCTTTTGCGCATGCGCCTGAATGATTTCCTTTTGCCCCTTTTTTACAATCAGATTGATACGGTCATACGCCTTCGCCGCATATCGGTTTTTGACCGCTGCAGATGTTTTTCCCATGGAAAAGCCTCCCTTCTCTTTATAAAATGGTATGAAACCAGTATAGCAAACGGAGTCATTCATGCGCAAGTATGCAATGTGCACAATGAAGCCGGTTCTTGCGCATGTATGCTTGTGAAATCCTCCAATTTACATACATGTGCATGTATGATATAATAAAAGTACAGTAAAAGATAGCATCCCCCGAGTTCCTCATGCTCTTTTACTGCACAGTATATCATACTTGCACATGTATATATCAAAAAGGAGCTTCTCATGAAACACACGCTTTACTATCTGCTAACCGGTCTGGAAAACATCGCCCCCTATCTGAGCCGTGACCATGGGCGCAATCCACGCTACTGGCGCAGAAAATGGCCGGCCGCTTTCTCTTCCTGTTTTCCGAAATTCCAAAGGAGCTGACCCATGAGCCAAAACGCCGAGAAAACATTCATCGTAACCCGCTCGGACGGCATCCTGCTGGCCCGCTACCGGGACAAGGACTGGTATCTCACCACCGATTTAGCCCGGGCCTGCCGGTTGTCCGAAGCCGACGCACAGGCCGTGCTGCAAAGCATCATTCCCGCCTCCGAACGGTTTCTCTGGACATTGCACCCCATCCGGGAGAAAGAAGGTATTTCATGTTGAATTTTCCTGTAACCAACTTTCTTGCCCTCCATCTGCAGCGTGAACACGGGCACGACCCCCGTTTTTCCACCAGGTAGCCTTCCTGCCTTTCCGTTTTCTATGTTATCTGCCGCAAAAGGAGTTTTATCATGAACGAACTGCATAAGAACTTCCATTCCATTCAAATCAATATTACCCCACACACCTTTGCCGGACTGGCCAAACAGAATATGACCTTCCACCAGGGTATTATGGAACTGTGCGATAACGCCATCGCCGCAGCCCCCGCCGGGGAAAAGTCCCTGATTTTTATTGGGTTGGCCCCTGGTTCCGCCAAGGACGAACTACTGCTGGCGGTAGCTGACTGGGGCAGCGGGATGGGCCTGACTCAGCTGGAAAATGCCCTGCAACTGGGCAGTCTACCTATCGGCAGCAACCGACTCAACGAACATGGGTTCGGCATCAACAATGCTCTGGCCAGCCTGACCGGTGGTGACCGTCCTTGGGCTCTGTATACCCGTCCCCGGGGGTCTGCCACCTACCTGAAAGTCCAGGGTCCCTTCACGCCGCAGATGACGGTAGAAGAGGTGGACGCCCCCGCCCTGCCGCCGGGAATCGCGCTTCCTTGGGATAACCCCAGTACCGTCTACTGTATTCATGTTCCTCTGGCCATCGCCCAGTCTGTACAGGGACGGGGCGGCAAGGCCACTGACCTGGAAACGCTTCGTTCCTGGCTGATGGAACATCTGGGCGTTGCCTACCGCGGCTTTCTCGACCTGGACAGCCGGACGATGGAACCCTCCGCCAAAATCATCGTAGCGGTGGGTACCGATGCAAAAGCTGTTCCACCCATCCCGGTTCCGATTTCCGGTCCCATTGTCCAGCGCTTCACGGTAGAGATGGGCGGTCAGGTCATTCCGGTGGTCTACCGGTATGGTTCTCTGGACGAAGACAAGCGGGATCATCTGGTGCTGGGTGCCAAGGCCAAATACTACTATCAGGGAAACCAGCCCACACAAGGGGTGGATATCCGGCTGGGCAAACGGGTCATCGCCACGGCCCAGCTGTCCGAAATCTGGCGGGGTTCCAACGGGATGCCTTTGGCACGGCACAACAACTACAACGACTTTGTGGGTGAAGTGTTGCTGCCCGAACTGCCTCGGGGCGTGCTGAGCACCCTGAATAACAAAACCAATCTGAACCCCAATGACCCGGACTGGCAGAATCTGTTTTCGCTGTTGGCACAGTATCCGCCCATCGCCCATCCCAAGGCCTACACCGAGAAAGCGCTCCAGAGCCGCTGGATCAGCGCCTTGCTGGCGGTGAATCCTCACGACAGGGTGACCGACGAGATGACTGTCTGGCCCACCGGAGCCCGTATCGATGTTTTCGACGAAGGTCCAGACAAGCGGGTCATCTATGAACTGAAGGCTACGAAAGGAGAGCCTCTGCATCTGTATCAGCTCAAGATGTACTGGGACGGGCTGGTGCTGGACGGCGTGCAGCCCACCGAAGCCGTGCTGATTGTCCCGAAGTATACCAGCGACCTGGCCCGGATGGCAGAGCTTATCAACACCCGGCTCACCCCGCCGGCATTTTCCAACGGTTCTCCCAGTCTGTCCTACCACTTTAAGCTGGCCACCCACGAGGAAAAGTGTCTGGCCTGATTTCACAGGAGGTGTCCCTATGACCGCCATTTCCACCCTGGCCGATTGGCTCCACTACTGGCTGGAAAATTACATCCGCCCCAGCTGCAAACCCGCCGGGTACGCCCAGTACCGGGACATTGTGGACAAGCACATTGTCCCCCAGATTGGTGCCGTACCTCTGTCTGAACTGACTACCGGCATCCTGCAGCAGTTTCTCAATCAGGAGGCTGCCTGTGGCAACCGGAAAACCGGCGGGCCGTTGAGTGCCAAATCCATCAAGAACATGCGGGTCGTGCTGGATGTGGCACTGAAATGTGCTGTGCAGGAGGGACGCCTGGCTGCCAATCCCGTGCCCGGCACGGTGATCCGCAAGGTGCAGCGCAAATCCATCCAGCCCATGTCCGATGCCATGCAAGCGGCGCTGGAGCGCTTTCTGTTCCAGGACGGCAACCTGCAAAACATTGGTATTTTGCTGGCGTTGTACACCGGTTGCCGTCTGGGTGAGATTTGTGCCCTTCGCTGGCGGGATGTGGACTGGCCCCGGAAAGAGTTGCACCTGCGGCAAACCGTCAAACGGTTGCCCCGCAAGCAGCAGCAACCAGGGCAAAGTGCCACCGAGCTGGTATTCAGTCCCACCAAGGGGCGGGACGGTTCCCGGCGCATTGCGGCACCTGCCGTGGTGTTTGCCCTGCTGGAAATGCAGTGCCGCCGCCATGAAACCCGGTTCGGCGCCCCGGTGCAGCCCGAGGGGTTCGTTGTCTACAACACCCAGGACCAGCTGACCGACCCGGACAACCTGAGCCACTATTTCGGTGAGGTGCTGACGGCGCTGCAGCTGCCCCACGCCCGTTTTCACGATTTGCGGCACACCTTTGCCACCCGGGCCATCGAGCACGGCATGGACATTCTGACGCTGAGCGGTATGCTAGGCCACGCGGACGTGGGGACCACCCAGACCTTTTATCTGCATCCTCGGCTGGAGGCCATGCACCGGCAGATGGATTGCATCACCCCGGCCTGCGGCTGGTTCCGTGCCGCCCCCGCCGGGCCGGCCGCCGTATGAAATACCGTTTTCCTCCCCGCAGGTTGCCTGCGGGGAGTTTTGTTGTACGGAAATTCAATTCTATCATTTTCTCAAAAATGACAGAATTGATTGTTGACTTGCCACCCTGCCCTTGTTAGACTGGAATTATAGCAAACTAACTTACAACCGCCAAAGGAAACGGCATGCGCACATTTGGCTTTGCCAAAATCCACGATACGCTGCTGATTGCGGTTTTTGTTCTGAATTTTCTGTGCCTTTCTCCCTTGCAGGAAGGCGAAAACAGGGCGAAATTCTGAAACTGAGGGCGGGCGGTATACCGCCTACACCTGGAACCACAACAAGGAGTAAACAATGCTGGACAACGAACTGAAGAATAAAATCAACAGCCTGTGGGAGACCTTCTGGACCGGGGGCATCACCAACCCGCTGGACGTGGTGGAGCAGATGACCTATTTGATGTTCATCCACGACCTGGACGCGGCGGACAACCAGCGCGCCAAGGAGAGCGCCATGCTGGGCCTGCCCCACAAGAGCATTTTTGCGGGCAAGGTCACCATCGGGGAGCGGAGCATTCCGGGCGAGCAGCTGAAATGGTCGGTGTTCCGGGACTTTCCGGCGGCGCAGATGTACACGGTGATGCAGGAATGGGTGTTTCCCTTCATCAAGGGGCTGCACGGCGACAAGGACAGCGCCTATGCCCAATACATGGGGGATGCGATTTTCAAGATTCCCACGCCGCTGATGCTGGACAAGGTGGTCACGGCGATGGATGAGATTTATGAGCAGTCCCGCCAGGCCAGCAGCCCGGATGTACGGGGCGATATTTACGAATATCTGCTTTCCAAGCTGTCCACCGCGGGGGTGAACGGCCAGTTCCGCACGCCGCGGCATATCATCCGCATGATGGTGGAGATGATGGACCCCCAGCCGGACGAGATCATCTGCGACCCGGCCTGCGGCACCGGCGGCTTTCTGGTGGAGGCCGGGCACTACCTGAAAGAGAAATACAAACAGGAGATCTTCTTTGACCGGGAAAAGAAAGACCATTACATGAACCACATGTTCCACGGCTACGATATGGACCGCACCATGCTGCGCATCGGCGCCATGAACATGATGACCCACGGCATAGACAACCCGTCCATCGAGTACCGGGACAGTCTTTCGGACCAGAACACCGACCGGGAGGCCTATTCGCTGATTCTGGCCAACCCGCCGTTTAAAGGCAGCCTGGACGCCGACATCGTTTCCACCGATTTGCTCAAACTGTGCAAGACCAAAAAGACCGAGCTGTTGTTTCTGGCGCTGTTTTTGCGGATGCTGAAAGTGGGCGGCCGGTGTGCCTGCATCGTGCCGGACGGGGTGCTGTTCGGTTCTTCCACGGCGCACAAGGCGATCCGCAAGGAGATTGTGGAGAACCACCGTCTGGAGGCGGTGATCTCCATGCCCAGCGGGGTGTTCAAGCCCTACGCGGGGGTGTCGACGGCGGTGCTGGTGTTTACCAAGACCGGCCACGGCGGCACCGACGACGTATGGTTCTATGATATGAAGACGGACGGTTTTTCGCTGGACAACAAGCGCACCGAGGAGAAGGAGAACGATATCCCCGATATCATCGCCCGGTTCCATGACCGGGCGGCGGAAAAGGACCGCGCCCGCACCGAGCAGTCGTTTATGGTGCCCAAGGCGGAGATCGCCGCAAACGGGTATGACCTTTCCATCAACAAGTACAAACAGGTGGAGTATGTGCCGGTGGAGTACCCGCCCACGACGGAGATTCTGGCCGATCTGCAGGCGCTGGAGCAGCAGATCACCCAGGGGCTGGTCGAACTGGAGGGGATGCTGTGATGGCGAAGTTATGCGACCTCGGTAAAATTGTTACTGGTAATACTCCAAAAACATCTGACCCCGAAAATTATTCATCCCTAGATATTCCTTTTGTTAAACCAAGTGACATTCTAGAAGATGAACTTGTTTCTATCAGTAATTCTGAATTTTACATTTCTGAAAAGGCGCGAGAAAAAGCAAGAATTATTCCTCCGGGAAGTATTCTTGTAACCTGCATTGGTATTGTTGGGAAAGTCGCAATTAATCAAGTTGAGTGTGCATTTAATCAGCAGATTAATGCCATCGTTCCTGATGCGAAGAAATGTGATGCAAAATATGTTGCGTATGCGATACAGCATCTAAAGCCCCAATTGCAAAATATAGCCAACGCTGCTGTTGTCCCTATTATTAATAAAGCACAATTCTCGCAAATAGAAATTGTGCTTCCTTCTTTGGATGAGCAGCAGCGGATTGCCGCCATTCTGGACAAGGTCACCGACCTGATTGCCCAACGCCGCGCCCAGCTGGACAAGCTGGACCTGCTGGTCAAATCCCGCTTTGTAGAGATGTTCGGGGACCCTGTTCTCAATCCAATGAACTGGCCCAGCGTTCCTCTTTCCGATATGGCCGATATTGTTTCTGGAATCACAAAAGGCCGGAAAACCAAAGAACACAATTTGATTGACGTTCCGTATATGGCGGTGTCCAATGTAAAGGCTGGTTATATTGACTGGACCACTGTGAAAACCATTGCTGCGACACAGTCAGAAATTGACCAATATCGGCTACTGCCTGATGATGTTTTAATGACCGAAGGTGGCGACCCGGATAAACTTGGGCGAGGGGCCATTATAAAAAAGCCATTAGAAAACTGTATTCATCAAAATCATATCTTTCGCGTTCGCTTGGATGAAACTAAAATTCTGCCTGTTTATTTTGCTGAATACCTACAGCATCAAAAATCGAAGCAATACTTCCTGCGCTGTGCAAAACAGACAACGGGTATAGCAAGCATAAATATGACACAGCTGAAGGGGCTTCCCACTTTAGTTCCACCAACAGAAATGCAACTTGCTTTCAATAAAAAAATTGAACAAGTTAATAACGTTAAAGTGGCAACAGAGCAAAGTCTTAGTAAATTAGAAATTTTTAAAAAAGCTCTTATGCAGCAATATTTTCAGTAATTTATGAAAATGGGAGATTCCCTTATGACTGATAACGAGAATTTAGAAGTATGCCTTGGTAGGACTGTTATGGATGCAGATTTACTGGCACACTATGACAAAAGTAATCCGGTTTATCATTACACATCCCCTGATGGCCTTCTGGGAATTTTGCAAGAAGATGGCCCGGTTTTGTGGTTTTCACAATATGATTCTATGAACGATACAACGGAAGGCGTTCATGTGATTGCTGTATACCAAAGTGTATGCAGTGAACTTCTGGCGAGAGAAGAAATTGATGCTACCTTTTATCATGCAATTTACGATGTGGAGCCAATGGCAAAGAGAATGTTTTTGTACAACTTAAAGCAGTTGAAAGAAGATAACCCCTCCGCCAATCCTACAGATTATTGCAGATTTGAAGACAACCAAAAATATATATGCTGTTTTTCTAAAAATCGTGATTCTCTGCCTATGTGGAATTACTATACAAAAGGAGATAAATACGAAGGATATAACATTGGCTTTTGCTTCTGGCGAACACGGCAATGGGATGTGCAAGATTGCTATGGCAAAGGATATGATTTTGACCTTTTTACCGTGATCTACGACGATAAGGAGAAGAAGGAAATTATTCAAACTAAAATCAAAGAATTATATTCCTTTTACAAGAAATCCCCCAACGAGGGAGTCCTTACCCGAATCCAAAATATTTTGTCTTATTTTTTGGAAGCACTAGGCCTGAAATTCAAGCAAGATTGTTTCCAGCACGAGCAAGAAGTACGCGCTATTCTGACCGTCCCCAAGAATAGCAACAAGTTTAAAGTAGAATATCGCAGTAAAGCCGGGTACATAATTCCCTATATAAAAATACCTTTTCCTGCCGAAATTGTCAGTGGAATAACCGTGGGCCCGTTGCTGAACGATCAAGGGGCAGTCAGAAACATCAAACAATTTGTAAGAGGGCGTCATTATATTTTTGGCGATGCAGATATTCACACTTCTAAAATTCCGATTCGCTATTGAAAAGGCAAGGTGACCCACCATGACCAACTTCGATTTTCTCCTTTCCGAGCCACAGTTTGCTTCCTTTGCCGGGGCGGCGGTGGCGGCGGAAAAAATCTATGCCATTGACCCGGCGGCCTGCGGGGTGAACTGTCGCCGGGCGATGGAGTTTGCCGTAAAATGGATGTACTCGGTGGATTCGGGGCTGGTCACACCCTATGATGATCGGCTGGTCAGCCTGCTGAACGCCGAGGAATTCCGCGCCATTGTGGACAAGGACCTGTGGCGGCGGCTGGACTACATACGCCAGACCGGCAACACCGCCAACCATGCCGACCGCAAGCCCGTCACCCCCGAGGAGGCCGCCCTCTGCCTGGAAAACCTGTGGTACTTCATGGACTTTGTGGCCTGCTGTTACGGCACCCACTACACCCCCGGCAGCTTTGACCCTTCCCTGCTGAACAAACAGCCCGCCGGGCCGGTGCCCGCGGCGCCGGAGGTGGACCTGGATGCCCTGATGGCCGAAAACCAGGCCCTGCGGCAGGAACTGTCCGCCCGCCGCGCCGCCCAGCAGCCCGGCTATACCCCCAAACCCCTGGACCTGTCCGAGTACAAGACCCGCAAGCTGTACATTGACGCCATGCTGCGGGATGCCGGCTGGGTGGAGGGCAAAAACTGGCTGAACGAAGTGCCGGTGCCCGGCATGCCCAACCGCGCCGGGGAGGGTTTTGCCGACTATGTGCTGTACGACGACGCCCACCGCCCCCTGGCCGTGATTGAAGCGAAGAAAACCTGTGTGGACCCCGCCAAGGGCCGCCAGCAGGCCAAACTCTACGCCGACCAGTTAGAAAAGCAATGCGGCCGCCGCCCGGTGGTCTTTTTAACCAACGGCTTTGATACCCGCCTGGACGACGGCACCTACCCCGAGCGCCGGGTGGCCGCCTTCTATTCCCGCCGGGACCTGGAAAAGCTCTTCAATCTGCGGGCGATGCGCACACCTTTGGATAACATCCAGGTGGACCGCAACATCGCCGGGCGCTGGTACCAGGAGGGCGCCATCAAGGCCGCCTGCCAGGCCCTTGCCCAGAACCGCCGCAAGGCCCTGCTGGTCATGGCCACCGGTTCCGGCAAGACCCGCACCGTCATTGCCCTGTGTGATGTACTGCTGCGCCGCGGCTGGGTGAAAAACATCCTGTTTTTGGCCGACCGCAATTCTCTGGTCACCCAGGCCAAACGCAGCTTTGTGAACCTGCTGCCCGATCTCTCGGTCACCAACCTCTGTGAGGAAAAGGACAACGCTGCCGCCCACTGCGTATTTTCCACCTACCAGACCATGATGAACTGCATCGACACCGTCCACGACGAGGAGGGCAAACTCTTCACCGTGGGCCACTTCGATCTGGTCATCTGCGACGAGGCTCACCGCTCCATCTACAACAAATACCGGGACATCTTTAACTACTTCGACGCCCCGCTGGTCGGCCTGACCGCCACCCCCAAGGACGAAATCGACAAAAACACCTACGAAGTCTTTGAGCTGCAAAACGGTGTGCCCACCTACGGCTACGAACTGGCCCAGGCCGTCAAAGACGGGTTCCTCGTGGACTACCTCACGGTGGAAAGCAAGCTGAAATTTCTGGAACAGGGCATCGTCTACGACGAACTCTCCCCCGAGGAAAAGGCCGAGTACGAAAATACCTTCACCGACGAAAACGGCGAACTGCCCGAACGCATCCAGTCCTCCGCCCTGAACGAATGGTTCTTCAACGAGGATACCATCCGCAAGGCCCTGGACCTGCTGATGAACCACGGCCTCAAAATCGACTACGGCGAAAAACTGGGCAAGACCATCATCTTTGCCAAGAATCACCGCCACGCCGACACCATCCTGGAAGTGTTCAACAAGCAGTATCCCCACCTGCCGGGCTATGCCAAGGTCATCGACAACTATATGACCTACGCCCAGAGCGCCATCGACGAATTTTCCGACGCCGGGAAACTGCCCCAGATCGCCATCTCGGTGGATATGCTGGACACCGGCATCGATGTGCCCGAAGTGCTCAACCTGGTATTTTTCAAAAAAGTCATGAGCAAGGCCAAATTCTGGCAGATGATCGGCCGCGGCACCCGCCTGCGTCCGGGCCTTTTGGACGGCAAGGACAAAGAAAAATTCTACATCTTTGATCTGTGCGGCAACTTTGAGTTTTTCCGCCTGAAAAAAGAAAAGGCCGCAGCCAGCCAGATGCCCCTGCAAAGCGCCATCTTCTACCTGAAGGCACAGATTATCTTCAAGTTGCAGGATATCGCCTACCAGACCGAGGAACTCATCCCCTTCCGCGAGAGATTGGTTTCGGAAATGCTCGCCAAAGTGCAGGAGCTGGACCGGGAAAACTTTGCTGTGCGCCAGCATCTGCGGTATGTGGAAAAGTTCAGCGATCCCGAAGGGTATCTGGCCCTCACCTACGAGGATACCCTCTTCCTGCGGGAGGAAGTGGCCCCCCTGCTGCTGCCCGATGCGGACGAAGCCAGCGCCGTGCGGTTCGATGCGTTACTGTACGGCATCGAGCTGGCCTATCTTGTGGGCAAAACCTATCCCCGCGCCCGCAAGGACCTTGTCAAAAAAGTGGCTGCGGTGGCCGGGGTGGCCAATATCCCGGAAATCCGCGCCCAGTCGGAACTCATCGAGAAAATCCTGCACACCGATTATCTGGAAACGGCGGGCATCAACGAGTTTGAGCACATCCGGGAATCCCTGCGCAATCTGATGAAGTACCTGCCCCACGACGGTGCCATCTACAACACCAATTTCACCGACGATATCCTCTCGGTGGAGTGGAAGGAATCCGAACTGGAAAACGACGACCTGAAAAACTACAAGGCCAAGGCGGAATTCTATCTGCGCCAGCACCAGGACAACGTAGCCGTGGCCAAGCTGCGCTCCAACATTCCGCTGACCCAACAGGATGTGGCGGAACTGGAAAAAATCCTCTGGTCCGATGTAGGCACCCGCCAGGACTACGAGGCCGAATGTGGCCAGAAACCCTTGGGCGAGTTCGTGCGGGAGATCGTGGGCATGGACATGAACGCTGCCAAAAACGCCTTTGCGGAATATCTGGCTGGGGTGAATCTAGACAGCCGCCAAATCTACTTCGTCAACCAGATCGTGGAGTACATCGTCAAGAACGGCGTGATGAAGGACCTCTCGGTATTGCAGGAGCCGCCCTTCACCGACCAGGGCAGCGTGGTGGAGGTTTTCACCGACCTGTCCCTGTGGGCAAAAGTCAAACACGCCATCGACAGCATCAACGCCAACGCCGCGGCATAAAAATACCGGGCACCAAGTGTGCCCGGTATTTTTTATGGGGCAGCCTTTTCCTTTGCTACCCCGCCGCAAGAGGGTTCCGGCGGGGTCTGCTCCCTGTCGAAAGCTGCCTCGTAGGCCTTGTGAGCCAGCAGCAGCCGATTGAGCTTATCCTCGTTCATCCGTGGGCGAGCGCCCGTCGGACTCTGATGCCCCATGCAGTAGGCGATTTCCTCGTCGGTCAGGTCGCTGGCAATGCTCAGTCCCGTACAGTAGGTATGACGCAGTGCGTAGGCTGTCAAATATTCTTCGTAAGACACATTCCCTTCCTCCAGATCTGGATAGCGTATAATCGAGTTCGCAAAAGCAAATAAAAAATAGACAAGCCATTAGGG
>OGYQ01001279.1_pt1 | contig 14015 bp, 9 predicted proteins | sample 1576641 | NCBI WGS metagenome assembly OGYQ01 (sample SAMEA3541476, study PRJEB24748) | human gut metagenome | biome: human gut; feature: human-associated habitat; material: faeces | place: China | collected 2012
ATAAACGCCCGGTTTCGCCGGGAGTTTTTTCAATTCTTCCTGTATATCAAAATTACTGTTTTCCATGGTCTCCATTATACTGTCCCGCACCAAAAAGGACAAGGGAAAATCTTCCCCTGTCCCAATGCTTTCATCTTATGCAAGCGTGTCCAGGATCGCTGTCATCTTCGAGACTGCAAAGTCCAGATCCTTCTCCCACTCCGGATTTCCCGTGTACCAGAGCTCTGTCACATACCGGCGGACCCCCAGCTCCCACGCCTTTTTAATGCCCGCCTCAAAGTCTACGTGACCGGTTCCATAGGGAATCTCGCGGAACTTGCCGGGTACGGTCTCCTTCAAATGCATGGACGTCAGACGTCCCCTCCCTGTCTCCAGATCCTCCAGGACATCCGTCCCGTATAAAACGGCCGCATTGGTGATATTGCCCAGATCCGGATAGACATTCAGATAAACCGAATCAACCCTTTTTACATAGTCCATCGCCTTACCCACCGTGTTCATGAGCTCGGTCTCCATAGTCTCAAAGCCCATAAGAATCCCCTTCGCCGCCGCCATATCGGCCGCTTTCCTGAGATTTTCAAGGAACAATCCGCGGGTCACCTCGCTGCCCTCCTCATAATATACGTCATAGCCGGCCAGCTGGATCACGCGGATTCCCAGGTCATCCGCCAGATCCAGCGCCTTCTCCATGATCTCCATTCCCCGCTCCCTGACTGCCTGCACGCTGCTTCCTATCGGATATCTCCGGTGTCCGCTGAGGCACATAGTGCGAATCGGGATCCCTGTCTCATACATGAGGGAGACCAGCTCCAGTCTATCCTCTCTGCTCATATCAAGCCGGGACAGCTTTTCATCCGTCTCGTCAATGCTGATCTCAATAAAGTCATATCCCGCCTTTCCGGCGGCAAGCATTTTCTCCTTCCATGTCAGAGTTCCAGGCAGCGCCTTCTCGTATACTCCCAGTGTGTACGGTTTCATCAACATCACCTCACATTATTTTTCTCAATCATATCATCTTCCCTGCATTTTGTCCATGAAACAGTCCTGACACAGACCTGAAAAAAGGCTCCGCAGTCATTTTGCGGAGCCCTTGCTCATTTATGAAAACACACTATTCCTTTTCACTCTCTGCTGTTCCCGCCTCTTCCTCCACCGGCTTCATGGCGATGCGCGCCTCCTTCGGCTCCCCGCTGTCCTGCTCCTCGTCCGTCTCGGGCGTCCCCTCCACTTCGCGCAGGATCTTCATGAACTCCTTGCCTGTGATGGTCTCCTTCTCGATCAGGAAGGCCGCGATCCTGTCAAGAGCCTCCCTGTGCTCGCTCAGCAGCCTCTTGGCCTCCTCGTAGGCCCCCTTGAGCATCTTCATGACCTCCTGGTCGATCTCGGAGGCTGTCTCCTGGCCGCAGTTCAGGACCGGCCTTCCGTCCAGGTAGCGGCTCTGTATGGACTCAAGGCCGATCAGGCCGAATCGCTCGCTCATACCGTACTGGGTGATCATAGCCCGCGCGATACTTGTGGCCTTCTCTATATCGTTGGAGGCCCCGGTGGTGACTGTGTCAAAGACGATCTCCTCGGCAGCCCGTCCTGCCAGCATGCCCACCAGCATGGCCTCCAGCTCCTTCTTCGTGTTCAGGAACTTCTCCTCCTCAGGCGTCTGCATGACATAGCCGAGAGCTCCCATGGTCCTGGGAACGATCGTGATCTTCTGCACCGGCTCCGCATGCTTCTCGAGAGCGCTCACAAGGGCGTGTCCCACCTCGTGGTAGGATACGATCCTCCTCTCCTCCTGGCTCATGATGCGGTCCTTCTTCTCTTTTCCTACAAGGACCACCTCCACAGCCTCAAAGAGGTCACTCTGGGAGACAGCATTTCTCCCGTGCTTGACAGCATTGATGGCCGCCTCATTGATCATGTTGGCCAGGTCAGATCCCACGGCTCCGGACGTGGCCAGGGCAATGGCCTCCAGATCCACGGTCTCGTCCATGCGCACGTCCTTCGCATGGACCTTCAGCACGTCGATACGCCCCTTCAGGTCCGGACGCTCCACGATGATCCGCCTGTCAAAGCGCCCCGGGCGCAGGAGCGCCGGGTCCAGGATCTCCGGGCGGTTGGTGGCCGCCAGAAGAAGCAGCCCTTTGATTGTGTCAAAACCGTCCATCTCCGCAAGAAGCTGGTTCAGTGTCTGCTCACGCTCATCGTTGCCTCCAAGCTGTGTGTCACGGCTCTTTCCGATAGCGTCGATCTCATCGATGAAAATGATGCAGGGGGCCATCTGCTGGGCCTGTTTGAAAAGGTCACGGACCCTGGAGGCACCCACACCTACGTACATTTCCACAAAGGCGGAACCGGAAAGGGAGAAGAAAGGCACTTTCGCCTCTCCCGCCACTGCCTTTGCAAGCAGCGTCTTACCTGTTCCCGGCGGACCTACAAGAAGAGCTCCCTTGGGGAGCTTGGCTCCCACACCCGTATATTTTCCCGGGTTGTGCAGAAAGTCCACTACTTCCTGGAGAGACTCCTTGGCCTCGTCCTGGCCTGCCACATCCTTGAATGTGACGCCTGTCTGCTTCTCCACATACATCTTGGCATTGCTCTTGCCAATGCCCATCATGCCGCCGCCCTTGGACATTTTCTTTGTAAACCACACAAAGAGTCCCACGATGCAGGCGATGGGAAGAAATGTCAGGATAATGCTCAGCAGCATGGAGGATGTGGTATCAGGTATCTCCTGATTCACTTCCACTCCCGCGTCAAGCAGGCGGTCCACAAGCTGGTCGTCATTGACGATACCTGTGTAGTATTCTCTCTGCACAGTATCGTCCTTGCCTTGCTTGGCTGTGATATTGATCTGGCTGGCTCCTATATCAACCTTCTCGACCTCTCCGTCCTCTACCATTTTGATAAACCTGTTGTAGGAGATCTCCTCAGCACTGTTTACCCCCTGGAACTGAAACAGGACCAGTACAAGTATGGTAGTGATCAGCGTCACGATCAGGACGAAAGAAACACCCTGCCGGTTGTTCCGGTTCGGATCCTGGTTATTATTTCTGTTCTGATTATTCTGGTTGTCCATAGTTCTCCTCCTGTATATGTGCAGCGCCGGCAACACCGACGTTACCATATTATTATAAGTATCCCCTGTTTCAAAATCAATAAAAACATTATGAAAAGATTGTAAACTCGGGCTTTCTTGTAGTATACTTGTGAAGGAAATGTGTATTTATATTTACATATATAACAGCTAACAGAAATGAAAGGAACTTACAGATGAAAATTGGATTTGACAACGACAAATACCTTCACATGCAGTCCTCCCACATCCGTGAGAGGATTGACAAATTCGGAGGAAAACTTTATCTGGAATTCGGCGGAAAGCTTTTTGACGACTATCATGCCTCCCGGGTTCTGCCCGGTTTCCAGCCCGACAGCAAACTGCGCCTCCTCAAACAACTTGCAGACCAGGCGGAGATCGTCATCGTCATCAGCGCCGGGGACATTGAGAAAAATAAAGTCCGCGGGGACCTGGGCATCACTTATGACTCGGATGTGCTCCGTCTCCGGGAGGAATTCATCCACGCAGGCCTGTATGTAGGCAGTGTAGTCATCACCCAGTACAGCGGCCAGAACAGCGCGGATCTTTTCAAGGCAAGGCTGGAGCGTCTGGGCATCCGGGTCTATCTTCATTATATTATACCCGGCTATCCTGGAAATGTGCCGCTTATTGTCAGCGATGAAGGATATGGAAAAAATGATTATATTGAGACAACCCGTCCCCTTGTGGTCATCACAGCCCCCGGGCCGGGAAGCGGAAAGATGGCAACCTGCCTCTCCCAGCTCTACCACGAGCACAAGCGGGGCGTGCAGGCAGGCTACGCTAAATTTGAGACCTTCCCCATCTGGAACATTTCTCTGAAGCATCCGGTGAATCTAGCTTACGAGGCTGCCACAGCGGACCTCAACGATGTGAATATGATCGATCCGTTCCACCTGGAGGCCTACGGGGAGACCACTGTAAACTACAACCGGGATATCGAGATCTTCCCTGTCCTTCGCGCCACCTTTGAGCGCATTTACGGGGAAAATCCGTACAAGTCCCCCACGGATATGGGCGTCAACATGGCCGGAAACTGTATATGCGATGATGAAGTGTGCCGCCAGGCCTCACTCCAGGAGATCATCCGCCGCTACTACGACACAATGGACCGCTTCATATCCGGCTCCTGCTCCGAGGAGGAAGTGTTCAAGATCGAAATGCTCATGAACCAGGCCGGCATCACGGTCCACGACCGCCCTGTAGTGGACGCAGCCCTCAGCCGGGCGGAACAGACCGGCGCTCCCGCCGCTGCCCTGGAGCTTCCGGACGGAAAGATCGTCACCGGAAAGACAAGTGATCTTCTGGGCGCCTCCGCTGCTCTTCTTCTGAACGCCCTGAAGGAGCGGGCCGGCATCGACCACGCCTGCCATGTCATCTCCCCGGAAGCCATCGAGCCTATCCAGAAGCTGAAGGTGAACTACCTGGGAAGCCGCAATCCCCGCCTTCACACGGACGAGGTGCTGATCGCCCTGTCTGTCAGCGCAGCTACGGACAAGAACGCCCAGCTCGCCCTGGAACAGCTTCCGAAACTGAACGGCTGCCAGCTCCACACCTCTGTCATGCTCAGCTCCGTGGACATCAACGTCTTCAAAAAACTGTTTATACAGGCAACTTTTGAGCCAAAATATGAAAAAAAGACTGTTTTTCAGGAGGAAAAGGGTATATAATATGTTTTTTAAAAAGTAATGGAACAAAAAACATATGACGACAAAAGGAGGAGACTATGGCAGTAAAGTATGTATTTGTAACAGGCGGTGTAGTATCAGGACTGGGAAAAGGTATCACGGCGGCATCCCTTGGAAGGCTTCTGAAAGCCAGAGGATATACAGTGACCATGCAGAAGTTTGATCCTTATATCAACATTGACCCGGGCACCATGAATCCGGTGCAGCACGGAGAAGTCTTCGTCACAGACGACGGGGCGGAGACAGACCTGGATCTGGGTCACTATGAGCGCTTTATCGATGAGAGCCTTACAAAGAACTCCAATGTGACTACCGGAAAAATTTACTGGTCCGTACTGCAGAAAGAACGGCGGGGCGATTTCGGCGGAGGCACCGTGCAGGTGATCCCCCACATCACAAACGAGATCAAAAGCCGTTTCTACCGGAACCCTGTGGCAAAAAATACGGAAATTGCCATTATCGAAGTCGGCGGCACAGTGGGCGACATTGAGAGCCAGCCTTTCCTGGAGGCCATCCGGCAGTTCCAGCACGAGAAGGGCCGGGAAAATGTCATCCTCATCCACGTCACCCTCATCCCCTATCTGCGTGCTTCACAGGAGATGAAGACAAAACCCACCCAGGCCAGCGTAAAAGACCTGCAGGTTATGGTAATCCAGCCGGACATCATTGTGTGCCGGTCCGAGCATCCTCTGGATCAGGGCATCAAGGATAAGATCGCCCTCTTCTGCAACGTGCCTGCAGACCACGTACTCCAGAATCTGGACGTGGAATACCTCTACGAGGCTCCCCTGGCCATGGAAAAAGAGCATCTTGCGGAGGTTGTCTGCGAGTCCCTCCATCTGGACTGTCCCGCCCCCGACCTGAAGGACTGGACAGAGATGGTGGATTACTTAAAGAGCCCCAACACGGATTTCACTGTGGCTCTTGTAGGAAAATATATCCAGCTCCACGACGCCTACATCAGCGTGGTGGAGGCTCTGAAACACGGAGGCATCTTCTCCCGCGCCACAGTCAATATAAAATGGATCGACTCAGAGACTGTCACTGCCGACAATGTGGAGGATCTCCTGGGAGATGTCAGCGGCGTTCTCGTGCCCGGCGGCTTTGGAAGCCGGGGGATCGACGGCAAAATACTGGCCATCCGCTACGCCCGTGAGCACGGCGTTCCTTTCCTGGGCCTTTGTCTTGGCATGCAGCTTGCCATTGTGGAGTTTGCAAGAGATGTGGTGGGCTTCCGGGACGCCCACAGCGCTGAGCTCAACCCGGACACCACTCACCCGGTGATACACATCATGCCGGACCAGATCGGCATCGAGGATATCGGCGGTACCCTGCGGCTTGGCTCCTACCCGTGCGTGCTGGATAAGAGCTCCAAGGCCTACGCCCTCTACGGCAAGGAGGAGATACACGAGCGCCACCGCCATCGCTACGAGGTGAACAATGACTACCGGGATGACCTTACCTCACACGGCATGCTGCTCTCCGGCCTGTCGCCGGACGGGCGCATCGTGGAGATGGTGGAGATTCCCTCCCACCCCTGGTTCATCGCCACCCAGGCCCACCCGGAGCTGAAATCAAGGCCCAACAGGCCTCACCCGCTTTTCAAGGGCTTCGTGGAGGCTGCTCTGAAATACCAGGACGAACACTAAGACTGAAGAAGAGGCCGGAAATTCCGGCCTCTTCTTCTACCCGTACATCTCTCTGTCTTTTACTCCCCATCCAGCAGAAACTCACTCATCACATAGTTGCTGACATCAATGCCTTTCCTGGTCAGGCGCAGCCTGTCTCCGACAGTCTCCAGCAGCCCCTGGCGGCACAGCCTTTCTATGACCTCCCCGTAGATCTCCTCCATCTCTGTCTGAAATTCTTCCCGGAAACGGCGGCGGGATACCCCCTCCATCTTCCGCAGTCCCAGGAACATAAATTCCTCCATGGCATCCTTTCTGGTGAGGATCACCGGCTCCTCCTCGCCGGACCAGCGTTTTCCTTCAAAGAAGGAGGCAGCGCCGTCCCCGATGCCAAGATACTCCCGGCGGTCCCAGTAGCCCAGATTGTGCCTGCACTCATATCCGGGCAGGGCGTAATTGGAAATCTCATAGCGGTGGTAGCCGTACTCTGACAGGATTTCCTCCGTCCTCTCATACATGCGCCGCTCTGTATCCTCATCCGGCAGCTCCTCCGCGTGCTCCCCGCTCCCGTATCTCTCATAGAAGGGCGTCCCCTCCTCGATGATAAGGCTGTAGGCAGAAATGTGGACTGGCGGCGGGGTCAGTCCGGCCACAGTGCGCAGGGTCCTCTCCCAGCTCTCCTCTGTCTGGAAAGGGATGGCGGACATGAGATCCACATTCATATTGGAAAACCCTGCCGCCACAGCCGCCTGGTACGTTTCTTTAAATTCTGCAAAGGTGTGGATCCGCCCCAGAGCTTTCAGCTCCCGGTCCTCCGCCGACTGAAGACCTATGCTCAGGCGGTTGATCCCCGCCTGCCTCCAGGCCGCCAGCTTTTCTTTCGTGACAGAGGCAGGTCCGCCTCCTGTCACCGTCCCCGGGTTGGCCTCCAGGGTGATCTCCGCATCTTCGTCCACCAGAAAGGCTTCACGGATGGCTGCAAAAATCTGTAGGATCTGCTCCCCCTCCAGGATCGATGGCGTTCCGCCGCCAAGGAAAATGCTGACAACGTGATAAGCCTTTGCAGAGTCCGCATAGGAACGGATCTTTCCGCAAAGGCTGTCCACATACGCCTGCCGCTCCCGCTGCGAGGCAGGGGCGGACAGGAAGTCGCAGTATTTACATTTTCTGACGCAGAACGGAATATGGATATATAATTCCAGTTCTTTCATCTGTTTCTCCTTTTATTTGTCATCCAGCTTCAGCACGCTCATAAAAGCTTTCTGGGGGATCTCCACATTGCCTACCTGGCGCATCCGCTTCTTTCCTTCTTTCTGCTTCTCCAGCAGCTTTCTCTTACGGCTGATATCTCCGCCGTAGCACTTGGCAAGCACGTCCTTGCGCAGAGCCTTGACAGTCTCCCTGGCAATGATCTTGCTTCCGATGGCAGCCTGGATAGGGATCTCAAAGAGCTGGCGCGGAATCTCTTCTTTGAGCTTCTCACACATCCTCCGTCCCCTCTCGTAGGCGGTTCCCGCATGGACGATAAAGGACAGGGCGTCCACCTCTTCCCTGTTGATCAGGATATCCAGCTTCACAAGCTCGGACTGCTGGTAGCCCAGCATCTCGTAGTCAAAGGAAGCATATCCCCTTGACCGGGATTTGAGGGCGTCGAAAAAGTCGTAGATGATCTCGTTCAGCGGCAGGTGGTAATGAAGCACCGCGCGCTTCTCCTCAATGTACTCCATGCCCTGGTACTCGCCTCTTCTCTCCTGACAGAGCTCCATGATGGAGCCGATATACTCGGACGTGACCATGATCTCCGCCTTCACCATGGGTTCCTCCATGTACTCGATCTCAGAGGGGTCCGGCAGGTTGGACGGATTGGTCAGTTCAATGACTTCGCCGCTTGTCTTATGCACTTTATAGACAACGCCCGGAGCCGTGGTCACAAGATCCAGGTTGTACTCTCTCTCCAGTCTCTCCTGAATAATCTCCAGGTGAAGAAGCCCCAGGAAACCGCAGCGGAAACCAAAGCCAAGGGCAATCGACGTCTCCGGCTCAAACTGCAGGGATGCATCATTAAGCTGGAGTTTTTCCAGCGCGTCCCTAAGGTCCGGGTATTTCGCCCCGTCAGCGGGGTACATGCCGCAGTATACCATGGGCTGCACTTTTTTGTAGCCGGGAAGGGGCTCGCTGCAGGGACGTTCCGCATTTGTCACCGTGTCACCCACCCGGGTATCCTTTACATTCTTAAGGCTGGCTGTAAAATAGCCCACCATGCCGGCTTCCAGTTCCTCGCAGGGGATGAACTGCCCTGCTCCGAAATAGCCCACTTCCACCACTTCTGCCTTGGCGCCTGTCGCCATCATAAGGATAGGTGTTCCCTTGCGGATGGTTCCTTCCATGATTCGGCAGAAGACAATGACGCCTTTGTAGGAGTCGTACAGGGAGTCAAAGATCAGCGCCTGCAGGGGCGCTTTTGCATCCCCCGACGGAGCCGGGATCTTCTCCACGATCTGCTCCAGCACCTGGTCCACATTCAGCCCTGTTTTTGCAGAGATGAGAGGCGCATCCTGTGCCTCTATGCCGATGACGTCCTCGATCTCCTCAATGACTCTCTCCGGCTCTGCACTTGGCAGGTCCACCTTGTTGATGACAGGCATCACGTCCAGATCATGATCCAGGGCCAGGTACACATTGGCCAGCGTCTGGGCCTCCACGCCCTGGGCCGCATCCACTACAAGGATGGCTCCGTCACAGGCAGCCAGACTCCGGGATACCTCGTAGTTAAAATCCACATGCCCCGGGGTATCGATAAGATTAAAAATGTATTCGTGGCCATCCTTTGCTTTGTAGACGGTACGGACAGCCTGGGATTTGATGGTGATCCCTCTCTCCCTTTCCAGATCCATATTGTCCAGCACCTGGGACTGCATCTCACGGCTGGTGAGCAGTCCGGTCATCTCGATGATCCGGTCCGCCAGGGTAGATTTACCGTGGTCAATATGGGCGATAATACAAAAATTACGAATTCTGCTCTGTTCTATTGCTCCCACTTCTATCGTTCCTTCCATAGTAAGTAATGTTCCTGTTCAGCACAATATCATAGCATGTCCGGGCACTCTTTTGCAAGCGCTAAGAACTCCCGTCTGTGCTGTATTTTACAATAAAGATCTCCACGCACATGGTGCTGTCCAGCCTTCCTGTCTTGGCAGCCTCTTCCATGTCCGCGGCATCCTCCAGTATGTTCCGGATCTGCCACCCGGAAAATCCTTTGCTCTGGTCCATGCATTTTCCGGCCACATAGGGGTGAAGCCCCGCGCTCTGGGCGATCTGCTGTCTGCCAAGCCCCTTTCGCATGAGCTCCTTCACCTCCAGCAGGATGCGGAACTGCCTGGTCAGAAGAGCCAGTATACGAAGAGGCGGCTCCTTCAGCGCCACCAGGTCATAGTAGTAATCCAGCGCTTTTTTCTGCTGCTTCTTGGCCACAGCATCCACCATGTCAAAGATCCGGTTGGTGATCTGTGTGGTACAGATATCCTCCACATCCTGTATGGTGATCTCATCCTTAAAAACAGTGTAGGAAAACAGCTTTTCCAGCTCCTTTTCCAGGTTCTCCATATCGGTTCCCGCTTTTGAGATCAGATAGCGCACGGTGGACTCCTGGATCTTCTTGTTCTCCCTCTTCACAGCCGAGGCAATCCACAAAAGGAGAGTCTTTTCGTCCTGCATGCCCATCTCCACGATGCGCCCTTTTTCCTTGACTGCTTTGTACAGTTTCCCCCGCTTGTCCACCTCAGTCTCGACAAAAAGGAAGATCACTGTGTCCGGCATGGCCTTGATATAATCTGCCAGCTCCGGGGACGCTGTCTTGAAAAATCCCGAGTTCTCCACCACGATCAGCCTGTGAGCTGCAAAAAAGGGCATGGTCTCCGCCAGATCTATGATCTCCGGGACACTGATATTTTTCCCTTCATAATAAGAATAGTTCATGGTGTCCCCCTCGGGGATGATGGCCTTTGTGAGACGGGTTTTATACTGCTTCTTCAGATAGGCCTCCTCCCCGTAAAGGAGATAGACCTGTTTAAATTGTCCTGTCTTGATATCTTCATTCAAATTCTTCATGAAGACTATTATAAGCGATGGGAGCCGCTCTTGACAAGGGAAGATGACTGCTGCCATGACGAAATCATGGCAGAAATCCGCGGATGCTCACCGTCCTTCCATCTGTCACAATAGTCACAGCCCCACTTTGGGCTGTCTGCCAGACCGAGCAGCCGGCCCTGTCAAGCCGGTCCAGGGTCTCCTGGTGGGGATGCCCGTAACGGTTGTCCCTCCCGGCCGAGATCAGTGCAGCCTGCGGCCCTGCCCTCTCAAGGAAATCCTCGCAAGTGGAATTCCTAGATCCATGATGGGCTGCCTTCAGCACATCATATGTTTTTTCCAGCCTCTCCATAAGAAGACTCTCTCCCTCTCCTTCCACATCCCCTGCAAGTAGCATGTCAAAATCCCCGCAGGATAGATCCAGCACAAGGGAAGCGCCGTTTCCCGGTTCCAGCTCATCTCCTTCCCCGGGCTGGAGGCAGGTCACGGTCATACCGCCCCGGAACAGGGCCTGCCCCCTCTCCATGACCGCAAGGGAAACGCCCTGGCTTTCTGCCTTCCCGGCCAGCGCCCTGAGCTCCTCGTCCCAGAATCCGGTGGCTGGAAGCACAAGACACTCCATCTGCACCCCCGTCTTCTGCCTGTCCAGCAGTTCCTCCACCCCGTTCATATGATCGCTGTCCCCGTGGGTCACAAACACATAATCCAGTTTTTTCACGCCCCGGGCTTTCAGGAAAGACTCAATTCTGTATCTGCCAGCCTGGCTCACATCACTGCTTCCACCATCCACCAGGATACAGGTTCCTTCAGCAGCGCGGATGAATATACTGTCCCCCTGTCCCACATCGAGCACAGTGATCTCCACCCGGCCCATTCCGGACACGGGCTTTGCCAGGATCAGGGCAGCGATACCAGCCAGCACCGGGACAAAAGCCTCCCTCTTTTTATGCAAGACCCACAGGACTATCGTAAGCCCGAGAGCGCCGTAATAGAAGCAGATCACGGCCATGTCCGGGCGTCCTGTCACAAGACGGCTTCCCGGCAGGGACAAAGCAGCGCGGCAGCTGCTCTCATAAATATCCAGCACCCGCCCGCACAGCCAGATCACCGCCTGTCCGGCAGGTTCTGCCGCCATGTAGAGAAGGCTGCCTGCGATCCCGGCAAAGAGCAGGACAGACATAAGCGGGATCACCAGAAGATTCAGCAAAAAAGAATACACTGGAAATTCAAAATAATGGTATAAAGTGACTGGGAAAAGGATCATCTGCACGCCCACACTTGCCCTCAGCGCCTGCTTCAGACTCGTTTTCGTCTGTATCCGGCAAGGGCCTTTCTCTGACATACCGGCAAGCTCTCCCAGGATCCACATACCCAGAAGAGCACCAAAAGACATCTGAAATCCTCCGTCATAAAAGGACAGAGGCTGCCACAGGATGACCACCACCGCGGCCGCGGCCAGGGCTGTGACCATGTCATAGACCCTGCCCGTCATGTCCGCTCCCACCCGTATCAGGAACATGACAAGGGAGCGCAGCACCGCCACGCCCGTCCCGATCATAAGAATATAGAGAAGCAAAAAACCGATGCCAAGGAGACCCCCCGCAAGATAGGAGCCTGTCCGGCGTCTCAAAAACTGGTAGGAGCCAATGCCGATAAAAGACAGATGGAGCCCAGAAATGGAGAGAATATGGGCAATGCCATTCACCTGGTAGAGCTCTTTCGTCTCCGGGTCCATGTCCTGTCGCTCCCCCAGGATCATGGCCGCCAGAATGCCGCCGTCTTTCTCCCCCGCCGCCTCAAGGAGCGCACTCTTCCAAGCTCCGCGGAACCTCTCAAGGCCGTCACGCAGCCTCCAGAAAGAGTCATCCTGTACTGCCACACGCTCTGCCCACATACCCACATGGATATTCTGTTTCTGATAATAGAATTTTTGATCAAAATTTCCGGGATTTCGCGCCTCATCAAAAAAGAAAATCTGTCCTATGGCGCTCAGGATATTTCCTGTACGAAGATCCGTTTTTTCAGGATCGTATAAGATCACGCCGGCCTCCTGCACCGTGCGGCCGGACTTTGTAATAGAAGTATCTCTCAGATAAAAAATATGATATTCTGCTCTTTTTTCTTTTTTCCACACCTGCCCTTCTATGCAGACTGTGTCATCCTCCTCGCAGATGCTCCGGGCAGGGGGATCCTGGAGTTCTTCCAGAAAGTATGCCCCGCCCAAGTGGACTGCCAGAAAGGCCGCGATCAAAAAGAACAGGCAGAAAATAAACAATCGCCTTTCTTTCAATATTATTTTGTTTCCTCCATCAAATCCGGATTTCTCTCAAAGGGATGGCTTAGATCCACTGTATTCTGAAAAGTGATATCCGTCTCCCCATTTACAGAGATCTGGACTGCACGGACTTCTCCGCCTCCGTTTTCCACAAGGGAATTCACAATGGAGAAGACCACAAGCTCCGGAGACACCTGGTACTCCTGAGAGAGAAATCCCTCGTCAAAATTTACATAGCAGATCCCATCTTTTACAGAAACTCCGAGCAGGATCGTGTCTGCCGGCAGTGTCGCCTGACACGCCTGGCTCTTAGGCCCCTTCAAAAGCTGCTCCAGGATCAGTTTCTGCAGAGAGGTATTGCTGTTGTACCGCACATTGACCGTCTCTTCCTGCAGCCCGCTCCCGTCCGCCGAGGCAAAACACAATGTCAGCTCTGTCTTCTGGTAGGAGTTAAGAGCCGAGCCGATATTCTGCACAAAATCATCCGCTCCCATGTAGCCTGTCTCTGTCCCATCTGCTTCCTTTAAAGGCTCATCCCCTATGAAAAAGCGCACTCTGCTGATCCCCTCGATCTGGGTCAGGGACTGGACTACAGCGGCCCTCAGCAGAACCTCCCTTCTTTTTGGGAGACTGCGATAGGCATCGCTGAATGTCAGGTCCAGCTCGCCGCCCTGCAGCCCTTTTATCTCCACGGACACCTCCTCTGGAATAGCACTGGCATATCCGTCCGGATCCGAGGGATCTTTCATCTCCTCAAGAGCCTCCTCCGCCATATCCTGGGACTCTCCTCCGGAAGGCTCCCACGCCACGGGAAGGAGGGACATGCCTCCCTGCTCCACATACAAAAGATATCCCTTCCCCTGCTCCACGGCGCTTTTTTCTCTCCCACAGCCGGAAACAAGAGCCAGGGCCAGCAGGACTGCCGTCAAAAGAAGCACTGCCCGCAATGATCTGTACTGTTTTTTCATGTTCAGAAACCTCCCATCCTGCTTTCCCGGATCAGACAATATAGCTCAGAGGGATCCGCACAGTGAAAGTGGTCCCCTCCCCCACCTGGCTGTACACCTTGACAGCGCCTCTGTGAAGGACCACCGCGTTTCTGGCGATGGCAAGTCCCAGCCCTGTGCCCCCGATCTCCCGGGAGTGGGATTTATCCACACGATAGAATCTCTCAAAAATGTGTTCCTGGGCTTCCTGGGGAATGCCGATCCCCGAGTCCGCCACCTCAATATAGAAATACTTGTGGTTTG
>OGYQ01001282.1_pt1 | contig 13992 bp, 5 predicted proteins | sample 1576641 | NCBI WGS metagenome assembly OGYQ01 (sample SAMEA3541476, study PRJEB24748) | human gut metagenome | biome: human gut; feature: human-associated habitat; material: faeces | place: China | collected 2012
GTTCATTTCACCAGTTTACAGGCTATGAAGGCAGTTGAAAAGGGCTACATCCGGGATGTGCGCAATCTTCAACCGTACCCCGTATGTGAAGGAAAGGGAGAAAGGGCTTTGTAAGCCGAATGCCTTATCAGAAACGTGAAGATACATTCCCGCCGGGCCCTTTTCTCCTTTGGGGATTTCCCCGAGTGGAAAGAGAGAAATCCGTTACGGGCAGAGCAAACAAAAATTCCGCAATCGACTGTGCCGATTGCGGAATTTTTGTTTGAGCCATTTGGCCTCTCGGAGAGAGTGTTCCCCCCGAGGGGCCAAATGTTTTGGCTTTGTCAGTCCAGATCGGCGATGATCGGATTGCCGCTGAGCTCGTCAAGGAAGCGGTCGGGGCGTTCCTTCTGATCCGGGACCGTGATGTCCTGATCCACGTATTCGCGGTAGCCCGTCCCGGCGGGGATAAGGCGGCCGACGATGACGTTTTCCTTAAGGCCGCGCAGGTAGTCCATCTTGCCCTTGAGGGCCGCCTCGGTGAGCACCTTGGTGGTCTCCTGGAAGGAGGCGGCGGACAGGAAGGAGTCGGTGGCCAGAGAGGCCTTGGTGATGCCCATCAGCAGGCGGGTGCAGGTGGGCAGCTTGAGCTCGAGGCCGTCGTTGGTCTCGCCGGCGTCGATGCGCTTCTGCACGGCCTCCTTGGCATCCTCAAAGCGGATGAGATCGACGGTGGAACCGCTGAGCAGATCGGAATCGCCCGCGTCCTCCACCCGCACCTTGCGCATCATCTGGCGGCAGATGACCTCGATGTGCTTGTCGTTGATGTCAACGCCCTGCTGACGGTAGGGCTTCTGAACCTCCTGGATGAGGTAGTCGTACACGGCGTGGACGCCGCGCACCCGCAGGACGTCCTGGGGGTAGAGGGCACCCTCGGTGAGGGCGAAGCCCTTCTCCACGGTGTCGCCGTCCTTCACCCGCAGGCCCGCGTAGGGCAGGGCGTAGGAGACCACCTCGCCGTCGTTGGCGGTGATGGTGACGTTGCAGATGGCGTTGCGCTTGGCCTCCTCCAGAGTGACCCGGCCGCTGATCTCGGCCAACTGGGCCATCTTCTTGGGCTTGCGGGACTCGAACAGCTCCTCAACACGGGGAAGACCCTGGGTGATGTCGCCGCCGGCGACGCCGCCGGTGTGGAAGGTACGCATGGTGAGCTGGGTGCCCGGCTCGCCGATGGACTGGGCGGCGATGATGCCCACGGCCTCGCCCTCGCCCACGGGCTCGCCAATGGCCAGGTTGATGCCATAGCACTTGGAACAAACGCCACTGCGGGCGCGGCAGGTGAGCACGCTGCGGATCTTCACGGAGTGGATGCCGTGGTCCTCCAGCAGCTTGGCGTGGTCGGCGGTCATCATGGTGTGGTGGTCGATGAGCACCTCGCCGGTCTGGGGATCGCAGATATCCTCCACCGGATAACGGCCCTTGAGCCGCTCGCCGAAGGTCTCGATCACCTGGCCGTTCTCCACGATCTCGCTGACGGTGATGCCGTCGTCGGTGCCGCAGTCGTGCTCGCGGATGATGACCTCCTGGGACACATCCACCAGTCGGCGGGTCAGGTAACCCGAGTCGGCGGTACGCAGGGCCGTATCGGCCATGCCCTTTCGGGCGCCTCTGGAGGAGATGAAGTACTCCAGCACGGACAGGCCCTCACGGAAGTTGGACTTGATGGGGATCTCGATGGTGCGGCCGGAGGTGTCGGCCATCAGGCCGCGCATGCCGGCCAACTGGCGGATCTGGGCGGAGGAACCACGGGCGCCGGAGTCCGCCATCATCCAGATGGGGTTGTAGCGGTCCAGGCCGGCCATCAGGGCGTCGGTCACGTCCTTGGTGGTCTTTTCCCAGGCCTCGACCACCAGGCGGTAACGCTCCTCATTGGTGAGGAAGCCGCGCTTGTACTGCCGCTCGATCTTGACGATCTCCTTCTCGGTATCGGCGATCAGGCCATACTTCTTCTCGGGGATGGTCATGTCGTAGATGGAGACGGTGAGGGAGCCGCGGGTGGAGAACTTGTAGCCCCGGTTCTTGATGGTGTCCAGCACATGGGCAGACACGGTGAAGCCGTGCTTGACGATGCACTTGTCGATGATCTTGCCAAGCTGCTTCTTGCCCACGATGAAGTTGACCTCGGGGTCGAACATCTGCTCGGGGTCGCTGCGGTCCACGAAGCCCAGATCCTGGGGGATGCCCTCGTTGAAGAGCAGGCGTCCCACGGTGGTGCGCACCAGCTTGTGGCGGACAACGCCGTCCACCTCCGCCTCCCGGCGGACCAGGATGGGCACGTGGAGCTCCAGCTCGCCCTCGTCGTAGGCCAGGCGGGCCTCGATGTCGTTGGAGAAGACGTGGAGCACCTCGCGGGGCAGCGCGCCGTCCTCGGTCTCGGCGCAGATGCCGGCATAGGTGGGAATATCATCCAGGGAGCCGGGGTTCTTCACCCAGACATAGGAGTCGGGGGTGATGGCGCCCGCGGCCAGGGCGGCCTTCACCGCCGCCACGTCGTCGTAGGTCTCCTCGGCGGTGTGCTCGGGATACTTCTCATAGGTCAGGTAGTAGGAGCCGAGCACCATGTCCTGGGTGGGCACGGTGACGGGGCCGCCGTCCTGGGGCCGCAGCAGGTTGTTGGCCGAGAGCATGAGCACCCGGGCCTCGGTCTGGGCCTCGGCGGACAGGGGCACGTGGACAGCCATCTGGTCGCCGTCGAAGTCGGCGTTGAAGGCGGTACACACCAGGGGGTGCAGCTTGATGGCGCGGCCCTCCACGAGCACGGGCTCGAAGGCCTGAATGCCCAGGCGGTGCAGGGTGGGGGCGCGGTTGAGCATGACGGGGTGGTCCTTGATGACAAACTCCAGGGCGTCCCACACCTCGGCCTTGCCCTTGTCCACCATCTTCTTGGCGGACTTAATGTTGTTGGCCAGGCCGTCCTCCACCAGCTTTTTCATCACGAAGGGGCGGAAGAGCTCGATGGCCATCTCCTTGGGCAGGCCGCACTGGTAGATCTTCAGCTCGGGGCCGACCACGATGACGGAACGGCCGGAGTAGTCCACGCGCTTGCCCAGCAGGTTCTGGCGGAAGCGGCCCTGCTTGCCCTTGAGCATGTCGGACAGGCTCTTGAGGGCGCGGTTGTTGGCGCCGGTGACGGCGCGGCCCCGGCGGCCATTGTCGATGAGGGCGTCCACCGCCTCCTGGAGCATCCGCTTCTCGTTGCGCACGATGATGTCGGGGGCGTTGAGCTGGATCAAACGCTTCAGGCGGTTGTTGCGGTTGATCACCCTGCGGTACAGGTCGTTCAGATCGGAGGTGGCGAAGCGGCCGCCGTCCAGCTGCACCATGGGGCGCAGCTCGGGGGGGATCACCGGCAGCACGTCGATGATCATCCACTCGGGCTTGTTGCCGGAGATACGGAAGGCGTCCACCACCTCCAGGCGCTTGACAATGCGGGCCTTCTTCTGGCCGGAGGCGTCCTTCAGCTCGGCGCGGAGCTGGTTGGACAGCTCCTCCAGATCAATGTCCTGGAGCAGCTTCTTCACGGCCTCGGCGCCCATGCCGGCCTCGAAGTCGTCCTCGTACTTCTCCCGCATGTCGCGGTACTCCTTCTCGGAGAGGATCTGGTTCTTGGCCAGGGGGGAGAAGCCGGGGTCAGTGACAATATAGCTGGCGAAGTAGAGCACCTTCTCCAGAATACGGGGGCTGATGTCCAACAGCAGGCCCATGCGGGAGGGGATGCCCTTGAAATACCAGATGTGGCTCACCGGGGCGGCCAGCTCGATGTGGCCCATGCGCTCACGGCGCACCTTGGCACGGGTGACCTCCACGCCGCAGCGGTCGCAGATCTTGCCCTTGTAGCGGATCTTTTTGTACTTGCCGCAGTGGCACTCCCAGTCCTTGGTGGGGCCAAAGATCCGCTCGCAGAACAGACCGTCCCGCTCCGGCTTGAGGGTGCGGTAGTTGATGGTCTCCGGCTTCTTGACCTCGCCGTAGGACCACTCGCGGATCTGTTCCGGGGAGGCGATGCCGATCTGGATGGCGTCGAATTCAGCGTAACTCATATCTTTGCTCGTCCTCCCTTAATTAGTCCATATCCTCATCGGAATAGTCATCCGAGAAGTCGTCGCTGTCGTCCAGCTCCTCTGCGTCCGCGGCGGCCAGGTCGTCGTCGTCGCTGCCCTCCTTGAGGGTGTAGCCCGCGGCGGCGAAGTCGGACTCCCCGCCGGCGTCGTAGCCGTAGTAGTCGTCGTCCTCGTCGCGGAACTTGCCGGGCTGGTAGTTGTCCTCGTCGTCGTCCTTCAGCTCGATCTCCGCGCCCTGGTCGTCCAGCACCTTGATGTCCAGGCACAGGGACTGCAGCTCCTTGACCAGGACCTTGAAGGACTCGGGCACGCCGGGCTTGGGCACGTTGTGGCCCTTGACGATGGACTCGTAGGTGCGCACGCGACCGGTGACATCGTCGGACTTGACGGTGAGGATCTCCTGCAGGGTGTAGGCCGCGCCGTAGGCCTCCAGGGCCCACACCTCCATCTCGCCGAAGCGCTGGCCGCCGAACTGGGCCTTGCCGCCCAGGGGCTGCTGGGTGACCAGGGAGTAGGGGCCGGTGGAGCGGGCGTGGATCTTGTCGTCCACCAGGTGGTGGAGCTTGAGGAAGTAGACGTAGCCCACGGTGACGGGGTTGTCAAACCGCTCGCCGGTGCGGCCGTCGTACAGCCAGCTCTTGCCGTCGGGGCGCAGGCCGGCCATCTTCAGGGTCTCGGCGATGTCCTTCTCGTCGGCGCCGTTGAAGACGGGGGTGGCCACCTTCCAGCCCAGGGTCTTGGCCGCGTAGCCCAGGTGGACCTCCAGCACCTGGCCGATGTTCATACGGGAGGGCACGCCAAGGGGGTTCAGCACGATGTCCAGGGGGGTGCCGTCGGGCAGGAAGGGCATATCCTCCTGGGGCAGGATGCGGGACACGACGCCCTTGTTGCCGTGGCGGCCGGCCATCTTGTCGCCCACGGAGATCTTGCGCTTCTGGGCGATGTAGACACGCACCACCATGTTCACGCCGGGGGAGAGCTCGTCGCCCGCCTCGCGGGTGAACACCTTCACGTCCACGATGATGCCGCTCTCGCCGTGGGGCACCTTCAGGGAGGTGTCGCGCACCTCGCGGGCCTTCTCTCCGAAGATGGCGCGGAGCAGCCGCTCCTCAGCGGTGAGGTCGGTCTCGCCCTTGGGGGTGACCTTGCCCACCAGAATGTCGCCGGCGCGCACCTCGGCGCCCACGCGGATGATGCCCCGCTCATCCAGATCCTTCAGGGCGTCCTCGCCCACGTTGGGGATGTCACGGGTGATCTCCTCGGGGCCCAGCTTGGTGTCGCGGCTCTCGGTCTCGTACTCCTCGATGTGGATGGAGGTGAACACGTCCTCCTTCACCATGCGCTCGTTGAGCAGGATGGCGTCCTCGTAGTTGTAGCCTTCCCAGGTCATGAAGCCCATGAGGATGTTCTTGCCCAGGGCGATCTCGCCGTTGTTGGTGGAGGGGCCGTCCACGATGACCTCGCCCTTCTCCACCCGCTGGCCGGCGTCCACGATGGGGCGCTGGTTGATGCAGGTGCCGTGGTTGGAGCGCAGGTACTTGGTGAGCCGGTAGTCCTCCACGCGGCCGTCGTCGTAGCGGACGGAGACGGAGTCGGCGGCCACCTTGGTGACCACGCCGTCGTCCTCAGCCAGGATGGCCACCTCGGAGTCGATGCAGTTCTTGTGCTCCTGGCCGGTGGCCACGATGGGAGCCTGGGTGGTCAGCAGGGGCACGGCCTGACGCTGCATGTTGGCGCCCATCAGGGCGCGGTTGGCGTCGTCGTTCTCCAGGAAGGGGATCTGGGCGGTGGCGATGGAGAACATCATCTTGGGGGAGATGTCCATATAGTCCACCTGATCCCGGTCCACGTCGATGATCTCGTTGCGGTGGCGGCAGGTGATACGGTCGTGCACCAGGCAGCCGTTCTCGTCCAGCGGCTCGGTGGCCTGGGCGATGGTGTACTGGTCCTCCACGTCGGCGGTCATATAGTCCACCTGGTCGGTGACGTGGCCGGTGGCTTTATCCACCTTGCGGTAGGGGGCCTCGATGAAGCCGTAGCGGTTGATGCGGGCATAGGAGGCCAGATAGGAGATCAGGCCGATGTTGGGACCTTCGGGAGTCTCGATGGGGCAGAGGCGGCCGTAGTGGGAGTAGTGGACGTCGCGCACGTCGAAGGAGGCACGGTCACGGGACAGGCCGCCGGGGCCCAGGGCGGACATACGGCGCTTGTGGGTCAGCTCGGCCAGGGGGTTGGTCTGGTCCATGAACTGGCTCAGGGGGGAGGAGCCGAAGAACTCCTTGATGGCGGCGGTGACGGGGCGGATGTTGATGAGGCTCTGGGGAGTGACGATGTCCAGATCCTGGATGGTCATGCGCTCCCGGATCACCCGCTCCATGCGGGAGAAGCCGATGCGGAACTGGTTCTGGAGCAGCTCGCCCACGCAGCGCAGGCGGCGGTTGCCCAGGTGGTCGATGTCGTCGGCGGAGCCCACCCCGTGGGCCAGGCAGTTGAGGTAGTTGATGGACGCCATGATGTCGTCCACGATGATGTGCTTGGGAATGAGGTCGTCGATGCGCTCCTTCACGGCCTCCTTGAGCTCCTCGCCGGTGTAATTCTGGAGCAGCTCCTGGAGCACGGTGAAGCGTACCTTCTCACTGACGCCGCACTCCTCCGGATCAAAGTCCACGAACTTGGACATATCCACCATGTGATTGGAGAATACTTTGATCTGCACGCCGTCGAGCTCCAGTACAACCTCGTTGACGCCCTTGTCGTCCAGCTCGTGGGCCCGCTCACGGGTGAGCACCTCGCCGGGCTCGGCGATGATCTCGCCGGTCATGGGGTCGGCCACGGGGGCGGCCAGGGTCTGATTCACCAGGCGGGTCCAGATCGACAGCTTCTTGTTGAACTTGTAGCGGCCCACGGCGGACAGGTCGTAGCGCCGGGGGTCGAAGAACAGGGCGTTGAGCAGGCTCTCGGCCGAGTCCACCGTGGGGGGCTCGCCGGGGCGCAGCTTGCGGTAGATCTCCAGCAGCGCGTCCTCATAGGTTTTGCAGGCGTCCTTCTCCAGGGTGGCAACGATGCGGGGATCCTCACCGAACAGCTCGAGGATCTCGGGGTCGGTCTTGGGGCCCACCGCACGGATCAGGCAGGTGATGGGCAGCTTGCGGTTCTTGTCGATGCGCACGTAGAAGGCGTCGTTCAGGTCGGTCTCATACTCCAGCCAGGCGCCCCGGTAGGGGATGACGGTGGTGGCGTAGGTGATGCCGCCGGCCTTGTCCTCGGTGTGGGAGTAATAGATGCCGGGGGAGCGGACGATCTGGGAGACGATGACGCGCTCGGCGCCGTTGATGACGAAGGTGCCGGCCTTGGTCATCAGGGGGAAGTCGCCCATGAAGATCTCCTGCTCCTTGATCTCCTCGGTCTCCTTGTTGCGCAGGCGCACCCGCACCTTGATGGGCGCGGCGTACGTGGCGTCCCGGGCCTTGCACTCCTCCACGCTGTACTTGGGGGGCTCATCCATGGAGTAGTCGATGAAGGAGAGCTCCAGGTTGCCCGCGTAGTCGGTGATCGAGGCCACATCCTTGAAGACCTCCCGCAGTCCCGTGTCCAGGAACCACTGATAGGAGTTCTTCTGCACCTCCAGGAGGTTGGGCATGTCCAGGATTTCTTCATGGCGGGCAAAGCTCTTGCGGAGGGTCTTGCCGTAGTAGACGTCCTTGACCATCGTAGAAAAAACACCTCGTTTTCTTTGTTTGGGGAGCGTTGGGCGGCAGCGCTCTCCGGTTTCCATCGGCTGTATTCCGTCAAACCCGACAAAGCGCGGCGGGGAAGAAGGAAGTACACGCTCGGCTGTGTGGACAAAAAAGAAACAAATCCTCTTGCGCTTTCCCGCCCCGCATGCTAAACTGTATCCAAGCTGGGAAAAAATCGGGAAAACTGGATTGGAAGATAAGAGCATTTCAGTATACCATGAAAAGGGAACAAAAGTCAATTGTTTTATCCGTCGAATCTGGAGAAATCCAGATTTTTTTATATTCTCATGAACAGAAGGGGAGAGCAGGCATGCTGGAGCGGTTTCTGGATCAGATTGGCGAGGTACTCCGCCTCTGCGAGGATACGGACGGAATTCTGGTGGTCAACCGGGAGGGGATCATCGAATACCACCGGATTCCGCTGAACAGCTACTGGTGCTCCCAGGACACGGTGGGGCGGCACATTCTGGAGCTCTATCCGGAGCTTGACGGGGAGAGCAGCACCATCCTTACCGCCCTGCGGACGGGCCGGGCCAGCTACAACGTTCTCCAGGACATCAACAACCACCGGGGGGAGCGGGTGCTGCTGGAGTCCACCACCATCCCCATCGTGGTGGACGGCCGGGTGGAGTGTGTGGTGGACTCGTCCAAGTACCACACCATTGACCAGCGGGTGATCCGTGGCGGGGAGGGCGGCGGCCTGTCCACCCTGGACCGGATGCTCACGGAAGACCCGGCCATGTTGGCCCTCAAGAGCCGCATCCGGGACGTGGCCGGGCTGGACTCGTCGGTGCTCATCTATGGTGAGACGGGAACGGGCAAGGAGCTGGTGGCCGAGTCGCTCCACAGCGAGGGCGGCCGGGCGGGACCTTTTGTCTCTCAAAACTGTGCGGCCATCCCGGCCACCCTGCTGGAGAGCCTGTTTTTTGGCACGGAAAAGGGAAGCTACACCGGCGCCCTCACCCGCAAGGGGCTGCTGGAGGAGGCGGACGGCGGCACCCTGTTCCTGGACGAGATCAACTCCATGGACCCGGCCCTCCAGGCCAAGCTGCTCAAGGTGCTGGAGGAGAAGAAAGTGCGCCGTCTGGGGGGCAGCCGGGACATCCCCTTCGACGTGCGGATCGTGGCGGCGGTAAACGAGAAGCCTCAGAAGCTCATCCGGGAGGGGCGCCTGCGGGAGGATCTGTACTACCGCCTGGGGGTGATTCGCCTGACTCTCCCGCCCCTGCGGGAGCGGCTGTGCGACATCGGCCCGCTTGCGGACTACTTTATCGAGCACTATAACCGGAAGCTGCACCGGAGGGTGCGGGGGCTGAGCGAGCGGGCCCTCCGGCTGCTCCGGGGCTATGCGTGGCCGGGCAATGTGCGGGAGCTGAAAAACGCCATCGAGGGGGCGGTGGCCGTCGCCCGGGGGGAGCGCCTCACCGTGGAGGACATGGAGGAGATCCTGGCCGGGCGGCTGGGCGGCCTGAACCGGCCGCCGGAGCTGCCGGAGGCCCTGCGCCTGGAGGAGAGCTTTTCCCTTACCCGGGCGCTGGACTCCTACGAGCGGGAGCTGCTCAGCCGGGCTATGCAGCAGGCCGGCTCCATCTCCCAGGCAGCCCGCCTGCTGGGCCTGTCCCGGCAGAATTTGAAGTACAAGCTGAAAAAATTTGACCTGTAAAAAATTTTGCGCCGCAAAATATTTTCCCCCTGAAAAAGGGCCCGAGAGCCGGAGGTATGTCCTATAATACCGGCCCTCGGGTCCTTTTTTGGGCATTAGGGTGAGCTGGCATCCCGTTTGCAAAGTTAAGTGCACGAAACTTGCCGCAGGCGGAAAGGAAGGCTGATATGCGGAGACTTTGGTACAACGGAACGGTTGCCTCGATGGACGGCGCCATGCGCCGCTATGAGGCGGTGGGCGCGGAGGACGGCAGACTGACCTTTTTGGGGAGCGTTCAGGAGGCTCTGGCGCAGGCGTGGGATGAGACGAGGGATTTGCAGGGTGCCATGGTGCTGCCCGGCTTCACCGATTCCCACATGCACCTGCTCCACTACGCCATGATTCAGAAAAACCTCTCCCTGTTTGGCGTGGCGTCCATCGGGGAGATCATAGAACGGGGGCGGGCCCGGATTGAGCGGGACCACCCGTCCTACCTGATCGGCATGGGCTGGAATCAAGAGACCATGGCGGAGGGGCGCCTGGTGACGCGGGAGGATCTGGACCGCATCTCCACCGATATCCCGGTGTGTATGCTGCGGACCTGCCTGCACATAGGGGCCTGCAACTCCGTAATGCTGGAGCGCATCCGCGCGCTGGAGGATGTGGCGCCCGAGGTGCTGGCCCTGGTGGACTTTTCCAACGGCATCCTGCGGGAGGATGCCGCCCGCCTGTATATGAAGGTGCTCCCCCAGGCGGATGACGCCTATGTAAAGGAGCTGATCCGGCTGGGCCAGCGGGATCTGAACGCGGCGGGCATTACCTGTGTCAATTCCGACGATCTGAAGGCCATTGCCGGAGTGGACCCTATCCGATTGATCGGCATCTTCCGGGAGATGGAGGCGGACGGAGAACTGACGGTGCGGGTCTACGAGCAGTGCCTGGTGGAGCCCGAGGACTTTGAGCGGCTCCAGGCGGTGCGCAGCGATCCGGCCGACCGGGAGAGCCTCTTCCGCACCGGCCCCCGCAAGCTGCTCCAGGACGGCTCCCTGGGAGCCAAGTCGGCGGAGATGATTGACGGCTACCTGGACGAGCCGGACAACCACGGCATCCCTATCTACACCGAGGAAGAGCTGTGCAGCCGGATTCGCGCGGCCCATACCGCCCATATGGACGTGGCGGTGCATGCCATCGGCGACCTGGCCTTCCGCAAGGTGTGCGACGCCATCGAGTGGGTGGAGCGGGAAGAGCCCTGGCCGGATCACCGCCACGGCATCGTCCACGCCCAGACTACCACACCCGCCCTGCTGGAGCGGATGAAGGCCCTGGGCCTCCAAGCGTACATCCAACCCATCTTCATTGACGCCGACATGAACATCATCGCCGAGCGGGTGGGGGAGGCCCACGCGAAGGAATGCTACAACTGGAAGGCCATGGAGGATCTGGGCATCCGGGTCAGCGGCGGCTCCGACTGCCCGGTGGAGCCCTTCAACGTGTTGGACAACCTGCGCGCCGCCGTCACCCGGCAGAACCGGGCGGGCACCAGGGTCTACCTGCCCGAGCAGGCCCTCACGGTGGAGCAGGCCGTGCGGCTGTTTACCTCCGATGCCGCCTGGGCCAGCCGGGATGAGGCTGTCCGCGGCACCCTGGAGCTGGGCAAGCAGGCCGACCTTGTGGTGCTGGACCGGGATCTGTTTGCGATTGAACCGGATACGTTCCCCGAGGCAAAGGTGCTGGAGACCGTGCTGAACGGCAGAACGGTCTTTCGGGCCTGAACCCCGGGCGGGCAGAAAAAGGAGTGTTTAAGGATGAACAAAATACTGGAGAAGGCCAGGGCTATTGAGCAGGAGATCATCGCCGACCGGCGTTGCCTCCACCAGATGCCCGAGGTGGGTGTCTATACGCCCAGGACCGCGGCCTACATCAAGGAGCGCCTGACCGAGATGGGGATTGCGCACCGGGACTGCGGCGTCCACTCCCAGGAGGACCGGGAGAAGATGGTGTTTGCCGGGTACCCCGACGCCCCCACTTCCACCGGCGTGGTGGCGGTCATCGGGAAGGGCGGACCGTGCATCCTGCTCCGGGCGGATATGGACGGCCTGCCCATGGAGGAGACCACCGGCCTGGACTTCGCGGCCAAGGGGGACACGGCTCACATGTGTGGGCACGACGCCCACGCGGCCATGCTACTGGGGGCGGCCCGCATCCTCAAGGAGATGGAGGACGAGCTGCCCGGCACCGTGAAACTCATGTTCCAGCCGGGCGAGGAGATGGGCTACGGCTCCCGCACCATGGTGGAGGACGGCCTGCTGGAGAACCCGCGGGTAGACGCTGCCATGGCCCTCCACGTGGGCTCCCAGGTGGAGGTGGGCAAGCTGAACTACTCCCCCGGCGTGGCCTCCGGGGCAATGGCCACCTTCATTATCAGTATCCAGGGTAAGGGAGGCCACTCCTCCGGGCCACAGAAAACCGTGGATCCGGTGAACATCGCCACCCAGGTATGCTCGGCCCTGAACATGCTCATTCCCCGGGAGGTGGACCCAGAGGCATTCGCCACCATGACCGTGGGCGCGCTCAACGGCGGCCGGGCCTCCAACATCATCCCGGATACGGCGGAGATCATGGTGTCCTTCCGTACTCTCAGCCCGGAAGCCTACGACCACCTGCTTGTGCGTATCCCCGAGATCCTGGACCACTATGTCAGCGCCTGGCACGGCACCTATACCACCCGGGTGCTCAAAACCCCCAGTACGGTGTGCGACGCCGCCTTCTCTGAGGAGATTGTCCCCTTCGCCGCGGAGATCCTGGGGGCGGAGAACGTCAGGCCCGTCCCGCCGATGAAGGGCGCCGAAGACTTCGGACATGTGACCCGGCTGGTACCCGGCTTCTACGCCTTCATGGGGGCCGGCTCGCCGGAGGGCTATCCTCTGCACAATCCCAACATGGTGCTGGACGAAAGTGCCTTTGCGCTGGGGACCGCCATCCTGGTCAACTCCGCCGTGGGCTGGCTGACCAGGCATGCGGGCCAGTGACACCCCGCCCCCGGCGAGAGCGTGTGCGGGCCGGGGCAGACACAGTGAGGAGGTATCACCACTATGGGTAATACACTAAAAAAGAAAAAAGGCTTCAGCATGCCCCATGTGTACGCCGTCATTCTGATCCTGATGCTGCTGGTAACCATCATGACTTATGTGATCCCCGCCGGAACATACGCCAGGGTGGACGGAAATGTGGATCCGAACAGCTTTACCTATGTGGAGCAGACCCCGGTTTCCTTCCTGAGCTTTTTTACCTCTCTTCACCAGGGCTTTGTGGAGAGCGCCAATGTGATCGGAGCCGTGCTGCTCATCAGCGGTGCCATCCAGATCATCCAGAAGACCGGTGCCTTCTCCGCCGGTATTCAGGCCCTCATCAAGCGGGCCAAGGGCCGGGGTCTGGTAATGGTACTTCTGTTCTTCACGATCTTCACCGGCATGGGCGTCATCGGTTACCTGGATGCCCTCTATCCCTTCTATCCCATTATCATCTCTCTGTTCATCACCCTGGGCTATGACAAGATGGTGGGCACCGCCATCATCATGCTCTCCACCGCCGTAGGCTTTACCTGCGGTATGGTCAACCCCTACACCACCGGCGTGGCCCAGACACTGGTGGGCCTGCCCATGTACTCCGGCATCGCCCTGCGGGCGGTTGGACTGGTGGTTTTCTATGCCATCGCCGTATTCTTCCTGACCCGCTATTGCATTAAAATCAAGAAAAACCCCAAGTACAGCGTGATGGGAGAGAATTATCTCCAGGAGCAGACGGCGCCCATGCAGTTTGAGGAAGGATTGGACTTCCACGGCCGCCGGGTGGCTATCATTGTGGTGTTCCTGGCCGCCATTGTCCTCTCTGTGGTGGGTTCCCTCCGGTGGAAATGGGGGTTGCCGGAGATCACCGCGGTCTACATGCCCGTGGCTATTGTGGCTGTGGTTCTCTCCCGCATGAGCGTTTCCGAGGCCTGCTCCGAGTTCGGCAAGGGCATGGCCGGCGTGGTGGCGCCCACCATGGTAATCGGCCTGAGCCGGGCGGTGTCCGTCCTGCTTACCGAGGGCAACATCACCGACACCATCATCCACGCCGTGTCCGGCCTGCTGGAGGGCAAGAGCCCGGTGATCACCCTGCTCATCATTTACGCCTTTGTCACTCTGTTCAACTTCTTCGTCTCCTCCGGCTCCGGCAAGGCCGTGGTCATGATGCCCATCCTCCAGCCTCTGGGTCAGGTGCTTGGGATCAATCAGCAGGTCATGGTGCTGGCGTACCAATACGGCGACGGCTTCACCAACACCTTCTGGCCCACCGCTTCCCTGCTTCAGCTCTCTCTGTGCGGTATGGACTACGGCCACTGGTTCAAGTTCGCTTGGAAAATTTACGCGTGTCTGATTACCGCGGGGTTCCTCCTGATCATTATTGCAAACCAGATCGGTTACGGTCCCTTCTGAACACTGCCTGGCGGGGGCGGCGCATCGTCGGCGCC
>OGYQ01001287.1_pt1 | contig 13977 bp, 9 predicted proteins | sample 1576641 | NCBI WGS metagenome assembly OGYQ01 (sample SAMEA3541476, study PRJEB24748) | human gut metagenome | biome: human gut; feature: human-associated habitat; material: faeces | place: China | collected 2012
CTCTAGAAGGCAAATCCTTCGTGTTGAACTACCCCAAAAAGGTGATAGAAATTTTGGAATAGGGGCTATTGCTGTTGGCACTTTTGTGGGGTTTAATTTGCTATTTTGTTGCACTTCGGTTTTGAAAGTATAATAATAGACCCAGACAGAAATTTAATTGTGAAACACCAAAAAATGAGTTCTACAAAAGAATATTGTAATTTTACACTTGCTGGTTGACTCTGCGACTATAAAATCTTTGACGTTTCCGAGAAAAGTTCTCACATCTTTTGACTAATATATTGAAGAAATCGCTACCTTTGTCGTGAGCATTTCATTCGCATCGTTTATGCACCCTAACACAATATCTTCAGATGATACACTACAGGTTTTTCCGCTGGTGTTTATACAGCGTTCTTGTCGCACTGTGGATGATGCCCCTAGCATCTAGTGCAATGGTTTTTCGTTATAGCAACAGTTTCATCACACTGGAGAGTACTTTGTTTCATCAAGACAAAGTGGTGCCCAGTGAAATGGGCATCTCTTCTACCCTGACGCACTGTCTGATGGATTCTACCTATGCCGTGAATGTGTTCAAGGTGGATATTGCTCAACTAAAGTCGGCAGAGGTGAATAAGAAAGAAGAAGGGTATTATTCATTGTGGTTGGACTCTCTGACTTTCTGCGGTGAAACTTATCGTAATGTCAAGTTTGTGGTGATGGAAATGCAGCAACGGTTCAACGGAAAGGTGCCTAATGTCGTGTTGGGTAACAGTATCCTGCGCCACCGCGCATGGCATATAGATTTGCAACGACACACTTTCACATCATGCAGTCCTGACCAGCACTACGGCAAAATCCGTCTGAAATGCTCAATGGGCAAGGGAATGGAAGACGGTTCTATTTTTCTCAAAGCTAAGGTGGGAGGACGGAAGGTGCAAATGCTATTTTCGCTCAATAAAGGTCTACATATCTTACCGCATGGGGAGTATGATTTGCAACCTCAGACTAATATTCCGTGTCCTCTCGCGTTAGCGACCTTGCCTTTATATAAAAACGTTACTACTCAAATAGGAGATTTCAACTTCGTCTCCGACTACAAGCTCGGCTTTCCAGACGAAGGCAAGGTGGGCACATTATTTCTCGATGCTCTAGAAGGCAAATCCTTCGTGTTGAACTACCCCAAAAAGGTGATAGAAATTTTAGAATAGGGGCTATTGCTGTTGGCACTTTTGTGGTGTTCGATTATCTGTTTTTTCGCACTTCACGAGGTGTTTGATTAGAAACCAACAGCATCTCTGCAAGGTCAAAGCTGACGATGCAGAGATGCTGTTGATTTTTATGTTGAATGAGGGCTTTTTAGCCGCCAATAAATCGATGTGGAACTATCACTAGAAATATCCTCCAAAGGAAACACCCATCATAAAGGCGTTGAAACCTGTGCGCCCTTCCATCTTGCGGAAGTTGAGGCCAACATATGAGTTTTTCGTGCAGAGATATTGCAGGCTCGCACCGAGGTTGAGTGTCGTAGTCAGATATTCTTTGTTTTCATCCGTGTGTCCTTGCACCAGTGCCAGACCGATGGAGGTGACCACGCGCACTCTGTCTTTAGAAAAAGAATAGCTCTGAAGGTCGAGCGACAAATAGCGTGGATTGTATTTCCATTCGTAACCGAAGGTCGCGCCAGAAAGTTCCAAACCGAGATGTTTGTTGAAGGTGTATCCCAACATCAACGCAGTGGCTGATTTTGCATCTCGTCCATAGCGAGGATTGTTGTCGAAAAGCACGAATTCATCGACGGAGGAATAGAACTTACCACCTTTCTGCACATCGGCGAAAGATTGTGCAAATCCGCTGAGGGAACATAGGGTGCAAAGCAAAGTAAGAAATAGTTGTCTCATTTGCGATAAGATTTAGTAGAATTTAGTCATAGAGATGTGTTTAATATCTCTTTTAATTACAGAGAGAATGTAAAAAAACTCTACTGCAAACTTATCATTTCTTATTGAATCTACCAAGTGAAAACCTACTTTTTGTTGAAAAGTTTATTTTTTGTGCTTTTCTTCTGTTTCTGTGATGTTTTGATGATTTAGTCAAATGACTATTTGTATTTCTCTTTTCTAGGTTGCATAAAGTAGATGAATAGAAAGAGTAAGAAACTGCTAAAAGCGTTGCAAAGGAATAAAGGGTTATATGATGGGCGAAGTAGCAGGTCAAAGCTGTCATCCAGATGGTCGAGGAAGTATGGTATAACTTTTGATAGGCATACTATAAAGTTCTGAAATGCAGGATATACGCTTTTAAGAAAACTGGCATGATGAATAACAGATGACCTGGTTTACCCCAATATATACTCCTAGTTCAGTAGCAAACGCAGAGATTATTCCTTCTACCAAGGCAGCGTATGCGGTGATTATCTTGTGAAAACGTCGCAAAATATGCGGTATTTAGTCGATTCGTTTGGCTGTTCGGTGTTATTTCTCTATTTTTGTCGCAGAATATGCGACGTTTAATGCCGCATTTTGTCGCACATAAAATAAGAAGCTCATGTATATACACGAAAGAGAGAAATGGACGCACTTCCGTTGGGATAATGCTGAGGCATCAAAACTTCTGGAATTAGTCTGTCGTAAGCAAGGTGTGCTTTACGGCAGATTGAGTTCACTCGGGTTTGATAGTAAACTCAGAGCAATGGCAGAGAATCTGACACTTGATGTCGTTCATTCCTCTGAAATTGAAGGCATACGCCTGAACGAGGATCAAGTTCGCTCTTCCGTAGCTCGAAAGCTAGGAATAGAAAATGTGAAGTACACAGCTCCTTCGCACTATGTTGATTCAGTAGTCGGGGTCATGCTTGAAGCGGTGCAAAACTATGATCAACCTCTTGATAAGGAGAAACTCTGCGCTTGGCAGTCGGCGTTCTTTCCAACCGGCTTCAGTGAAGGTCGTCAGATAGAGATAGGACAATATCGCACTTGCGAGGAACACATTGTCAGCGGTATGTGGGGAGGAGAGAAGATACACTATGTGGCTCCTTCTCCTAATCGTGTAGAAAGCGAGATGCAAAAGTTTATAGCTTGGTTTGATGGTGATGACGCTGAGGGTAGTGTTATTCGTTCTGCCATAGCCCATTTCTGGTTTGTGAGCATTCACCCCTTCGAAGATGGCAATGGTCGTTTGGCTCGCATTCTTTCTGACATGCTTCTTGCACGTGGTGAGAAGAGTGAATTGCGGTTTTACAACATATCCTCTCAAATCAATAAGGACAAAAAACACTATTATGAAATACTGGAACGTATGCAGCGCAGCGATGGGGATATCACGGAGTGGCTGGTCTGGTATATGATGAAATTGGTTGATGCGTTGGACGAAGCAGAAGCCATTGTCTCCACCATCTTAAACAAGAGCTTCTTCTGGCAGAAAGTATCCTCCGTAGCCATGACAGAGCGACAGACGCAGATGCTCAATCTCTTTCTTGACGGCTATGAGGCGAAGATAACTTCAAAGACCTGGGCTTCGTTGGCAAAGTGCTCCAAAGACACTGCTATACGCGACATACAAGATCTTGTGGCTAAGCATATCTTGGTAGAAGACATTCCTGGAGCCAAGCGTCCGAGCTATTCCATTGTTTGCGATGCAGAAGACCTAACCCAGTTCTTTACAGATGTACAGATAACTCTAAAGAACGGCATGCCTTATCTCACTGCCCTGTTCAAAGGGGATAGGATATGTGAAAGAGTATTGCCACTCGATGCAGAACGCTATCAGAAGGGAGAGCTTCCACTCCCCAATCTGCTCAACAAGTACTGCTCATATTTGATGGCGAATGCCTAAGAGGGGAGCAAGCCTAATCACCTAGTCTTCTAATCTGGATTTTGGCAAGTCCAAGGTCAGAAGACTAGTTTTTTTGTAAAAGGAGAGTAGCTTTTCTTTTGTTTGTTTAGGCTAATATCAGAGGGGTGAAAGAAAAACTTAAAAACTTTTGGGGTTAATACAAAAAAAACTGTAATTTTGCGCTGACAGGCTGCGCAACGTCTAGTGAGTGCATTTGTGCAGCATGGGCTTTTCACAGACCACACTCTCTCATTTTCAATACTTATTATACCATGACAAAAAGGCTGCTAACCTTCTTCCTCTTCTTCATTTTCTTTTTCGGGAACACCTATGCTCAAAAGCTGGTAGGTGCTCGAGTCGTAGATTATATTACAAACATAGACATCGCAGCAGATTCACTATTAAAAGTGGAGCTACTTGCTGCAGATAGTAGTTTCATTGCTGAAGGCTGGGCTGCACGAATGGGTAATGAGCCCAAATACAAAACTTATGCTGAAGCAATAGTTGGACGTGAAGGTTCTTACATCATGCGTGTAAGCCATCCCGACTATTATACCCTATACGCTCCTATACAGATTAAATTTTATCGTAGAGAAAGTAAAATTCTTCTCGGCAAGTTCGCCCTTAAACGTAAACTAAGAGAAAAAACAACAGAGTTGGGTGAAGCTCTAGTGACTGCAACAAAGCTCAAGTTCTATTTTAACAACGATACTTTAGTCTACAATGCTGATGCTTTTATCACTCAGCAAGGTTTTGTGTTACAAAACATCTTACAGAAAATGCCTGGTCTTACCATCAACAACGATGGTGAGATTCTGTCCAATGGAAGAAAAGTAGAAACGCTTTTGCTCAATGGTAAAGATTTTTTCAACAATGACCGAAAGACTTTGCTTGAAAATCTGCCAGCTTTTATGGTGAAGCACGTGAAAGTGTATGAGAAAGAAAAAGATACGACATCACTCTTCGAGCGCGAACGCGAACTCAAAGGTTTGGTGATGGACATTCGACTGAAACCAGACTACCACTCCAGCTTTTTGTCCAGCATAGATGCGGCAGCAGGCACGGACAAACGCTATTATGGACGAGCATTAGGACTTAAGATAAATGATTTTCATCGTTGGTCTGTCTTTGCAGGAGCTAATAACACCAACCACAATGAAGAGCTAACCCGTAACGGTCAGTTCTACAATATTGACAATGGTATTGGGCAAAAAGATTTCTATAATGCGGGTGTTCTCTACAATGTTGATGAGCGTGAAGGACGCTATTCATTGGAGGGGAAGGCACGCATACAATGGAGTAAAGAAGATGTAGATTTGAAGCAAGTAGTTCAGCAATTCTACGATAAATATCATATTTTTCAACTCGGTACATCTAGCAGTAGTAGTCGAAACTTTTCTTTTCAAACAGAGCATTCTCTCTCGTTGTTTTCTACTACTCCATGGAGATTTACCATCAAACCTTCGTTCTCTAAGGTCACATTGAAGAATCACTCAGAAAACAGTGGTGCGTCATTCGACCGCAATGTTAGTCATCTCTTGGGCAAAGCTTGGAGTGATAGTATTCGTCTTTTTTCTCTTGGCGAAACGCTCAACGCATACGGTATTAGTCATGCTAATGTATTGTCTTTTGCACCATCCACAATAACCAATGCAAAGCTCGAAATAGAGAAAAGTATCGACATACCACACACTGACGATAAGCTAACCTTAAACGCATCAGCCTATCGAGCATGTATCACGCAAGAGGATTTTTCATTGCGGCATGTAGATTACATACGTAATGCACAAAAACAATCACAGCATCAATACCGAAACGAGGAGGTCGATCAATGGAAGTGGTCTGCATTTGCTAATTACCTCCTCCGCTGGGCTGATTATCATAGTTTCAGTGGAAAGCTATCCTACGAACGCGATCAATTAAATTCTAGCGACCAATTTTATCAACTACACCATTTGCCTGGATGGACACTACAATCTGATGTCGAGAAATTGCCTAATAATGATCTTTTACAGCAAGCAAAAGACTCACGCAATAGTAAATCATTCCAAGACTGGGGAAACAACCTTGTATGGGAACTAGGTTATATGTTCCAAAAAGGCAAGTATGACTTAAATGTAAGTATTCCCCTACGCTATTTGCATCGAAAATTAGATTTCTTCCAGAAGAATAACGACCAAACCGTCTATCGCTCTCAATTTTTCCCAGACGTAAATGTGCGGTTTGCTACTTGGCTAGGTGGACAAACAGGCTATAATTATAGTTTTAGCTATGAACTTAAGCATGAAATGCCTATGATGCTGCTTCTGGTGCCACAAACAAACGATATAAATCCTCTATCAGTGGAACAAGGCAACCCAGAACTCGATAATATCACTCAACACAAGATAAATGGCAGATTCTATTGGGCTCCAACAATGAGACACAATCATACGGTGAACATGAACTACACCTACACCGATGGGCTCACCTCTTCCATGTCGTTATACAATGAGCGTACAGGGGTAACAACATCCAAGTTTAGAAGCGTCAACGGCAATCAGCACCTGCAAGCATCTTTGGAAGACGCAGTGTTTCTCACTCCCAGATACACTCATAAACTCACCAATAAGATTTCCTTCAACTACACGAAAAGTGTACAATACAATGGTCTATCGCTTCAAGAAGCTGACAAACCAAGCACGGTGCACAACTATTATTTCATTGAGGAAATAAACTATTCGTTTGCTATTCCAAATACAAAGATACGCGGCGAACTAGCTCCGTATGTTCATTATCATCGTTCGACTTCTATTCGCGAAAATTTTAAGCCACTTCATGCAACAACTTTCGGTTCTCATGTAAGCGTTTATGCGGAACTGCCTTGGTCAATGCGTTTGCAAACAGACTTACGCACCATTAGTCGCCGAGGATACAACGATGAGTCAATGAATGACAATGAGTTTATCTGGAATGCAAACCTCACCAAGGCTTTTTCCAATAAGTTTTCTATAAGTCTTGAGGCTTTCGATTTACTTGGACAGCGCAAGAATGTAGTACGCTTTGTGAATGCACAAAGTACTACAGAGAGCATATATAATAATCTACGTCAGTATGTTATGCTCCATCTTACGTGGTCACTGAACAAGCGATAGAACATTTTGGGGTAAACGAAAAATCCTCCCATTCTAAACTTGAGAGTGGGAGGACTTTTGTATGTGTGTGGCACAACTGCTCATGCAGGGATGAGCGGTGCGCAGGAACTATTTGAGGAAGTCATCAAAATAGCGGGTGATGCGCTCGTGGAGGTGGAGCATGTCGCGACCAGACATGTTGTGACCTTGACCAGGATAGACAAAATAGTCGGGTTGCGTGCCTGCATCTTCCGCAGCGCGGAGGAACATGAGAGAATGTTGCAAAACGCAGGTGGGATCGTTGTAGCCTACGATGATTTGCAAGCGACCTTTCAAGTCTTTGGCGCGAGCCACTAGGCTAGAAGCTGCGTAGCCTTCGGGATTGGATTGCGGAGTTTCCATATAGCGTTCGCCATACATCACTTCGTAGTATTTCCAGTCGAGGACGGGACCACCGGCTACACCGACTTTGAAGACGTCGGGGTGGGTGAGCATGAGGTTGGTGGTCATGAATCCACCGAAGCTCCAACCGTGGACACCTAGACGATTGGCATCGACATAGGGCAGCGAAGTGAGTTTTTCCACACCCTTCATTTGGTCTTCCATCTCAATCTTGCCAAGATGGCGGTGAGTGCAGCTCTCGAAGTCGAAACCACGATCACCAGAACCGCGGTTGTCGAGGATGAAGAGGACGTAACCGCGATTGGCCATGTAGTATTCCCAAGGGCGGGCTTGATAGTTGAACGACTCCTTGACGTTGGTGGCATGAGGACCGCCATAAACATAGACCACAGCAGGGTATTTCTTCGTGGGGTCGAAGTCTACGGGTTTCACCAAACGATAGTAGAGTGGGGTCTTACCATCGGCAGCGAGGATAGAACCATTTTCCACCTCAGGCATGGTGAAGTTGCGCCATGGATTTTCGGCATTGAGGAGGCTGGAGAGGGTTTGTTTCTTCTCAGTGCTCTTGATGTCGATGTGGCGATAGTCGGTGGGAGTGCTCCAAGTGTCGCGGAGATAGCGTCCGTTTTCAGAAAGGCTAGCGCGGTGCAAGCCTACGCCATTGTCCAACAAAGTGCGGCGACCGGTCTTGAAATCCACGGCATAGAGGTTTTCGCGAATGTGTCCGCTCTCATTGGTGCGAACGATGATGCTGCGCTTTGCGGTGTTGAATCCGAGGAGGTCGAGTACCTCAAACTTGCCCTGCGTGAGTTGGCGGAGCATATTGCCGTTGGTGTCGAAGAGATAGAGGTGATTGAACCCATCGCGTTCGCTTTGGTAGATGAACTTGTGGTCATCCCAAGGGAGGAAGGTGAGCGGATTTTGAGGTTCTACGAAGCGTTCGTTAGTTTCGGTGTAGAGAGTCTTGAGGCGTTTACCAGTGGTGGCATCATAAGCCACGAGGTCGCAACGCTTTTGGTTGCGTGGCACCTCCATGATGTAGAGGGTTTTGCCATCAGGACTCCAAGAGAGGTTGGTGAAATAGCGGTCGGTGACATCGCCTAGTTCCAACCAAACGGTGCGGTCTGTGGCAGGAGAGAAGATGCCGACAGTGACTTTGTGCATAGCCATGCCTGCCATGGGATATTTGTCGGGATCGGGCTGAGCAATGCGCACTTCTGGGCTCACCAAAGTGTTGACTTGTGGATAGTCTGTCACCATGGATTGATCCATGCGATAGAATGCAAGTTGATTGCCCTTGGGGCTCCAGAATGTACCTTTGTGGATGCCAAACTCATCGCGGTGAACAGAGGTGCCGTAGAGCAGCTCGCGCGAACCATCGGTAGAGACTTGATGGGTGCGTCCGTCGGGAGTGGTGACAAAGAGGTTGTAGTCTTTGGTGAAAGCGAGGGAACGAGAAGCGTGGCAGAAGTCTTGATGACCGATGCCTCTTTCGAGAGGTAGCGTCCAAACGATGGCTTTTTGCTTCCAGTCGTAGGCTACAATAGCCTTGGCAAGTGTGATCTTGGCTACGTTTTTTGTGCCTTCGGGGAAGGTGGTGCCGATGAGATTGCGTGCTTTGCCATAGCGTGCGGTGTCGAGGACACTATTGAGGGATGCGAGATCGAAAAGCACTTGTCCGTCTGTGCCGAGCTTTTTGCCCTTAGCATCGAGGATAAGGCGCACATCATTGACATTGGTTTGCACTAAAGCATCCCCCCACCATGTGGTGTGAATGGATTGGGGTTGGAGATTCCAATAGTTGGTGCCGCCCCACATGAGATCATCGAGAGTGGGACGTTGTTTGGTTTGTGCCATAGCAGTGAGATATAGAAATGGCAGAAGCAGGAAGAAGAAAAATTTGTATTTCATGCCAATATGATAGTAGGTTTGCGTGAGGTGTGGGGAGAAAATTGTTCATTCCCACAAGCTGATTTTGCCAACTTGTGGGAATGATGTAGGGTGTGAATCTTTAGTCTTCGCGACGTTTGCGGAGATTGCCACCACGTGCGGGACGAGAGAAGCCGCCCTCTTGACGGGGCTTGCGGTCGAAACCACCACGCTTGTCGTATCCTCCACGTCTTTCGCTGCGATCACCGCGGTCACGATCACCGCGGGTGCGGTCGCCACGTCCTTCAAATCTGTCATCGCGATGCTTGAATTCGCGTTTACCACGGAAGTCATCGCCTTCTCTGCGTGGAGCACGAGAGAAAGAACGGCGGTCGTCGCGCTGACCACGAGAGCGGTTGTCGTCTCTGCGTTCAAACTTGCCACGTTCACCGCGTGCTGCGCGCTCTTTGGCGGCACGTACGCCTTCGAATGCACTGTGACGAGCACGGAGGGTGCGGTAGGTGGCTGCAAGTTCGGGGTCGTCGGAGAAGTCGAAACTAGAGCGGTAGTCGCTGTCTTCATAGCGTGGACGGCGATCTTCATAGCGGTCTTTGCGGTCGAAGGATTTGCGGTCTCTTTCGAAAGGCTTGCGGTCTCGATCAAACGATTTACGCTCTCTGTCAAATGGCTTGCGCTCTCTGTCGGAGCGTTCACCACGATCGGAAAAGTCGCGGTCGTCCTCGTCGTTGAAGCGTTTGCGAGAAAATTCACGCTTGCGACCATCGCGGAAGCGGCCTTTTTCACCCATGCGCTCACGTTCAGCATCGGTCTTCACTTCGTTGCCTTCTGCACGGAACTTGTCAAGCTTGCCATCGAAGGTGACATACTTACGGAGCTCGCAGTCGAGAGAACCATTGTTGAGAGGCACGCGGAATGAGGGGCGCAGGCGCATATCATCGAACAATTCTTCCTTTGAAGAAATTACCCACGCATCGCAACCTTGGCAGTCTTTCTTGAGCTTGGTGCCGAGTGTGCGGTAGATTTGTGAGAGATCCTCTGGACGGAGACGCTCACCGTAGGGAGGATTGGTGACGATAATCGCCTTTTCGCAGCCTTCGGGAAGGACGAAGTCGCGGATGTCGCGCTGCTCGAGGGTGATGAGGTCGGCGACGCGTGCTGCCTTTGCGTTGTCTTGTGCAGCTTCGATGGCGCGAAGATTGAGGTCGTAGCCATAGAGCTTGTGGTTAAACTCACGTTCGTGGCTGTCGTCGTCGAAGATGGTGCTCAGGAGTTCGGGATTGAAGTCTTTCCAGTTTTCAAAACCAAACTTGCGGCGGAAAATACCAGGATAGATGTTACGTGCCATGAGGGCGGCTTCTACCAAAATCGTACCCGATCCGCAGAAGGGATCGATGAAATCGCTGTTGAAGTCCCAGCCACTCATCTTGACCAAAGCAGCAGCGAGCACCTCGTTGATGGGGGCTTCTACCGTTGCCGTGCGATAGCCGCGGATGTGGAGGCTTTCACCACTGGAGTCTAAAGAGAGGGTGCAACTATCTTCTGCTATGTGCATGTTGAGGCGGAGGTCGGGATTAGCCACGCTGATGTTGGGGCGTTTGCCGGTAAGCTCCATGAAGTAGTCGACAATCGCATCTTTGACCTTGTAGGCAACAAACTTAGAATTGCGGAATTCAGTGCTATAAACGGTGGTGTCTACAGCGAAAGAAGTGTCGAGATCGAGGATTTCGTTCCACTCAATTCCCTTCACTGCCTTGTAAACAGCTTCCGCATCCTTGGCGCGGAAGTGGAGAATGGGCTTCAACACTCTGACTGCCGTGCGGAGGCAGAAGTTGGCACGGTACATCATTTCTTGATTACCCGAGAAAGAGACCATGCGGCGGCCGATTTGCACGTCGTCGGCACCGAGTTCGATGAGTTCCTGTGCCAAGACTTCTTCCAGACCTTGGAAGGTTTTGGCGATGAGTTCAAAAGATTGTTGCATTAAATGGGGCGATTGTTGCAGATAGACTGGCGAATATAAAAGCTAGTAAGGAGCAAAATTACAATTTTGTGGCGACTACACCAAAGAATCAGCGTAATATACGTGCAAAGAGGGTGCAATCTCTAAGAATATAGAGATGGCACCCTCAAATTTCTTTCATCTTTAGGCTCAGGAAGGCGATTCATGTAGTACTGAGATATTGAACGAATCAGCGATAGATTAGCCTTGTTGGAAAGCGGCAAAGATCGCAGCGGCTGTTTCAGCCATTTGTTCTGGTGCAACTTCCAATTTGGGTTTGCGGAAATCCATGTCACCTTCTTCCTTCAACGGAATGAGATGAATATGTGCATGTGGCACTTCTAGTCCAATCACCGCCATACCCACTTTGCGACATGGAAGTACGGACTGGATGGCGCGAGCAACTCGCTTGGCAAAGACATGATATTCTGCAAGGAGTTGGTCATCGAGGTCGAAGATATAGTCTGTTTCTTGGCGAGGAATCACCAACGTGTGGCCGAGAGCAACGGGGTTGATGTCGAGAAAAGCGTAGAACTTATCGCTCTCAGCACATTTATAAGAGGGGATTTCGCCAGCGGCGATTTTGGAAAAGATGCTCATATCAGATATAGATATAATGAGAGTTGGTGTATCTATGGAAGGGGTAAGTATGACTGTCCCATGAAAAGGTTTGACTATTTGCGGCCACCCACCACAGGAAGCAATGGAGCGTTGAGAGTATCTACGTTTTCAGAGGCTGCTCCTGCTGGGTTTTGCACGCTGCGCAGTCCATTCCACGACCATTCATCGAAGGGACTATCAAAGTCGTTGAGGGCATAGTTACCCCAATAGCCATAATTCAACTTGCGGAGGCTAAAACGGAAGCGACTATCTCCAGCATAGCCCGTGAAATAGGTGTTGCTCAGCGCATAATCATAGATGGCTACATTGAGGGCGGGTTCTCCAGGGTAGCTGAGATAAAGCACTCCATTGCGCACTTCCCAAAGGAAGCGGTGATAGCGTTGGCGAAGAGGCCCATAGTTGTAGAAGTCGATTTGTTTTCCCGTACCGCTTCGAGCATTCAGATACTCATTTTGGAAGAGAATGTAGGTGTGGCTAGCATCAAATTGTACGCCACGTTGTGTGTAGGGATTGACTGCCGTATAGAACATACCGAAGTCGCCTTGCCATTCTCCTGCAATGACATTGGCACGTCCACGATCACCGCGGCCATTGGGGTAGTAAGGGTCGTATTCGTTGTCAATGTAGATGTCGCATGCAGAGAAACTCATAGCGGCAATGACGAGCATGACGAGAAATGCGGGGAAAGAGTAAATTTTCTTCATAAGATGCTTAGTCTAGATGCTACTCTTGTTGTTACTCTCAGAAGGCTTCTTTTCGATAAACTATGATTTATCGCTTTTTTATGGAAGCTTTTTCTAGCGAATAGCAAGAGAAGCAGGTTTGTATAGGAGCAAATGTAAGCCATTCATGGCAGTCTACCAAACTTTGACCATAGAAAAAACGCTTTCTCCCTTCTTATTTTGCATTTAAGAGGAGAAAGCGTTGTGTTTAGTTGGTGAATTATTCACTATCCTATAAAGACATAGTGAAATCCAACTAGAGGGTTGCTTAGTAATAGCCCTTTGCTCTTAGTCTACTGAGATATTGAGAATCTCAAGTTGCATAACGCCGCGTGGGGTTTGAGCATCCACTACATCACCCACTTTGTGACCAAGCAAGGCTTGAGCGATGGGGGTGGTGCTGGAAATCTTACCAGCGCGGAGGTCTGCTTCACTTTCTGAAACGATGGTGTATTTCATCACTGCACCAACCTTCACATTTTTCATCTCCACGGTAGAAAGGATTTGCACTACATCGGTGCGAATCTTAGAAGTGTCGATGATTTTAGCGGTAGCAATGGTAGCTTTGAGTTCGTTGATTTTTGTTTCGAGAATAGATTGCGCCTCTTTTGCAGCATCATATTCTGCATTCTCGGAAAGGTCGCCCTTGTCGCGCGCTTCCGCAATGGCAGCGGAGGCCGCAGGACGGTCGATTTGCTCCATGTGACGGAGCTGAGCCACGAGCTTATCGTAGCCTTCTTGGGTCATATAGGCCATGTTAGTGTGATATGTCTATCTTATCTGTTTCTAAAATATAGAAGCACTTCCCAGGCAAGGGAAGTAGCTTCTGTGATTTGTGTGAAGAATAAGGATTATCCTTCTTGAGAGGTGGAAGCAGAAGATGAGGCTGTGTTACCACCATCTTTGCTTTCTCCTTGAGTAGCATTGGTGCGATTTCCGCCACGTCGGCGGTTGTTGCCTCCGCGACGTCCACCACGCGAGCGATTATTCTTGCGCTTCTCTTCTTGCGCAGCAACATTAGGAGCTTCGTCAGCCTTAGTAGGGATAGGATTGTTGGTAGGAGTTGTTTCTACTACCATGAAATCATCAATATCTACATCGAGTTTGAAGGTTTCTGCAAGTTCCTGCTGCACCTTTTTTACTTGACGTTGACGAGCTTCTTCCTTATGCTTCTCCGCTTGTTCTTGGAGTTTGCGCTCTGCCTTTTGAGGGCGGTGGCTCTGTTCGGCAGGAGGCAGCGTGGTGTTGGTAAATGCTGCAGCATTTTGGCGTTTATTCTGACGACGTGCACGCTTTTTCTCTTGCTCAGTACGCACTCGATTAACTTCCCCTTCCGCAGTGTTATTTGCTCCTTTGGGAGTTTCCGTAGTGTTTTCTTCCGCTTGTTCAGCTGGCATTTGAGGAGTGGCCATCTCTT
>OGYQ01001295.1_pt1 | contig 13866 bp, 6 predicted proteins | sample 1576641 | NCBI WGS metagenome assembly OGYQ01 (sample SAMEA3541476, study PRJEB24748) | human gut metagenome | biome: human gut; feature: human-associated habitat; material: faeces | place: China | collected 2012
CCAGCCGGTGCACCTGCTGTTCATCAACCTGCTCACCGACAGCCTGCCCGCCATTGCCCTGGGCATGGAACCTGCCCGCCCCGGCCTGATGGACCAGAAGCCCCGCGACCCCAACGCTTCCATGATGGACAAGCCCATGCTGACCCACGTGTTCGGCCAGGGCCTGATGATCGGCGTTGCTTCCATGATCGCTTTCTATATCGGCCTGGCCCAGGGCGATGCCGCCCTGGCCAGCACCATGGCCTTTGCCACCCTGACCCTGGCCCGGCTGTTCCATGGCTTCAACTGCCGCGGCACCGAGTCCATCTTCAAACTGGGCCTTGGCGGCAATCCTTATTCCCTGATGGCCTTCGGCGTAGGCGTACTGCTGCTGGCCTTCGTGCTCTTTGTGCCCGCCCTGGAGGGCCTGTTCCTGGTCGCCCCGGTGACCGGAACCCAGCTGCTGTGCATCATCGGTCTGGCCTTTGCGCCCACCCTGCTGATCCAGCTTTCCCGTGTGGTACGGGGCAAATAAACCTTTCCCGAATCGCCAATATAAGGGCGGCGGCACAGATTTGTGTCGCCGCATTTTTTGTTGCATGTACAAAATCTTTACAACTTTTTGGGGAAAACGTCACTTGAAACCGCCAACCCGTACCATGTAGACTGGTAGTATGAGGACGGCCTGCGCCCGGCTTCCCTGCCACGGTGCAAGTTATGACCGTCAGGAGGAGTACCATGAAAAAAGGCATTGCATTGTATCTGTCGGCTGCATTGCTGGCCGCCCTGTTGGCCGGCTGCGGCCAGACTTCCGCCCCGTCGTCGGCTGCCGACCCTACCGCCACGCCAGCGGCCACCGCAGCCCCCACGCCGGAGCCCACGGCTACCCCGGCCCCCACCGCCACACCGGAACCCGCCACCTATACCCCGGGTGTGCTCACCGAGGACGGGTACACAAACACCTCGCTGGGGTTCATGTTCTCACCCAGCGAAAGCATGGTGCTAGCCACCGAGGAGGAGATGCAGGCCCTGATGCAGAACGGCGCCAATTTCGTCTATGGCGACGCCCCCAACAGCGACCAACTGATGGAGCAGGTGGAGCAGACCTCCGGCTATGAGATGGTGGCGGTGGACGTGGCCACCGGCAGCAGCGTCAGCATCGCCACCGAGACGCTGGCCCTGGAGGGCATTGACGAAACCCAGTACATTGCGGCCCTCAAACAGCAGCTGGCCCAGGTGGATTCCCTGCAGGTGACCTTTGACGACCCCGGCACGGTGACCCTTGGCGACACCACCTTTACCGGCATAACCTATACGGCCGCAGCCAACGGCATGCAGACTTCCCAGACCATGCTGCTGAAGAAGGTCGACGATACCATGTGCCTGATCGTGCTGGGCTATATCGACCCAGCTCAGTACGAACCCCTCCTCAGCTGCTTCACTCCGCTGGAAGCCGCATGACCCGGCCCCCGGGCGGATGACTCCCGCCCGGATTGCTGTACACAGAAAATCCCCTGCGTATTCCTTAACGGAACGCGCAGGGGATTTTTTTGATTTTATTGGGCTGCCGCCTTCTTTTTGCGATGCCGGTAGCGGGTCCACAACCCAACCGCCAGCAGCAGGAGCAGCGCAGCCCCCGCACCTGCCAGCAGCGGCAGCGGAACCGTATGCCGCGGCACCGCAGCCAGGGCGGTATCGCCGCTTTGCAGGGTGCAGACCAGGTAGCTGCCGTCGTCGGTGGTTTCGGCCTTGCGCCAGGTGCCGTCGGCGCCGCGCAGGTACAGGTCGCTGTCTGCCTTCAGCGGCAGATAGTGCAGCCGCACGCTGCCGGAAACTTCCTCCGGCAGGGTGAACTGCCAGCTTTCGGTGGTACCGGGGGCCGGGGTTTCCTCGCAAGGCGTCAGGGTCAGCGAACCATCGCCAAAGCTGCCCTCCGCCAGCAGGATGGCACGGCCATCCTCCCGCTGTTCGGTGCTGGCGATGACCGTGGAAAACGGCGTGTACACCGCCGTGACCGTCTGGTCAAAGGTGATGTTTTCCGTTACGAAGTCCGCCCAGACCGCCGTGCAGCCTGCCTTTTCGGGAACGGCCGGGGCTTCGGCCGGGTCAAAGGCCGCGCCGTACTCCACCGGGAGAGTGGCCACCGTCTGCCCGTCCGCCACAAAGGTGAGGGTGATTCGGGAGAACGTTTCCGGCAGGCCCTCCTGCCCGGCCAGGGCGGCAAAGTCCGCAAAAGCCATCGGTTCGGCCTGTCCGGCATAGCTGATGCCGTCGATACCGCCCAGGGTTTCGCTCACAAAGCAGTTGCCCTGTACGGCGCTTTCGTTATCCTGCAGCTGGTTGAGGGCGTTGCCCAGGGAATCTTCAGCCAGCAGACCGCCGGCCACAGCCCCCACCTGCTCGTTGCCGGTGACTTCCACCATGGCACGGCAATCAGTCAGGGTATAGGCACTGCCTGCAATGCCGCCTACCCAGGTATCCCCGGCCAGGCGCGCCTTGACAGCGCACTGCCGTATGGCCGACTTGCTCTGCCCGGCAATGCCGCCCACATAGTCCACATCCTCCTGCAGCAGGTCGGCGGTATTGTAGCTTTGCAGCACGCTGCCCAGCTCCATACTGCCCACGATGCCGCCCGCGCACTGCTTTTTGGCCTGCACGGTGCCCTGATTGGTACAGTCGCGCACCACGATGCGGGTCTTGTAGGTCATGTTCAGCGAACTGCTGCCGCTGATTTTGGTATCATCCTCGGGGTCCAGGTCATTTTCCCGCGCCATGGCACCGGCAATGCCGCCGGCGTTCAGGTCGGCGTAGACTTCCCCGGCATTCAGGCAGTTGCTCACCTTGCCTTCGGTGTCGCCGTCGGTATCTTCATCCGATACATCCTCAAAAACGGTGCCCTGGTCGGCATTTTCCGCCGCGCCCAGCAGTGTATCGGTGATTTTGTTCATCTGGTTGGTGATGGCCTCGATGTCCCGGATCAGGGCCTGGGTATGGTCGCCGGTACTGCTGCCGATGGAATCCACCCCGTCGGCAATGGCCGTCAGGCTGCCGCTCAGGCTGTTGCGCGCCGCCGTAATGGCATCCTTGTTGTTCACCTCAAGGCTGGGCACCGGTACCGATGCCTGGCCGTCCAGCGAAGCGGAACCGCTGCCTTCCAGCGTATGGTCCACCGAAAGCTGCGGTGCCCGATGGGGCGGGCGGTTGTGGGCGGTGTCGGCACGCTCTGTTTCCGGAACGGTGGACTCCGTCCCTTCCGTCGGCTGAGGGTCCGGCACCGGAGTCACGGTGGGAGCCGGTTCCGGGGTAATTTCCGGCTGGGGCGTTCCCTCGGGCACAGGCGTAGGTGTTGCCTCGGGGGCGGGGGTCGTTTCCGGGGCAGGGGTGGTTTCCGGGGCCTGGGTAGGGGCCGGAGTCACCGTCACATCCGTAGAAGATGAAACATTCCCCTGGCCGGTCAGGTCTGCCAAAGCCGTTACCGTCAGGTTCTGAGTGCCGATGTCGATGCCCTCTTCCAGTTTCCGGACCAGGGTATCCACCGCACTGCGGGCGCCGTCCACCCGGTTTTTCAGGTCGTCGAAGCGGGCGGTCAGCTCACTGGAGGAAGCCGAGGCATCCCGGGCGGCCTGGTTCATCAGCCCCTGGAGGGTATCCAGTTCTCCCCGCAGCTGCTGCAGGGTATCCTGGCTGTATTGCAGCACACTGGAAGGCTCCATCTGGCCCACGATGCCGCCGCCCTCCTTGCGGGCGTGGACGGTACCGTAGTTGACGCAGCCTTCGATGTAGCCGGTCTGGCTGCCCGCAATGCCGCCCACGTTGTAACCGATATGGTCATAGCCCACGGCCCCGCGGTTGACACAGGCGCGCAGCACACCGGCAGAACTGCCCGCGATACCGCCTATATCGGTGATGTCGGCGGCGCGCTCGGTGGTAAGCAGGTCGGTAACGGTAAGGTCGTCCAGCTTGACTTCGTTCTGGCTGACGGTGGTATTGACGGCGGCGCCGTTGGTACAGCCGGAAACCACACCGTCGTTCTGGCCGGTGATACCGCCCACAAAGTGGTCGCCGTAGACGCTGCCGTCCACCGTGCAGCCGTTGATGATCCCGGTAACGGTGTTGCTGCCCGCGATGCCGCCGATGCGGCTGGTACCGCTGACGGTACCGCTAAAGCTGCAGTTCTGGATGGTACCGGCGTTTTCCCCCGCCAGACCGCCCACCCCGGCGCGGGTACCGCCGGGCTGCACCGTACCGGTGACATGGAGGGCTTTGACCACGGCATCCTGCTGGATGTAGCGGAAAAGCCCCTGCACGCTGCCCTCCCCCGTGAGGGTCAGGCCGCTGATGGTATGGCCGCCGCCCTCCAGCGTACCGCCGAAGGTGGGAATACCGGCAAAGTCGGTGCCGGTCAGGTCAATATCCGCCGTGAGCACCACGGTGCGGCCGCGGCTCCAGCTGTCCAGGCGGCAGTCCTTTGCCAGGGCCACCAGCTGGTCGGCGGTGGCCACCTCCATCGTAATGGTTTCTTCCCCCTCGGCGCAGACCGCCGGTGCCAGCAGACCCGCCAGCATACACAGGCTCAGCACCGCCGAGAGAAGGCGTTTTCTTCTGTTTTTCATACTTCCTCCCCCTCGGTATAACTCTGAGCCCACACGGTTGCGTCCTGGGGCAGGGCGTAGTCCGGCGCGGCCGGTTCGATGGTGGTGCCCGAAGTCACCGCTGCGTTCAGCGTGCCGTTCAGGGTACCCTTGATCTCGGCGTCGATGACACCGTTCACATAGCCCCGCACCCGGCCGCTGACCCGCATATTGCCGCTGGCGGTGCGGTTGATGCGCGTCAGGTCGATGGGCGCTTTCATGGCAAAGCTGGTGCGCTCCACGATGGAATCACCGATGAGCAGGATCTGGGGCAGCACCGCCAGCACCAGCACGATGGAGATAATGGTACCACGGCCCAGGCAGGTGCCGATGGCGGCAATGACCGGGTTGGTGGTCATCTGGCCGATGAGGGCACCGGACACCGCCAGGATGGTGCCGGAGGTAAAGATGGTGGGGAATGCCTCGTTGAGGGCGGCCACGATGGCCTGCCGGGGCGGCATTTCCCGCTTAAGGTCACTGTAGTGGCTGGAAATCACGATGGCATAGTCGATGTTGGCGCCCATCTGGATGGCGTTGACGATGAGGTACCCCAGGAAATACAGGGGTTCGTCCTGCAGGGTGGGCACCGCGAAGTTCATCCAGATACTGCCCTGAATGACGATGATGAGCAGGATGGGCAGCCCCACCGACTGGAAGGTGAAAAGCAGGATCAGCACCACAAAAAGGGCTGACAGAACACTGATCAGGACGTTATCCTGCACGAAGGAGCTGGACAGGTCCTTGACGTTGGTGGAGTTGCCCACCACATAGGTATTGCCGCTGTAATACCGGGCAAGGATGCCATGGATGGTATCCAGGAAGGCCATGGTTTCGTCGCTTTCCTCGGGCAGGTTCAGGTAGACCACCATGCGGCTGTACTTATCGCTTTGCAGCTGGACCTGGGCCCAGTTGAGCTGGTCGAACAGGTCGTCCAGGGTATCCTGGATGTCCCCTTCCAGGGTGATGTTGCCGCCTTTCATCTCATCCTGCAGGAACATGAACAGGTCGAACAGCGGCACCTTATAATCCCCGATACCGCTGAGCACACTGCCGTACTGGTCGTGGTCCACGGCGTAGGCCACATACAGGGCTTCCGCCACCTCGTAATCGGTGCCCGCCAGTTCCGAGAACTGCCGCGGCGTGACCGCATCGGCCAGCATATAGCCGTCCTGGGCTTCGGTGTTGGCCAGGCCCTGGCAGGATTTCACCTCGGGGCAGGCTTCCAGCTCCTGGAGCACCGCCCGCTCGGCGTCGTAGTTGCCCTTGGGCACAATGAGCGCCACCATGTTTTCGTTGCCGAAGGTAGACTTGATCTTCTGGTGGGCGATCTGGCTTTCGCTCTGTTTGGCGGTGACCAGGTCGGTAAAGCTGTAGCAATAGGGGCAGTTGTTGGCCAGCACCGCCGCCGCCACGACCACCACCGCAAAGATGGGCGGGATCACCCAGCGGGTGGCCACATCGAATTTGCCCAGGAAGTTGATCTGGGGGATGAGTTTGCGGTGCCGGGTGGCATCGATCTTTTTGCTGAAGAGCATGAGCAGGCCCGGCATCAGCGTAAATACCGACAGCAGGCTGAACAGAATGGCTTTGATCAGCACCGTGGCCATATCCCGGCCGATGCCGAAGTGCATGAAGGCCAGCGCCCCCAGGCCGGAGATCGTTGTCAGGGAGGAGGAGCTGATCTCGGGGATGGCCTTGGCCAGCGCCGCGATGCAGGCTTCCCGGGTGTCCTTGGTTTCGTGCTCGTCGGAGAAGCGGTGGCACAGGATGATGGCGTAGTCGATGGCCAGAGCCAGCTGCAGGATCACCGTGACCGAGTTGGAGATAAAGGAAATGGTCCCGCACAGGAAGTTGGTGCCCATGTTGAGCACCGCCGCGGCGCCGAAGGTAAGCAGCAGCACCGGCACTTCGGCGTAGGAGCGGGAGGTCAGGGTCAGCACCACCACGATGATGACCGCTGCAATGACCAGGATGGTGCCCATCTCGTCGGCCAGGTCTGCCGACATATCCTGGCCCACCTCGGTGTCAATATAGTAATCCTGGCCGGTCAGCGCCTCCCGGATGCCCTGGACCGCCTGGATGCTCACCGCATCGGTGGCGGTGCCGTCAAAGGTCACCGAGTACAGCGCCGAAGCGTCCTTGTAATGGGATTCGGTTTCGTCAAATTCCACGCTGTAAACGCCGTCCACCGCTTCGATGGTTTGCTGCAGCGCTTCGGCGACCTCCGGGGTGACGTTGGATACCATGACCCGCGCCGTGCCGAAGGTCGTGAAGTTGTCGTTCATCACCGTCAGGCCCTGGCGGGTCTCGGTGTCGGCGGGCAGGTAGGTGGTAATGTCATTTTCCACCTTGACCCAGCCCGAAGCCACCACGCTGAATACCAGCGCCAGGATGTACAGCAGAAAGAACAGATTGCGCTTATCCACAATGAAGGCGGCAACCTTTTCCATTCCGCTGGTTTTCGGTTTTGTCTGCTGCAATGTACAGTCCCCCCGTTCGATAGAAAAACAGCCCCCGGCGGGAGCTGTTTTTTTATTGTATCCGCTTCCAGGGCGACATGCCATATACAAAGTTGAACATTTGTATAAAGATCAGACACTTTTTCAAAAAATGCGCAAAAAAATGCCGGGCGCCCAGGGCGTCCGGCAGCGGGGATCAGTTCCGTTCCGACAGGAACGGACCGTTGAAAACATATTCGTCCAGGCGGCGGAAGGCCTCCTCCACCCGGGTGCGGGGCAGCGCCAGATTCATCCGGATGGCGCAGGGGCCGTGGAACATCCGGCCGTCCTGCCAGGCCACGCCCACATCCCAGCCGGCGTGCAGCACCTCGTCCAGAGTGCGGCCATGGGCTTCACACCAGCCGGTGCAATCCAAAAAGAGCATGTAGGTTCCCTCCGGCCGGGCCACCGACACCCCGGGGAACCGGGCGTCGATGAAGTCGCAGGCATAGTTGCAGTTGCCCGACAGCACCTGGCACAGCTCGTCCACCCAGGCCTTGCCCTCCGGCCGGTAGGCGCCGATGAGGGCATGCATGGACAGCACGTTCATCTCGTTGTAATGGCACTTGGCGGACTTGGCCACCACCCGGTCCCGCAGCGTGGGGTTGTAGATGATGTGGTAGCTGCCCACCAGACCCGCCAGGTTGAAAGTCTTGCTGGGGGCGTACAGGGCCACCGTGCGCTGGCGGGCGTCCTCGCTCACCAGCTGGGTGGGAATATGCCGGTGGCCGTTGAGCAGGATGTCCGACCAGATCTCATCGGAGATGACCACGCAGTCGTTGCGGCGGTAGACCTCCATGGCCTGCTCGATTTCCTCCCGGGTCCAGACACGGCCGCAGGGATTGTGGGGCGAGCAGAAGATGGCCACATGAATGTGGTATTGCTTGAGCTTGGCGTCCATATCGGCGTAATCCATCCGCCACACGCCCTGGGCGTCTTTGACCAGGGGGGAGTGGACGATGCGGTAGCCGTTGTTTTTCAGCACATTGGTGAAGCCGATGTAGGTGGGACTGTGCAGCAACACTCCATCGCCGGGGGCGGCAAAGCAGCTTACCGCCGACATCACCCCGCCCAGCACGCCGTTTTCGTAACCGATGCAATCCCGGGTGAGCAGCGCAGGGTCGGCGCCGTGGCGGGTCACCTGCCAGTCGATGATGGCGTTGTAATAGGCGTCGGTGGGGCTGAAATAGCCGAAAGCCGGGTGCTGCACCCGCCGGAGGATGGCCTCCTGGATGGTGGGCACGGTGGGGAAGTTCATGTCGGCCACCCACATGGGGATGGCGTCAAAGCCGGGTTTGGGGGCGCCGGGCGCAAAACCGCCCGGTTGGCCCAGGCCGTCTACCGCAATGGCGTCCTGGCCATGGCGGTCCATCAGCGTGGTGAAATCGTATTGCATAAAGGATGGTCCTTTCCGGTGGCAGCATGCCATCTGTTTTTACCGGCATTATACCACAAAAACCATCCGTGCAACAGTCATCCGTGGTGGGCGTCGCAGTGACCGCAGCTCTCACAGCAGGGGAACTGCTGCTTGTCATAGACGATCCCGTGGCGGTCATAGTAGTCCTTCAGGGCCAGCTTGATGGCCTCCTCGGCCAGGACCGAACAGTGGATCTTGTGGGCGGGCAGACCGTCCAGTGCCTCCACCACCGCTTTGTTGGTGACTTCCAGCGCCTGGGACACCGGCTTGCCCTTGATCATCTCGGTGGCCATGGAGCTGGAAGCGATGGCACTGCCGCAGCCGAAGGTTTCAAACCTGGCATCGGTGATGGTATCGTTGTCGATCTTTAGGTAGATTTTCATGATGTCGCCGCACTTGGCGTTGCCCACCTCGCCCACGCCGTCGGCGTTCTCGATGACGCCCACATTGCGGGGATTGCGGAAATGGTCCATTACGGTCTCACTGTATAAAGCCATGGAAAACGCTCCTTTTTGTTTGTGTCAGGGAAGAATGTAGGGACGGGCCCCGCTCTGCAGTTCCCGCCAGACGGGAGAGATGCTGCGCAGGTAGGTGACCACCTGGGTGACGGCATGGATCAGATAGTCCACCTGCTCTTCGGTGGTATCCTCGCCCAGGGAGAGACGCAGCGAACCGTGGGCCACATCGTGCACCCGGCCGATGGCCAGCAGCACGTGGCTGGGGTCCAGCGAACCGGAGGTGCAGGCAGAACCCGAGGAGGCCTGTACCCCCTTGTCGTCCAGCAGGAGCAGGAGGGACTCGCCCTCGATGCCCTCGAAGCAGAAGCTGACGTTGCCGGGCAGCCGCTTGCGGGCGTCGCCGTTGAGGGCCGCGTGGGGAATCACCGACAATCCGGCGATGAGCTTGTCCCGCAGGGGAATCAGCCGGGCAGCGGTCTCGGCCTGGTGGGCGCAGGCCTCATCCAGGGCTGCCGCCATGCCCACAATGGCAGGCAGGTCCTCGGTGCCGGCACGGCGGTTCCGCTCCTGGGCGCCGCCCTCGATGAGGGGGGCGATGCGCAGTCCCTTGCGCACATAGAGAGCCCCCACGCCCCGGGGACCGTGGAACTTGTGGCCGGACAGAGACAGCAGGTCGATGTTTTCGGCCTTGACATCGATGGCCAGATGCCCCACCGCCTGGACGGCGTCGGTGTGGAAGAGCACCCCGGCCTCCCGGCAGACGGCGCCGATCTCGGCGATGGGCTGGATGGTACCGATCTCGTTGTTGGCGTACATGACGCTGACCAGGCAGGTGTCCGGCCGGATGGCAGCGCGCACCTGCTCGGGAGTAACCAGGCCGTTTTCGTGCACGTCCAGCAGGGTGACGGTGAATCCCTCCTGCTCCAGACGGCGCAGGGTGTGCAGCACGGCGTGGTGCTCAAAGGCAGTGGAAACGATGTGTTTTTTGTCCTTGGCGGCTCCCAGCAGGACGGCACCCCGCAGGGCCTGGTTGTCCGCCTCGCTGCCGCCCGAGGTGAAAATCAGTTCGGAGGGCTCGCACCCCAGGCGGGCGGCGATACGCCGGCGGGCGTCGGCCAGCACTTCGGCGGCTTTCTGCCCCACCGAATGCAGGCTGCCGGGGTTGCCGTAGGTTTCACGCATGGTGGTGACCATGGCCTCTATGGCCGCCGGGCTGGTTTGGGTGGTGGCGGCGTTATCTGCATAAATCTGCATAGTAAAATCCTTTCCCGCAGGGGCGCCGGGAGGGCGCTTCAATTCCCTACTGTTTTTGTATGCATTATTGTACGCCTGTTTTTCCTACTTGTCAAGTAGGTTTTTACAGCGCATTCCCCCTCCTTTTGTCCCGGACGGAAAAATCCCGGCCGCGAATGACACAAACCGGCAAAAGATTCCGCCCTTTTTGCGTATAGTAAGGATGCAGCGCAACTGCGCCGCAGGAAGGAACCATGCTATGAATCATCTCCATCGCAAACTGAGCGCCCTGCTGCTGGCCGTCCTGCTGGCAGGCAGCCCGGCGTCCCATGCCCTGGCGGAAGTTTCCCCGGCAGGACAGGCCGCCACCCCCGAAGCGGCCGCCACCCCCGAGGATGCCCCCACGGCCCCCATCGCCGGTCCTGTCCCCACGGCCAGTCCCGAACAGGCGGCCACCCCGGTGCCCACCGAACCGTCCGCCGCCCGGGTGACCGCGCCCCGGGCCACCGGGGACCTGGTAACCGACACGGTCTCCCCCATCGGCACCACCATCAATCTGTTCGACTACTGGATCACCGGCCGGTTTGACCCGGACAACGTCAATCCTGCCAACATGGACCAGGGCATCAACGCCGGCAAGGCGCTGCAGTTCACCGCCAACGCCGGGCGGGGGCCGGGCATCAACAACTACACGGGCAGCAGCGCCCCCCGCACCGGCATGGTGGACCCCACCCTGCAGAACGGCTATCCCCAGCTGGTGCAAAGCGGGCAATCGCTGGCGTATCTGTTCAACCCGGCGCTGCCCAATGCCGGCAAGATTGCCTTTGCCAACGTGCATGATCTGCTGCAGATTGACGAGGAGGGCTATTATTACTACGACTGCACCCAGAATTTTGCCCAGTACGACCAGACCACCAACGCCTTCCTGGTGTACGACGGGCCGGGGGTGCGCACCGCCGGGGCCGTACCGCTGCTGGGACAGTTTTTCCCCTTCAACAACTACAGCGTGGTCAAGGACATGAACGCCCGCAACCCGGTGATCAACCACTATTTCGGGCTGACCATGACCACCCGGTTTGTGCAGCAGCCCTACGGCACGGTGGACGGTACCCCCACCGGTACCCCCGTGACCTATGAGTTCACCGGCGACGACGACGTGTGGGTCTTCATCGACGATGTGCTGGTGGGGGATCTGGGCGGCATCCATGACGCCGCCTCCCTGAGCATCGACTTCGGCACCGGGGCCATCCGGGTGAACAACCAGCCCAACGGAACGTTGCGGGAAAAATTCCTGGCCGCAGGCAAAAGCTGGACCAACCCGGACTCGGACACCTTTGCCGACGACACCTACCACACCCTGAAGTTCTTTTACCTGGAACGGGGCAACGTGGACTCCAACATGAAGCTGAAATTCAATCTGGTTTCCATCCCCCAGAGCGACCTGATCAAGGTGGACCAGATCGGCGACCCGGTGCCGGGTGCCCGCTTTGACCTGTACTATGCCAACGACGACTATACATACGACCCCCAGAACCTGATCGCCTCGGGCACCACCGAGGCGGACGGCACCTTTGTGTTCCAGAACCCCGACGGTACCCTGCTGAGCCTGAACAACCTGAAAAACGAGTACGGCGGTGCCGACAAGACCGGCAAGTTTGTGCTGCGGGAGGTGACGGTGCCCGCCGGTTACCGGGCCCCCGGCAATGTGCAGCTCTATTTCCCCGACGATTTTCCCCAGCTGGCCACCCTGCTTTCGGCCAACCCCTGGGATACCGGCGCCTACGCCAGCCCCATGGTCACCGTCACCCTGCCCGACACGGTACAGGATCTGCAGGGGCAAAGCTATGCCGCGGACGACGGCACCTACTTTGCGGTGGTGCTGAAGCGCCAGAACGCCGCCGGGGACGGCGGCAGCACCCAGAGTGACTGGTACCCCGTATCGGGGGATCCCATCGACGGCTGGAACGTGGCGGGCAACACCGGCATGGCGGCCGTTCTGCAGGGCGCCCGGGCCAACCCCTACCTGTTTGTGCTGGACAGCAGCGGCGCCTACAAGGACACCATCGAGAACCTGCCCGGCGACATCCTGACCTACCACTATGTGCTGGCCACCAACGGCCAGCTGACCGCCGACAACGCCCAGTACACGGTAGGCTTTTACCGCACCAGTGCCGCCAGCCTGGCCGACGCCACCCCCACCAACACCGTGCGGCTGAACGCCGATCTGCCCGACCCGGACGGCGGATTCGGCCGGGAATTTTCCATCCGGCTCTTTGTGCCCGACCTGAAAAACTATCTGTTCGTGCAAAAACTGGCCGAGGGCGGTCTGACCCCGCTGTCCGGGGCGGAATTTGCCCTGTACACCGCCGACCAGGTAACCGACGGCACCGTCAACCCCGGAGCGGTTCCCTTTGACACGGTGACCACCCGCAACCAGAGCCAGCAGCAGGGGGACATCATCACCCTGGGCGGCGCGGGGGTCTTCCCCAACCGACAGGCCACCCTGCCCGCCGGCACCTACTACCTGCAGGAACGGCAGGCCCCCGACGGCTATGCTCCCAGCACCGACCTGGTGGAGGTGATTGTGGACGGCACCGACGTCTATGCCGATGCCGGCACCGCCGACGACGATGTGACGGTACTGCGGGGTGTTGGCAAGATTGTGCGCAGCATGCTGCAGTTTGCGGTGCCCGACGACATCAACGCCACCCTCACCGACATCAACGCCGCCCTCTACACGGCGCCCGACTACACCCCGAACACCGGCAATGACTGGTCGGTCTGGACGGCTTCCGGCCAGGCACCGCTGGAACTTTCCTACTACGGCAACAACCAGATTCTGGAATACGGCCCCACCGTGGCGGGGGACCCGGTGTATTTTGCGGTGCGGGCGGGCTGGTCCCGGCTGAAAATCACCCAGAATTACGCCGCCGGTACCGACCAGGACCTGAAGATCAACCTGGGGGATCAGGATCTGACCAACCTGTTTGCCCGCAGTACCATTGTGCAGGTGCGCAACCAGTCCACCCGGCTGGTGCTGCAGAAATTCGTCACCGGCCCCCTGGGCGAAACGGCCCGCCCCTTCCGGTTCACCCTGACCCTACGGGATGCCGATGGGCAGCCCCTCTCCGGCGATTACGGCGGGCTGACCTTCAGCGCCGCGGGCACGGCGGAGACCGCCCTGGCCAGCGGCGGTGAGGTGACGTTGCGCAACCTGCCATTGGGCAGTGTCTGCACCATCGGAGAGGAAGCCGTCGCCGACTATGAGACCACCGTGACGGTGAACGGCGGCACACCCATCGCCACCCGGGAGACCGCCGTGACCACCGTGCCGGGGCTGACCAGTGTGGCGTACACCAACTGCAACACCCGCACGCCGCCCACGCCTACCCCCACCGTCACACCGGCCCCTACGGCCACACCGGCGCCCACAGCCACGCCGACCCCCACGGGCAGTCCGACGCCCACAGTCCGCCCGGTTCCCACCGCCACCCCGGCGGCTTCCTGCCCGCCGGGTCATACCCCTGCGCCGGATTCCGGCGGTACTTCCGCCACCGGCAGCATCGCCACACCCCCGCCGGGTACCCCCACCCCCACACCGTCCGGATCCACGCCGCTGCCCCCCACCGGCGATGCCGCCCGGCCGGTGC
>OGYQ01001297.1_pt1 | contig 13846 bp, 13 predicted proteins | sample 1576641 | NCBI WGS metagenome assembly OGYQ01 (sample SAMEA3541476, study PRJEB24748) | human gut metagenome | biome: human gut; feature: human-associated habitat; material: faeces | place: China | collected 2012
TTCCCGGAATGAATATTTCGGACGAAGCCAAGAGACACTGGGAACTGCCGCCTCTTGGGCACTGTCTGCGGCTGCCTGTGCCGCCTGCGCTGCCGCATTGGCAGTGTCTGCTACCTGCTGGGCGACTTCCGCATTATTTTTCGCAGTGTCAGCTGTGCTTTGTGCCGCCGCTGCATCTTGTGCCGCCTGGTCTGCGGCCGCCTGTGCCGCTGTAACTGCCGCTTGTGCGGCTTCCACCTCTTCTTCTGTCGCATCCACCCTGGATGTTACATCCACAAGATTCTGCTGAGCCGTGGCAAGATCTGCCTGCGCCTGCTGTACTTTTGCGTCTGCTTCATCTGCTGCGGCCTGAGCATTTGCCGCCGCTTGTGCGGCTTCATTGGCTGCCGTTTGTGCCGTTTCTGCATTATTCTTAGCGGTCTTGGCTGTATTCTGCGCCGCTGTAGCTGCTTCCTGAGCGGCCGCTGCTGTCTCCTGTGCCGCCTGTGCATCTCCTTTTGCTTCATTTGCAACTAATTGAGCCGCATTGGCCTTAGATGCTGCATCATTCGCCGCCGTCTGAGCCTCCTGTGCCGCAGTCGCTGCATTATCCGCCTTCGTCTGGGCGTTTGTTGCCGAAGAAACTGCAGCTTCCGCATCCACTTTCGCCTTATCAGCAGCTGCCTGGGCTGTCTCTACTGCTGCTTGCGCCGCTTCGATTTCTTCCTCTGTTGCGTCCACCCTGGACGTTACTGTTTCCAGATCGGCCTGCGCCGCTTCCAAGTCCTCCTGGGCCTTATCCGCCACCTGTTTTGCGGTCTGCGCTGCAGTCTTCGCAGTATCAGCTTCATTCTGTGCGTTCGCAGCGGCCTGGGCTGCCTGATCTGCCGCCGTCTGTGCGACAACTGCATCTGCCGTTGCCTGATCTGCCTTTGCCTGCGCCGCGGCCGCCTCTGTCTGGGCTGCAGCTGCCTGATCTGCTGCATGATTGGCCGTCTCGTCAATTTCTTCTACTTTTGATGCGGTACTGCTGATTTGAGCGGCATTCTGAGATATCTGCGTCTGTAGATCCGCTTTTGCTTCTGTTAAATCCGTCTTGCGTGCGTAATCTGCCTGCATCGTATTAGATAAGGTCGTAAGACTTTCTCCCAGAGAATCGATCTCATCCTGAGCAGTCTCTGCATCCTGCTTTGCCGCGTCTGCTGTTGCTTTTGCTGTATTCGCCGTTGTCTTTGCTGTGTCTGCTGTACTCTGAGCAGCATCTGCTTTTGTGACCGCGGTCTGTGCTGTACTCTGTGCAACCTCCACAGCCTCTTTTGCATCTGCAGCATCCGCAAGAGCGTTTGCCGCCGCTGTCTTTGCTTCCTCTGCTTTTCCATCCGCAATCTCTGCCGCCTGTTGTGCTTGCTGGGCGGCGGCATGGGCATTATCCACTGTCGTTTCCAGCGATCCAACACTTTCTTCCACAGCATCCACAGCAGATTGTGCATTGTCTGCGGCTGTTTGAGCCGCACTCGCGGACTGATTCGCAGTATCAGCGGCCGCTTGCGCTGTCTCTGCAGCACTTTGGGCATCTGCAGCATCCTGTAGAGCGGATTCTGCCTTTTCCTGCGCAGCCTGAGCGTTTTCATTTGCCGCTGCAGCGATCTGTCTCGCCCTCTCTGCGGACAGTGATAATTTCGAAAACTGCTCTGCCAGGTCCTTGACCTTTTGAGCAATTCCACTTCCTTTGATCAGATATTCTCCCAACGTTGCTGTATCTGTCTGATCTGCAACTGATGTCTCTAATTTCAACACTCGGGCAGATATATACATCTCTATTTCATCATCGATGATATAAACACGATCCCCGATCCGGACATTATCCGGAAGTTTTGCAATCTCTACCTCATAGTTTACTTCAATTTCACATGCTTTCTTAAGTTCTGTCACTGCATGTGCGCAGAGTTCAGACTGCGATGTTGTATCGTAGCTGTATGTTTTTACAATGTGTCCACTGTTATTAATCTGGTTCGGTTCTTTATTCCAGATATAGCGGCTCCATTTCTGCAGTGCTTTCCTGGAATAGAGCCTTGTTCCGGATATGTAAAAATCTCCATCATCATACTTGTAACCCTTCAGCGTGATCGGATTCTCGGCATTTTCCGGAGTTCCGCCTGTTACCTCAAGAGCTGTAGCGAGATTGGCGACAGATTCTTTCGTAACGATACTGTCAATATCATAATTTAAGCGCAGCTGGATCCCATGATCCGCACCGCGCTGTTTATAGATATTAATATACTTGTTCGTAATCTCCATACCCTTAACATCAAAACTGTATGAAATCTCGCAATTATCAAATTGCGTTGCTACACTAGCCAGTCGCTCCGTTGCCGTAGTTTCTCCGTCCCAGCTTAACTTTCTCGTCAATCCGGAAGCCTCATTGATTCCGATCACAAAACCAGAATCATAAGCAAACTTTTCAATATAATGACTGATCGGATAGGCTTTGTCCGCCTCATATGATCCAACGACTTCATTGAGTAGATCCAGTCCGACATCTTCTGCATAGATATACACTTCCTGATTCTTTGTGTCAGCTTCTGACTCAATAATCGTATAAAATTCGTTTTCATCACCATTCTTGCGAAGGATATAGTTCCCTACTGCCGCACTCTCTTTCAGTTTCATTCGATCTTTCTTATTATATGGAATGGTGCATTCAAACGTAGCAACTCCAGTTTCAATATCTTCCACCTTCGTATCCTGCGTGATCACAAATCCGTCCGGAAGGGTCGTACTGGCTTTTTCCAAGATATTCATTTTTCTGTCTGTGAAATAGATGATCATAGAAATACCTCCCGATATCTCACTTTGATGCTCGGTGCATATTCCTGTGTCAACCATTCAGAATACGCAATCCCAATCTGATTAAGTCCCGGAGTCAAATAGAAGTCTTCCCAGTCATTTCCCAGGGCTCCAAGAGATGGCATTGATATTCCATTAAGCAGTATTTCTGCATTCTTGCAATCAGCTTCCAGCACATCATCCGCGCTGAACTTATTCGGAATATCCCGCATCGTATTACAATTATTTTTTACGAACTTTACCCAGTACAGGCCATTATAAGACAATGCTGCTGAACTGGAATACTGCTCCAGCATAAAGGTAACCTTTGTCACTTTCGTATCCTGGACCGCATCTTCTGTGAAAGTATATTTCGAACCGCCGATGCTGAATGTTATCTTATTTCCAGTTTTTGTGATCGTTGAAGTCTGAACTGCAGACTCCTTTGAGCCAAAGTTCTTATTATTATAAGAAAGATCGACGCTCGTTGTCTTTACAATGGATCCATTTACATAATAATCAATGTTGCCACTCTTGCCCGCCTTGTTCTTCCGGATCCTGACGCCCGCAACCGACGTTCCTGAAGCATCCGAAAGCTGGGCCTGGAAAGCGCCCAGTTGATTCGTATCGTTCTTTCCATTTCCGATACACATCTTCTGCTTATAGGTCAGTGTAAAATTGGATGCTCCAACTTCTCCTGCTGCATCCGCAGTCAGTGTCCTTGTGATAGATGGACCGTGCCATTTGCCGCTGGAACTGCCATAACTGGACGCTCCCAGGCAATATGTTGCAGGGCTGCTTGCCGTATATGTACTAATCGCAAGATTGGAGCAAGACGTTTCTCCCAGTTCTCCTGCAGAACCATAGGAATCCGTTCTCGTTACCCGGAATTTAATACCGGTCAGACTAGAGGTCGTGGAAGATAATCCGCTTACAGTAAATGACAGGTTAACCGTATGACCGGTCGTTCCGCGCCAATACGCCGATGTTGACTTGATCGTCACGTTATGCCAGGAGCCTCCCATATAAACACTGCCCCTGAGGCCGTATCCTCGGCCAAAGTAAGATGCGCTGCTCCGCAAAGATGCTTTAATGGCTACTGTAATTTTGACACTGTTCGCAGTCCGGTTTGATGTTTTGGCTGTCACAGTATAGTAAAACCGTGGCGATCCGGAAGATGTGCTCCTGTTTTTCAATAATGTGCCTGATGTTGACTTTGAGGTCGCGGCTGTTGCATAGGATGCTACCTTGATCCCCATGCTTCCAAGCTGGCTGATACCGTTCGGAAGGACTACACCATTATTTGCTGTCCACAGCTGTTTCGCCGCAGTTCCCCAGGCAGTGCTAGACATAAATTTCTGGTTGATCAGCGTCTGAGATTTTGCATAAGCAGTCTCCCCATCTTCTTCCTCTGAATCTCCCAACTGGATGATCTTCTCATCCTCGTTAAAAAACGCTACATATCCGCAGTCGCCGTTCCCGGTCAATTTTTCTATCGTCTCGCCGTCTTCTGATGCCTCATCCTCACTATAAAAATCCGCCTCCAGGACCGGATAAGACCGATACGTCCCACCATAATCGATCAGGATACTGCCTTCCTCCAGTTCCGGCTCTGCCTCGTATTCGATCACAGAGTACTTGAATGGATCAGCACAATAAAACTGGATCTCTCCGATGACTGCGTTCCTTCCCGGATCTACTTCTCCTACTTCTGTTGGTGTACCTGTAAAATATTTATCCGGCTCATCCGCAAAGATCAATTCTGCATCCTTTACATTTAAAATGCTCCCCAAAAGATTATATTTCTCCCGGAAATCTTCCGGAGAGTCTGCGATCAGCTGGTACGCGACCGTGATCGTCCTTGCCGGGTACCGCCGGCTCTTTAATTTCTCGCCGTCCCGGATCCCGATCTCATAGGTTTCCAGTTCCTGCGTCATTGCTTCCCTTCCGGACACCGTAAGCGTCCGATAACCGTCGATCATGTTTTCAATATATTCCCCATTGATCTGCAAGGCCTCGGAAGGCAGTAAAGCACTTCCTTCCGGGATTGCGATCGTATCTACAAATTCGTACATGCTGCCTCCTTATACCCTTCCGTGTTTCCTGTCATCTCTCGCCTGCAGTTTATCCAGTTCTTCTTTGGTGTATTTTGCAGACGCTCTCGCTACTTCTTTTCCTTCGATTTCTACCGGCACTTCGATCACATAGACACGATTGTGATAATAATCATAATCTGCTGACATTTCGCCGGCATATGCGAAGGATACCTTCGGGATGGACAGTGCCGGAATGGATACCAGTTCCTGTGCCGCTGCTTTTGCGGCTCTTACTTTCGACAGAATACCATTTACCCAGCCTTGTCCCCAGTATCCTCCTGATTTTTCAGATACCTTTGATGGGCTGTGGATCTTCGCTTTTGCCCGCACTGCTTTATCTGCAGCTGCAGCCATCCTTCGTGCAGCAGACTCGATCGTACTCATGCAGGACAACATGCCCTGTGCGAAACCTTTACTGATATAAGCTCCTGCACTATATACTTTGCTTCGGCCAGCCCGCAATTTTTTAATCACATTATTTACTTCTTTTCCAGCCGCTGTCGGCGCTTTCTTGAGTCCTGCCTGCATCGTTTTCGTAAAATCAGTCCCAATCTGCTTTCCTGCGCTTTTTGCTTTATTGGCTGCATTCTTAAACGCTGTTGTCAGCTGATTCATCGCCGAAGTTGCTTTTGGCCCGATTGTTCCAAGTCCGCTTGTTGTTGTGCGGAATGATGCCTGCAGACTTGCCAGAGAGCTCCTTGCCTTATTTGCTCCGCTTGAGATCGCAGTCAGTCCAGATCTTGCAGATTTTAGCCGGGCAGACATCGCGGATGCCCCTGCTGCCGCCGTGATCATGATTGCACTCAACATCAAGAAACCACTGCCGGATGCTCCGACTTGGGCAGATGCCATCATGGCTGCCACACCTAAGCTTGCAAACGCCGTAACAAGCCCCTGAGAAGATGTTTTTACTCGTGTAAAAGCTACAACCAAAGGTTCGACATTTGGAGGAGTGATCGTGAAATTCGCAAAGGACGCTTTTAATGTGTTAATGTTTGTCGGAAGTGTTGTCATCATCGTAGACAATGTCTGCATACCGGCATTGAACATGGTGATATTTGCTGTTGCCATCGTAAGCGCTGTCACCAACACCGCCATTCCGGCAGCTACTGTCGGAAGATCTTTTCCTTTCGTGGATATAGTAGATAATCCCTTTCCAACCGCGCCTAAAGATTTCACGATGGATCCAATCGATAATCCAGAAATGGTTTTAATCCCACTCGCAACAGACTTAAAGCCTATTCCTGCATTTTTTGCAGATGTTCCGATCGACTCGATGATCCCGGCAATAGAATCAAGTACTTTAGCAAATCCACCGCTGATCGCATCTACGACTTTGGCAACACCATCTGAAAGTTTAGTAAACGTCTCTCCAAGTTGTTTCACTAATGGGATTGCTGCCTTGACAAATCCAGATGCCAGATTCAGTCCTTCTCCAACTAAAACTGCTGCTGCACCAAGTGCCAGCATTCCGGGGATTGCCACATTTAAGGCAGAACCAAATGTTGCAAAGACAGCAACCAGTCCGGCAACTACAACTCCAAATGCCGCCATAGCAACTGCTCCCTCAGTTCCTGTGCTCGCAATCGGAGCCATAGCGACGGCCAGAAGAGAAACAGATGCAGCAAACGCCGCAATCCCTGCCATGTTCGTTTTCAATGCCTGCCCAAAAGTAGCAAACACCGCCGCCAGTCCACCAACCACAACTCCAAACGCTAAAAGCGGAGGAACTGCCGTAGTACCCAATGAGGCGAGTGGAGTAATCGCCAAGGCCAATGCAGCCAAAGAACCTGTCATAACCGCAACACCTGCGGATACCTTAAGGAAAGAATTTCCCAGTGTCTCCATCTGTTTTGGTGTAGATTGGATGTTTGTAAGCATTGCCATCAAGCCTAAACTTAAAGCAGTTACAGCTATAGCCATTCCCGCAAAGATACCGATCGCTAAGCCTCCGGATTCAGAGAGTGTGACAGCTGCCTGTGCCAAAAGATAGAACCCTGAACTCACCATCAAAATACCTGCTCCAAGCATCATAAATGCTTTCGCAGAAGTTAAAATCTGCTTTGAGGTTGCTTGACTTGTCTTTCCGACTGCTTCCTGTCCTTTTGATGTATTAAATAATTTACCTGCTAATCCTCCAAAGCTTTTTCCAGTCAGCGAAGAGAACGCTTTTCCGAAGGTCATAACTCCTGTTGCCGCTTTTTTCACAGCTTTAAAAGCAAGATATGCTGCTAATAATTGAGGCAAATGATCAATCAGCGTTGCTATGATATCTGCGTGATCTTCCAAAAATCCTGCAAATCCCTTTAGAGCTCCGCTTGCCACATCAATTGCATTTCCAAAGTTTTCAATATTTTGAGTTGATCCAAATTTTCCATTTAATTCAGCAACTTTGTTTCCAATCGCAGAAAAAGCATCTCCGAAAGCTTTCCCAACTTCTACTGCTGCGCCAGACAATATATCCCAGTATGGTTTAATTTTATCCAGTCCAGAAGTTAATTTCTGAGCGATTTTCTCTCCATCTAATTCGCCCATTTTATCAACCAGTTTGCTGACTGCACTGATTCCAACAGATGACAAGACATCGAACGCGGGTGTTAGTTTGTTCCCTATGGTTTCTTTCAGGCCATCCATAGCCTGTCCGACTGTTTTATACTGTGTGGCAAGCCTGGTAAAACTATCACTGGTTCCTACTTTTGCAATAGCATCGAAAAATTCTTCTGTTGACACCTTTCCATCCTGGACGTTCTTTACCATCTCCTGGGTAGACATGCCCATTTCTTTTGCTACCGCAGCAATACCTGCTGGCGTCTGTTCCAACATAAGTTTAAAATCTTCCCATGCCACCTTAGGTTTTGCCGCCATCTGCGTTGCCTGCATAGATAGAGTCTTCATAGCCTGTGTTGGATTTTCTGCAGCCGCCGCTAAACCACCGAAACCTTTTACAAGTTTGGTACAATTCTTAGTTCCTACCGCCGCCAACTGACTGTAAGTTGTCGCCATCTCAGAAGAACTATAAATAGTCTGCTCCGCAAATTTCTGCAATTCTTTCTTTGTGGAATTGATTTCTTTTCGACTCTTCCCGAGCATAGACATATTGCCTTCAAAAGTTTTCCAAGCAGCGTTTGATGAATCAATTTCTGCTACCAAGTTCCTTGCCCCGTCTGCAATAACAGAAAAAGCTTTTGCCCCGGCACTTGCCATAACTCCGAAAGCAAAACCACCTTTGATCCTATCTCCAAGAGATTGCGTGGCCTTTTCCGCATTTTTCATGGCCTGCGTATATCCCTTGTCGTATGCAGACAATATTGCTTTAACACTAAAACTTTCAGCCACGCTCTTCTCTCTCCTTTCTCAAAAGCTCCGGACTGATACTACAAAATCGGCTATCAGACTTCTTTCCTTCTGCTTTTGCGATCTCAGCTTTGTAATCATAGAACTTTTTGAAGTTTGTATAGACAGGTTTCGTCTTATTTTTTCCTGCTTTCTTTTCCGCCCGAACGGCAAAGTTAAGAAATGCCTGTAAGTGATTCCGAAAGTCTTTATCCACCTGCTTCAGTTTCTCTGCTTTGATGAGTAGCATATATTCCGGGATTGTAATCCGGTCAACCTCTTCAAAACTCCGAAACCCAAAGTAGCGAAAGCAGTTCAATGCTACTTCTTCGTAAAGTTCTTCGACCGTTACTGTCCTTCCTTCTGTTTCGTTTCTTCTATCTCTTTCAGCATGCTCATTGTTGTTTTCTTCGTAGCATTGGTTTTCTTTAAAAAATCCAGAACCTCTTCAAACAATGCGTCAATATCGGTGTCTTCCTGGTCAATATAATCATCCAGCATCTGCTGTGTTACTCTTGGCGTCTGTCCTTTGTTCGCCGCATTCAGAACATTTACAAGTTCTTCCACATCATTGTCGACGATTCCTGCAACCGCATACTGCAGCCCTACATTTTTCTTTGCATCTTTCGTCCCCTGGATCGGCACTCCGATTTTCTTATTGATTTCTCTCAAAAATCCCATGCCAAAATTAAACTGATACACCTGTCCGTTGATTGTTAATTCCATCATCTATATCCCTCCTAAGCCCCTACTGGCCGTGTGTCTTTAAATACATAAGCTGCTATTTCCTGCTGTGCCTGCGTTACGGTTGCTTCTCCATCCGCTCCATCTCCTTGAAGTCCGAACGTTAAAGAGACTTCTACGTTATCTTCTGCATTAGATGTGATTTCTTTTTCTGTCAAATAACCCTGAAAATATTTTGCCTTAAATTTGTTTTCACCTTCTTCTGCGGGTTCTGCAAGATTTACTTCCCAGACTTCAATTATTTCATTGCTGTCCATTGCTTTTTCTAACTCATCCAACAAGGTGTCTCCCTTTGCCAGAAGAGAGGTCGAAGTAACCTCAGATTCTGCGACTCCAGGAGTACGGACAGATCCGTCTTTTGTTGCCGTAGAATCACTATCCTTTGATTTTGTCCTGCCGTTTTCTGTAGCAAAAGCAATCCCTGCCGCTGAAGCTGTGGACTGTTTGCTTAAAACTCTGTATAAATACACAATTTTTGTTCCTGCGATTGCTTCCGCAAACATCTGCAATCTAAACATTCTAAACATCTGATTTACCTCCTAATTTGTTCAACTAAATGAAAACTCCACCTCTAACAATCCATGCAGAAGTGGAGTCTTTGTTGTGTTATCCGGAAGAATCCGCTGGTTAACATTCTGTATCATCCATGCAAAATTCTTCGTATGTTCCAATCTGTAGCAGACCTTCTTAATATCCAGCAACATCTGTGATACTGTGCCGCGCTGTTTTGGATTGTTATGCCAGACATGAATTGTCTGATATGCATTTCCAATTACCGCATCCTTGGTCCGGGTATCTGTCTGCTGGCTGTCCGCCAGATAAATAAAAGGATACGGCGTGCCCTTTGGCGGAAGGAACGTATCATACACGTCGTATCCCGTTTTCTTTAATTCAATCAATAAGTTCGTGAAAAGTTCCTGCTGTGGATCCATATCATCACCTCACAAGTTTTTTTATATCTTTTTCAAAAATTTCTTTTTGAGTATCAAATGATGGCTTCACAAATGGCTCCGGTTCCATAAAACGCGTACCAAATTCCAAATAAGGGGCATGCTCCGTGGTTGGTCTTACTTCGGTCGTTAGCCCTCCATCTGTGATTGTTGTGTTAATGCTGCCGGCGGTATCGCCCAATGAATATCCTTTCACAAAAGCTCTTTCAGTTTCTGATTTCATGCGATCATTTAACTGGTCTCCATTTTTTTGCACTACAGCACGAACTTTCGTCATATTCGCATTTTTTTGCAGCTTTTTCTGCAATTTGTCCAACCCGGTTATCTTGATCCCTGCCATCACTGCACCTCCGATACAATAAAAGTATGCTTCGTCCTGAGTTTCCGGGAAGAATCCACCTGATAAACTGTCTCTCCAACCCGGATTCGATCAAATGGCTCTGTATAGTGATTCTGGATCTGGATCGTAAGACTTCCCTGTTTCGGTCCGTCATAGACCAGCTTCAGTTGTTCTTCTCCAGTATTCATCACAGAAGCATACCGCAGAGTTTCCTCCACGATATCATCACCATAATTCCCTGTGTCTGAATCGTACTCTCCTGGCGTAATCTTTCTGAAATAGACCGGTGTATCATATCTCATATCCAGCGGATCCCTCCTTTTGAAATATCAATGTTCTTTGCATCTTTGTATGCCTGGATATCATCCATATAGGCATCAAAATCAGAACTGAGGAAGCTAGTGCTTTCACCTTCCACTGTATGAGACTGTGTTCCCTCTGATCCGATCCGATTATAGCGGACAATCGAAACTTCTGTGATGATATAATCCAGATCATCCCCTGGATTAATGCCGCCCAAGAGTACCTTAAGCCGGGACTTCGTCGTATTCAGTATCCAATTCAATTTGGCATCCAGTTCTTCATCATCCTGATCAGGCAGTCCCAGCATTCTTTTTAAATCCTTTAGCATTTTATCACCGCTTTCTATTTTTTAGCAGGCGCTTCTTCCTTTTTAGCGGATGCTCCTTCTTTCACTTCTTCGATCAGCGGTGTTCCCTGCTTATTATCTTTTCCAGATAATTCTTTCAGCCTCTCGGCAGACACCTGGACCCCATCACGAGGAAAGGTGTCCCCCGGATGATATGGATGTTCTTTGTCCTGAAGATCCGTAAAATATTTGATTACTTTATACATCGCCTAACCTCCTATTATTCAGATGCTTTCGCTGTCACTGCCTTAGAACCGGCTTTTACTGCATGATATTCTGCATCACATTCCACCACGGTAATGATCATTCCCGTTGCAGCAGTGATATCAGAAGCTCCATCCCATGCAGTCCAGTTCCTTACGCTCTGACCATATGTTACAGGTACCGCTTCATCAGAAACTTTGTATTTATAAGAGTTTCCGTCTCCCTTTGGCTCGGTGATTGTGATTTTTGTATCACCTGCAGATGTTCCGGCCGCAGATGTTACCGTGAGAGTTCCGAGCTGAGAGGCTCCTGCTTCCAGTTTCACAAATGCTTCATCTTTCACAATCATGAAAGCCACATCCATGGTCACACGAAGTGCCGCCAGTTCCTGCTCAAACAGATTGACTGGTGTGCCATCCGCATTTTTCAGCGTGGACAGTTGCGCAGACTCATCAATCTTGTATGACATACCGAATGGAATACCGTAATACATGTAATCAAAATCACCGGCATACAAATTTCCCTTTTTCAGACCTTTCAGATCCGCAACCGGAAGACCATCGATCGTATTCGCACCTCTGTCATACAGGGACTCGATCACGACTCCATTTTCAATTTTATGTACGTTTCGTAATGTACTGCGGTTTCTCTTGGTAGAGATAAATGCATTTGCATCGTAATCTTCATCTGTCAGGGCATCTTCCATTGCTAAGATATTGTCATAGGTAATGCCGCCGCTGATAAGATTTCCAGCTGACTGGGCAGATTCCTCTAAGGACTGTGGAAAAGGATTCTCCATGTTGAGGATTGCCGCATTATCGAACTTCTGATAAAACGCTTCTGCGATCTTTGGTTTCATCTCCTCGAAGAAATCAGACATCTTATAATGCAGAAACTCTCTGGAGCACGGAACAATAACTCCCAGCTTCTTCGCCACCATGGTTGCCTGCATCCACTGCGGTTTAGATGTCTGGATTTTCTCGCCTTCACCTACCCAGTAAGCGCCAGGTCCCTTTGCAAAGTATTCAAATTTCTTTTCTTTGCTGTCCATCTCTTCGTATTTTGCCAGCTGCATCACTTTGCTGCCATTCATGACCTCTTTTAAGATCAGGGTATTGTATTTCTCCGGGATCGTACCATCTTTATGCTCATACATGGTCACGTTATCCGGATCAAATGTCTGGGCAAACTGCTGCAATCCCATTTTTGCCACATATTTTCGATTTGCGTTCATTTTTTCTTCATACCTCCTGCTATTTGATAATTCGTGCTTCCCTTGCCATCTTTCCGATGTCAAGTTTTGTTTTTCCGCCCGTAAACTGTCCGCCTTCTTTTGGTGTGGACTGACGAGCCTTCTCTTTTACTGCTTCGTTCACTGCTTGGTTAAACAATTCAGCAAAAGAATCAACTGCTTCTTTCGTTTCTTCGGCATCCTTTGATACCATGAAGGCTAAAAGTTTGTCAGAGACATTGATCCCTTTTTCAGAAAGCTGTTTTCGTGCTTCGTCCCGCATGTTCGAAAGTACCCTTTCATCTTTCAGCTTCTGAATTTCTTTTTCCAGCTGCTGCTGTTTATAATCAGCTTTTTCCTGGGCATTCATTTTTGCAAATTTCTTTGCTTCGTCATCATCTTTTTTCTTCTGCTTTTCCCACTCGGCTTTTTTGCGCTTGATGATTTCGTCTACATCATCGTCTGTATACTTTTTCTCTGCTCCAGAGTTTCCGTCACCACCTTCGCCGCCTTCTCCAGAGTTTCCATCTCCGCCTTCCGGATCAGTTCCTGCGTTCGGATCAGTTCCGTCACCGCCTTCTGGGCCTTCTGCAAACAACTGCAGCATAAATAATTCATCAAATCTCATTCTTTTTACCTCCATCTTTCCGTAATTTTAAGATTTCACGCCTATCTACCGTAGCTTTTCAATGGTTCCACGCCTGCCATGTAGCCGTAAAGTTTTCAGACTTTCACGCCTGGTCACTCTATCCGGACATAATCCGGAAACTCACTGGCGATCAAACAAATGCCAATGAAAAAGGAATCCACCAGAAGCTTTCCTGCTTCTGACAGATCCCTGTATTTTATATCAGCCCTTCCGGGCGACATTTCATATTCAATTTTATCTTCTGTCAAGTCATTCAGTGACTTGATCAGTGTCTGAGTCAGTGCCGTTACTCCTGCGCAGATAATATCTTTTCCGACTCCTGCAAATCCCGCATGGCCGGACACTGTTATTCCGTCCTCCTGGACACGTATTACAATCAAATACAGCCCACCTCCTGAAATGTTTTAAATATTTTCGGCGCCTGTATTGCAAACCATTCCACCATTTCTTCATTTTCTGCCCACGATGTATAACAATGAGAAGCATTTGCTGATAACCCGCTCTCCGAAAGATAGGCATGAAAAAGCTCATGTCTAAGTGTTGTCTTTTCACACCGCTCTTTCCCTTCTTTTGTCATATCTTTATCCTGACATCGCTTGACAAAAATTTCTTTATTGTATCGATTACATAATCCATCTGCATTATCTTCAAACTTCTCTAATCGTTCTGGAAATTTATCTACAAAGTAAACTGTATATATACTTCCTAGAATACCAACCTTGAAAGAATACTCTTTCAAAAACTCCTCAGGAGTCTCCGGAAAACTCATCATGTCTCCCATATCATTCACCTTTCCTTTCTTAAAAATGGGTATAAAAATACCACCGGCCATTTCTGACTGGTGG
>OGYQ01001298.1_pt1 | contig 13845 bp, 14 predicted proteins | sample 1576641 | NCBI WGS metagenome assembly OGYQ01 (sample SAMEA3541476, study PRJEB24748) | human gut metagenome | biome: human gut; feature: human-associated habitat; material: faeces | place: China | collected 2012
TAGAAAAAAGGAAAAAAGAATTTGCGATGTTCATGAGTATAGGCATGAGTGTCAATGATATGAAAAAAATGTTATGGAAAGAATCTTCTATTTATGGCATAAAATCATTTGTATATAGTTTACCATTCTGTATAATAATAGAATTTCTATTATATAATTTATCTTCTAGTACTCTTCCTTTTACACCTTCATGGATAGCTTATTTGATATCATTTATTGTGATGATGATAGTGATGATCTTAACATTTAAATTAGGATTAAATCGTTTTAGAAAACAGAATATTATAGAAACATTAAAAGATGATATGTAGTCAAAAAGACTATATATCATTTTTTAGCTTATATTTAGCTTATAAGAGGTTTTTATATAAAAATGAGATTTATCACTTTTTTTATAAATATTGAATATAAGCCATAAAAACTATCATTTTTGATGTTTTTGTGCTATAATAGTTCAGGTTATGAAAGTATGGGTGATAAATATATGAAAGAAGTTACAATTCATAGTGAGTATATTACTTTAGGACAATTACTTAAATTAGCTGATGCTGTAAGTAGTGGAGCTGAAGCTAAATTAGTCATTAGTGATGGACTGGTTCTTGTCAATGGTGAAGTAGAAACAAGATGTGGTAAAAAGCTCTATCATCAGGATATTGTTTCTTTTGATGGACAAGAATATCTAATCATTAATGAAGATTCATAGTATTCAATTAAAGAATTTTAGAAATTATATTGATTGTTCAGTAAAATTTGATCCTTTTATTAATATTTTAATTGGTCAAAATGCTCAAGGAAAAACAAACTTATTAGAAGCTATATATATTTTATCAATGTCTAAAAGTTTTAAGACAAAAGTCATAGATGAAATGATTTATTTTGATCAGGACTTTGCGAAAATTCAAGGACAGGTTATTAATAATCAAAAGACATTAAATTTAGAGATTGTTTTATCAAAGTTAGGAAAGAAAGCTTTGATTAATCATAATGAAATTAAAAAAACAAGTGATTATGTTGGTTATTTAAATGTTGTTTTATTTATTCCTGAGGATTTAATGTTAATAAAAGGAAGTCCAAAATTAAGAAGAAAATTGATTGATATGGAGTTATCTAAAATATCACCTATATATATGTATGATTTTAATAAATATCAAAGATTATTAAAAGAAAGAAATAAATATTTGAAATTATTAAATGAAAAACATTTAAAAGCTGATGATTACTTAGAGGTTTTATCTGAACAGATGGCACGATTACAAGTTCAATTATTAAAGAAAAGAATTGAATTTGTAGAATTATTAAATGAGATATCTACGAAAATGTATGATTATATTGCTTTACATCAGGAAGTATTATCAATTCAATATAAAACACATTATAAAGATATGAGTTATGAAGGTATTTTAGAAGATTATCGAAAGAATTATCAAAAAGATATTGCTTTTAAACAGACAACACATGGTATTCATAAAGATGATCTGGTGATGTGTTTAAATCAACAGGATGCTATAACTTATGCTTCACAGGGGCAACAAAGATCTATTATTTTAGCAATCAAAATCGCTTTATTAGAATTGATTAAAAAAGAAATCGGAGAATATCCTGTTTTGTTGTTAGATGATGTTTTAAGTGAACTAGATGATACAAGAAAGACGAAGTTATTGAATTTAATTGAAGGAAAGGTTCAGACTTTTTTAACTTCAACAAATATTGATGGTATTCATCATCAGGTTATAGATAAAGCAAAGAAAATCGTCATTGAAAATGGAAATGTGAAAGGAGAAAGCTATGGAAGAAAATAAAGTTCAACACAGTTATAATGAATCTGATATTCAAGTCTTAGAAGGATTAGAAGCTGTTAGAAAAAGACCGGGTATGTATATTGGTTCAACGTCTTCTAGAGGTTTACATCATTTGGTATGGGAAATTGTTGATAACTCTATTGATGAAGCTTTAGCTGGATTTTGTAGTGAAATTAAAGTGATTTTAGAAGAAGGCGATGTTGTCAAGGTTATTGATAATGGACGTGGTATGCCAACAGGTGTTCATGCAAAAACTGGTAAGAGTACAGTTGAAACAATTTTAACTGTTTTACATGCTGGTGGTAAATTTGGTGGTGGAGGCTACAAAGTTTCTGGTGGTCTACACGGTGTTGGTGCCAGCGTTGTTAATGCATTGAGTGAATGGTTAGAAGTTTATGTACATAGAGATGGTCATATTTATTATCAAAGATTTGAAAAAGGTGGACAACCTGTTGAAGATTTAAAGATTATTGGTGATTGTGATGATACTGGAACAACTGTTACTTTTAAAGCTGATCCTTTGATTTTTGAAGAAACAACTGTATATGATTATGAAACATTAAATCAGAGAATCCGTGAATTGGCTTTCTTAAATAAAGGATTGAAATTAATTTTAGAAGATCATAGACAGACACCACATAAGAAAAATGAATATCACTATGAAGGTGGTATCAAAGAATACGTAGCTTATTTAAATCGTAATAAAACGCCTATTCATGAAGAAATTATTTATGTAGAAGATGAAATAGATGATATTAAGGTTGAAGTTGGTATGCAATATAATGATGGATATCAGCCCAATATCTACTCTTTCTGTAATAATATCAATACGCATGAAGGAGGAACTCACGAAGAAGGTTTCCGTCTTGCTTTAACAAGAGTCATTAATAATTATGCAAAAAATAATAATTTCCTGAAAAAAGATGAAGAATCTTTAAGTGGTGATGATTGCCGTGAAGGGTTAACAGCGATTATTTCAGTGAAACATCCTGATCCTCAATATGAAGGACAGACAAAAACAAAATTAGGAAATGCTGAAGTAAGAAAAATCGCAAGTAATATTATTTCAACGGCGTTAGATAAATTTTTATTAGAAAATCCAAATACAGCACAAATTATTATCAATAAAGCCATTGTCGCAAGTCGTGCTAGAATGGCAGCCAAACGTGCCAGAGAAATGACAAGAAGAAAAACAGCTTTAGATAGTATTGCCTTGCCAGGTAAATTAGCTGATTGTTCATCTAAGGATCCTAGTGAATGTGAAGTATTCATTGTCGAAGGGGATTCTGCCGGTGGTAGTGCCAAAATGGGTAGAGATCGTAGAACTCAGGCCATTTTGCCATTACGTGGTAAGATTTTAAATGTTGAAAAATCAAGATTAGATAGAATTTTAGGGAATGCTTAAATTCGTTCAATGATTACAGCTTTTGGAACGGGTATTGGTGAAGAATTTGATATTAGTAAATTAAGATATCATAAAATTGTCATCATGACCGATGCCGATGTTGATGGTGGACATATTCGTATTTTGATGTTGACATTCTTATATCGTTTCTTAAAGCCATTAATTGAAGAAGGATATGTTTATGCTGCACAGCCACCATTATATTTATTGAAACATGGAAAAGAAGAATATTATTTATATTCTGATTATGAATTGGAAAAGAAAAAAGAAGAACTTGATGAAAATGCTAAAATTTCTATTCAGCGTTATAAAGGTTTAGGAGAAATGAATGCGGAACAGTTATGGGATACAACAATGAACCCAGAACATCGTGTTTTATGGCAAATTGATTTAGATGATGCGATGCAGGCTGATGCTATGTTTGATATGTTGATGGGTGAAAAAGTTGAACCAAGACGTGAATTTATTCAAGAAAATGCACAAATGGCAGAATTAGACTTATAGTAAAGGAGAGAAAAAATGGAAGAACGTGGAATTAAGAAAAGATCATTAACAAAAGAAATGAAACAATCCTTTATCAATTATGCCATGTCAGTTATTGTTCAAAGAGCTTTACCAGATGTGAGAGATGGATTAAAGCCTGTTCAAAGAAGAATTGTGCATGGAATGAATGAACTTGGATGTTATAATGATAAACCATATAAGAAATCAGCACGTATTGTTGGGGAAGTTATGGGGAAATACCATCCTCATGGTGACTCTTCAATCTATGAAGCTTTAGTCCGTATGGCACAGGATTTCAGTTATCGTTATATGTTAGTAGACGGTCATGGAAACTTTGGTTCTATTGATGGTGATGGTGCTGCGGCACAACGTTATACTGAGGCTAGAATGTCTAAGATTTCTATGGAAATGGTGAGAGATATTAATAAAGATACAGTTAATTTCATTCCTAACTATGATGGTGAAGAATCAGAACCAGAAGTTATGCCATCACGTTTTCCTAACTTATTAGTCAATGGGACAACAGGTATTGCAGTTGGTATGGCTACAAATATTCCACCTCATAATTTAGGTGAAGTCATTGATGCCATATTAGCTGTTTCTCATAATCCTGATATTACGATTCTAGAATTAATGGAAAATTATATTCAGGGACCTGATTTTCCAACAGGAGCTTATATTTTAGGTAAATCAGCGATTAAAAAAGCTTATGAAACTGGTAATGGCTTAATTGTCATGAGAGCGAAAACGGATATTATTGATATTCATGGTGGTAAAAAAGCTATTGTTGTTACTGAAATACCATATATGGTTAATAAAGCTCGTTTAATTGAAAAAATGGCTGAACATGTTAAAGAAAAACGTATTGAAGGTATTACAGAAATACGTGATGAATCTAACCGTGAAGGTATTCGTATTATGATTGAACTTCGTAAAGATGTTCAACCAGAAGTCATTTTAAATCAGTTATTTAAATTAACAGCTTTACAGACAACATTTGGTGTAAATTCTATTGCTTTAGTAAATAATCAACCTCAAACTTTAAATCTAAAACAAATGATTACTTACTATCTTGATCATCAAGAAGAAGTGATTAGAAGAAGAACAGCTTATGATTTAAAGAAAGCTGAAGATCGTGCTCATATTTTAGATGGTTTAAAAAGAGCATTAGATCAGATTGACGCTATTATTGAACTCATTCGTTCATCACGAACAACAGAAATTATTCAACAGAGATTGATGGATGAATTTGATATGTCTGATCGACAAGCAAAAGCAATCAGAGAAATGCAGCTTCAAAGATTAGCTGGTTTGGAAAGAGAAAAGATTGAAAATGAATTAAATCAATTATTAGAATTGATTGCTGATTTAAAAGATATTCTTGCAAAAAGAGAAAGAATATTAGAAATTATTGAAAAAGAATTATTAGAAATTAAAGCTAAATTTGCTGATAAGAGAAGAACTGAAATTATTCAAGGAACATTTGATTTAGAAGATGAAGATTTAATTCCAGTTGAAGATGTGATTATTTCTTTAACTTCTAATGGATATGTCAAACGTATGCCTGTTGATACTTATAAAACACAAAATAGAGGTGGTAGAGGTATCAAAGGTATGGGAACAAATGAGGATGATATTGTGGATGCTCTTATTCATATGAGTACTCATGATGATTTATTATTCTTTACAAACTTTGGTAAAGTCTATCGTTTAAAAGGATATAATATTCCTGAATTTGGTAGAACTGCTAAAGGATTACCTGTTGTCAATTTATTAAATCTAGATAAAGATGAAAGTGTTAAATCTATGATTTCTATTGATAAAGATGATATTGATGAAGATAAGAATCTATATCTATTCTTTGTGACATTAAATGGTTTAGTTAAGAAAACTTCTATTGAAGAATTTAAAAATATTAGACAGTCTGGTAAGATTGCGATTAATTTAAAAGATGAAGATCAGTTGGTTGCTGTAAAATTAACAAAAGAAAATGAAGAAATTCTCGTTGCAGCATCTAATGGAAAATTAATTAGATTTAATGAAAATGATGTCAGACCAATGGGTAGAACAGCATCAGGTGTCAAAGGTATTAATGTAGATGGTAGTCATGTTGTGGGTATGACAACAAATGGAGAAGGTCAATATATTATGGCTATTAGTGAAAATGGTTATGGTAAGATGTCACCAATAGAAGATTACCGTGAATCACATCGTGGTGGTAAAGGTGTGAAAACGATTAATACGACTGAAAAAACAGGACAATTGGTAGCTTTAAGAGCTGTTAATGGTGATGAAGATTTATTAATCATGACAAGTGAAGGAATCATGATTAGACTTCCAATGGAACAAGTAAAATTAGCTGGAAGAAATACTCAAGGTGTTAGATTGATTAAAGTTGCTGAAGGATCAATTGTTTCAAGTGTGGAAGTTGTTGATAAATCTGAAGAAGAAACTGAAGATAATGAAGAAGAATAGTATGTCGTAGGATATACTATTCTTTTATGGGGAAGGAAAAAATGAGAAAACTCAATAAAAAACATGTTATGATAACATTCATTCCTATTATTGTTATGATTGTTTTGATTTTTTGGTTTGTGTTTAGAAAAACAGAAACATTAGAATTAATAGGAAATGAAAAAGAAGTTTTCATGCTAAATTCTATTTATGAAGAAAAGGGAACAAATCTTGAAGATGTAGAAATGATTGGGAATGTTGATACATCTCAAGAAGGACAATATGAAATTAAATATCAATACAAAAATCAGACTGTTAAACGTTTTGTTGAAGTCTTAAATAATAAACAAATCGTTATGAATTTAAATGGATCTCAGGATACTTATGTTTTAAAAGGACAGAAGTATATAGAATCAGGATGTCATGTTATTGATCAAAATGAAGGTAATCTGACTGATCAAGTTAAAATCACAGGAAAAGTTGATACTCAAAAGGTTGGAGATTATGAAATTATATATTCTGTTCAAAATAAAGAAGGTATCTATTGTTCTAAGAAAAGAACCGTACATGTTGTCAATGAATTTGAAAAAAATAGTCATGGTATACCTGTTTTAATGTATCATTATGTCTATACTCCAGATGATTTACCAAAAACGATAAATACAAATTATATTCTTGATTCAAAATTAGAAGAACAATTAAAATACTTAAAAGACCAAGATTTTTATTTTCCATCATATCAGGAATTATCAGCTTATATAAAAGGTGAAATTGATTTGCCAAAGAAAAGTGTTATTTTAACCTTTGATGATGGACAAAAAGGATTTTTAAAGTATGGTATTCCATTATTAGAAAAATATCAGATTCCAGCAACTTCTTTTATTATTGCATCTCAAAATGGAAAAGAAAAAGTAAAAAAATATGCCAGTGAGTATATTACATTTCAATCTCATTCTTATGATATGCATAAAGGTGGAGGAAATATTGGACATGGTGGTATTATCAGCGCTTTAAATATGGAACAAATTAAAGAAGATTTATTAAAGGCTCAAAATATTGTTGAAAATACAGAAGCTTTTGCTTATCCATATGGAGATGTCACAGTACAAGGACAACAAGCTATTCAAGAAGCTGAAATTTTATGTGCTTTTACAACAGAGTATGGAAAAGTAAAAAAAGGTCAGGATCCAACAAAATTACCACGAGTACGTGTACTTGGTGAATCATCATTACAATCATATATAGCATCATTAGGAATGTAAAAAAGATTTCTACTTCAATTATGTAGAAATCTTTTTTTAGAATGATGTTCAAATAAAATGTATTGAGTTATTTGTTTTTATAATTTTTAATAGCTTCTTTCAATTTATCTAAAAAAGCATCTTCACCAAAAGTATTGATTTTAAAAAACATAGCTTGACTTCCACCGGAACTTATAGCAGTGACCTGAATATGATTTTGATATTCTGTAATAGTAATAGACAAGCTTAATCGGTTTCCACCTGTATAACTATATCTCTCTAATATTAAAATACCAACATGAACATCATGTATATCATAATAATGTTCATCTTCTATTGAAGCTGAGAAACTTGATTTGATTAATTCATTTTTTAAAAATTGACAGAAATGATTGAAAGAACCATGAAGTTCACAAGAATATTTAGCCATGATCATACCTCCTTATTTATAGATTATCATGGAGTTTTGAAAATCATGTGTATTTTATATGTTCATATCATTTCAACAATATTTGACAAATATCTTGATCTTTTCTACAATGTTTGTAAGTAGGTGAAATGAATGAAAAAAATACAAATCAGTCAAACTTTAAAAAATATTATTGTTATTGTTGTGATAGCAGTTGTTTTCTTTTTTGTTGGAAAAGTATGGCCAAGTGGTGAAGAACCAACAGCCATTACAAGTGATTTATTATCACAGCAAATTCAAGGTATTAGCGAACTAGCAAGTGTAGAATATAACTATACAAATATGGGAAAATATGAAAATCAGGCGACTTTTTATGGTTGGAAAGTCCCTTTTACAACAAAGAGTTTCATTTTATCATATGATGGTCAAATTAAGGCTGGTATTGATATGAGTCTAGTAGAAGTCAATGTTCATGGTCAAAATATTGATATAACAATACCACAAGCTAAAATATTATCTCATGAAATTGATCAGGAAAGTATTGAAGTTTTTGATGAAACAAAAAATATATTTAATCAGATTAGTATTACTGATTATAATCAATTTGCGATAGATCAAAAAAAGAGCATGGAAAGTAAAGCACAAGAAAAAGGATTATTGGAAGAAGCTCAAAATAAAGCTAAAGAAACAATACAAACATTTGTAGAATCAATGTATTCATCTTCAGATGATTATAAAATTGAAATAAAAGTGGCAGAATCTTAAAGTTCTGTCATTTTTTGTTGAAATATAACGATATTATAGTATAATGTTAGAAGTTTGGATATAGAAATGGGAGGTCATATATGAATTCAAGTCAAAGTGGTAAGAAATTAGCGAAGAAAATGATTATTGCTTTAATTTGTGGTTTAATTGCAGGGTTTGGATGTATTTTATTAAGAGAAAATTTATTAGCGAATGGGCAGGAATCTTTATGGAATACAATCAATAATGTATTATTTCAAGATATTACTGCTGAAGGCGCTAATAGTGCAATTGGTTTATTTTATATTGTAGGGCAATTATTTGTAAATGCATTACAATTAATTATTATTCCAATGGTATTTGTATCTATTATTTTGGCTATTTGTGTTATTACAGATACAAAGAAATTAGGAAGAATTTCTTCTAAAACAATAGGAACATTCCTTATAACAACAGTTTGTGCTTTAATATGGGCTGGTATTATTGGTTCAATTGTTTATCATTTAGGAGCATTTAATGCAGTACATGCTGATAACTTAGTGATTCAACAAGGAGCTGTAGGTTCTAATCCATTAAATATCATTGTATCTGTGATTCCTAATAATTTAATTAATGCATTTACAAATAATGGTAATGTTTTAGCAGTTGTTTTCTTAGCAGTAGCGATTGGACTTGCTATGAATCAATTAAAAGATAAAACAAAAACATTAAAGAAATTATTAATTGAATGTAGTGATATTATTTCAGTTTGTTTATCATTTGTAATTACAAAATGTGCACCATATGCAATATTTTGTTTATTAACAAGAACATTTGCAATCTATGGAATTGATTATTTATTACCAGCTTTAGCTTATGTCTTAACAGTTCTTTTTGCTTTGCTTGTTTATTTGTTTATAGCTTATCCTATCTATTTAATGGTTATGGGAAAAATCAATCCAAAACCATTTATGCGTAAAATACCAAAAGTTGCTTTATTTGGTTTTTCAACATCATCAAGTGCAGCAACATTACCATTAAATAAAGAAACAACAGTTCATGAATTGGGTGTAAGTGATGAAATAGCTTCATTTGTTTTACCATTAGGAATGACAATTAATATGGATGGTACAGCCATCATGCAAGTTATTGCAGCTATCTTCATTGCAGCAAGTTCTGGTTATGATGTATCTTTAACATCTATGGCAGTCATTGCATTTCTTGCTTTAATTGCATCAGTAGGAACACCCGCTGCACCAGGAGCAGGAGCTGTTATCTTATTTACTATTTTGACTGGTATGGGATATACAAATGATGGGGCATTATTGGCTTATTCATTAATTTTAGCAATCAATAGTACAATTGAAATGCTTGTGACATCATTAAATGTTGTTGGAGATTCAGCAACTTCTGTTATTGTTGGTAAAAAAGAAAATATGTTAGATGAAGATATTTATCATAGTTAAGTAGACTCAAATTGAGTTTACTTTTTTAATCATTATATTTGCTTAAAGTAAATGTTAAAAATAAATCTACACTTTCTAGATAATATAGAATCTAATTTTTGATATTGATATAATGCAGATGGAACAGCAATAACGGTAGGTGGTTATGCCTTAGTCGTGGGACGAAGGCACGTGATCCTTCGTTGACATAGATATTCATTTAATAAATGGAAATATGAAAGACGGAGGTGATGGACATGACATCTTATGAGATGGTCATGATAGTGTTAGGAATACTGACATTTATCATGACAATGATAAGTGTTATAGTGAAATTACTTCTTATTATTATTGATAAGAGTAAAAAAAAATAACTACCTCGTGCTTAGGGAAAATTGAGGTAGTTATTTCTCCTTAATTTAATCTAAGGCATAACCGTTTATCGGCTGTTCCTTTTTTCAATTACATTATAGTTTATGTCATTTTAGATGTCAATATACGAATAAATATATCTATTTATATGAATATTTAATAATGTTATAATATATTTAAAAAGTAGAGGTGTTATGAAGATGACTTGTTTGATTAGAAAATGGAAAAGAGAAGATGCTCAAGATTTACAACAATCTATTAATGATTTAAGAGTTTTAAATAATTTAACAGATCGTATACCTTACCCATATCATTTACAGGATGCCTATGATTATATAGATGCTATGTTATCTGCTGATGAAAATGAAATCTTTGCTTTTGCGATTGAATATGAAGGACATGTTGTTGGCAGTATTTCTGTTTTAAGACAAGATGATATTTATCGTAGAAGTGCAGAATTAGGATATTATTTAGGATATTCTTATTGGGGAAAAGGTATTATGAGTGAAGCTGTGAAACAGACATGTCAATATGTTTTTGAACATAGTGATATAGAGAGAATTTTTGCGGCTCCTTTTGATTATAACCCAGCCTCACAAAGAGTCTTAGAAAAATGTGGTTTTGAACGTGAAGGTATTTTACGTAAGAACGGCTTTAAAAATGGTGAGTTTCATGACATGATAATGTATTCTTTGATTAAATAATTATTGAAATTATCAGGTCTTATGCTATAATCAGTATATCAAATCGTTGCATTGGATAAGTAAATGTGAAATCATGATAGAGAGCTGATGGTTGGTGTAAATCAGTATGAGGAAACATTGAAATCTACCAATAAGAGAAGCTAATCACTTCCGGTTGAACCGTTATCTCATAAAAGTTATCAGTTTGATAAGAAATAGGGTGGCACCACGATAAATTCGTCCCTTGTGAAAGGTGCTTTTTATTTTATTGAAAAAGGAGAAATGAAAAATGATTGATATTGCTATACTAAGAGAAAATCCAGAAGCTGTAAAAGAAAATATGCGAAAGAAATTTCAGCATGATCGTTTACATTTAGTTGATGAAGCTTATGAATTAGATAAAGAATATCGTGAAGCTTTGACAAAAGCGAGTGAGCTTCGTGCTATGCGTAATTCATTATCTAAAGAAATTGGACAATTTATGCGTGAAGGGAAAAAAGATTTAGCCGAAGAAAATAAAAGAAAAGTCAGTGAAATGGCTGATACTTTAAAAGAATTAGAAGCAAAAGAAGTTGAATTAGGTCCAAAATTAAAAGAAGTGATGATGAAAATTCCTAACTTTATTGATGATAGTGTACCTATTGGAAAAGATGACAGTGAAAACGTTGAAATTCAAAAATATGGAGATCCTGTTGTTCCTGATTATGAAATTCCATATCATGCTGATATTATTACAAAATTAAATGGTTTAGATAAAGAAGCAAGCGGAAGAACAAGTGGTAATGGTTTCTATTATTTGATGGGTGATATTGCTAGACTTTCTTCAGCTATGTTATCTTATGCCAGAGATTTCATGATTGATAAAGGATTCACTTATTGTATTCCTCCATTTATGATTAGAAGTGATGTTGTGACTGGTGTTATGTCATTTGAAGAAATGGATGCTATGATGTATAAAATTGAAGGTGAAGATTTATATCTCATTGGAACAAGTGAACATAGTATGATTGGTAAATTTAAAGATCAGATTGTTAAAGAAGAAGAATTACCAATTACATTAACTTCATATTCACCATGTTTTAGAAAAGAAGTTGGTGCTCATGGTATTGAAGAACGTGGTATTTATCGTGTACATCAATTTGAAAAACAGGAAATGGTTGTTTTATGTAAACCAGAAGAAGCTATGGAATGGTATGATAAAATGTGGTCATATACTGTTGAATTATTTAGAAGTTTAGATATTCCTGTAAGAACACTAGAATGTTGTAGTGGAGATTTAGCTGATTTAAAAGTCAAATCTTGTGACGTAGAAGCATGGTCACCTAGACAACAAAAATATTTTGAAGTCGGATCTTGTTCTACGTTAGGAGATGCGCAAGCTAGACGTTTAGGTATTCGTACAAAAGGTGAAAAAGGAACATATTATGTTGCAACTCTTAACAATACTGTTCTAGCAAGTACACGTGCATTAATTGCATTTATTGAAAATAATTATAATGAAGATGGAAGTATTTCTATTCCTGAAGTCTTAAGACCATATATGGGTGGAAAAGAAAGAATTGGTTAAGATTCAAAAATGGCAGGGTGTCCTGGATATAAATTCAGGGCATTTTTTTATTTTATAAAGATATAAAAAAGCTGCAAAGCTGCAGCTTAGATCTTATATAAGGTGATGTAAGAGGCAGTAGTGATAAATACCGTCATCACATACATGACCACATATATCATCAGCAATCTCTTTTACTTGTGATGAAGCATTTCCCATTGCAACACCTGTTCCTACTGTTTGTAACATTTCTATATCATTATTTCCATCACCAAAAGCGAGAGCTTGTGATGCATCTAATTGATAATAGTCAAGAATTTTTTGAATGCCAATACCTTTACCGCTTTGAGCAGGAATAATATCAACTGCTCTATCCCACCATGCTGTAATTTTAGCATTTTCTACGTTATCCATAAGAATTGAATAATCTTTTTCTCTACAACCAACCATTATTTGATAAACTTCATCTTTAGCGACTTCATTAAAATCATCAGCAACTTCTACTTTCATTTTGGCAAAATCAAAATATTGTACCAAATCATCATCTTTTCCATTGCTGGCAATCCTATTTTTTGTAGCAATGGATAATGGTCTATGTAGTTTTTTGGCATTTTGAATAATTTGTTGAACATCATAAGATGGAATAGGGAAGTTTGAAATATCTTAATCCTTTGTAAAACAATAAGAACCATTAAAAGTTAAGAAAGCATCAAATTCAATCCCATCAAAACGAGGTAAACTCATGGGTGTTCGACCAGTTGCTAAACAGATTCTGATTTGATTCTCTTTTAATCTTTTTAATGTTTCATCTTGAATTCTTTTGACATCTCCTGAAATCCAACGACTGACAGTAGATTTCGTGACTCCTAGTTTTTGAGCAATTTCATCATTTGTAAGTTGATGCCTATATTTATAATCCTTAATAATGTCTTTGAGTTCCATAGTCAACCTCCTATATGCATATTATAGTATAAAATACATCTAAAATAAAGAAAAAATCAAAAATAATAAAATAAGTTGCATGAAAATATTGAAATATGCAACAAGGTCATATATAATAATTGGCGAGGAGTGAGAAATATGTGGAAAACTTTAATTGGATATATTTGTTTTGAAGAATGCATAGATCAAATAGAGAAAAAGAGAAATTTCATTATAAAAAAGAGATTGATTCATCAAGAACTCATCAACAAACAAAGAAACATGGATGAATATTGTTTCTATAAAGAGCAAATAAAAAATATTTTATATGAATATTGTAATG
>OGYQ01001301.1_pt1 | contig 13770 bp, 9 predicted proteins | sample 1576641 | NCBI WGS metagenome assembly OGYQ01 (sample SAMEA3541476, study PRJEB24748) | human gut metagenome | biome: human gut; feature: human-associated habitat; material: faeces | place: China | collected 2012
CCAACGATAGACATACCATAAGGCAAGCCAACTACTTTGAAAACGACAACCTGCTGAAATAAAGGGAGTGATTCCTTGGGCAAGACTTCCACGAAGGATATGACCCAGGGCGGCATCTTCGGCCATCTGTTCTGGTTTGCCCTTCCCCTCCTTTTCGGGAATCTGTTCCAGCAGCTGTACAATGCAGTGGATTCGGTGGTGGTGGGGAATTTCGTAGGGTCCGCCGCCCTGGGCGGGGTGACTTCCGTCATGCCCTGCATCAATACCCTGGTGGGCTTCTTCATGGGGCTGAGCACCGGGGCCAGCGTGGTGATCGCCCAGTATTTCGGGGCGAAATTGGGACCGGAACTGCGCCGGGCGGTCCACACCTCTCTGGTGGGGACCTTCCTCCTTTCCCTGGTATTCATGGCCTTGGGCTGGGCCATCACCCCTTTCCTGGTGAAGAGCATGCAGACGGCGTCTACGGTGGCACCTCATTCCATCACCTACTTGCGGATCTACTTCGCCGGCATCACCGGCCTGATGATCTACAACATGGGGTCCGCCATCCTGCGGGCGGTGGGGGATTCCAAACGGCCGCTGTATTTCTTGGCCCTGACCTCCTGCCTGAACGTGGCCCTGGACCTGTATTTCGTCATCGGGCTCCGTTGGGGAGTGGCCGGGGTAGCCTATGCCACCATCCTGAGCCAGTTCGTTTCGGCAGTGCTGGTGCTGGTGGTCCTTTTCCGCAGCCGGGAAATCTATTCCCTCACCTGGCGGGAAATGCGCCTGGACCGGACCATGCTGAAACGGATCGTAAGCGTGGGGCTGCCGGCGGGGATCCAGATGGCCCTGACGGCCTTTTCCAATATTTTCGTCCAGTCCTATGTGAATGCCTTCGGGGCGGATTATACTGCCGGGTGGGGCATTTACATCCGGATGGATATGTTCGTGATCATGCCCATGCAGAGCATCGCCCTGGCCATCACCACCTTCACCGGCCAGAATGCCGGGGCTGGGAAGGCAGAACGGATCCACAAAGGCATCCGGGTGGCCATGACCATGGCATTTGCGGCCACCACCTGCCTGGTGATCCCAGAATTCTTCCTGGCGCCCCATATCGTGCGGCTGTTCAACCAGGAACCGGGGGTGGTGGAAAAAGGCGTGCTCTTCATCCGCTGCGTGTGCCTGTTCGATATCTTTGCCTGCATGAACCAGATCCTGGCCGGGATGCTCCGGGGTATCGGGGATGCCCGGGCCCCCATGGTGATCATGCTCTTTTCCTTTGTGCTGTTCCGGCAGCTGTATCTGTTGGTGGTGAGCCATCTGACCCCCAGCATCATCCCCATCGCCCTGGGCTATCCCATGGGCTGGATGATGTGCAACCTGCTCCAGTGGATCTATTACCATAAGAGCGGATGGGAGAAACGGATCGTGAAGCTGGAAAGCGCCTGAGAGAAAAAAAGAGCGCTGGATGGATTTATTCCTGAAGGAGGAATGTTCGATGAACCGTAGATGGATCGGACTGCTGCTGGCTGGGGTGACGGCTTTGGGCCTCTTCACCGGCTGCGGCAGCGAAAAGAAAGGGGCGCCGGCAGCCCAAGAGAAGGCACCGGCACCGGCTGCGGCCCAAGCCAAAGGGCCCCTGACCCTGGAATATACCTATAATAAAAAAGAAGGCATGGCCTCCAACCAGATGGCCGCTTGGATCGAGGATAAGGATGGGAAACTGATCCGGACCCTGTTCGCCACCAAATTCACCGCCCAGGGCGGCTACAAGAAGCGGGAACAAGCCCTGCCGGTGTGGGTGAAGAAATCCGGCCTGGCCCAACTGGACAAAGCCAAAGTGGATGCCTTTACCAAAGCCACCCCCGCAGCCGGTCAGGTCACCGCCGGTTGGGACGGAAAAGATGACAACGGCAAATCCGTCCCTGACGGCACCTACAGACTGGTGGTGGAAGCCACCCTGTACTGGGACAGCGATGCCCTGTGGACCGGCACTTTCCAGAAAGGCGGGAAGGAACAGAACTTGGAGATGAAGGCAAGCCTGACCAAAGAACCGGAAAAGAAAGAGAACAAAGACCTGATCACCGGCGTGAAAGCGGTGTATCGGCCGGAAAACAAGTGAAAAGTAAAGAGTGAAGAGCGGGGTCGCTCGGCCCCCTTATGAAAAGACGTCAGACACGGCCCTGGGAGGCCTTGAGATGTCAGACGTCAGCTTTGTTTGACATAGCACAGCAAGTCCAATCTGCTTATCACAAACAACCCTGATGTCTGATTTCCGAAGGGCCCATCAGAGCTGGTCTGACGTCTTTTTTTTTGTCCATAAATTCACCCACCTTTTCTGTTATACTGGGGACAGGAGAAATGAGGTGGAAAAGATGCTGATTTACAGTGACAGGCAAAGGGGATCCCGTAAAATATACCATCGCCAGCAATGTTCCTTTGGCAGACGCATCCAGAAAGATCATGCAGGGTATCTTTACACAGAAGAGGAAGCTTTGGCACAGGGATACCGACCCTGCAAACGGTGTCACCCGTACCAAAGTGTGAACGCTCTTTATGAAAAAGACAAAAATCATGTGGATGGACTGTGTCATTCTTTTGGGTTCCAATGTCACATACAGGGCGATGATCTGCTGATTTCCAATCCTCTGGAAGTATGGCTGATTACCTTTTCATCTCGTTTGCGAAAAATTTTGATTTATCATGAAAGCTGTAAACGCTTCTGTACTGTTGTGCAGGGGGAGGAACTGATCCGTGGGTTCCATCTCCAGCCCTGGGAATTCCATTCCATTGCGGATACCCTGTTTCGCATCCATCGCCATTTGCAGAATTATACAACTGGTTCTGGAGTTCCTGTATACAAAAAGAACGCTGCCCAGCGTCTGCTGAAAGAAGGCCCGCAGAAAAATGACAGGTATCGGAAAAAGAACCGCAAAAATCATCAGAAAAAACTGGCAAAACAGGCTGGTCTGCATCAGGAAACAAAACATGTATTGTATTTGCTCCAGCAATTGAAACGGGGAGAGGAACGCTCTCCACAGGAGTAGATGTCGATCCAAAAGCGAAATGTGTGTCCCCCTGAAAGGGAGAAAGAACTCGCTTCAAGAGAATATGGGTTCATTGGAAAAAGAAACTTACTCTGGGAGATCCAGGGTAGCTTTTTCTTATATTTATAGAAAATTCTATCGGTAACAGGAGTTCTCAGAGTGCTTATGTTATAATGAGTACATCTGTTATTTCGATGGATTGTAGTTTTATATTCTGACTGAAAAGGCAGGACGGTGCCCATGGAAGTTTTCAACAATACAACGAAGATTGTGAAAGATGATTTGCTGCAGAAAATTACATCAGGATGCAAGATTTCTATTGCGGCCGCCTGTTTTTCCATTTACGCCTATCAGGAATTAAAACAGGAATTGGAAGCCTGTCAGGATATGCGTTTTATTTTCACATCTCCCACTTTTGTGGAAGAGAAAACGAAGAAGGAACGGAAAGAATTTTATATCTCCCGTCTCAAGCGGGAAAAAAGTCTGTATGGAACGGAATTCGAAATCCGGCTCCGCAATGGACTGAAACAAAAAGCCGTAGCTAAAGAATGTGCAGCCTGGATTCAGAACAGGGTGCATTTCAAAACGAATACCACACGGGAAGCCATTACGCCTTTTATGATAGTCGAAAACCCAAAGGACACCTACACCTATACTCCCTTCAAGTCTTTCTCTACAGTGGATTTGGGCTGCGAAAGAGGCAATCAGATGTCAAACCTGGTCATGCGGGTGGAAAATCCGGAAAGCCAGGAATACTTGCGTACTTTCAATGAAATTTGGAACAATCAGGACAAGCTGAAAGATGTAACGGCAGAAGTCATTGACACCATTTCCAATGCCTATCAGGAAAATTCCCCTGAACTGATTTATTTTATGACTCTGTACAATATTTTCAGCGAATTTTTGGATGATATTTCTGAGGATGTCCTGCCTAACGAAGCCACCGGTTTTAAAAACAGTGCCGTGTGGAACAAACTGTACAATTTCCAAAAAGATGCGGCTCTGGGAATCATCAATAAGCTGGAACAGTACAATGGCTGTATTCTGGCCGACAGTGTAGGGCTGGGCAAAACATTTACGGCCCTGGCAGTGATTAAGTACTATGAAGGCAGAAATAAAAATGTACTGGTTCTTTGCCCCAAAAAATTGTCAGAGAACTGGATGACTTACCGGAGCAATGTGGTTAACAATCCTTTGGCAGCTGACCGGCTTCGTTACGATGTGCTGTATCATACGGACCTTTCCCGGAAATCGGGCATGACCAGCATTGGACTTCCCATAGACCGGATCAACTGGGGAAATTACGATCTGGTGGTCATTGACGAATCTCACAATTTTCGCAATGGCGCCGGAACAGAAGGAAAAGAGAACCGGTATGAAGTGCTCATGAACCGGATTGTCAAACCAGGGGTGAAGACCAAGGTCCTCATGCTCTCAGCTACCCCTGTAAACAACCGGTTCTATGATCTGCGGAATCAGCTGGCTCTGGCTTATGAAGGGGATGCGGGCGGCTTTTCAAAACTGTTGGATACCGATTCAGATGTGAATACCATTTTCCGTCAGGCCCAAGTGGTCTACAACAGCTGGTCCAAACTGCCAGAAAAGGAACGGACGACCCAGCGCCTTTTATCTGAACTGAGCTTTGATTTCTTCAAGGTCCTTGATTGTGTGACCATTGCCCGGTCCCGGAAACATATCCAGACGTATTATGACATGAAAGATATCGGGCCTTTTCCCAAACGGAACAAACCGATTTCTCTTCGGCCTAAACTGACGGACATGGATTCTGCCATTACTTATAATGATATCTATGAAGCCCTTTCTCAATTGCGTCTGACGATCTATACCCCTACAGAATTCATTTTGTCCAGCCGGCTGAAATACTATGTAGGTGACGATGAAAACATGAAAAAAGGCCGGGAATACGGCATCCGCCGGCTTATGAGCATCAATCTGCTGAAACGGCTGGAAAGCTCTGTTTGTTCTTTTTCTCTGACACTGAAAAAAATCACTGACTATCTGGAAACCACTTCCCATATCATACAAGAGTTTCAAAAAGGGAAAAAGGTCCAGCTGGATGAGTTGACAGATCTGTCCAGTGCAACAGAGGAATTTGACGAAGATGATATCAACTCTGATTTTTTTACCATTGGTCGGAAGGTAAAAATCAATCTGGAAGATATGGATACCATCTCCTGGAAACGGGATATTGATCATGATATCGCCGTACTCCTGGACCTTCGCCGGAAAATTGCAGTTATAACGCCCGAACATGATTATAAACTGATCCAATTGACAGGGCTGCTGCAGCAGAAAATCACCCACCCCATCAATCCAGGAAACAGAAAAGTCCTGATTTTTACGGCTTTCGCCGACACGGCCGAATATCTGTATGAGAATCTGGCTCCTCTTTTAAAAAAAAAGTTTGGAGTAAATACGGCGCTGATTACCGGGGCCAAACGAGAACGGACAAGCATTCCTGATTTCCGTCCCGATATGAATCATATCCTGACTTGTTTTTCGCCTGTTTCCAAAGACAGAGACATGATTTATCCCCAGGAACAGGATAACATCGATGTGCTGATTGCTACGGACTGTGTATCGGAAGGGCAGAACCTCCAGGATTGTGATTACTGTATCAATTACGATATCCATTGGAATCCTGTCCGGATCATCCAGCGCTTTGGGCGGATTGATCGAATCGGGAGTAAAAACAAACAAATCCAGATGGTGAATTTCTGGCCGGATTTGACTCTGGATGATTACATCAATTTGAAACAGCGGGTGGAGACCCGGATGAAAATCTCGGTCATGACTTCTACTGGAGATGATGATCCTATCAATGCGGAAGAAAAAGGGGACTTGTCCTACCGGAAAAACCAGCTGAAAAAGCTCCAGGAAGAAGTGGTGGATCTGGAAGATATGTCCAACGGAGTATCCATTATGGATTTGGGGTTGAATGATTTCCGTATGGATTTATTGAACTATGTGAAGGAACATCCAGAAATTGAACACCTGCCTTTTGGAATCCATGGGGTAGTACATGGTGAACAGCCTGGAGTGATCTTTGTGTTGAAAAACGTCAATGAAGCGGTAAACATTGACAAACAGAACCGTCTCCATCCCTTCTACCTGGTCTATATGGGAATGGATGGTCAAGTGATTTCCAGCTATCTCCAGCCGAAAGACACCCTGGACCAGATGCGGTATATGGCCAAGGGGAAAGCAGTGCCTGATGCACGGGCCTGCAGTCGATTCAACCGGATGACCCGGGATGGAGGCAGTATGGACAAAGTATCCAGCCTACTGGAGGATACCATTGATTCCATCATCCATTTGAAGGACCAGGAAGAGGTGGAAAGTTTCTTTTCCAGTGGAGAGACGACTTTTTCTGCCGGCCTGTTCACGGGTCTGGATGATTTTGAACTGATCTGTTTTATGGTGGTGATATGATGAATTCTTTTCCTTCGGGGACTTATCTGCATCGGCGGATACCCAAAGAAGCCTTTTACAAACATCTTTCCTTAACAGGGAAACAGAAAGAGAATTTTACCCATCAGATTGAAGCGCTTTATATAGAGAACAGCCTCACCGCGGACAAGCTCCATCTGGAGAAAAAAGGCGACGTGGTGGAAATCGATGTATTGCGCATAGAACTGCGGGAAAAAGAGCTGGATTCCAGTCTGTTGGAAGTCATTGCCCGGCAGAACCCTCATCAGCTGCTGTTTCTCCTTTGTTTTGAGAACCAGGAAAAGATGGGCCTGTATTACAAGAAACTGTACCTGGCTGAATGGGCTGATGACGGACAGACAGCCATGGAATTGAAAGGCTTTTCTTTGGAAGAAATCTGGAATGGCTTCATCCAGCAGATTGCTCTGGGTGAAAAAAACGAAACGCCAGCACCGAAAGAATCCCTTGATGAAAAACTCCTGCGGAAAGAAAAGATTGCCCAGCTGGAGAAACTGGTGGAAGAAAAAGAGAGGGCTGTCTGGAAAGAAAAACAGCCCAAAAAGAAGTTTGGCATGTATCAGGAACTGCAAAAACTGAAAGAACAGTTGGAGGGTTTGAAAAATGGATAAAATGAAAATGGAAAGCAAGAATCTGGCCGATGAAAAGTTTCAAAAATTGGCGGCATTGTTCCCCAATGCAGTAACAGAAACCAAGGACAAAGAGGGAAAAACCGTACGGGCCATTGACAAGGATGTGCTGATGCAGGAAATCAATACGGCCGTAGTGGATGGACGGCAGGAACGGTATGAGTTTACCTGGCCGGATAAGAAAGAAGCCATCCTGCTGGCCAATCAGCCTACTACCAAGACCCTCCGTCTGGATCGAAAAAAGTCTATCAGCCGGGATTGTACACCGGGGGGGACATTAATAGCAAAAATATATACATTGAAGGGGACAACCTGGATGCACTGAAAATTCTCCGGGAAACCTACCTGGGCAAAGTAAAGATGATTTACATCGATCCGCCCTACAACACGGGCAATGATTTCATTTATGAAGATGATTTTTCCCAGAGTATGGAGGAGTATGCCCAAAATAGCGGCCAACGGGATGAAGAAGGGAACCGGCTGGTGCAGAATAGCGAAAGCAATGGGCGATTCCATACGGATTGGCTGAATATGATGTATCCGAGATTAAAGATTGCGAAAGATTTGCTTTCGGATGATGGGGTTATTTTTATCAGTATTGATGAAAATGAAAATAGCACTCTTAAAACGGTCTGTGATGAAATTTATGGACCTTCTAATTTTATCGCACAGTTGATTTGGAGTGCTGGTCGTAAAAATGATTCAAAATATGTATCTATATCACATGAATATATTCTTTGTTATTTTAAAAACAAAAAATACATAACAGATCATAAGATTATCTGGAGAGAGAAAAAAGAAGGATTGAATGAAATCTATGCAAAATATGACTCACTTAAATTGAAGTATGGGTCCGACCATTTAGCGATAGAAACGGAATTACGAGATTGGTATAAGAATTTGCCAGATAATGATCCAGCTAAAGAACAATCTCATTATAATAAAGTAGATGATAAAGGAATTTATTTTTCAGATAATATTTCATGGCCAGGCGGTGGAGGTCCAAAATATGATTTGATACACCCTATCACGGGAAAGCCTGTAAAGGTCCCGTCTCGAGGATGGATAACCAATAAAAATACAATGCTTGAATGGATTAAGGCAGGACGCGTAGATTTTGGCAAAAATGAAAATTATGTTCCAACTTTAAAATCCTATTTAAAGGATAGAGAATTCGCTGTTCCTTATAGTGTTTTTTATAAAGATGGTAGAGCTTCATCTAAGCGGTTGGCGAATCTTATGGGAGATAAAGTATTTGAAAATCCCAAAGATGAGGAGATAATTCAACGTTTGATAGAGTTCAGTGGAACTGCTAAGGAAGACATAATATTGGATTTCTTTTCCGGATCTGCTACAACTGCACATGCAGTTTTTCTTTCTAATGTTCATCAAAAAAGTCAAAGAAAATTTATTTTAGTTCAAATTCCAGAAAAAATATCAACTGCTCATTCATCTGCAGAAAGAAGCAAAAAAGTTGCACAAAATGCTCTAAAACTTTTAAAAAAACTTAATTTACCAGAAAATATTTGTTCAATCGGCGAAGAACGCATCCGTCGGGCTGGAAAGAAAATCAAAACAGAGACCGGGGCTGACATCGATTACGGGTTCCGCTGTTTTTATGTGGATTCCAGCAATATGGAAGAGGTGTATTACAAACCTGGGGAAGTCAAACAGGACCAGTTGGATCTGTTTGCGGAAAACGTAAAGCCTGACCGTACTCCGGAAGATCTGCTTTTTCAGGTGATGCTGGAACTGGGAATTTTGTTGTCTTCCAAAATCGAAGAACTGGATATCGATGGGAAAAAGGTATTTTCTGTAGAAAATGGCTATCTGTTAGCCTGCTTCGATACAGCTGTAACCGACGAAGTGGTGACCGCCATTGCGAAAAAGCGTCCTTGTTATGCCGTATTCCGGGATAGTGGCATGGCCGATGACAGTGTCATGGCCAATTTTGAACAAATCTTTGCCACTTACAGTCCGGATACCGTAAGGAAGGTGTTGTAAATGGCTGCTATGAAATTCAAGTATTCTACCCTGTCCTACCAGACCGATGCGGTAAACAGCGTGGTCAACGTGTTTAAGGGACAGCCGTACCATGATTTGTTCAGCTATCAGCGGGATACGGGAACTTCCCATAAGGGGACAAATATCTTGGATCTTTTGGGGTACGGAAATGCACCTGTGGAACTTACGGAAGGGCAGCTGCTGGAGAATATCCACGCTATCCAGGATCAGTACAATATCCATCGTTCCTCCCATCTGACCAATCCCATGGGCTGCTGTTCCCTGGATGTGGAAATGGAAACAGGCACCGGGAAAACCTATGTGTACATCAAAACCATGTATGAACTGAACCGGCAGTATGGCTGGAATAAATTCATGGTGGTGGTGCCCTCCATTGCCATCCGGGAAGGAGTCCGGAAAAGTTTTGAAACCATGGAAGACCATTTCATGGAAGAATATGGTAAAAAAACCCGGTTTTTTGTGTACAATTCCGCCAATCTTACGGACATTGACAACTACAGCACCAGTACGGATTTGTCCGTTATGATCATCAATGTCCAGGCTTTCAATGCCCGGGGCAAAGATGCCCGGCGTATCCGGATGGAACTGGATGCGTTTCAAAGCCGCCGCCCTATCGATGTGATCCAGGCCAATCATCCCATCCTGATCCTGGATGAGCCCCAGAAAATGGGAGGAAACAAGACCCAGCAGTCTCTGAAGGAATTCAGTCCTCTTTTTACGTTAAATTATTCGGCTACCCATAAAGAACACCATGATATGGTGTATGTTCTGGATGCAGTGGATGCTTATCGGCTGCAACTGGTGAAAAAAATCGAAGTTACGGGTTTTGAAATCAAGAACCTCCAGGGAAACAATGGGTATCTGTTCCTGGAAGAAATCAAAACAGACCGGCATCATCCGCCGAAAGCCAAACTGGAATTCGAAGTCCGCCAGCAGCAGAAAATCAGTCGAAAAACAAGAGTAGTTGCAGTGGATGATGATTTGTACAGCCTTTCCAATGAACTGGAACAATATAAGGGATATCATGTCAGCGAAATCAATCCTGTTACGAATTCCCTTACTTTTACCAATGGAGTTAAGATTGAAAAGGGAATGATCTGTAGCAACGGACAGGAGGAAGAACTCCTGCGCCGAATCCAGATCCGGGAAACCATCCGTTCCCATTTTGCCAAAGAACAGGAACTGTTCCATAAAGGCATCAAGACCCTTTCCCTGTTTTTCATTGACAAGGTGGACCATTACCGAAAATATGATGATGAAGGCAATGAGCTTCCTTCGGAATATGGGACCATGTTCGAAGAAGAATATCGGCGGATACGGGAAGAGAATCGGGAGCTGTTTGATTCTGCTTATCAGGATTATCTGGACAGTATCTCTGTGGAAAAGACTCATGCCGGTTATTTCAGTATCGATAAAAAGGGCCGTTCCGTTGACAGCAAGGTCAAACGGGGAGATGAGAGCAGTGATGACGAGTCCGCTTACGACCTGATCTTAAAGGACAAGGAAAAGCTGCTGTCTTTGGATAACCCGGTCCGGTTTATTTTCTCCCATTCGGCACTGCGGGAAGGATGGGACAACCCCAATGTATTCCAGATCTGTACTTTGAAACACGGTGGTGATAGCAGCACCAACAAACGGCAGGAGGTGGGGCGGGGACTGCGCCTTTGTGTGAATCAGGATGGGACCCGTATGGATGAACGGGTCTTGGGAGACCAGGTGCAGCAGATCAACAAACTGACGGTTATTGCCAGCGATGGGTATGAAACCTTTGTGCGGGACCTGCAGAAAGACATCAGCGATACTTTGTATGACCGTCCTTCCGTCATTACTGCAAAGTATTTTACCGGGAAAAAGATTACGGTACAGGGGCAGCCTCATACCATTACGGAAGCGGAAGCTTCGAAAATCCTCATCTATCTGGCCAAGCATGATTATATCAGTGATGATGGCCATGTGACGGATACCTATAAGACGGATGAAGCCAACCATGTCCTTAAACCTGTGACACCAGATCTGCAGGGGATGGAAGCAGGCATCCATGTTTTGGTACAGCGGATCTTTGATCCTGAGGCTATGGCGGCCATGATTGAAAACGGCCATGCCACAAAAACACCAGCCAACCAGCTGAATGGCAACTTTTATAAAGACGAATTCCAGGCCTTATGGCATGCCATCAATCACAAGTACACCTATATTGTCCAATTTGACAGTCAGGAACTGATTGCCAATGCAGCGTTAGCCCTGGATGCAAAACTCAAAGTGTCCAGGCTGGTATATGCGGTGAAAACAGGGAAACAAAAAGACCAGTGGACTGCAGAAGATATGAAACAGGGCAATGGCTTTGTGAAGGAAAAGATGGATCAGCCACTGACCGAAGTGAAAATTGCCCAAGGAAGCCAGGTCAAGTACGATCTGGTGGGAAAAATTGCGGCCGAAACTCATCTGACCCGCAGAACCGTGGTGGCTATTCTTCAGAGAATCAAACCGGCCACTTTTGGACAATATCAGGCAAATCCTGAAGAATTCATTGCTAGATCCATTCAATTGATCAATGAGCAGAAGGCAACGCTGATTGTGGATCAGATCACCTACAATAAAACCAGTGGAACCTATGACAATTCCATCTTCACGGCGGAAAAGTATCAGGATATCACCAGGGCTTTTCCGGCTAAAAAAGGCATCCAGGATTATGTCTTTACGGATGGGTATGCGGAGAAATCTGTGGAGCGGAAATTTGCAGAAAATCTGGAATTGGACAGCAAGGTTGTTGTCTATGCCAAATTGCCCAGAGGATTTCAGATTCCCACTCCTGTTGGCAATTATGCTCCGGATTGGGCCATTGCTTTCCAAAAGGGAACGGTAAAGCACGTGTACTTCATTGCTGAAACAAAAGGCAGCCTTTCGTCCCTGGATTTGCGGCCTATTGAACAGGCTAAAATCCAATGTGCGCATAAATTGTTTTCCATGTTGGCCAGTGAAGATGTGGTGTACCATGAAGTAACGACGTATGATGATTTGATTAGAGTGTTAAGTTAAAAAATGCTGCAGAGGGTGCTGAATGAACCAATTCCTTCTGCAGCATAATTTCTAATGGGGAAGGGTGCAGAGAATGAAAGTAAATAAAAAGAAACAAGAAATAGTGGATGTTACGTTGTTCTATCTTTATTTGGTAGCGACAAATCCGGTGCTGATCAGACCTATCAATAAAGCATGGGAGAAATTTCCGGCTCTGTATGAAGAGGGATTTTTGAAATCCAAGTTTCGTAAAGATCCGATGATGAATCGGATGACGTTGGAATCCACACTGGCTTTACGAAAAGTCATCGGCTTTGGAGAGGTGGAAGGATTAAGGAAAATCATTGAAATCGTCATCGAAAAGCATCCTTTTGCCCGGCTTTTAAAACCAGAAGATACAGATAAAGAGTATTTCGACCGGGTAGAGAAAAAATTGCGTACCAATCGAGATACATTGGAAACTGTGATGATTTATAGCTGGACTCATCCAGGTTGGACAACAAGCCGTCAAATCCATCCCAGGATTGAACCTTATGTAAATATGATTACAGAACAAGTCGTTGGATATAAAAAAACTCCGACAAGCCATAAAATGATATATTCGGTGGCTGAATCCATTGTTAACTATGCATTTCCGGCAGAAATTATGCGATATGGAGAGTTATTTCATGTGAGAGATACCCATTACTTTTTGACAGAGGCCATCAATCAGTCAGGGGTGTTCCTTATGGACTTTCAAAAAGATCATCCCACCAGAAAAGAATTGTTGGATGCAGTTTATGTAGGATTGGAAAGTCAAAAAGATGACCTGGACGAAGAGTTTGAAGATATTCGCAGAACGAAGAGTGTTCCTTTTACTTCTCCTGTCATGCATAAAGTAATGGTGCGGACCATGGAATGGCTGGTCATAGAGCATTTGTGCAAAATGCTGTATAAAACCAGGCAGCTGGCATTGGAAGAATATGACCGTCGGAATCAGGAAGAAATACGGAAAAACAAGGAAAAAATCGATATCGTTGCTCAATTGAAAGCTGAGGAGGAGAAAAAGCAGGAAAAATACAATCAGCTGCAATTATCTTATGATAAACTGAAATTAAAAGAGGACGCTTTACAGGAAAAGGTCAATGCCTTACAGAAACAACTAAAGGAAATCGAACATCAGCCTTTGATTACAGTTCTTGCCGAAGAAACGAAAGAACAGATAAAGTATGAGGATGGTACGATTTTGGTGGGAGGTCAACCCAAGTGGCAAAAACAGTTTTCTCAAAAGCATCCCAATGTGAAAATCATGGATGGCTTCAATCACAATATCAACGCTGATGTTTTTAATGAAAAAGTACCTTTGGTGATTTTTAATGTTTCGAGTATGGCTCATACCGTTTTCTATCATATTCAGCCTGTTTTAAAGAAAAAAGGGATTCCCATCCAGTATATTAATGGATGAATGGAAGTAGGGGGAGTTTTCTGTAAAAAGAACCCATCTGCCTCTGGCAGATGCTGTTAAACTTGTAATCCCGCAGGCCACGGACGGGCGGGCCTTCGGCTCGCCCCTCGTATAATAGAGTTGTACCAGATATTCTCTTTTATAGTGAATTACGGTA
>OGYQ01001312.1_pt1 | contig 13617 bp, 11 predicted proteins | sample 1576641 | NCBI WGS metagenome assembly OGYQ01 (sample SAMEA3541476, study PRJEB24748) | human gut metagenome | biome: human gut; feature: human-associated habitat; material: faeces | place: China | collected 2012
GGCTGGAACCGGATCTGCTGCTCACCGATATCCGGATGCCCTTTATCTCCGGCATTGAGCTGGCCCGGCAGGTGCGTGAGATCCGTCCTGCCATGCACATTGCATTTTTGAGCGGTTACGATGACTTTGAATACGCCAAACAGGCCATTCAGTACAACATCATCAGCTATATGCTCAAACCGCTGACGATGGACGGCCTGGCGGCGGAGCTGAAGAATATTCACGAGAAGATCGACCAGCGCTATGCCAGCCTGCGCCACAGTGACCATAACCAGGGGGACCGGGCTGCGTTTCTGATCCCGCTGGTGCTGGAACATTACGACAGCGCCCCCGAAGGGATGGAAACGACCCTGCGGGAGAACGCCGCCAGTTGCGGCCTGCTGCGCGGCAGCGACGACCGTGGCCTGCTGGTCGTGCTGACGGCGGCCATGTCGGACGGCGCCCCCTGTGAAGCGGGATTCATCCGGCTGGTGGAACAGCTGGCTAACAAATATCTGCGGCATTTTGTGTTTTTCTCCAGCGGCCGGACTGTGGCGGTGCTCATCGGCAACCCGTCGGATTTTGACGAATACCTGCATATTCTGGCCGATGAGATCTGCCAGCTGACCGAGCGTGCCCTGGGCCGGCATGTGCTGGTGGGGGTGGGGCGTCCCGTGGCACAGTTTACCGAGCTCAACGGGGCCTACCGTCAGGCGCTGGAAGCGCTGCACGCCGCCGAGGAGAGCGAAGGTGGTGTCAGCTTTACGGCGGACACCCGCAAGGGCGGCGGTCTGTGTGAGCGGGCACTGGAGATCATAGAGCAGCACTACATGGACGAGGATCTTTCCCTTTCGTCGCTGAGTGCCATGCTGGACGTCAGCCCCAACCATCTGAGCGCCTGCATCAAGAAAACGGCGGGGGAAACCTTCATCAACATTCTGGCGCGCCGCCGCATGGAGGCCGCCCGTAAGCTGCTTCTGACCACCAATCTGCAGGTGCAGGAGATCGCCCGCCGTGTGGGATACTCCGACCAGCATTATTTCAGCTATTGCTTCAAAAAATACACCGGTACCTCGCCGGGGGCTTTGCGTCGCCAGCGTGCGGCCCAGGCTGCGGAGGGAGAGGCTGTCGTATGAAGCGGAAATACCATGCGCCGCGCACAGCACCGCTTATCGTGGTGTTGGTCATGGCGGTGGCAGCGGTCACGCTGCTTGTGTGCGTGGGGACTTTTCTGCAAAGTTATCGCGCAGCGGTCGTGCAAAGCGCGCGCACCAGCAGCGCTCAGGCAGTCAGTCAGGTTGTGGGCACGGTCAGCAACTATGTGCAAAATCTGGAAGGAACCATCAATGACGTCATGGCCGAGATGGACACCCCGGAGGATAGCCGGGATGCCTACCTGAACGCCTGGCTGAACGCCCGCAGCGAAGTGGTGGCGGTGACGACTTACGATTCGGAAGGAAATCTGCAGGATTGCTGGGCGCTGGAGCACACGCCCCGCAGCGAAATCCTGAAAAACCTTTCCTTCAACCTGAGTATGGCCCAGTGGTATACCGAAGGGTATATCAGCTCCCCCCATGTGGAATCCATCTTTGAAGGGTATTATCCCTGGGTCGTCACGGTAGTCCGCCCGATGCCTCAGGGCAGTTCCGCCAGCTGGGTGGCTGTGGATGTGCGCTTCTCGGGGCTGGGGGCCAGTATCAACGGCGTCGGCATCGGCCAGCACGGGTATTGCTACCTGATGGACGAGCACGGCAACATGGTGTATCATCCCCAGCAGCAGCTTTTGTATGCGGGCATCAAAAGCGAGGAAGTGGCCCGGCTGGCAAATCTGGCGGACGGCACCTATGTGGAGGATACCGTCATCTACAGCCTGCAGGACGTGCCGGACAGCAACTGGCGGGTGGTCGGTGTCAGCTATATCGACGAAACCGTCAACGAAAGTTTCTGGCAGATGGTCCGTATTGCGCTGGCTACTTCCGCCATGATCCTGGCGGCGGCCTTGCTGGCGGGGTGGATCATTTCCCGTCTGCTCAGCCGCCCGCTGCAGCAGCTGGAAACAGCCATGGAACAGTTTGAGCAGGACGCCGACGGCTTTACCTATGAGCCGGTGGCCGGCACGCGGGAAGTACAGGAATTGTCGGATTCCTTCGGGCACATGGTCGGCCGCATCCAGAAATTGATGACGACGGTGCGGGAAGAGGAAATCGACCTGCGCAAGACCGAGCTCAAAGCGCTGCAGGCACAGATCAACCCGCACTTTTTGTACAACACGCTGGATTCCATTGCCTGGATGTGCGAGCGCGGCAAAAACGCCGATGCGGTCAAAATGGTCCATGCACTGGCCCGGCTGTTCCGCATCAGCATCAGCCGCGGGCATGAACTCATCCCCATCGAAAAGGAACTGCAGCATGCGGAGTCCTACCTTCTGATCCAGAAGTTCCGCTACAAAAATCAGTTTACCTACCATTTTACGGTGGACGAAAGCTGTCTGCACTGTCTTTGCAACAAGATCACCCTGCAGCCGATCATTGAAAACTCCATCACCCACGGGCTGGATCTGCTGGTGGACCCCGGACACATTGAAATCGAGGTCTGTGCCGACGGGGAGGATATTCTCTTCAAGGTGACCGATGACGGCATCGGTATGTCCCAGGAACAGGTGGCGGAACTCTTGAAAAATGAGCCGAGTGACCGTACCGGCATCGGCATCAAGAATGTGAACGACCGGCTGCGGATCTATTTCGGGCCGCAGTATGGTATGTCTATTGATAGCGTACCCGATGAGGGTACCACCGTTACGATCCGGATGCCGCGTGTGCCGGAAGACCGGGAGGGCGATTATGATAAGACACATTAAGCGCCTGCCGGTGCTGTTGCTGGCCCTTTGCCTGCTGGCAGGCTGCACTTCGGCCGGCGCACAGGATGCCGCCGCAACGCGGTATAAAGTGGCATTGGTGGCCAAATCCACCAAAACGGATTTCTGGAAAGCGGTGTTTGTGGGGGCCGAGGCTGCGGCAACGGAGTACAATATGGACCTGACCATCGACGGCCCGGAAACCGAGGAAGATTACGAAACCCAGAACGAGATGATCGCCCAGGCGGTGGAAAACGGCGCCCAGGCACTGGTGTTCTCGGCCATTGACTTTGATGCCAACGCACCGGCCATTGAGGAAGCCGCGCAAGCGGGCGTCAAAATCGTAGTCATCGACTCTGCCGTAAATTCCGAGAAAGTGGCAACCTACATCGGCACAGACAACTACAGTGCGGGGCAGATGGCGGCCCAGGCCGCGCTGAAGGGGGCGACCGGTGCGCTGAAAGTAGGCATTGTCAACTACGATGTGAACAGCGCCAACGGTCAGGACCGTGAGCGCGGTGCGGTGGATACCTTCGAGGACAGCGGCCGTGCCGAGATCGTGGCTACCATCCATACCCTGGCAGAAGCTGCCAGCGCCAAACGGGATACGCTGGAAATGCTGCGCGCCCATCCGGAGATCAACGTCCTGCTGGCGTTCAATGAACCCACCAGTGTGGGCGCTGCCCAGGCGGTGGAGGAAATGAATCTGCAGGATGACCTGTGCATGGTGGCGTTTGACTCCAATCTGGCTACGGTGGATGCGTTGCAGACCGGTGTGGTGGATGCGCTGGTGATCCAGAATATGTACGAAATGGGCTATTTTGGCGTGGAGAGCGCCTATAAACTGTTGAGCGGGCAGCGCAACAGCGTGGAAAAGCACGTGGACACAGCGACCCGCGTCATCAACCGTGACAATCTGTTTGACCTGGACAGTCAGAAAGTGTTGTTCCCGGTATCGTGACCTGTATAACAGATATAACAGAAAATCCCTCGCCGCAGAATTTCTGCAGCGAGGGATTTTGTTGTATTCATCCGATTACCGGTGGCGGGGTTTGCGTTTGCGCACACTGTAGCCAAAGGTGCCCAGGCGGCGGCCCAGTGCCAGATAGTCCCCGTGGGAATACACGATCAGATTGGCTTTGTTCAGGCAGAGTTTGCCGTCCTCATTCAGCAGGGATTCATCCACATCCACGGCCACGCACTCCGCCAGGAACAGGTCATGGCTGCCCAGCGGGATCACCTGGGTGACTTTGCACTCCAGGTTCAGGGGGCTTTCTTCCACCAGAACGGTACCGACCTTGGAGGCCGGGACAGGGGTCAGCTTCATGGCGGCGAACTTGTCCACGTCCCGGCCGCTCTTCACGCCGCACCAGTCCACCGCGCGCACCAGCGATTCGGTGGGCAGATTCACCACGAACTCGCCGCTCTCTTTGATGAGGTGATGACTGTACCGCTCGGGCCGCACGCTGATGGAGAGCATGGGCGGCTGGGTGCAGATGGTGCCGCACCAGCCCACGGTGATCAAATTCGGCTTGTCGGGGCTGCCGCAGCTGACCAGTACCGGCGGTTCGGGGTTGAGCAGGGTAGAACCCTTCCACACCTGGCGGCTCATGCGTCTTCCTCCTTGCTGCGCTCAAAATTGGGGGTCGTTTCGCTGATGATATAGCGCGGACGCTGCTTGGTTTCCATGTAGATCTTGCCGATGTATTCACCGATCACGCCCAGGCAGATCAGCTGCACGCCGGACACAAAACAGATGATGCTCGTGGTACTGGCCCAGCCGGAAACCGTCATGCCCAGCGCCGCTTCGATCACGGCCCACAGCACGCCGATAAAACTCACCAGCGCCACCACCACGCCAAAGCCGGTGATGAAACGGATGGGTTTGATGGACAGGCTGGTGATGCCGTCAAAAGCCAGGGAGAGCATTTTGGAAAGGGGATAGTGGCTTTCCCCGGCCAGGCGTTCGTGGCGCTCATAGGTCACGCAGGTGGATTTGAAGCCCACCAGCGGCACCATGCCCCGCAGGAACAGATTCACTTCCTTGAAACGGGCAAACTCCTGCAGCACCCGGGCGCTCATCAGACGGTAATCCGCATGGTTAAAGACCACTTCGGCCCCCATGGCGTTGAGCAGTTTGTAAAAACTTTCGGCGGTAAAACGCTTGAAAAAGGTATCGGTGTCGCGCTTGCTGCGTACGCCGTACACCACATCGCAGCCGTCGCGGTAGGCATCCACCATGCCGTCCATGGCGTTGATATCATCCTGGCCGTCACAGTCGATGGAGATCGTGATGTCGCAGCGGTCTTTCGCTTCCATCAGCCCGGCCAGCACGGCGTTCTGGTGTCCCCGGTTGCGGCTCTGGCAGATGCCGACGTAATGGGGATCGGAAGCGGCCAGCTCGTTGATGATGCTCCAGGTGCGGTCCTTGGAGCCGTCGTTCACGAACAGGACCCGGCTGTCGGGGCTGATCTTCCCGGCAGCGGACAGATCGGTGATTTTTTTCAGGAACTGCGGTGCCGTAATGGGCAGCACTTCCTGTTCGTTGTAACAGGGGATGATGATGTAGAGAACGGGTGTTTGACGGTTTTCCATGATACTACCTCGAACGAATGATGGGCCGAACAGGGCGTCTTGCCAAAACAGGGCCGGAAAAATCGATTTTTCAAGAAATGAGTTAATTATAGCATACACGATAGGAAAACTTCAATCACTGCGCCATGGAACGCAGCCGGTCGGGGTCCAGCAGTTTGAAGCTGCGGCGGAAGAGCGCCAGCAGACCTTCCTCCTGCATACGGCCCAACTCCCGGCAAAGGGCGCTGCGGTCACAGTTCAGGTAGGAGGCCAGTTCCCCCCGGGTCAGCGGTGTGTCGAAGGTGTCGGCCCCGGCTTCCTCCCGCTGCTCCAGCAGCCACAGACAGATGCGGCCGCGCAGGCTTTTGCAGCACAGCAGTTCCAGGCGGCGGTCCAGGGCAAAGTATTTGCTGCTGATGGTCTGCAGCCAGTTGTGCAGCAATTGCAGGTGGGCAGGGTGCAGGGCACCGCAGGGACGCAGCAGCGCTTCACAGGGCAGATACAGCACCAGGCAGGGCAGCGCGGCTGTCACGTTCACGGGGCTTTTGTTGTGGCTGCCGGCCAGTACATCGGCAAATACGCCGCCCGGTCCCATGTGCGCCATAACCACGGCGGTGCCGTCGGGCATGGGTTTGGCGGCTACGATCTCACCTTCCAGTACGATGCCGACCTCGGTGGTTTCATACCCGGCCAGAAGCAAAAGCTCTCCCCGTTCATAGCGGCGCACGTGGGGGGCAAAACAGTCGGTCAGGGTCTGCAGGTCGCTGTCCCGCATACCCTGAAACAGGCTGGTGCTGCGCAGAACGTTATAGTAAGGGGTATAGTCCATAGGATACCTCACACAAAACTGTTGCCTTGGCAACAGACAATTTTTTAACATTATAGTATAGTGGTGCCGCAAATGCAATAAGGAGGAAAAGGACTTATGAAATTCAAGCGTATTCTGACGGCTGTTACAGCAGCCGCCTTGTGCATCTCGTTGGCGGGCTGCGGCGGAGCCGCGTCCTCCTCTTCTTCTGAGGCCGCTACGGCGGAGTCGGCACCGGAGTCCACGGTGGCGGAAGCCACTGCCAGTCCCGAAACCGCAACGGAGGGGCTGCGTGTGGCGGGTCTGAAAGGTCCCACCACCATGGGTCTGGTAAACCTGATGAACAGTGAGGAAGGCGCCGATTACAACTTCACCATGTATGGCGCGGCTGACGAGATCGTGCCGCTGCTGGTCAAGGGGGAACTGGACGCGGCGGCGATTCCCGCCAACCTGGCCGCGACCCTCTACCAGAAGACCAATGGCCAGGTTGAGGTGGCCTGCGTCAACACGCTGGGGGTTCTGTACATTGTCGAAAACGGCGATACCGTGCAGTCGGTGGCCGACCTGAAGGGGCAGACCATCGTGACCACCGGCAAGGGTACCACACCCGAGTACGTGCTGCGCTATGTGCTGAGCCAGAACGGCGTTGATCCCGATAACGATGTTACCATCGAGTACTGCAGCGAAGCCACCGAGGCGCTCAGCCAGGTGCAGGCGGGCCAGGCGACCATCGCCATGCTGCCCCAGCCCTTTGTGACCAGTGCGCTGTCCCAGGTGGAAGGCCTGCGTGTGGCCCTGGATATGAACGAGGAATGGGAGAAGGTAGCCGGTTCCCAGCTGGTTACCGGCGTGCTGGTGGTACGCAAGGATGCGGTGGAAGCCGATCCTGAAGCCTTCACGGCGTTCCTGGATGGCTATGCTGCCAGCGTGGAAGCAGCCAACACCGACCTGGAAGGTACGGCAGCTCTGTGTGAAACCTACGGTATCGTGGCAAAAGCGGCTCTGGCCCAGAAAGCGCTGCCGGAATGCAACATTGTGTTTGAAACCGGCGAACAGATGAAAACCGATCTGGTGAACTACTTCCAGGTCCTCTATGACGCCGATCCCAGCAGTGTGGGTGGCGCCCTGCCGGCTGACGACTTCTACTATGGCGTCTAAGTACCGGGAACGCATTGTCGCCATCGCTGCCTGGATCGTTATCTGGCAGATTGCCGCGCTGACGCTGGGGCATGGCGGATTGTTTCTGGCAACCCCGGTGCAAACGCTGAAGGCCCTGGCCCAGCTGGTGCCCACGGCGGCCTTCTGGCAGCGTATCGGCTTCAGCGCGCTGCGTATCGTGGCCGGGTTTGTGCTGGCGGTGGCGGGCGGACTGGTGCTGGGGGCTGCCGGGTCCCGCTGGCATGGGGTAAGGGTCTTTGTGGACCCCGTCATGCAGCTGATCCGTGCCATGCCGGTGGCCAGTTTCGTCATTCTGGCCCTGCTCTGGGTCAGCGGCGAAAATCTTTCTGTGGTGGTCAGTTTTACCCATGTGCTGCCGGTGGTGTATGCCGGGGTGCTGGCGGGCATTGCCGATACCGACCCCCAGCTGCTGGAAATGGCCCGGGTCTACCGCCTGCCCTGGATCGCCAGGCTGCGGTATATCTGGCTGCCGGGCATTTTTCCCTCTTTCAGCGAAAGCTGTATTGCCGCTATGGGCATGTGCTGGAAAAGCGGCGTTTCCGCCGAAGTCATCGGTCTGCCGGACCATTCGGTGGGGGATGCCCTCTACCGGGCTAAAATCACCCTGTCTACCCCCGATGTCTTCGCCTGGACCCTGGTGATCGTGCTGTTGTCGGCCTTGCTGTCTGCGGTGGCGGCCCGGCTGCTGCGGGCGGCCAAAACACGCCTTTGCGGGGAGGTGCACGCATGAGCATCGTAATGGAAAATCTCTGCAAGCGTTTTGACGGCAAGACGGTCCTTCATCAATTTACCTGGACGGTGGACCGGCCCATGGTACTGATGGGGCCCTCCGGCTGTGGCAAAACTACGCTGCTGCGCATCTTGCTGGGGCTGGAAACCCCGGACAGTGGCACTGTTGACGGTGTGGGCCGTACGGCAGCGGTCTTTCAGGAGGACCGCCTTTGCCCGCAATTGACAGCGGGGGCAAACCTGGTGCTGGCCGGGCACGGTCTGACTTTGCGGGAAGCGGAAACCGAACTGCGGGCATTGGGCTTTGCTGAAAGTGACCTGGTCCTTCCCGCGGCCAAACTCTCCGGCGGGCAAAAGCGGCGTGCCGCCCTGCTGCGGGCGCTGCTGTGCAAAGATGCCGAAACCCTGCTGATGGACGAACCCTTCACCGGCATGGACGCGGAGCTGGTGGCCCAGGCAGCAGCCGCCACCGTGCGGCTGGCGGGGGAACGTCCGGCCGTTTTGGTCACCCACGATGAGGCCGCTGCCGCCCTGCTGGGCTGGCCGGTACGGCATTTTTCCGGATAAAATAAACAAAGGGGAAACAGCCAAAAGGCTGTTTCCCCTTTGTTTTTATATCAGTGCTTCCAGGATGGCGTTCTGCACCACCATTCCACTGGGGGTCAGCTGCAGGCGTTTGCCGTCGAATTCGGCGTAGCCGCTGGCTACACAGTGCCGCAGAAAATCCAGCTGCGGTTTGGTAAAGTGGCCGCCCCACCGGGCGTACTCGTCCAGGTCCAATCCACGATTCAGACGCAGCTGCATGAGCAGAAAATCTTCGGCGTCGCAGACCCCTTCCTCCCGCTCGGTGGCGGTACCGTCGATAAAACTGTGCACATCATCGGGCCAGAAACGCCGCACGTTGCCCAGGCAGCTGTGGGCGGCGGGGCCCACACCCCAGTAGTCCCGGCAGTTCCAGTACAGCAGGTTGTGCCGCCCTTCGTGGCCGGGGCGGGCAAAGTTGCTGATCTCGTACTGGCGGTAGCCGGCCTGTGCCAGCTTTTGCACGGCATAAAGATAGAAGTCGGCCGCTTCATCTGGCCCGGGCAGTCCCTTGGGCGGGAATTTGGCAAAGGCCGTGCCCGGTTCGATTTTGAGCAGATATGCCGAAATATGGGTGCAGCCTCCCTGCTGCAGCAGGTCCAAAGTGGCATCAAATTCGGCGTTGGTATAGTGGGGCAGCGCCAGCATAATGTCCCCGCAGATTTCCGGGAAGCCAACCTCCCGGGCCATCCGCAGCGCTTCCGCTGCTCCGGCGGCGGTGTGGGTGCGGCCCAGGCGGCGCAGCTGGGTGTCGTCGGCGCTCTGCACCCCGAAACTGATGCGGGTTACGCCGGCCGCCCGGAAGCCTTCCAGACTCTCCCGGGTGACGGTGTCGGGGTTGGCTTCCAGGGTGATTTCCGCCCCCGGCAGCGGGTCTGCCGCCCGGACCAGAGCCTGCACCTGCGTAGGGGAGAGCAGCGCAGGAGTGCCGCCGCCAAAATAGAGGGTGTCGGGGCGGCGGGTGCTTTTCGCCAGTTCCCGCAGCAGGGCATCCACATAAGGCTGGGGGACCCCGCGGGCTCCCGGTGCCGAGTAAAAATCACAGTACCGGCACTTGGATTTGCAGTAGGGAACGTGCAGATAGATACCAAAAAAATCCATGGTTGACATTTTTCCTTCTCTATAGGATACTGTTAACAGGTACTTCATAAATTTGTGATGGTTTTCACATCTTTTATGGCTATAATACCGTATTAAGAAAGGGGAATCAACCATGTACCAAAATTACAATGATATTTCCTATGCAGAGAGCCCGTTCGGCACCCTGAATCAGTATATGAGCAAAACCTTTGGCTGGATGTTTGCCGGCCTGCTGGTGACTTTTGCCACCGGCATCGCCACGGTGGTCAGCGGCTTCATCGTTCCGCTGGTCAACAGCGGTCTGATCTACGCTACCCTCATCGGCGAACTGGTGCTGGTGTTCGTGCTGTCCGGCCGCATCACCAAGATCCAACCTTCCACCGCCACGGGGCTTTTCTTCCTGTACGCGGTGCTCAACGGCATGAACCTGTCCACCATCTTCCTGGTATACAGCCTGGGCAGCCTGGTGCTGGCCTTCCTGGTGGGTGCTGTCTACTTCGGCGTTATGGCCGTCTACGGTGCTACCACCCATAAAGACCTGACCGGCTGGGGCCCCAAACTGCTGGGCGGCCTCATTGCCATGCTGGTCTGCTCCCTGGTGGGCAGCATCTTCAGCCTGTTCGGTATGAGCTTTGGCGTGCTGGATCTGGTTCTGTGCGCGGTGGGCCTGCTGATCTTCATGGGGCTGACTGCTTACGACACCCAGATGCTCAAACACCACTACGCCTACTTCGGCGGGGATGCGGCCATGCTGCACAAGGCGTCCATCATCGGTGCGCTGAACCTGTATCTGGACTTCATCAACATTTTCCTGTATATCCTGCGCATGGTCGGTCGCCGCAACGACTGATCCTGCCATGAGGGAGGGCCTTCGGGCCCTCTTTTTTGCAGAGGGCTTGCCTTGACAAATCCCGGCAGGCTGGCTATACTAATATGCGTATTGAAAAAACACGCTGACGGAGAAAGTACGCGCGGGGCCTTTGGGCCAGAGAGGGCGGTCATCGGCTGAAAGCCGCCTGCAGAGAATCCGCGCCGAAGTTCGCTCCCGAGTGGTGCGCGGGAACCGCCGTAAACACGGCCCAGTAGTGCGCAACGGTCCTGCACCGTTACCGGCAGACAAAGAGTGCCGCATTACAGAATGCGGAACACGGGTGGTACCGCGGAGTTTTGTTTTTTGCAAGGCTTCGTCCCTGACAACACGCAGGGACGAGGCCTTTTTTATTTGCCCCGCCCCGTACAGAGCAGAGGTGTACTATGGAAGAAAAAATCAAGGAATTGCGCGCCGCCATCGAACAGGCTGGTGCGGCGGTTGCCAGCCAGGCGGAACTGTCGGATTTCTGGCAGAAGTTTCTGAGCAAGAACGGCGCGGTGGCAGGACTCACCAAGTCCCTTCGCGACGTGCCCAAAGAGGACCGTCCTGCCATGGGCAAGACCATCAACGAGTTCAAGAACTGGGCCGAAGCACAGTATCAGGAACTGTCCGCCCAGGTGGAGAAGGCGGCCCTGGCAGCCCGCAACGCCGCCGAAACGGTGGACATCACGCTGCCGGCCAAGACCCGGACCACCGGCAATCTGCATCCCATTACCCTGGTCAAAAACGAGATCGTGGATGCCTTTGCGGGCATGGGCTTTGAAATTTACGAAGGCCCCGAAATCGAGGATGACGACCACAACTTCACCCGTCTGAACGTGCCCAAGAACCATCCCGCCCGGGATATGCAGGACACCTTCTATGTGGCCGACGACATCGTTTTGCGCACTCAGACCAGCGGCGGCCAGATCCGCGTTATGGATATGGAAAAACCGCCCATCAAGGTGCTGGTGCCCGGCCGTGTGTTCCGCTCCGACTCCGACGCCACCCACAGCCCCATGTTCCATCAGATGGAGGGCCTGGTGGTGGACAAGGGGATCACTTTGTGCGACCTGCAGGGCATGCTGGACAAGTTTGTCCAGGCACTCTTCGGCCCCGAAGTGAAGACCCGTCTGCGTCCGTCCTACTTCCCCTTCACCGAGCCCAGCGTGGAGGTGGATGTCTCCTGCTTCGAGTGCGGCGGCAAAGGTTGCTCGCTGTGCAAGCATACCGGCTGGATCGAAGTTCTGGGTGCCGGTGTGGTGCACCACAGCGTGCTGGAAAACTGCGGTATCGACCCCAAAGTTTATTCCGGCTTTGCCTTCGGCATCGGCATCGAGCGTATTGCCATGCTTAAGTACGGCATCAACAACATCGGCCTGATGTTTGAAAACGATCTGCGTTTCCTGAAGCAGTTCGAGGATTGAGAGGGGGAAGTCTGGAATGAAAGTACCATTCAGCTGGCTGAAACAATATGTAGAGATCGACGTTACCGCCGAAGAACTGGAGAAAAAGCTCTTTGACTGCGGTTTCGAGGTAGAAGAACTCATCGACCTGTCCGCCGGCATCGACAAAGTGGTTGTCGGTGTCGTCACCGAGTGTGTGCCCCAGGAGGGGACTCACCTGCACATCTGCAAGGTGGATTGCGGCGACTACGGCCATGACATCCAGATTTCCACCGGTGCGGCCAACGTCTACGCGGGTATGCACACGCCGGCGGCTCTGGACGGCTCCACGCTGCCCGGTGGCATCAAGATCAAGGCCAAGCCCCTGATGGGCGTGGAGTCCAACGGTATGCTTTGCAGCGGCGAGGAACTGGGCCTGAACGAGGACCTGTACCCCGGCTCCGAGGTGTACGGTCTGCTGGACCTGCCCAAGGATACCGTTCCCGGCACCCCCATCCAGCAGGTGGTGGGCCTGGACGATTATATCTTTGATATTGCCGTTACCTCCAACCGCCCCGATTGCCAGAGCGTGCTGGGCATCGCCCGGGAAGTGGCTGCCGTGCTGGGCAAGCCCCTGAAGATGCCTGCCACCGATTATACCGAATCCACCACCACCGATCCGCGCCTGTCCATCACGGTGGAGGCGCCGGACCTCTGCCCGCGGTATATCGGCCATTATGTGCACAACATCACCCCCGGCCCCTCTCCCCGCTGGATGCGCCGTCAGCTGGCCCTGTGCGGTCTGCGCAGCATCTCCAACGTGGTGGACATCACCAACTACGTGATGCTGGAGATCGGCCAGCCCATGCACGCCTTTGATATGGACACTCTGGAAAGCTGCCAGATCATCGTCCGCCGCGCCAAGGACGGCGAGGAGATCACCACCCTGGACGGCAAGGAGTTCAAGCTGACCCCCAACAACCGGGTCATCTGCGACGGCAGCAAGCCGGTGGCGCTGGCCGGCGTCATGGGCGGCCTGAACAGCGAGATCAAGGACAGCACCACCCAGCTGCTGTTCGAGTCCGCTAAATTCGCCCGGGATAACATCCGCAAGACCGCCCGTGGTCTGGGTCAGAACACCGATGCCTCCAGCCATTACGAGAAAGGCATCTCGGAGTACACCACCGAGCTGGGCATGGCCCGCGCTTTGCACCTGATCCAGGAACTGGGCTGCGGCGAAGTCACCGCCAGCCATTTTGACTGTTCTGCCGGTGCCCCGCGGGAAGGCAAGAAGTTCACGGCCACCATCAGCGGTATCAATGCCATCCTGGGCATCACGGTGCCCACCGATGCGGTGCTGGATATTCTGCACCGCCTGCAGTTCGAGGTGACGCTGGAAGCAGACGGCGATACCATGCAGGTCACCGCGCCCCGCTGGCGTGAGGACATCGAGATCGGCGAACCGGATCTGGCGGAGGAAGTCATCCGCGAGTACGGCTATGACCACATCAAGCCCACCTTCCTCAAGGCGGCCCAGGTCACCACCGGCGGACTGACTGCCGACCAGAAGGCCCGTGCCAAGGCCAAGCGCGCCATG
>OGYQ01001314.1_pt1 | contig 13561 bp, 12 predicted proteins | sample 1576641 | NCBI WGS metagenome assembly OGYQ01 (sample SAMEA3541476, study PRJEB24748) | human gut metagenome | biome: human gut; feature: human-associated habitat; material: faeces | place: China | collected 2012
ATATATTATCATCTTTTGGTGGATTTAACGACTGCATTTAAATGATACTACTCCATAGTCAGCAGGGCTGGATAAGTGGAGACTTAGATGAGTGGTTTGATGTAAATGGGAATAAGGTTTGTGATCCAGGAGATGTAATTTATTGGCATACAAATAGCAACGATGGAACAAGAAGATGGAATCACTGGGGATATGCGGTAGCAACAGATTCGAGTCATCCAAATCATTCATAGAGTGAAGATATTCTTATTCTAAGCAGTAATTTTATGGACAGTTTATATGCAGATTCTTCTTAGTCTAAATTGTTCTTGAGTTGCTACAATAAAATAGAATTATTAAAGATGGAGGTTTCTCCATCTTTTTTTGACCATAGAAAGTGAGGGAAAGATGCAGCATCCAAATGATATGACAATGGAAAAGATGATGATGGCTCGTGCTGCGAAAAATCAATATCCAATCAACGGAAGCCTGGAGCTTCTGCCTTTGTGCAACATGAACTGTGATATGTGTTATGTCCGTCTGGATCATAAGCAGGTGGAAGAAAGAGGCGGGCTCCATTCTTTGAAAGAGTGGTTGGATCTGGCGAGGCAGATGGCAGACGCAGGAGTGCTGTTCCTTTTGCTGACAGGCGGGGAGCCTCTTTTGTTTCCAGGGTTTCAGGAATTGTATCTGGAATTGAAAAAACTGGGGATGATCCTAACGATCAATACCAATGGCACGCTGATCAATGAAGAATGGGCGGACTTCTTTGAAAAAAATCCGCCGAGGAGGATCAATATTACACTTTACGGATCGGATGATACTGCCTATGAGACATTATGCCATTATCCGGGAGGTTTTGAGAAAACCAAAAAGGCGATTCAGCTCTTAAGGGAGAGAAAAATTGAAGTAAAAATCAATGGAAGTGTGACGAAAGAAAACTGGAAAGATATAGACGCCATTTATAAAATAGGAGAGGAGCTGGATGTACCGGTTCATATGGATACCTATATGCTTCCGGGGATCAAAGAGCGGAATCTGCCCTTTGAACAGCAGTCCCGTCTAAATCCGGAAGATGCTGCACTGGCAGAGATTCAGACGAGGAAAGCGGAAACGCTTCCGGATATTTTCCGTCAATATGCAGAAGAAATGACCAGGATTCTGAAGAATCAGGATTTTATATATTCCGATCAAATTTCCTGTCTAGCTGGGAATTGTTCGTTTACGGTGAACTGGCAGGGGGAAATGCGTCCTTGTGTGACATTAGAAGAGCCGTCTGTTCCAGTCTTTGAAACGGGATTTTTACCAGCCTGGAAGAAAATATCAGGAGATTCCAAAGCATTTCATTATCATAAAAAATGTACGGACTGTCCATACCGTCCGGTATGCAAGATCTGTGTGGCCAGTGCCTATCTGGAAACTGGAAGTTATGATGGAATTCCGGAATATCTTTGCCGGTATGCGAAAGAATATGCCAGACTGCTGGAAAAAGAGCTGGAGGGATGTTTGTTTACTGGGCAGAGAAAAGAAAGATAAAATTCAGTCGTTTAAAGAAAAAAGACAAATGACGCTGCATTTGGCGACATCATTTGTCTTTTGGTGTCATTTGGATATCAATAACAGTCAGAAGTATGGTATACTGTAAAGGTTCTTTAGAACAGAAAATTTCATAGAAAGAGGTAGAGTATGGAGATCAATCAAAATGACGGGCAAAATCAGGGCAGTCATAAAGTGTCCTTTGAATCTCTGGACGTTCTGATCGGAAGATGGAGGGATGGAACATTTACCGAAATCCTGGATGACTGGAAGTGGATTTTTTCCTACAGCAAACGGTATAAAGGCGCTATTCTATTTTATACGATTCTCGGAATCTTCAGTACTTCCATGGGACTGGTCAGCAGTGTGGCCAGCAAGTATATGATCGATATTATCACAGGATATCAGACCAGCCGGCTGGGAACGATGATTGCGATTACCCTTGGAAGTGCCATATTCAGTCTGGTATTTTCCAATGTGATCAATCGTGTGACCACAAAACTGAGTATCTACATTAATAATGATATCCAGGCAGATATTTTCGATAAAATCATCGATGCGGACTGGATGAAGATCAATCAGTACAGCAATGGTGACGTACTGAACCGTTTTAACGGAGATGTGACAACGGTCAGCAGCAACGCTATCAGCTGGCTTCCAACGATCATCATAGCAATTTATAATTTCATCGCAACCTTTGTGGTAATCTGGCATTATGACAAGATTATGTCCCTGCTTGCATTTGCCAGTGCGCCGGTCATGCTGCTGATGTCCAAGTTCCTGATTTCCAAGCAGAGGGAGTATGGACAGAAAGTAAGGGAAATGAGCAGTGATATGATGACCTTTGAGGTAGAGACGTTTTATAACTTTGATACCATCAAATCGTTTGGAATTTCCGGACTGTACAGCCAGAAAATGAGGGAATGGCAGGCGAAATTCAAGGATATCAGTCTGGTGTACAATATGTTTTCCATCAAAACAGGGATTTTTATGTCCATTATGGGAATGATCGTTCAGTATGCGGCATTTGGATACTGTCTGTTCCGTTTGTGGACAGGGGATATTTCTTACGGAACCATGACTTTGTTCCTGCAGCAGAGGAGTAACCTGAATTCTGCATTTAATAATGTAGTTTCTATTATTCCGAACTTCCTGAACAGTTCTATTTCCGCTCATCGAATCCGGGAACTGGTGCAGCTGCCGAAGGAAGTACATATTCCGGACAGTTCAGAGCTGGATGCTTATGCAGAGGATGGATTTGAAGTCAGAATGAAGGATGTAAACTTTTCCTATGTGAAAGGGAACCGGGTAATTACAGATTCTGCGTTCAAAGCCATGCCGGGTGAGATCGTTGCTCTGGTAGGCCCTTCCGGAGAAGGAAAGACCACGATGATCCGGCTGATTCTTGGACTGATCCGGCCGGAATCCGGAAAAGCATTTTTAGAGGCTTCCAATGGAAAGGTCGTGGAAATGAATGCGGATACCAGACATCTGTTTGCCTATGTGCCGCAGGGGAATACGATCTTGTCTGGAACCATAGCGGAAAATATGCGTATGGTGAAGGAAGATGCTACGGATGAAGAGATTATAGAGGCTTTGAAGATCGGATGTGCATGGGATTTCGTAAAAGATATGCCGGATACGATCAATTCCAATATCGGAGAGCGGGGACGCGGATTTTCAGAGGGACAGGCTCAGAGAATTGCCATTTCCAGGGCGGTGTTAAGAGATTCGCCGGTTCTGCTTCTGGATGAGGCAACATCGGCTCTGGATGTTACGACAGAAAGAAAAGTTCTGAAAAACATTATAAAACAGAGGCCGAATAAGACCTGCATCGTGACCACGCATCGGCCGAGTGTTCTGAATATGTGCCAGCGGGTGTACAGGGTAATGGAAACGAAGGTGACAGAGCTTTCCGAGGAAGAATCCAGCAGGATGGCCATGGACTTCTGATTGATTGACCGTTTGTCGGAAAAGGTCTATAATAACAAAGAATACTGCAGGCAGATTTTACGGAGGAGTATTTATGAACAGGAAAAAATGGAAGATTGTCCTCTGTCTGGGAATTGTAATCTGCATTGGATGCCTGGGAGTGTTCGGGTGGATCACTTACAGAAACTACAGGACCCAGAAAGAGCTGGAGACAATCAGCAGCAGTGATTTTACACAGAGAGATGGGGAAGAGCCGGACCTGCCGGAGGGAATACGGCATGGAGATGACATAGATTTCAATGAGCTTCAGAAGATCAATGATGAGATCTATGCATGGATTTACATCCCGGATACCAAAATTGATTATCCGGTGGCTCAGAATGCGGAAGACGATGCTCACTATCTGAACTATAACTATAAGAATGAGCCGGAATTCGCAGGATGCATTTATACGGAAAAGTATAACAAGAAAGACTTTACAGACCCTAATACGGTTATGTACGGTCATAATATGAGGAACGGATCCATGTTCCAGAATCTTCATAAGTTTGAGGATGGAGATTTCTTTGACAAACATAAAAATGTCTATGTTTATACTCCGGATAAGATATATACATATACAATTTTCGCAGCGTACAAATATGACAACCGGCATCTGCTGAAATCATTTAATTTTAAGGATAAGGAAGTTTTCGAAAACTACCTTAAAAATGTGCTTTCAACCCGGCAGATGATCAGTCATATCCGGAAGGATCAGAAGGTGACGGCGGATGACCGGATCCTGACATTAAGTACCTGTGTTGGAGGGGAACCAGATAATCGATATTTAGTACAGGCGGTGTTAACAGATGAAAGAGACGCAAAATAATCAGAATAACAGGGAAGCAGATCAGCTGAACCTGGAGCTGGAAAAAGAGATTGAAAACCTGGACCGGCAGTCGGGAGAAGAGTTCCAGGGATATGAACCGAAGGAAGAGAAGCCGAAAAAAAAGGAAAAGAAGAAAAAAGAAAAGAAGAAAAAGACGCCAAAGCAGATCGTAAAGAGGATTCTGATCGTTCTTGCAGTGATCATTATCGTGCCGGTGGCAGCGTTTGTCGCTTTGAGAGTTCTTGGAAAAAGTTTCCTTTTTTCAGGGAATGTGAACATGAAAAACGCGGTTGATGGCGCGGAAGTCCAAAATAACGGGGATTTGGTTATTTACAAAGGACACAAATATCGGTATAATGAGAACATAACGAGTGTTCTGTTTATGGGAGTTGACCGTGAGAAGGTGAACAGCGATGAAAAATATCTGAAGGAGCATGGAGCTGGACAGGCTGATACAATGTTTGTCGCAGCGCTGGATACTTCTTCCAACAAGATGTCGCTGATCAGCATTCCGCGTGATACGATGGCAGATATTAAGACATATAATGAAAAAGGAAAATATACAGGAACGAAGAAGACCCAGCTGTGTCTGGCGTATGCATATGGAGACGGTGAGAAGTTAAGCTGTACCAATACGGTGGACGCTGTATCAAAAGTTCTGTATGGAATTCCGATTGATTCTTATGTTTCTGTCAATCTGTCAGCGATCAGTGTCCTGAATGACGCGGTAGGCGGTGTGAATGTCCAGGTGATTGGAGACTTGACAAGTGTGGATCCGGATTTGAAAGAAGGAGCCAACGTCACATTGCTCGGCGATCAGGCAGAGACTTATGTCCGTACCAGAGAACACGAGCCTTTGGATGCGAACTTAGAGCGTATGAGGAGACAGCAGCAGTATATTACAGCATTTATTCAGAAAGGACTGCATGAGATTCGCAGTGATATTATGCTTCCGGTTGATTTGCTGAATCTGATTTCCGATAACGCTGTAACGAATGTCTCAGTACCTAAGCTTACATATTTGGCGACAGAAGCCTTAGGAGTCAGCTTTTCTTCTGATGACATCCACAGTTTTGACTGTGACATCAAGGAAGGCGACAGCGGATATGCAGAGTATTATCCGGATGAAACAAAGTTGTTTGAGTTAGTTTTGGACGTGTTCTATACACGTGTTGATTAAGAGACCAAGTAAGGGGGAATTTATATGAAAAAGGTATTAGTATTGTTCGCGACAATGGTTATGAGCTTTGCGCTTGCTGTAACAGTAATGGCAAACGACAGCCCTTCCAAAGAAACAGATTCTACAGGAACGGACTATACAGAACAGCCTTCTGGTACTACAACATCACCAAAGACAAGTGATGAAGGAGCACCTGCAGCTCTTGTATATGGAGCATTAGCCGCAGCAGCTATGTCTGTATACGCAGCAAGACGTTTAAAAGAACAGTATTAATCCAAAGACAAATTTCCTCCAGTCGGCAGGCTGGAGGTTTTTTGCTTTACAGGGATGTTCTGATGTTTTTGCTGATATAGGATTTTCTTTGAAAATGGATACGATTGTTTGTATGATAGGTATAGATGTAAGAGAGTATTTGTTATATAATAAGAACGTTGAAATTTTCAATAAACAAGGGGTATTTGTAAGATGATAGACATACATACGCATATTTTGCCCGGACTGGATGATGGGGCGAGGGATATGGATGATTCTCTTGCAATGGCAGAGGTCGCGCTGAAAAGCGGCGTCCATACGGTTGTGGCCACATCACATGCCAATACGGGCGGTTATTTCAGGGAGTATGGTCCGGAGGTTTATGAAGAGCGTCTTCAGGCTTTTCGAAGAGCCCTGGAGCAGGAAGGCATGCCGCTGACGGTTTTGTCCGGCATGGAGATTTTTACTACGGAAGATGTTCCGGAGCTGATTGAGGACGGGAGACTGATTCCGATCAATCACACATCTTTTTTTCTGATGGAATTCGCATTTGGTATTGAAGCCTTTGAGATGGATCAGATGCTGGGAAATGTGCTTGCCATGGGGCTGACGCCGGTGATCGCCCATCCGGAGCGTTACGCCTGTGTTCAGGAAAGTCCCGAAAGGGTGAATGGATGGATGAAGAAAGGATGTCTTGCCCAGATCAACCGGGGGAGTGTCTTTGGAAGATTCGGCGGGCGCGCAAAGGAGTGCGCGGATGCTTTGCTGGAACAACGATGGGTAACGTGCATTGCCAGTGATGCTCATAAACCATATGAGCGGACGCCGTATATGGCAGATATCAAGGAATATATGGAAGAGCGGTTTTCCTACCGGTATTCCAGGGAACTGCTGTATGAAAATCCCCGGAAGATTTTGATGGGATCGGCATCGGCAGAAAACAACAGATCAGAAATTGTTAGTTAGGAGTATGAAGGCATGAATGTAAATATAGATATGAAGAAATTGCGGATCATTTGTTTGATCATATTTGGTGTTGCGCTGGCAGCAAGTCTTATTTTCTGGTTTACGCAGATCAGAAAGGGAGACCGGGTCGGACCTGTGATCACAATGGATAAGGATGAGCTGAATGTAGATCTGGACGCCACAGATGAAGATTTTCTGAAAGGCGTGAAAGCAGTGGATGACAAGGACGGAGATGTTACTTCTTCCCTGGTGGTGGAAAGTGTTTCCAGCTTTCTGGGCGGCGGACGCCGTCTGGTAGTGTATGCGGCAGTGGATTCCCACAACAATGTCAGCCGTGCAAACCGGATCGTAAAATACAAAGGATATTCTTCTCCTAAATTTACTCTGGAAAAACCTCTGTGTTTTGAGTCAACGGGTTCCACTGAGGATATGAATCTTCTGGAAAATCTGAAAGTTAAGGATAAGATTGACGGAGATCTTTCCAATCAGGTAAAGGTTCTGGCGAATTCTACGGTTGATCTGTATACGCCGGGCAACTATCCGATCCGGCTTCAGGTATCTAACAGTGCCGGAGATACGGTGTCTTTCCAGGCAACGGTTCAGGTTTATGACCGGGAGAATGCATCTGAGATTCCATTCATTCATTTGAAGAAGTATCTGGTTTATACAAAGGTTGGAAAGAAACTGAATGCAAGGAATTATATTTCTAAGGTATGTCTTGGAGGAGATTATGATTCTGATGTGCCGGGAGATATTGACACAAGCCGGGTGAAAGTAGATGATTCCGAGGTAGATTACAGCAAAGCAGGATCTTATGAAATCACCTACTCTGTAAAACAGGGAAAAAGCCGGACAGGCACAGTAAAATTAATCGTAATCGTGACAGAATAGGGGGAGTTGTGCAATGAGCGATAATAAGAATCGATCAGTAAATGATTATGAAATAAATATTGACTTGTACAGCATATTAAAAGATATATGGAAATATGCGGCAGTGATCTTATTGCTGGCTGCTTCCATGAGCCTTTTTGCCTATGTTTACGTTGGACGTAGTTATCATAAGCAGTATGAGGCTTCCAGTACATTTATTGTCAGTGGAAAAGGCAGCAATAATAATGTTTACAGCAACTTAAGTACGACCACAGAGATGGCGTCAAGATTTTCTGAGATCTTAAACAGCAGCATTCTTCAGAAAAAAGTTGCCAACGAGCTGAATATGGATTCCTTTCCGGGTACCGCAACGGCTGAGGTTGTCAAAGAGACCAACCTGCTGGTACTGAGTGTGCAGGCTGATTCTCCGGAAATGGCATTCCGTCTGAATAAGGCAATCATGAACAATTATTCTGTGGTAACGGATCAGCTGATGGGAAATATCGTGCTGGCTGTTCTGCAGAATCCAACGATACCAAGTGAGCCGGTCAATGAGTTCAAGCCGGCGTCTCTGATGAAAAAGACGTTTCTGGTGACAGCCGCCGGATTGTGCGCGCTGATCGCTGTGATTTCCTTTATGAAGGATACGGTGCGCAAGCCGAAGGAAGTAGCGAAAAAGCTGGATGCAAAGCTTCTGGAAACAATTTATCATGAAAAAAGGTATAAAACATGGAAAGCGAGGCTTCATCGTAAAAAATCTGAGGTTCTGTTAACAAATCCGGGAACCAGTTTCCGATATGTGGAGGATATGAAAAAGCTGGCGAGAAAGGTCAGCAGCCAGATGAAAGAACATCATGCCAAGACGCTGATGGTCACCAGTGTGACAGAAGAAGAAGGAAAATCTACAATCGCAGCGAACCTTGCTCTGGCACTGGCAGAGGAATCTGCAAAAGTGCTTTTGATTGATGCGGATCTTAGAAATCCGTCTCAGTATAAAATTTTCGGAATTGACAAAGAGCAGATCAAACAGTTTGGCGAGGTTCTGAATGGAAATGAGAATGTGGAAAATCTTGTAATGAATGTGAAAAATTCAGAGCTTCTGCTGATTGCGGATACGATGGTATATCCAAGTTCTACTGAGATGATCGCTTCTCCGATCTTCCGAAAAGTGATTGAATTTTTCCGGGATAATCTGGATTATGTTATCATCGATACACCTCCGATGAACCAGGCGGCAGATGCGGAAGAACTGGTAGATATCGTAGATGCATCCTTATTAGTTGTAAAACAGCATAAGGCTCTGGTAAAAGATATCAATGAAGCCATTGATGTACTCCGGTCTGGTGAAGGAACAATGCTTGGGTGTGTTTATAATGACGCATTCCAGGGATTTGCAGAGACTGCCAAGACATATGGTTATAAATACGGTTATGGTTATGGCTACGGTTACGGCTATGGTTATGGAAGTTATGGCTACGGCTATGGCGGGAAATACGGTTATGGCTATGGTTACGGCAAACGCAGCAGCAGAAAGAAATCCAGATCAGAGAAGAAGCTGTCAGACCAGCAGGAGGATAAGAAATGAGTGAGAGATATAATGAGAAGAAAGAGGGGCTGATCGATATCACCGGTTTGATCGATGATTTGATCAAAGGCGCATTTCATATGAAATGGCGTTTTCTGATTCTGATTATCCTTTGTGTCGTAATATACTGTGGATATAAACGGATCACTTATTCCCCGTATTATGAGGCAACATCAACATTTACGATCAGTGCCAGCATTTCAGCTGAGGCGTCAGATACTTATATGGATAATGCCACGGCTAATCAGATGGCGAAAACTTTCCCATACATTCTAGAAAGCGGAGTCCTGCAGGAGATCATAGCGCAGGATCTGGGAAGACAGTCTGTACCGGGAAAGATTGAGGCAGATGTTATGGAGAATACCAATCTGTTTACGCTGAAAGTAACGGCAGACGATCCTGAGATGGCAAATAAGATTCTGCAATCTGTCGTGAAAAATTATCCGACAGTAGCAGAATTTGTAATCGGAAGTTCACAGCTGACACTGATGGACGAGAGCGGAGTCCCGGCTTCCCCGGCAAATCCGTTCAGCTACCGTCATGAAATCATCATCGGCGGTATTATCGGAGTGGTTTTATGCATTCTGCTGGATCTTTTGTTTGCGCTTGGAAAGAATACTGTAAAGAAAGAGGAAGATTTCAAACGGCTGTTCAGTGTGAAAAGTCTTGGAACGATTCCTCATGCCAAGTTCCATAAGAGAAGATCCAAGGTTCAGGAACTGGTGGTGCTGGATAATCCGAGAATTCCAAGGAATTTCCTGGAAGCTGCAAGAACAGTCCGGCGAAGACTGGAACGGGCAAGCAAAGAGACTGGAATGAAGTCATTCCTTGTGACCAGTGCCATGCCTGGAGAAGGAAAATCTACAGTTTCTGCTAATATTGCCCTGGCTTTGGCTATGAAAGGCTATAGTGTGATCCTGGTGGATGCCGACTTAAGAAACCCATCCACTGCGAAGGTGCTGGGCATGGAAGAAAAAGAAACCGGAACTCTGGAAGTAATCAAGGGTGAAGCGGATATTAAAGATGCGGTTCAGCCTTATAAGGATTCCGGTGTTATGGTACTGGCAGGTTCTTCTCCGATTCAGGATACATCTGGAGTTCTGAGCGGCGATAATATGAAAGAATTTGTCAAGAAGCTGGAGGAACAGGCAGATTTTGTTATCATCGATACACCTCCGAGTGCTCTTTTATCTGATGCGGCGATCGTAGCACAGTATGTAGACGGAGCAGTGTTTGTTGTCCGTCAGGATTACACGGAAATCGATCGGATTTTAGATGGAATGGAAATCCTGTCTGGTTCCGGAGTAGAGATCAAGGGATGTATTTTGAACGATGCAGACGTGAAAGCTGGCGAATCCAGCACATATGGCCACAGTTATCATGCGAAAGCAGAAACTGCATAATTAAGAGAGAAGGAGCGGCATTTGTACAATTTTATGATTAACCCTGCGGCGCGTTCCGGCATGGGAAGAAAAACATGGAAAAAAGTAGAAAAGATTCTTTTAGAGCAGCAGATTGAGTACCGGGCATATTATACCAAAGGACAGGGAGACGCGAGACGGATTGCCGGAAAGGTTACATCCGGTTCGGATCCGGTGAAGCTGGTACTGATCGGAGGAGACGGTACTTTGCATGAAATGGTATCTGGTATTAAAAACTGGGAAAATGTATCGGTTGGTTATATTCCGGTCGGATCGGGAAATGATTTTGCGAGAGGAATGGGATGGAAGAGATCTCCGAAGAGACAGATAGAGAATATTCTGAGGACTGGAGAGAACTGGCAGATGGACTGTGGAAAGGTTCAGACAGAACGCGGCGGCGGACGTTTTATGGTCAGCGCTGGAATAGGATATGACGCCGGAGTCTGCTGGAGAGTGAATCATTCTGGATTAAAGAAGATTCTAAATCGTATGAGACTTGGGAAACTGACCTATCTTATCCTTGGAGCTTATGAGTTATTTGCTTCTAAAAGATTCCGCGGTGAGCTGGAATTGGACGGCAGGTGTAAAGTTTTTCTTCGGGACATTCTGTTTTGTTCTGTGCATAATCTTCCTTATGAAGGAGGAGGGGTTCCTTTTTGCCCTAAGGCGGATCCAATGGACGGAAAAATGGATGTATGTGTTGTGTCAAGGGTTCCCAAACGGAAACTTCCGGTTCTGCTCCTGCAGGCTTTAAAGGGTCAGCACATAAAATACAGAGGTGTGCATGTCTATCGCTGTAAAGAGATAAAGATTCATGCAAGGACGCCTCAGTATTTCCATATGGACGGGGAAGTAATTGGAAAAGTTCGTAAGGTGAAAATATGTGTAGAAAAAGGAAAGGTACATATGTTATAAGAGAAAACGCCTCGAAAGGAGGCGTTTTTTTAATGAAATAACTGAAATATTTTGAAGAAATGTGAATATTTTGGTTATTATAAGTGTATAAACTATATTGATAAATGTTTACAAAGTATTTATCGGATGATATAATATAGAAACAGTACAGGAAAGTACTGGAAGACAGAAAAAGAATCAGGAAAGGAGGTACGGATGAAGGAAGAGGAATTACTGCAAATGATATCAAATCTGCTGGACGAAAAGTTAAAACCAATACAAGAGGGCATACAGAGGCTGGAAGAACGGATGGACAGACTGGAAGAGAGAATGGATCATCTGGAAAAACGGATGGACAGATTGGAAGAGAGAATGGATCATCTGGAAGAGCGGATGGACAGGCTGGAAGAGAGAATGGATCATCTGGAAAAGCGGATGGACAGACTGGAAGAGAGAATGGATCATCTGGAAGAAAGGATAGGCCAACTGGAGCAGCGGATAGAGAGCCTGGAGCAGAAGGTAGAAAACCTGGAGAGACGGATAGAAAGCCTGGAGCAGAAGGTAGAAAACCTGGAGAGACGGATAGAGAGTCTGGAACAGAGGGTAGAGAATCTGGAGAAGCGGATAGAGAGTCTGGAGCAGAAGGTAGAAAACCTGGAAAGACGGATAGAAAGCCTGGAGCAGAAGGTAGAAAACTTGGAGAAGCGGATAGAGAGTCTGGAACAGAAGGCAGAGAATCTGGAGAAGCGGATAGAGAGCCTGGAGCAGAAGGCAGAGAACCTGGAGAGACGGATAGAGAGTCTGGAGCAGAAGGCAGAGAATCTGGAGAGGCAGATGGAGAGCCTGAAGCAGAAGGTGGAAAAACTGGAGACACGAATGGGGGATCTGGAACGGAAAACAGGAAGTCTTGAGACGAAAACAGAAGAACTGATCAAAAGAATGGATGCGCTGGAGAGGAGTCATATCATTCTGGCTGGAAAGATTGATAAAGCAGAGCAGAGAATTATGGATATCGAATTTATCATTGAGACCAGACTGGCACAGGATATTCATGCGGTTGCGGAAGGTCACTCTTTTGTGAATAGTAAATTAGCATATCTGATTGAGACCATGCAGAAGTACCGGGATATTCCGATGGCAGTGCATTATCTGTATTATGAGTTTCAGCAGATGAAACGTCAGAAGACAACAGCGTAGTGAGGAAGCACAGGAAGGGCGGAATTAATTCCGGGCCCTTCCTGTGCTTTTCCTCTTGATAATAAAAGGTTCAAATTCCAGATTGGTTACAAAACCCCTTGGCTGATTTTTTGTCTTTGAATCTCTTAAACGGGCAATGATATCAACAGCTTCCCGGCCCTTGGCTTCGATGGAGTGTTCTACAGTTGTAAGAGAGATGCGGTTCATGGATGCCATAGGAACATTGTCAAAGCCGCAGACAGAAAAATCAGCAGGAACCCGGTATTTCATTTCGTATAAAGCATCTAAGATACCAATGGCGACCATGTCATTATATCCGACAAAAGCAGTAGAGTCGGTTCCTTCCATGAGAATTTGTTTTGTCAGGTTAAATCCGGAGGAATATTCCAGAAGGTTTGGCGATAACAGATTATATTCCCCGGAAGAAAGAGATCGCAGCGTGACGCAGTTTTCTCCCAAACCGTGATCCTCAAAGGCCCGGCACAATCCTTCATATCGTTTGGAACGGGAACGTTCTACACTGCTGATCGGAGTAGAAATATAAGTAATTTTTTTATGTCCGAGAGAGATCAGATGCTCGGCTACCAGGTAGGCAGGCTTGGTGCTGCTGACATGAATGGAGTCGAATATGATCTCATCATTTTTATCTCCGATGTTGACAATAGGCAGAAGTTTTGACATCTGATTTACTTCTGACAGAAAAGATGTTGGATAAAGATAGACAATGCCTGCTACTTCCACATCCCGTCTCAGCATGTCAAGATAATACTGTTCAGTGCTGGGATTGCGCAGCGTTGGGGCAACAAATGTCAGATAACCATAGTCGTGGGCACGTTCTGTGATCGAATGGATCAGGATTGTGTAATAGTGATTGGAAAGGA
>OGYQ01001317.1_pt1 | contig 13548 bp, 10 predicted proteins | sample 1576641 | NCBI WGS metagenome assembly OGYQ01 (sample SAMEA3541476, study PRJEB24748) | human gut metagenome | biome: human gut; feature: human-associated habitat; material: faeces | place: China | collected 2012
GGAGAAATACGTGCAGCATATGAAGACTGTACGAAGGAAGAGCTGGAAGAAAAAGATCTGACAGTGAAAATTGCGGGACGTATCATGACGAAGAGACGTCAGGGAAAGGCCGGCTTCATGCATATTCAGGATATCGACGGACAGATTCAGATTTATGTTCGTAAGGATGTTATCGGTGATGAGGCCTATGAGGTGTTCAAGAAGTCGGATCTTGGAGATATTGTAGGAATTGAAGGAAAGGTCATGAAGACAAATCATGGAGAGCTTTCTGTAAAGGCCGAGGTGTATACGCATCTGACGAAGGCACTGCGCCCACTGCCTGAGAAGTATCATGGCTTACAGGATGTGGAGGAGCGTTTCCGTCGCCGTTATGTGGACTTGATTACCAATGAAAACAGCAAGCGTATCGCATTGACAAGACCTAGAATTATCCGTGCTATTCAGAATTATCTGGATGGTGAAGGATTGGTTGAGGTGGAGACACCGGTGCTGCAGCCGATTCTGGGTGGAGCGAGTGCAAGACCGTTTGTGACGCATCACAATACTTTGGATATGCCGTTTTATCTGCGTATCGCAACAGAGCTGCCTTTGAAGAGACTGATCGTCGGTGGCCTTGAGGGTGTATATGAGATTGGCAGATTATTCCGTAATGAGGGAATGGATGCTACACACAATCCGGAGTTTACAACGGTGGAGGCCTATGTGGCATATTCTGATCTGAGCGGGATGATGGATCTGGTGGAAGGTCTGTTGAATCATGTGGCAGAGACGGTGTGTGGAACGACAGAAATCGAGTGGCAGGATAAGACGATTTCTTTGAAGGCACCGTTTAAGAGATTACATATGGTGGATGGTATCAAGGAAGCATGCGGTGTTGATTTCTGGCAGGAAATGAGCTTTGCGGATGCATGTGCAATCGCGAAGGAGCATGATATTGAGGTTGAGAAGAAGCATAACAGTGTCGGACATATTATCAATCTGTTTTTTGAGAAGTATGTTGAGGAAACGCTGATTCAGCCAACATATGTATATGGGCATCCGGTGGAAATCAGTCCGCTTGCGAAGAAGAATGCGCAGGATCCTAGATTTGCGGATCGCTATGAGCTGTTTATTGACGGGCATGAATATGCGAATGCATTCTCTGAGCTGAATGATCCGATTGATCAAAGAGAGCGTTTTGAGAATCAGCTGAAGCTGCGTGATCTGGGGGATGATGAAGCAAATGAGATGGATACGGATTATGTGGAGGCATTGGAGTATGGTCTGCCGCCAACCGGTGGTGTTGGATTGGGAATTGACAGACTGGTGATGCTGTTGACAAATTCGCAGACGATACGGGAAGTGTTGCTGTTTCCACACATGCGTCTTAACAAATAAAGTAACGCAACCTATTTGGGTTGCGTTGTTTGTCTGTTTACTATATACTTGATTTAAGAGGTGAAGACATTGTCAAATAAAAAGTATTGTTCTATTATGATCGACATAGTTGATTCTAGGAAATATAAAAATCGTAATGAAATCCAAGAATTTATGAAATGTATTATTGTGTACTTGAATAAAATATTTTATAAATCTTTAAAGAAACCATTAATGTTTAGTGCAGGGGATGAAATTCAAGGCTTGTTTTATGAACCCTTGGCAGCGTATTTATGTGTTCGGTTTTGCATGATGATTTGTTATCCAGTAAAAATTAGGGCAGGAATTGGATATGGAGAATTAGCATTTGATAATGAAAATTGGAAATCATCCGAATTAGACGGTGAAGTATATCATAATGCTAGATATGCTATAGAAAGTTTTTCTGGTAAAAATAGTTTTGGAATTAGAATAAATACGAAAACAAAAAAGGATAAATATTTGAATGCAATGTTATACTCGTCACAGCTGCTTCAAAGACAACAATCGGTGAATGTACAAAATGTTAAATTAATTGCCGAATTATTATATCCAATTTTTGATGAAAACATTATGGTTTCGTACATTGAATTTAAAGACCAATTAAATTTTATATTAGAGATGAAAGCTAATATAGTACCAGTGCAGTCTTTGAGTTATGCAAGAATCGGAAGTTCTCCTAAGGGAGAATTGAAAAACAACATAGTTATTTCAAATGATATTGGTCAAGTATATTTTATGCCATTACGCAAACTTTTAGAGGATAGTAATATGTTAGTGGAAAATACATGGAAGAAGGGAATGTCTACAAAGATTTCAGAAATATTAGGAACTACACGTCAAAATATTGATAAACATATTCGCTTAGGAAATATAGATGAAAATAGAAAAATTGATTTTTCTGTTGCTTGTTGGCTGATTGAGGAACTTGATAATGCATAATATGTTATTATTTATTATTAGTGAAACCAACTGGCATATTGATTTCATTGGCCTTTAAAGTTATCTTCAAAGAAGAGAAAAGTAATCATGAGTTAAAAATTGGTACGTATATAGGATATTTAGGAGAATTATAATTTTTTCTATTATGTATCTTTAATTCTATTTCTACCATAGGTTTTATTATTGCTGCAAAAACTTTAGTTAGATATAAGGATATCAATAATAATAAAAATCATTTTCAAGAAAAGTACTTAATAGGAACATTATTAAGTACAATTGGAGCTTTATGCTGCTTTGCACTCATTAAGTTTTTAAGCACTTAAAAAGGAAGACACACATCAATATATTCTTTTTCTGTACATATTTTTATGTAACCTTCATGTACTTCATCACTGTATGCGTTATAGAATAAAATATCCAGATTTAAATGGCTAATAAATTTGCAGTAACGTTGATTCACTTGCAAAACAGTAATTGATGGAACTTTATGTACAGTGTCTCATTTCTATCATTTCCTCGTTGGTTTACTCGTAATCCGATACAATTACATACAGGTACACTACACCTCACAGATAGGCACATATAAAAGACTAAATTTTCCGTGAAAACGATAAATTCAATGGTATATACTTTTTAAAACTTGCGAAAGTACGATAAATAAAGGTTTTTTGGAGGTTTCAATGATTTACTGATGTCACACCACATATGAAGAATAAGTAGGGTTTTATAAAATACAGCATTAGAAGGAGTGCTGTGCTTTTTTTGTCTAAGCTTAAAATGTCTAGCCTCAGACGAGGCTAGACATATGTATAAATCAGTTGTCATGCGCAAGAAGTGGATTTAGATACGCTAGCCTCAGACGAGGCTAGACTGTTGTTTTTATCAGCGAGATCATTCAGCCATGCCGATTTAGATACGCTAGCCTCAGACGAGGCTAGACCCTTCATCAATCAACGTGTATCCTTCTACGGATTCCAATTTAAATCCACTAGCCTCAGGGAGGCTAGACAGCTGCTTTGCCCAATCATAAACATCGCTAGCAGATTTAAATCCACTAGCCTCAGGGAGGCTAGACTTGCGGAATTGTAGGAGGTAAATATGAAGTGGGAAATTTAAATCCACTAGCCTCAGGGAGGCTAGACAGTGAAAATTATTGCATTTTAAGACGTTTGTAACAAAATTATTTCTTTTCATAACTATTGAAGGTTATGAAAATGAAAAAGCTGTTACAAAATGCGATAAAACGCAAATTTAAGGCGCGAACCTCCCAAGGGTTTCATGTGAGCTTACGGTTCGCGCAAAATAATTCATATAAACAATACATCTTCTTCAACATTGAAGCTAGGCTTAACTCCTATATGTTCTACTTTATTTTTGTAATTGTTACCTAAATAGTAAAATCTTAAACTATCATGTTCTTTATCAATCAATCCAGTAAGCTTGTGTTTAACCTCTCTGCATTTCGCTTGATCCATAACACATTCAAAAACTGAATTTTGAACCCTTTGACCATAATTCACACATACTTTAGCAACGTTCCTTAATCTTTTTTTACCTGCGCTGTTTTGGGTGTTGACATCATAAGTTATTATAACAAGCATTTCTCATCACTTCCATAAAAACGGTGGATATTCAGGTAAATCACCACGAATTGTTCTAGCAAGTAATAGCGCCTGAACGTAAGGAACCAAACCCCACTCTATCTTTTGATCAAGGAATGGATGCTTTATCGTTTCCTGTTTTTTCTTTTGCCATGAAGACAGAACCGCTTTTCTAGTCGTATCATCCATATAAACAGCGCCACTATCGGTTTTTGTAAATCCATCAGCAGTTACTATATTCATATTTATAAGTGATAAAACAAAACGATCAGCCAGGATTGAGCGTAATTCTTCCATTAAATCTAATGCTAAAGAGGTGCGTCCAGGAAGATCAGTATGTAAAAATCCAACATACGGATCTAAACCAACAGATTCAAGCGCTGATGTGACATCCTTTACTAAAAGTGTATAGGTAAAGGAAAGAAGAGCATTAACATTATCTAGCGGAGGTCGTTTATTTCTACCATGAAAATAGAAATCATTTTTCTGTTGGAGAACTAAATCATCAAATACATGGAAGTAACAATTTGCTGCATTGCCTTCGATTCCTCTTAAAGTGTCTGCAGAATCCGCTTTTCTAGCTTCATTTGCAGATAATCTGATCGCTTCAGCTGCTGTTTCGATTTTTTCAACATCTATTCTCATACCATAATCTCGTTTGGCACGAAGTAATATATTTCTGGAATTGATTAGCTTTGCTGCTATCATATTTTTTGCATATGCAAGACGTTTATCGCTTGATTCAGATATTCTGAATTGTTCTTTCCTCAACAGGACGTTTCCACGTTCCTCTCCAACAACTCTAGCAAGAAATCTTCCATGCATTGTCATACATGTTAACGATATTCCCATATCTGCACATTTCCCCATAAGTGCAGGACTTACGCCTGTAAAACCAAATCCAACAATCCCTTCAATGTTATGTAAGGGAAACCTCGACACAGATTTATCTTCTTTTGTGGCGATAATGTTTTCACCATCCAACGATAAATAAGTTCTAGGTGTTGTTATATACAGTGTGTTCAAAAGTTTTTTCATATACCTTTATCTCCTAAATATTTATCAAAGTATTCATCAACAGAAGGATTTTGATTCAGTTTAGGAAGACAGATATCTTTTAAAGAACATGCATTGCATTTTTTAGATATTTTTACTTTAGGAGTATATTGCTTTAAATACAGTTTATGCATTTCATCACAAAATGCTTTGACTGTACTGCGCATGTCAGAAGAAAATAACACTTCAGTTCTTCGTCTTGTTTCTCCATAAAATAGATAACCCTTTTCAATCTTACACAAAAGCATTTCTTCTAAACACATTGCCTGCGCACATAATTGCAAGTCATCAGCTTGATATTGTTTAGGCTCTCCTCTTTTATATTCAATAGGAACAGGGAGATAGCGCTTAGAATCTTTTGAAATAGAAATGCCTTCTTCTGATGGATGAAATTCTACAATATCACAATTACCACTAATACCCATAGTCCTTGAAAATACAGAGAGTCCTCTACGAATGAGTATTCCATTTCTTGTTTCAGAGAATGCACCATTATGTGCATTCTCATGAAAAATCTGACCATCTATCGTACGGTAATTCTCTGCCCACTGTTGTTCAATATGTATGAGTGCCCATTGACGGCGGCAAAACGCAAAATGTTGTATACCTGAAAGCATTAAAAATTCATCTTCACTATATTCCATCATAAATTTCTGGTTCTAGACCTTCTAATGGAGATAACGTGATTGTGAAATCTTCAAAGCAATTTGGCGTATCCACATCATTTTTTACCTCAACCTTTAAAGAATTGTGTACTTTTGCTGAACTGTATTGCCCTGCTAAACAATTATGCTTCCACCAATATACCTTACAAACTTCCATGCTTCCTTCCGGTCTTGCACTGGAGGCATCGTTCATGAACAGGGAACATAAAGCTTCTTTGATTTTCTCAGCATCCTCTTCACTGAAGCCTGTTTTTTCTGCCAGCTGGTGATTGATACTTCCTTTACATACATATAACCCAAAATCAACACGGTGCTTCATTCCCATAGTGTCAGAGGAACGCTTTTCGGATGGCTCACTATTTACACTCTTTGTTATCTGCATATCGGTTGTTACAACTGGATTGATACTTTCTGCAGTTCTTATAGAAACAGGACCTCTTACACCTACAGAAACATTATTCGTTTTAAATGCGAAGACCTGCCCAAATGCTCTAACATCCGTCCATTGTTTACAGGCAGCTGCAGCATAAGCTTCACGATCCTTTAAAACCGCTTTTAATTCCTTATTATTAGAAGCACGTTCACTTAAGCTTTTGAATCCATCGCTGCTTCTTTCATCAGATTGTACGAAGATATTTTCTCCCATATCCTGCAGACGGTTTCTGATTTTCCGTTTAATACATACATCAGATACTTCTCCAAATCCTTTAAAATCGATTCTAGGCTGATTCCCTGAAAGTGGATCACCATTAGGGTTAGCTTTATTTACTGTGAAAATAACTGCGAAATCGACTTTGTTTGTAAATGCTGTCATGATTTAGACTCCTCCTTTTGTTTGTTTTTTTCTTTTCTTTCAGTATTGATTCGTTTGATTTCATTTCTCTGACAATCAAAACCAATAACAAAATAAGCGTTTAAATTTTGGATGTGTTCTACAGCTTCTATATCCATTTCTGTGTATAACTCTTCCATTAAGTCCTGTTTCATTGAAAGAAGATAATCACATTTTCTCCCTAGTTTCTCAACATAAGGTCTGATTTTTTTATCAATCGTAGTAAGCGTTACAAACGGATGCTCTTGAAATGGTGCGTATAAACGCATTGCATTTGTTGGACGATCTTCCTTTTGAATGTTTAAAGCATATTGTTCAATTGCATCATATATTGCAAGAATTCTTCCTAATAAATAGGGGATATTTGATTTAGCTAATTTTTTGTTTTCCATAATATTCACACTCCAATTCACTCCTTCTTTATCATAACAGTATTTTTTGAATACTGCACACAGTATACCGATACATTTATTCCAGTTATATTTCGTATTCGTTGACATGGTCTTTATCTGATTGTTAAGGCGAATGATAAAATCATCGGGAATGGGTTTCCCTTCAGAAATACATGGCAGTAAGCGTCCCATCTGCAGCGTCATCAACTGATCATCCACTTCAAAGAATGCACCACGTAATGTCCCATATGCACAAGAAATGATTTCTCTGGGAATTGGGGTCATTACATCGCTCATATAATCAGCTTTTGAGTATTGAGGCCAGCTACAATATGTAAACCAGTTCTGTAGATGTTTGTAGTATGTAGAAGCATCTATTTCCTGATAGTAGGTTATTGAAAATCTACCAATCGTAGCAGCATCCATCGCCATGATGACGATGTTATCATTATGATCGCTGATATTCTTCCTATAACCGTCAATTGCTTTATTTACACGTTGTGCGTAATCTTCTTCTGTATCTACTTTGTCCGGTAAAGCAGGAAATAAGCTATCGTCTAATGCGAATGCCGTCATAATGTTATCACAGTGTGCATTCCATACCAAAATCGTTTGTCCATTTTGCTTATATGCCTGTTTTTGTATCAACCATCGCAAAGCATTATGAATTTTCTGAGATGTTTCATATCCAACGGAAATCGCTTCTTTTTTAGAAACGAACCTGCCTCGATATGTAAAACCGTTTGCATCATTAGTAGAAATTAACTTAGCTTTATCTTTTCCTTGACGAAGTTTAGCAGGATGTTTTTCTGTGCAATACATCATTTTACCTGTTATATAGCAGAGATCCTCGTCGGTATGTAGACTGGTATAGAATTTGTGATAGGCATCGAATAGCATTTTGTCACACCATGGTTCAACAATTCGTTCTTGTTTACCTCTGATTTTAAAGCGGACAAAAGCTTCTGTTTGAACAACTGTTTTCTGGATTTTATATTTCTTATCCAATTGTTCTCCATCCAATTTTATGCCGTTCTTAAACTTGGAGATAGTCAGAGATGAGTGTACCTTGTTCAAGATATTGATAGATTGGTATAATGCTAGAGTGGGTGTAAGAAGAATCTATCCATTGTTTTAGAAGACTCTGGTGTGCAAGAACATGCGTATCGTTTTGTTTGCCAGTATATTCTGCATAATCTTTTGAAATATAAATTAGCTTATCGTGCAAGGGATGAGGCGTAATACCGCTTGATCTACTCGCTGAATCCTCAGTCACAGGAATGACAGTGACGGCATCATTATTAGGGATTTCTATTGCATGAATAAACTTTCCGTTTTCGTCCAAAACAACTTCAATCTGTGCTTTTGTAGTAAGATGGCTAAGCGGTAATAACATTCCTGTTTCACTTTCCTTGCCTATTTCACTCTGACATATATCATAGGTTTCTAGTAATTTATTCGACCAACTCATGCAATTCACCTCCTTCCTCTTGTTCAATACTCTTAAAATTGATATCTTTTTCAAATCTCTTGATATAACCGGTTCCTACAATACGCCTGATTGCACATTGTTCAGGTCGGATGAATGTAATAATACCTTTCTTCATAACCGGTGTCCAAAAAGTCGCAATCAGCTTGCCTTTTTCTTCTTCACGTACCCATTCGTCTGGGTAGATAAATCCATGTACCATAGTGCTGAATGGTACTATGGTATGGTCATCATAAAAACCTTTTCCTTCACCAAATTCACATGGTTCTACATACGCCTGACATTCACGCGTACCAAGAAATATATCCCTTCGTCCACCACGATTTACCATGCGCTTTGCGATTAACCAATGTTTATTCTCATTACGATCTTGTTCTAATTCTTCATGGTGTAGATTCCATTCAAAGTGTGCTTTTACCTGATATTCAACATCTGTTAAATAGGTGTAGTAGGAGAGAGTATTACCTCCGTGGTAATTGATTGGTCGAATACCTTTTGTTGTGAATTGAATCTCATTCATAATGCGAACTTCATCAATAAACCAGCTGATTGTTGGCTTAAAGTAAATACTTTTAACAACTCCCTTTAAGGCTTCATATGTTGGGATTTGATAAGAAAACTTTTCTCCTGATACACGATTGAGAGGATCTGAATAAAGAGCATATTTACTTTTTACGCAAAATGTGATTTCGTTTTTCTTTTCCATTTTTTTCACCTTCTTTCTTAGAAATTTATTTTAAATACAATATGATGTATGAAATAACATCATATTGTATTTAAAATCTAAAGCAGTTTAAAAAGTACGTAGATGAGAGCAACAACTAAACAATAAATGATTCTAAAGGTTATATTCATAAAACCTTTATGTAGTAGCACATAGCCATCATCTTCATCTCTTCTTTTACAAGAGTTCTTCATGATTTACGATTCACACCTCCTAATTTGTAATAAAAAGCTTGATTGAACACAGGATATAGAAAGACCTTACATGCCTCATAGGGCCTTATTATAACAAGTAATTATACTAATAAGAAGATGAAAATATATGTGAGAAAATATGAAATGATTCGTAATTTTTTGATATGTTGTTATGTTTTTATTTTCTTTGACTTATTAAATTATTGACCATATAATAAGTATGTCAGTTATAAACTGTGGATTTAAATTTATTTGTGTATTTATGATTTATGTTTTAGGAAAGGCTAAATGCCTTTTTCTATTTACACAAACATATCCTCCAACTCCTTCCTAACCTCCAAACCTGTATCCTTCTTATAAAACCCATCCCTCAAAACCAGCATGCCGTTAAACTCAAGCTGATATATCATATCTTCCTCCATCAACTCCTTATACTTGTTTTCATAAACATTCACCATAAAACGCTGTGCCTTATCGAGTAGTGCATACTTTTCTGCATTGCTAATGGAACTATTCAGATGATCAATCAATTTCTTGCCATCTTTGTACGGAACCAAAACACCAATACTCTGAGAATCAATCATTTCAAATTTTTCTCCCGCACTCTTTAATGCGTGCCCCAGACAAGGATGAGCAAGATCATCAGATTCATTTTTACTCCCTATTCGCGAAAATAGATCAAATAAGGAAACTTTACGATTCTCAATCTTTGTTGAATATTCTGTATCCTGTCTACGATTAAATAAATAGGAATCATAATACTGACGTATGAAGGGGAGTGTTAAAAGCTCATCCATACGATTTCCCTCTTTGGAAGCATGTAGTTGTGATAATAAAATATCTGTTTCATTCTGTCCTTTTCTTACATCCTTAAGTTTTTCGATATGTTCTTCATTGGAATTGATGAGATAGACAGTCCCTAACTCTGGATTTTTACCGTTTCTATTGCATCTGCCAGCAGCCTGAAGAATACTATCAAGTCCGCATAGGGAACGTATGACAACATCACAATCTATATCAACTCCTGCTTCGATCAGATTAGTCGCTATACACAACACAGTATCTTTTTGCTCCATATGCTCTTTTAAATCCTCCAATGTAAGATGGCGATGCTCCGGACACATGCTAGTAGATAAATGATATAGATAAAGCCTGTCTATCTCATGATGCTGCTCACAAGCTCGATATAAGTTTAGTGCCTCTGCTTTTGTATTGACAATCACCAGCATGCTGCAGCCGGGCTGCAGCTTTTGAAATATAAAATCTGATAAATCAGCAATTGAATAGCCGCCCCTATGACAGGCATCTTCTATATGGACACGTTTAAATTGTTCCTGCATTTCCTCAGTCTGTTGTACAATTTCGGATTCTGGTGCTAATTTGATTGGATAGGTGGTAGTTTCCAATAATGGCTGTGTTGCCGTACATAATACCACGGTGGTATTGCAATTATAAGCAAGAAAGTTCATCATTTCATTAAACATCGATATTGTTTGAACTGGTATTTTCTGAGCTTCATCTATAATGAGTACAGAGTCGGCTAACTGATGAAACCTGCGTACATCCGTTGTTCGATCTTTAAACATCACATTGAACAGGCGAACTGCTGTCGTTAAAATTACGGGCTTATTCCAGGAAGAACTATAGTAATCATAATCTGTATATTGAGATGGGATAATATTGGAATGATGCTCCAAAACAAGATCTGCATCGAAAAACTGCTTCATCACATCTGCATTTTGTTCCAATATGGTCTTAAAGGGTGCAACATAAATGATATGCTTCTTATGGTATTTTTTCGCATGATGCAGAGCATAACGAAGTGATGCGAGCGTTTTACCTGAACCGGTTGGACAGGACAGACGATAAATACCAGGAGAATGGCTGCTAAATGCTTTACACTGATCAGAGATACTGGCACGCAATTCATTAATTGGATTGAAAGAGGAATTTGCAGTTATCTCAGCTAAATGACTCTCAAGCTTATCTGTTGCTGCTTGCCATATAGTATCTTCTGTATAAACGATTGTTTGTGTGTGTTCCATGAAATTGCGAGTATCTTCACGATCTCCATGAATTAGTAAAGACATGAGAAGTCGTTGTAAAGCTCCAATATAAAAATAATAATCCTTCGCATCTTGAGCCGTTTTTTGCTTCATGAAATTTGCAAGATAGACCGAAAGTTCCTTATGCGCTGCACGGAAAAGATTTTCCAATTCCTCTGTGGAAATAAAGTCATTCATAAAGGCGGTAATGTGTTCCATATCCAATGCTTTTTCCGGATAACACCGGCTGCGCAAGGCATTATCACCATGCACATTTATGAAATCACATAACCCATGATGAGAAACAATTGCATTTGCTAACATGAGTTTTACCAGACACTCACTCATATCACTGTAAGATCTGCACACCTCAAGCAGAATCTGCGCGCCGGCTGATGAATGATTAACCTTGGGAAGAAATATATTTTCCATTGCTGCTTTTGTTATGTACTTCTGAAATTCCTTGGAAGCCTTGCCGCAGTCATGCAAAAAAGCAGTCAGCTTCATGCAATTTGTCAGACCTCTTGCAGCTGCATATTCTTTCATCGCTGTAAAGGTATGTTCGCTGTGCTCATGTAATGACTGCATTTCCTGATTGCTATTTATATGTGCCAATATGTTCATGCTCCCACCCCTGTCTACTCCATAATAGCGCTTACATGAAGGCGTGTCAATATCAATGTTTCATTGAATAAATTGATAACTAAGGTATAATGTAAGAGAATGGTAAAATAGCCTGTACTTATGGAGGGGATTAAATATGTTAATATACGAAGGGACAAAATATGATTTCAAAATGGATATGGACCTTGATAAAATACCTCATCTTTTAGAGGAAAAGCTTTATGAGCGCATGCACATCCATACGAGTAAAAAAGAAGTAACCTCGTGGAAAAATTCACTTCAATATATGTACAAGGTATTGAATGACCCTACTATACCGGATACCTGCGGAGTAGCTATTGAATATAATATTCCAAAAACAAACAAGCGTGTGGATTTTATTATGTCTGGATATAATCATGATGGGAAGGCAAGTGCTATTATCATCGAGCTAAAGCAATGGGAGCGTGTGGAAACGGTATTCAACCGCGAGGATTTGATAAATACCGAGGTAATGACAGCGCTGGGAAAAGGAGTGCATCGTGTTGTACATCCCTGCTATCAGGCCTGGTCCTATGTACAGCATATGAATGATTATATCGAAGAAGTAGGGAAAAAAGACATACAGCTGTACCCTTGTGCATATCTGCATAACTATGATTTAAAGAAAGAGCAAAATATCATAAATCCAATTTATAATACATGTATTGAGAAATCACCATTATTCACACAGGGAGAAATTCCTAGACTGCGGGAATTTATCAAAAGGCATTTAAAACAAGGGGATCGTAAGGAGGTGCTGTTTCTAATAGAGAATGGCAGAATTCGACCCTCCAAGAGCCTTCAGGACTGCATTTCTTCTATGCTGGATGGTAATCAGGAATTTACAATGCTAGATACACAGAAAGTGGTCTATGAAGAAATCCTTTATATGGCTAAATTGTGTCAAAAGGATAAAAGGAAACGGGTAATGATTGCAAAAGGCGGCTCAGGAACAGGGAAGTCCGTGATTGCTGTAAATGCGATGGTGAATCTGCTGAAGGAAGACATGTTTGGACAATATATAACAAAGAATGCGGCTCCACGCAATGTGTATATAGATAGACTTGCTGGTAAAATGAAGAAAAACAAAATCAAATCGCTGTTCGCTGCACCGGATAAATTTTATCAGCAGCAACCAAATGATTATGATTTTTTGATTGTGGATGAAGCGCATAGATTACGAGAAAAATCAGGTATGTTTCAAAAAGGTGAAAACCAGATACAGGAGCTGATAAGTTCATCACTCTTTACCGTTTTCTTTATCGATCCCTATCAGCGTGTTCATTTTCGTGATTTTGGAAGTATCTCCGAGTTTCAAAAACAGGCACAGCTACAAAATGCAGAGGTTATACAATATGAATTACATTCACAGTTTCGCTGTAACGGATCGGATGGATATCTTGCCTGGATAAGAAATATGCTGCAGCTGGAAGAAACAGCAAATTTCAATTTCAAGGATATCAGCTTTGATTTTCGTGTCATTGATGATCCAAATGAATTAAGAGCCATGATTTGTGAAAAAAATGATGAATCAGGGAAAGCCAGAATATTGGCGGGATACTGCTGGG